>WNFZ01000235.1_pt1 | contig 53848 bp, 45 predicted proteins | sample 5400081 | NCBI WGS metagenome assembly WNFZ01 (sample SAMN13153365, study PRJNA577476) | soil metagenome | isolation source: 80 cm soil or saprolite under grassland replicate 1 | place: USA:California | collected 2016-06-15
GATGGAACTCTACCGCTACGCAAGTGTCCTGCGCTCGCTCACCGGCGGACGCGGCGTTCACTCCGAGCAATTCAGTCGCTACGAAGAAATGCCGCGCGAGATCGAGCAGCGCGTGATCGACGAAGCGAAAAAAGCGCGAGCAGGCCACAGCAGCCCGGCGCGTTGAGCTTCACTCGTAGCCGCGCAAGGCCTCGACTCGCCGCCGCAATTTTCTCGAGGAAAACTTGGGGTCGGTCTGTGAACCTTGGCAATTAGCGAGATAAATTAGTAGTCGTCTAAACCGCCGCTTTAGGAGCGCTCAAGCTTTTGCTGTAGAACCCAGAGCGGTCGAAGCAGCAAACGCGTCGCTTCCCGGCAGCTAGCATCGAGCAGGCATTTTTGATCCGGCGCGCGCGCGTCTCTGGCTGTTTGGCGGAGGTGATCCAGTGGATCCAATCTCGGCGCGCGATCGGCGTGATGTCCGACCACACCGCCCGCGCTTTCGGGGCGGCGCCTGCGAGAGCTTTTTTCAGATCTGCCGGCACCGTGGGTTCCGGTTCTTCTGCCGCCGGCGCGATCTCGAGCGTGACAACGTCGCCCGCGTCTGCGCCCGCACGTTGGCGAAGCTTCCGGTTAACCTCGAGCCAGTGGCTTTTTTGGCCGTCGGGCTTGAGCGTGGCTTGAAAAGGGAAGCCATTGATGGTGCCTTCAATTGCCGTGATCCCCCGCGAAGGAAGCTTCGCACTAGCATTCTTTGGCAGTACGAGAAAGGTCCAAGATTCGGCGTTTCCAGTCTCCGCCGGTCGGAAGAGTCTCGCTTTGAAACGGACCTTGGAAGTGATTTTGGTCATCTGCTTTGTATCACTAATGGCAAACGGCAGATCGCGCCGGCGATCCCACAGGCTGGCAAATTGTATGTCACTCCGCAACAGTGCAAGAGCGAATGCGTCGGCGATTTCATACCGCGGCAGCAGCGGGACCGGCGGGGGTTGGCACTTCGACTGGAGGCGTCTCGGCCTTGTCGGTGATCAGTTTGCGCAGGAACGGAATCAGCACGGCGAGCGCGATACCGACCGCAAGGCTGCCGGCGCCAAGCTCCGCGAAAAGTTTCGCGTACCCCGGGTTGGTGGCGACCGCCGTGGTGCCGGTCGGCTCGGGGATCATTCCCGAGAAGTCGCCTGCAAAGAGTGACGCGAGGCCGGTCACGAGCATCCAGCTGCCCATCATCACGCCTTGGTACTGCCTCGGCGCGAGCTTGCCGATCATCGCGTATCCGATCGGCATGATGAGCAGCTCACCAATGCTCTGCAGCACGTAGCTCAGGAGCAGCCACACGAACGCACTCTTACCGTCCACGCCGGCCAGCTTGATCCCGAGCGGAAGAATGAGAAAGGCTAGCGCCATCAAGAGGAGCGATGCCGCAAACTGCTTCGGGATGTCGATTCTCCACCCATGCGCGCGCATGCGCGTGAAGAGCGACGCCAGCACCGGTCCGCCGAGCACGATACAGATTGTGTTGATGTTCTGAATCCACTGCGGCTGAATCTTCACGGAACCGACCATCAGGTCCACGTTGTTGACCGCGAACAGCATCAGGCCGCTCGGCGCCATCTGGTAGAGGGACCAGAACATCAGCGAGCCGATGGTCAGAATCAGGTAGGCCGTCATGTTGCGCTGCTCGCGCCGATCCGAGTGGCGAAGCGTGAGATAAATGAGGGCGAGCGCGACCGCGGCGCAGATCGCCTTGATCACCGTTTCGGTCATGCCCGGCCGCTGGAGCATGAGCCACACGACGGGTACGGTGACGATAAGAATGCCAATGCCGGCGAGCTGGCGCAGCCGGAACTGCTTCGGCGTCGCGTCGAGCAGCGTGGTGTTGCGGTCGGCGAGCGTCCTCCAAGTGAGCACGGCGAGGATGATGGCGACGAAGTTGCCGAGCGTCGCGAAGATGAAGAGGCTCGCGTAACTCTCGGTGGCCTGGAAGTAGCCGGCGACGCTGAACCCGACGAAGAAGCCGACATTCATACCGGCGTAGTTCCAGAGGAAGGCGCCCTCACGGCGCGGGTCCTCCGGGGTGAAGCGCTGCGTGAGCATCATGTTGATGCAGGTGACGTTGAGGCCGCTGCCGGTGAGGAAGAGGGCGAGGCCTACGTAGAACAGCGGGAGCGTGCCGGTGGCGATACACGCGCAGCCGAAGACCTGCAGCGCCATGCCCCCGACAAACAGGTTGCGGTTCGAAGAAACCGGCCGCCCAGGTAGCCGCCGAAGAGGTGCAGGCCGTAGTTGAATGCGCCGAACACGCCCATCAACGTGGTGGCCGCTTTCACGCTGAGCTGCAGGTGCTTCGTCGCGTAAAGGACCAGGGTCGAGTAGAGGACCGCGAAGCCGAGCGTCGCGAAGATCTGAATGAAGAACAGCGCAGCCGTTCCCTCCGGAACCCGAGAGAAAAGGCGCTTGAAAGGTTTGACGAAGCTGATGCCCATCATCTTCGCTCGCTACCTCGCGAGCTTGACCGTCTATGTCGCCTCATCCTAGTCGGCTCCATTGAAACTCGTTCGCTGCCCGCGCTCACTCGCTCCTACCCTCGTCACTTTGCCTTCCATGTCGCTCATCCCATTCGCTCCATTCATTATGCGCTCCTTTGTCGCTCGACGCGCCGGGCAATGTCAAGCCGCGCCTGCGATGTTAGCGGCGTCGTTCCTACAAGAGTTTACAGGGTCGGGGTCGCGTATGCGATCGTAGCGTGGCTGCTGATCCAGGCGACGTGGAACACGTTTCGGCTCAAGCGCTTGTTCATCGAGATCGTTTCAGCCATCTAATTTTCTTCAAATCGCCTTCGACCGCTTTGAAATCACGGTCGCCGGTGACTAATTCTGTGTTTCTTGTTTTGGCTAACGCTGCGGCGAATGCGTCCGCAAGGCTGATAGGATGAGATGCTTTAAATCGCGCGGCTATGTCGGCCAGCTCGCGCGTCACAGGATGAAACCGGATTGGAAGTGCGACCAGGCGGTCCGCTACTGTTTCCCACCCCGTCAAACCATTTCTGCGAATAATGATGTATTGGACCTCTGCGTAATTGACTTCCGTCATGTGCAATGGCTCGTGCTCGCGCGCGGCCTTGTGGAGCAAGGCTTCGACCTTGTCCGCACCGGCTTCGTCCCGGAAATAAGCAATCAGCGCAAAACTATCGAGGACGGCGCCGGGCATATCGCGCTTCTTCCAGAGCTTTTTCTTCTTTCTTGTATTCAGCCCACCATTGGCGGAACGGCTTTTCTCCCGGCTTCCTTTTGAGAATTCCGCGGGCGCGTGAAATGGCCGCAGCAGTGATCGGCTTTAGCAAAATTCCTTCCGGAGTCGATTCGACAACCGCCTTTGTTCCATTCTCTATTTCGAACTCTTTGCGAATCCGTCGCGGGATCACCACCTGGCCTTTTGTGGTGAACGAGACAGTATCAGCTCGTTCTGTAGAACTCATATTGATTTATCCTACATACCAAGTCGAAGTAAGTCAACGCATTCTGTGTAGGAATTGCCGTCGCCTTTAGCCGAAGACGGGTGGTGAAAGATTAGCGGCGATTCATTGCCAACGCGTTGAGGACAACGCGTTCCACCGTTCAGTCAATGAAAAGCGCGCGAGTTTTCTTAAACACCTCGTCGAATTTTTCCGCCGTCACTTTTCCAACGGAGTTGAGAATGACGTGTTGTTCGACGGTGAAAAGTCGTTGCGGACGAATGAAGCAGGGTTGACCGATTTGGCCGCGTTCACAATCGCTGTTATCCAACGGGACGGCGAAAGCGTCCCAGTGCGCGCGGCTCGTGATCTGGCAGAGAATCAAATCCGCGCCGGGAAGATCGGCAATCACCAGAGCGGGCCGGCGCTTTCCGCCGGGCCGCGGAAACGGAATGACAACGATTTCGCCGGCTACAGGTTTGACCACGCGGCATCCTCTTCGGGTGAACTCCAATCGCGCGCGAGAACAGATTCGCTCAGCTCGGCGCCATTAAAGGAAGTGTTCTCCTCCGAATCAGTCGAGGCGACTTCTTTTTGGCTCCATTCACGCGTGCTCATAAACAATCATCTTATGTTCTATCACGAAGGACACGAAGCACACAGACTAATGTTTGGTGCAGACTCCGTGATCCCTGAGATCTCTGTGGTGAAGATCGGCAAAGTTCATCTCTTTGAATTCTTCGGTGGCAGCTCGCTTGCCAAGGCGGGTAAACTTCCAAACGAGAGGATCGGGCCTTGTTCGCGGGTATGTTATTTTTTCGAATTCTTGGGTGGTAATTCACGCATAAACGACCAGGAAATTTCGGCAGTCTGGCCGTTATCGTACTCGATCTTGAAGTGTGAGCGAAATTTCTTCGGGATGCTGACGCGGGCCGGAACTGCGTCTGGAGAAATCTTGTTCGCCCTTTTGATCGTTGCATGCGGTTCTAAAAACGAAAGTCCGTCGTCAAACTCGACGTCGAAGGCATCTTCCCAGTCCAGGTAACGCGCGTGTTTCACAGGCGAATACTTCGCTTTTCCGAATGGCTTTTTCACGGTGGTGACGGTTTTCACAATCGGCCTTCTCTTTTCAGTTCCTCGATCACTCTAATCAATTTCTTGTTCGGCATCCAGCCTTCGATGCCGCGCATCCGCTGGATGTCGAGTCGGCCAAGAAAGCGTTCCTTCGCATCATAGACGTGGACATGTCTCGGTCCGTGATTCACCGATGAACCACTCGATTCGATATCCACGCCGGGTGATCTCGCCCATCGATCAAAAATCTTAACAGCGAGAATTGATTGTCGATCTTAAAGTTCGCGACTCGCGAAAGCTTTCGGAGTTGGCAGTCACCGCGAGGACCGCTCCCCAGAAATGTTTCCGCTGAGCAGCCTCCGCCAAGGCTACGGCGAGCCAGGGAGACGCGTGCGCTACCCTTCAGCCCTAATCACTCGCCATGATGAATAGCGGCTGCATTTCGAAATCAGTGTAGAGCGGACGCAGGCGCTCCTTATTGTAGTATTTTTCTACATTGACCGTTTTCTTGGTGCTGGTCACCACTTCAATCGGCATGTTGTCATAGCGCCCATTCTTCAAAACGACGAGGCGGCCGTGGCTGCCGCGCAGGACGAGATCGAGGGCGAGGTTGCCATAGGCCATGGGTACAATCGAATCAATCGCGTCGGGATCGCCGCCGCGAACCATGTAGCCGAGACGCTGGTTGATAACATTGATCGGCTTGCCCTTGTTGTATTTGGCGCCACGATCTTTGAGTTCTGCCGAGACCAAGTCGCCGATGCCGCCCAGTTTCATGTGCCCGAACGCGTCGGTCGTCCTATTGGACAGCACCATCTCGCCGGCTTCGAACATTGCCCCTTCTGAAACAATGACGACTGAATACCTGCTCGGATTGCGCGCGCGATCATAGCACAACAATTCGGTTAGATGTTCGATGTCGAATTTGCATTCCGGGATGACGCACCGATTCGCAGCGCCCGCCATCGTCGGCAGCATGGCGGTGAATCCCGCGTACCGTCCGAACACCTCCATAACGAGAACTCGTTCGTGAGATCCGGCTGATGTGCGGAGTCGATTCGACAATTCAATCGTGCGGCTGACACAGGTGCTAAAGCCGATGCAATAATCGGTGCCTGGCACGTCATTGTCCATCGTCTTGGGTATTGCGATGACCTTGACGCCTTCCTTGTGCAGGCGAGTGGCAAAAGAAAGCGTGTCGTCGCCGCCCATCGGAATTAGATACTCAACGCCTAGCCAATCCAGGTTTTTGATGACTTCGGAGGTAAGATCGTTCTTGTCTTGAGTGTACGCCGCGCGCAGGGCCTCAGGCACTTCTTCTTTTTTCACGGCCGACGGGTTCGTACGCGAGGTATGGAGAAACGTGCCGCCGGTGCGTCCCGCGCGATTGACGATCTCTTCCGTCAGGATTTGAAAGTTGTCGCTGTTGTCCGCCTGCTCATCGCGCACGATGCTGATCGAGCCGAGCCAGCCACGGCGGATTCCGATAACTTGATAGCCTTCGCGCAGGGCGCGAATGGTGACCGCACGGATCGCGGGATTGAGCCCGGGCACATCTCCGCCGCCGGTGACAATACCGATTACACCCTTTTTAGCGCTCATGCGACCGCCTTCGTGTTTTTCATTTCTTCGGTATATTCGCCGAAGCGCGCGTTACCGTTACACCAGGCACCGTGATTTTGCGGATGCTTTTTGTTTCGGCGAACCGCCGAAACCGACGCCCAACACGGGCGCCGCTGCCCAGCCATTATATCTTGGCGTACATTTCCGCTCCGGCTTCCTGAAATTCCGTTGCCTTCTGTCGTAATCCCTTTTCGATCGCGGCTTCTTCCGTGATTCCCTGCTCCGCTGCGTACTTGCGCACGTCCTCGGTAATGCGCATCGAACAGAAGTGTGGACCGCACATGGAACAGAAGTGCGCAGTCTTTGCGCCTTCGGCGGGAAGCGTTTCGTCGTGGAACTCGCGGGCGGTTTCGGGATCGAGAGAGAGATTGAATTGGTCTTCCCAACGGAACTCAAACCTTGCTTTGCTGATGGCGTTGTCGCGGTATTGCGCGCCGGGATGGCCTTTCGCCAAATCGGCGGCGTGCGCAGCGATTTTGTAGGCGATGACCCCGTCTTTGACGTCTTTCTTGTTCGGCAAACCGAGATGTTCTTTCGGCGTGACGTAGCAAAGCATCGCCGTGCCATACCAGCCGATCATCGCTGCGCCGATCGCGCTGGTGATGTGATCGTAGCCGGGGGCGATGTCGGTAGTCAGCGGGCCGAGCGTGTAGAACGGCGCTTCGTCACACCACTCGAGTTGCTTTTCCATGTTCTCCTTGATCATATGCATCGGGATGTGGCCGGGGCCTTCGTTCATCACCTGCACGTGACGCGCCCACGCGCGCCGGGTCAGCTCGCCTTGCGTGTAAAGTTCGGCGAACTGCGCCTCATCGTTTGCGTCGGCGATTGATCCCGGCCGGAGACCGTCGCCAATGGAAAAGCTGACGTCGTACCCAGCCATGATCTCGCAGATTTCGTCCCAATGTGTGTAAAGAAAACTTTCCTGATGATGGGCAAGGCACCATTTGGCCATGATCGAACCGCCACGCGAAACGATCCCGGTGGCGCGCCGCGCGGTGAGCGGAATGTAGCGTAGAAGCACACCCGCATGAACCGTAAAATAATCCACACCTTGCTCAGCTTGTTCAATTAACGTGTCGCGATAAATCTCCCACGTGAGTTCCTCCGCGCGACCGCCAACTTTTTCGAGCGCTTGATAAATTGGCACCGTGCCGATAGGCACGGGCGAATTCCGGATGATCCACTCGCGCGTGGCGTGAATGTTCTTACCGGTGCTCAGATCCATCACCGTGTCGGCGCCCCATTTCGTAGCCCAACGCATTTTCTCGACTTCTTCCTCGATTGACGATGCGACAGCGCTGTTGCCGATATTGGCGTTGATCTTTACCAGGAAATTGCGGCCGATGATCATCGGCTCGCTTTCGGGATGATTAATGTTCGCGGGAATTATTGCTCGTCCTCGCGCAACCTCCGACCGCACGAATTCAGGCGTTATTTCATTCGGGACGTTGGCACCAAAACTTTCTCCGCGGTGCTGCTGTGCCAGATCGTTTCTTTCAATTGCCGATTGCGGATTGCGGATTGCAGAAAGATCAGATTTCGCATTCTTCCTTCTTCCTTGCTCCTTCATCCTTTGCAATCCGTGATTCTCTCGGATTGCAATAAATTCCATCTCGGGCGTGATGATTCCCTGTCGCGCGTAGTAAAGCTGCGTGACACATTTGCCGGGCTTTGCCCGCAACGGGCGTCGCGCAGCAGTCGATGGTTGAAACTTGGTCCTAGGCGAACTGGCGTCTGTTGAGCGTTTCTTACTTCCTAATTCATCCTTCTTACTTCCGTTGCGCGTTGCCGAATGTTCGGCATGGGCAACGGAGAGATAGCCGTCATCAATCGGCTGAACTTTGCGCCCGTCGATTTCTTCCACATCGCCGCGGGCGGCAATCCATCTCGCTCGCAACGGCGGGAGGCCTTGGGTGACGTCGCCGCGAAAATCCGGATCGCCCCAGGGACCGCTCGTATCGTACACGCACACGGGCTCGTTCAGTTCGATCTCGCCATTCATGGATTTCGTCGGCGCGAGCATTATCTCGCGAAAGGGAACCCCGATCTCTTTGTGCAGCGTGCCTGAGACGTAAATCTTGCGGCTATTCGGCAGAGATTTTTCAACAGAATGAACAGAACCTACAGAATTACTGCCGTTCGAATTTTCTGAATTGAAGCTCGGTCGGCTGCCTCCTCGCTCGCCGTTCCCCGGCGTGGCCTTACCTTCTATGTCGCTCGCCTCGCTCTCTGCATTCATTTTGTTCATTCTGTTAATTCTGTCTGAAATGAAAAAGCCATGCGTTGAGAACGCATGGCCACCTCGCTTCCTTCGGCGGCATTACCCGCATCAGGTTCAAGGGGTCTCCAGTATCACACCGGACTCTCAGCCAAGCGGCTCCCCCGCATTTTCTTTCTCGGTCAGAATAAGACTCGCCCGAGCGAAGTCAATAATGTGAGGATTTGTAGCGCGCCCGTGTCAGGCGCCATACTTGGTGTTTCACAGAAACACCCTACAAGCGCGGAGAACCGCTGACGAGAATCTATCCCGAGGGCTTCGCGGCCGTTTCTTGCTTCACGTTCGTGTGAAAGATGGCCTGCCATTCTCCCTTCTGTTTCTTCCAGACGGAGGCAGCATTGTAGGTACCCGACTGGTCTTTCTCGTCGTATGTGCCTTCGACGGCCACCTTGTAAGTCGCGACAACTGTGCCCGGTCCGTCGGAAGTGACTTTGTAATCGCTGATCGCGAACGATTTCATGTCCCACTTTTGCATGTCCGCCAATTCCTTTTGCATGTCGGACATGCCTTCGGCGTAAACAGCCACCACGTTTGCAGAGACGAGCTTCTTGAAGTCGTCCGGCTTTTTGTCCTTAAACGCCTGCCAAGCCGCTTTCTCTTTTTCCATCAAGGCGTCGTCGGTGGGCGCGGCCGTGGAAATGGCAATCGTCGCAAGCAACGCGATCATTGTGTGAGTGATATATTTTTTCATTATGTCCTTTCGTTGGGGTTGAGTGCAGAAATCAGTTTGCTGTATTCAAGCAGACGGTCAAGCCGGGCCATGTTCGTCGAAATGCACGCGACATTCTGAATGCGGCCACGGTCAACCGGATCGAAGTTGCGACATCAGGGAACAATCACGTCCGATTCGAGGGATATTCTTTGTGAAGGAGTTGACGTCTGCTGCGGCGCGAGAAACACGGATTTGCCAACGAGGTCCATCAAGCTTGTATCTGCTTCCTTCAACTGCCCTTCCTGAATAGCGGGTTCAGGCGGCGACGATTTGGTTTGCCTGCGATAATCCGCGACCAGCATCGGCGGTTGTTTCTTGACTCCAAGCGACCGATAACTCTCGATGCCGACTCCGATCGCGACCGCCAGTTTGCCGCGCCAATCTTTGTTTGAAATCAATCTGCTTTCGCCGCGCTCTGTCAGGAATCCTCCTTCAATCAGTACAGCCGGCACTTTCGTCAGGCGCAGGACAGCGAATCGGGCGCGTTTGATACCTCGATCGTACTCCGCGATGTGTCCCAGGAGCGAATGATAAATGCAAACGGATAGCGCCATACTTTGCGCGTCCACCTCGCTGCCGGGTTGCATGTTAAATGAGCTCAATGCCACGGCGCTGTCGGACGTCGATGGCGCTCCACGCGGCGTAAATGAAAAAATTTCGAAACCGGTGGCGTTCGGATTATCATTCGTCGCGTTGAAATGAATGCTCACGAAAATCGAATTGCGCGCGGCATTCGCGATCTTTGCGCGCACTTCCAACGGAACAAAATAATCACTCTCCCGGGTCATGATTACGCGCAGGCCTTTCGCCTGCAAAAGCGGGCGCAGTCTTCGCGCGACATCGAGCGCAAATTCTTTTTCGGGTCCGTAACGACTTAGCTGACCCTTATCGTGGCCACCATGTCCGGGATCGAGAACTACCGTCTCAACCTTGCCAACGTTTGGAACACGATGCGGGCGCACCAGTGGCTCGATCGTTTTTGCCACATCAGTCCGCGAGACCAGATATTTTCCGTCCTGCTCAATCAATGGGAAGCACAACCAACTTCGCGCGCCATTGATCATTGCCTCCCGGCTGCCGCTTACAAATTCCAGGGGGTTCTTGACGGCATCGAGTTGGCTTTTCTCGCCTGCAGCGGCGACGCCGGCGGGCAATCCATAAAACTGGGAAATATTATCGACGCTCAAGTAATCGTGGCCGCTTACTTTAATGATCTCCCAATCGCTGGCAGCGAATGTTGATCGTTGCGCCAGCGCGATGCCGGCGGTGAACAATGCCACGTTGAACCAACATCTCGCCGTTCCGGTCATCTGTGCGCTAGCGTATCAAAAAACTGCTTCAATCTCAAATCGAACGGGCATGGATGCGTGTGTGTGTGCTGACCCAAAGCCCAATGAATTGACGAGCGCGTCCAGTCTTAGTTTGACTCGGCATATAATTCTGCTAAAAACCGGAAATGTTTTTGCCTGTTCCACGTGTTCGCGGCACTTGGGTTGCGTTAGTGCTGGTGGCTTTGACGCCGTTATCCGCAATCGCAGTTTCCCCTGTCAAAAAATTTTCGAAATGTTGCGTCTGGCGCGTAATCAATGCGGAAGCGCCATTTTATCTCGTGGGCTCGATTCATGCGCTGGACAAGAATGATTATCCACTCCCTTCGCCGTACGAAGTCGCGCTAAGAAACAGCACGCGATTTGTTTTCGAATTCGATCCAAACCGGGCTCCTGAATTCGAAAGGAAATTTGAAGCAGCCGCCAAATATCCGCCGGGACAGGATATCCGCTCGAAGATCGACCCGGCGCTTCTGAGATGGCTTCGCCAAAATATTTTCACACTAAAAACTGATCCTCGCCAAGGTAAACGGCCACGAATTGCAGGCTTCGACAGTGAGCTTTGTTACAAACCATGGTGGATTGCGCAACACCTTGCCGCCCCGGCTAGCTACAGCAAGAGTTCCGCTTCGCACGGCTTGGACAATTACTTCGTGGACCACGCGAAACTCGCCCGAAAAGAGATAGCAGGGCTCGAATCGGTCGACGAACACGTGGCGGTTCTTGGCGGATTATCAGATCGCGACGGTGAATTCATGCTGCGGGATGCGCTCAGTCAGTCGCAGGATGGCGCAAAGGAATCCAACAAAATGTACAAGGCATGGCGCAGAGGCGATACTAAAGCGCTTTGGGCAGGCGATGCGCGACTGCGCAACCAGGCGCCCAGGATCGCGGCCCGCTTTGTGGATGACCGCAATGTGAAATGGATTCCGCGAATCGAGGCGGAACTGAAAACCGGCAAGCCGACAGCGATCGTCGCAGGCGCGCTTCATTTTTCCGGACCGCGCAGCGTCATTGCGCTGTTGCAACAACGCGGCTACCAAATCGAGCAACTGCAATAACGGGTGTTGCGAATCCCGTTATAAGGAAAGTGCTCTCCCTGCGTGTGGCGGTTCAACGGAACTGCAGCTAGAAGGTCTAATTCGCATCAAAGCAACCCGGAGCCACTCACTTTATTTTTGAAAAGTATGAAGTCATTCGTCGCCGCCACCATTTCGCTAACCACTGCCCTTGCCTCGCTTGCCCAGCCGCAGCCGCAGATTCGGCAAAGCCCGCCACTCGATCCCAAGAACATGGATACATCGGTGAAGCCGGGCGACGATTTTTTTCTGTACGCCAATGGCAACTGGATCAAACAGACAGAAATCCCGCCTGAATATTCCCGATGGGGCGCGTTCAACGAGCTGATTGAGCGCAACAACGACGCGCTGCACACGATTGCCGAGAAGGCATCGCAAACGCAGGTCGACCCAAAGTTCGCGCCTGAAACACAAAAGGTGGGCGATTATTACGCCAGCGGAATGGACGAACAAGCGATCGAAGCGATGCGCACCAAGCCGTTGCAAGAGGAGTTGAATCGGATCGACATGATCAAAGATCGGCAAGACGTGCTGGCGGAGGTCGCGCACCTGCACAGCATCGGCGTGAATGCGTTTTTCAACTTTGGCGCCGGCCAGGACGCAAAGGACAGTACGCGAGATATCGCGCAGGCAGTGCAGGGGGGGCTCGGCATGCCGGACCGCGACTACTACACCAAGCAAGACCCCGACATGAAAGGAAAGCGCGAAAAGTACATCGCGCATGTGACGAAGATGCTGACCTTGTTAGGCGAGCCCGCGGGGAAAGCGGCCGAAGATGCGAAAAAGATCATGGCGCTGGAAACAAAACTGGCCGAAGCGTCGCGCACGCGGGTGCAATTGCGCGATCCCATCAAAAATTACAACAAGATGGGTGTGCGCCAGCTGCAGGACCTCACGCCCGACTGGAACTGGAGCGATTACTTCAAGAAAATTGACCTCGTCGAGCCGGGTGACATCAACGTGCGTCAGCCGGAGTTTTTCAAAGCGGCTGAGAATTCATTCAAATCGACACCGATTGACGATTGGAAGGCGTATCTGCGCTGGCACCTGATCAATGCGACCGCGCCATATCTTTCGAAAGATTTCGTCGACGAAGAATTCGATTTCAACGAGCGGACACTGCGCGGCACGCAGCAGATCAAGCCGCGTTGGAAACGGGTCGTCGCGTCGGAGGATGACGCGATCGGCGAAGCGCTCGGCAAATTGTACGTTGGTTTTTATTTCCCACCTGAGGCAAAAGAGCGCGCGCTCGAGCTCGTCAACAATTTGAAGGAGGCGCTGGCCGATCGAATCAAAACACTTGATTGGATGGACGAGCCGACAAAAAAGGAAGCACTGAAAAAGCTTGAGGCGTTTCAGGTAAAGATCGGTTATCCCGATAAATGGCTCGACTATTCGTTACTGCAGATCGACCGCGGCCCATTCGTCTTGAATACGATTCGCGCTGAGAAATTCGAAGCTGACCGGGACGTGCAGAAGATCGGCAAACCGGTCGACCGGACTGACTGGGGCATGACACCGCCCACGGTGAATGCGTATTACAACCCCAACATGAACGAGATCGTGTTTCCGGCAGGCATTTTGCAGCCGCCGTTCTTCTACGCGAACGCAGACGACGCGGTGAACTACGGCGCGATCGGCGCTGTCATCGGCCATGAAATGACGCACGGCTTTGATGATCAGGGACGACAGTTCGATGCAGTGGGCAATTTGCGCGACTGGTGGTCAAAAAAATCAGCAGAGGAATATGACAAGCGTCGCAAAGCGGTCGTCGATCAATATTCGTCGTACGAGCCACTGCCGGGGTTGCACGTGAACGGAGAGCTCACCCAAGGCGAAAACATCGCAGACATCGGCGGAGTGAAGCTCGCCTACGCCGCGTTGCAAAAAGCACTCGACAAACATCCGGAGGAACGCACGAAAAAAATCGACGGCCTCACGCCGGAGCAGCGTTTCTTCCTGTCATTCGCCGCGATTTGGCGGTCAAAGATTCGCGACGAAGACCAAAAGCTGCGACTCAATACCGATCCGCATTCGCCGGCGCAATTTCGTGTGAATGGACCGCTCTCAAATCTGCCGGAGTTTCAGCAGGCATTTAATATTCCTGACGGCTCACCAATGGTAAGGGCTGCCGATAAGCGCGTGAATATTTGGTAAGTCCGACCCGGGACTGGACGGTCTATCGGAGTCTCGAACTCATTTTGCGGTAGTGTGCGCAGAGATCAGCGACACAAGGATTGCGGTGCCGATTTTCGATTCAGGATTACGACTTCATTCCCGGCATGGGAAAAGGCCCGGCATAGGATTGCGCCGATCTGTCCGGTTCCGCCAGGAATGACTACCTTCATCGCGAGCAGGCAGTATTGGACCAGGTGGATTTGTGCAGATGATAATGAGCGATCAACTTTTTTGCCGCGCTTTGCGCATCGTGCCGAAAGAGTGCATCCGACAAGAAGAAGCGATTCCGTGATAGCAGTTCACAGACAATTTTTGCGCACGGCAGCAAGATTGGATGTGCCAATCGCAGCGCGTGCTTTCGATAATTCTGGAGAGCCCACAGGCACATGATCCAGGCGCAAGCGCCACGATAAACCGAGCCGTCATCTGAAATCACGAGCAGCTGTTCATTCGGTCTAAGCTTTTCGATTTCTGGAAATCGCTGCCTTGCTTCATCCGATTGCAATGCGATGAACACAAGCGGCACAAAAGCCGCTTGTTTCATCAGCCAGTTGCGACAGCGAATACAGAGTTCGCATTGCGCATCGAACAAAACGTAAAGTCGCTTCATCGCGCCGGGACGGAAATGTGAGCCTGCGGGGGCACCGGCGGCGGCGCGGATTGTAAAAGAGCGCGGCGTCGCATTTTCGAAAACACGAAGATGTTAAAAAAATGCATTGCGCCGAGCACGAGCATCACCACCCCAATCTTTCGACTGATTGTTTCAAACACTCCCCGAAGACCTGCCGGCGCAATTCCCTCCTTTAGAGCGAGCGCAACGTAGCCGATGTTGATAAGATAGAAGCCAACCACCAGGAGATGGTTAACCCGAGCCGGCCAATTGTTCGTTACCGTGAAACGAATCAATCAAAAAAATGCGGCCGTTCTTGTGGAGCGTTTGTGCGACCCAGACGGTGAGCGGAATGTTCAACGCGATGTAAATAACGTAAGTCCAAACGATTGGAGTCATGACAGTTTCCTTTCCTGGTTTGTTGTTTCGGTGAAAAAAAGCGGCCTCGTTCATTTCAAAAATTTGAGGGCCCAGGGAACCATTTTACTTTGCTCCGACTGTGAGAGCTTGGTGATCACGCCGTCGGCCAGCTCGAGGAAGTCACTAAGAGCTTTGAGTTGTTTGTTAAAAGCGGCCGCTTCAGTGCCTCGCAGATTGTTGGTCCGCGAAAGGCACTCTTTCAAAACAGCCTGCGCCGGCCGTAGCTCCCGCCGTCGGCGTTCGCGAATAATGATGCAGAACATCTTCCAGACATTTTTTTCCGCCTCAAAAAATTCCTTCCGCTCGCCTTTGCGAACGACGCTGCGCACCAAGCCCCAACTCACCAGGTCGCGCAGATTCCTGTGGGCGTTCCCGCGGCTGATCTTCAGCTCCGCCATGACCTCATCCGTGCTGAGTGCAGAGGGAGCGGTAATGAGCAGGGCATGAATCTGCGCCATGGTGCGGTTGACTCCCCAGGCGCTCCCGATCACGCCCCACTGGCTGACAAATTCGTCCCGGGCCTCGCGCAGAGCAGTGATGGCTTGGTTTTCGTTCTTCATGTATTTTCAGTAAATATTGGAAGTTCAGTCTGTCAAATAACATTTCTCTGAGCGTGCTGTGACCCTTATGGCGAGTTCCGGACTCCCTACTCCGGCGCAATCTTGCCGCCCCAGGAAAGGACTTTCGCCTTGGCCCCCGCGGCTTCGGCTTCCTTGATGTTTCCGGCGCGATTGTAAAACAGGGAAAGGCTCGTCCAACCGATCTGGTCGTTAGGCCGGAGCTCGACCGCTCTTTTACCCGCTTCGATCGCTTCCGCAAAACGACCGAGTTTCATCAACGCCATGCCGAGCGCGTGCCAGCCATCGAAAAAATCGGGCGCGATCTCAACACAGCGCCGGTATTTTTCCACTGCGCTTTCCAGGTCTCCGATCGCCAGGTCGCCACTCGCGTCGTCAAGGATTTCATCCGGCGATTGTTCCATCAACGTAGAAGATCTGCGAGTAAGACAGCCGCCTCTACAGTTTAGCCTTTGCTAGATTGAAGGCCGGCGGCTTGCTGCCGGTCGCGCAGCCATTCGTAAAAAACGATGCGTTGCTTGTTATCGAGAAGCCTTCTCTCAAAAGCCGCCTTCTTTTCGCCGGCGTTTGCATCCGCAGATGGCTCTCGCTTTTCCAAAATGGCAACGAATCCGCTATCACCCGAGGGAGAAAAATCACTGATCTCGCCTGGGTTCAAAAATACCACGGCCTCTTTAATCGCGGCGAGATCGGACGATTCGTTCTTCGTTTCTTTGCTATCAGGTTTTGTTTTTTCCTCCTCGATCAGCGAAAACGGCGGGATCTTCTCAGGTTTTGCACCCGCCTTCTGAATAGCCGCCTCCAGGGGCTGTCCAGATTTGGTCGCCTCGCGGAGCTGATTCACGACCTCCGCGCCTTTCATTGACATGAGCTCACGGGATCGTGACTTCTTAATTGCTTCTACGATTTTTGGTTTGGCCTCTTCGAACGTGAGAGGACGCGCCTCGCTGATCCCGGTAAGATGCAAAAGATAAAATCCATCGGCCACCTGAATTGGGTCGCTGTTCGGCTCCTGCACGGTTAGTTTAAAAGCTGCGGCGCCAAGCTGCGGATTGCTTTTCAACTGTGGATCGGGCGCCGCTGCCGTAAATTCTTCGGTTTCGTGCACAGGCAGCTGAAATTTCCCAGCGGCCTGTTTGAAATCCGCACCTTCGTCTAACAGCGCCTGCGTGAAATCGGTTGCGCGATCGGAGAGCTTTTGCAAAACCTCAATCCGTTCTTTTCCAGTCAATTTCTTTTGCTCCTCGCTCAGGCCCAATTGGACAAACTGCACCTTGCGTTTTTCCTCGGTTTTCAGCTCGGCCTTGTGCGCGTCGTAATACTTCTGCACATCTTCATCATTGACGGTGACGCCTTTGTCGAAATCAGTGGGCCGAAACCGGATTACGCTCACGTAGAACTTGTCGTAACCCCGCTGAAAATTTTCGTCGAGTTCGCCCTTGGGAACTGTGATGCCTGCCGCCAACAGCCTCTTGATTTCCTTCGCGCAAAGCTCATCACGAACCAGCTGCTCGATGTGCTCTTCGCCCAGCCCCATCGGCGTTAAGCCGTTCCGCACAAAATCGGTGAACTTGTTGATGTCGAAGCCCGATTCACTTTGAAAAGCCGGCAATTTGCGCACAACATCCGCAATTTCAGAAGGGCTGGGGCGAAGACCGAGCCGGTCCGATTCATGTCGCAAGACAATTAGGTTAACAGCAAACGTTCCATAACCCGCATTGCCTGGTTGCCTGAGCGATAGCGTTTCCCAGAAATCCGACATTCCGACAGCTTGCGCCAGTCCGCCAAGGCGCGCATTTCGATCGATTTCGACCTGGGTAAGCTTGCGCCCGTAGATCTGGCCGACGTCGCCTCGCCCCATCGCGCCGTAATCCGGTGCCCTTACAAAGTAGAAGATGAAGGGTATGGCCAGAATAGCGATCACGATCATCAGCCAGTCTTTGTGCCTGCGCAGTAACTTCATCATAGCGACGAAAATTGTAGCGGCGGTGTAGTCGAGCTGCAAATCGGCTGCGGTGCGGCAGGCAGCGAAACGGCTACAAGCCCGCCGCAGTTTCCCGGACCAATTGCCACGCTTTGCGCAGATGCTCTTCGGTCGTAAGCACGTTGCCCAAACCAATTCGCATCACCGTTCGACCGCGCAATTTTGTTTGTGTAAGATAGGCGCGTCCCGAAGCATTAATTCGTTCGACTATCTCGCTGTTCAATCTGTCGAGCCTTCCGGCTGTAGCCGGGATCGGTGACTCCGGCCCGGCATCACCGATGCCGGCTACAGATCTATTGTTGTCTCCGCCGAGAAAACGAAAACAAACAACGCCCATACTCACAGGCGCGGCGAGCTCGAATCGATCGTCGTTCCGTATCCAATCGGCAAACAGGTTCGCGAGTCGAATGTGTTCGCGCAGACGGGCAGCCATTCCTTCGCGGCCAAAGCTGCGGAAAATGATCCACGCCTTTAGCGCGCGAAACCGGCGACCGAGCTGCACGCCGTAGTCCATGTAATTTTTTGTGGCTTCCACGGTGTCGCCGCGCAAGACGTCCGGCGGCGCGAGCGTGAAGACACGGCGCAAGCGCTCCAGATTACACATGTACAGGACGCTGAAATCCAGCGGCACAAAAAGCGACTTGTGCGGATTGATAATGATCGAATCGGCGCCGCTCCAACCTTCAGTGATCCATTTGTACTCCGGAAGAATTGCGAACCCGCCGCCGTACGCAGCATCGATGTGCAGCCACACTTTTTCTTCGTGACGAAGGCAAGCCAGCTCAACGATCGGATCGACGCTGGCCGTCGAAGTTGTTCCAGCCGTCGCGATGACAGCCATCGGTTTGAAACCTGATTGTCGATCTGCTGCGATCATTTTGCGAAGGATCGACATCTTCATTCGAAATTCGCCGTCACAGGGAACCCGACGCACATTTTCCTCGCCGATGCCGAGTGCGATGGCAGCTTTTTCCGCTGCATTATGCGCTTGATCGGAAGTGTAAATGCGAAAACGCGGAAGATCGGCGCGACCAGCGAGGCCGCGTTTGCGCGCGAACGGCGCGGCTTCTTCCCGCGCGACCGCCAGCGCGTGCAGGATGCCAACCGACGCGGTGTCATAAACCACACCATCAAATTCCTTCGGCAGATCCACCCACTGTCGAATCCAATCGATCACCAGCGTTTCGAGTTCAGTAGCCGCCGGTGACGTGCGCCATGTCATCGCGTTGACATTGAGCGGCGCGCTGATGATTTCGCCGAGGATTCCAGGCGCGGTCGTCGTCCAGCCGAAATATCCGAGAAACATCGGATGACTCCAGTGCACCATTCCCGGAACGATCAGCCTGTCGACATCGCTTAGAATTTTCTCGAAGCGCTCGCCTTCTTCAGGTGGATGCTTGGCAAACCGCGCACCAATAGTGCCTGGTTTATCGTCAGGCGCGACACGCAATGCCTCGATATTTTCACGGAAATCAGCAATCCAGTCGGCGAGTTCGTGAAGCTGCCTGCGAAATTCTTCTGGCGGCGTGTCGCCAAGCGATTGTCGATCGTTCATTGCTTCTCAACTTTCATCAACGCCCGGGGTTGTATCCGATTTAGCGCCAAAAGACGCTATCTCATGGTAGCCTGGGGCATCACCCCAGGAATTCAAATAATCACGTAAACAGCGCTGAAAGCGCGCTTCAATAGCGCAAGAATGAATCCCGCTTTCAGCGCTCGTATCTGGGGGAAACGTTGAATCCTGAGGCGCTGCCCAGGGCTGACGATGGCTACTGCGCCTTTGGCGCTAAACACATACCGGCTAAAGCAGGTGCTAATGAGAAGCGTCAAAACGCAAAGCCGAAACTAAAGTGGAACGCGCCGAAGTCCTCGAATTCGCGCGGATCGGGATTGACACCGTAATCGAGGCGAATGGGACCGACCGGCAGCTTGTAGCGCAAGCCCGCGCCTATGGCGTAGCGCATATCGTTAAGGCCAACGTCCTCTGATGTCGGCAAAAGATTGCCGGCATCAGTGAATACGGCACCCTGCAGTTCTCCCAGAATCGGGAACGTGTATTCGACATTAAAGACGGTATAGAATTCTCCACCGACGGGATGGCCGTGATTATCGTGCGGGCCAAGATCGCGTTCGCCGAAACTGCGCACGGTTGTGGCGCCGCCAATGAAAAAACGTTCGTCGATCGGAATGGCAGTCGCTTCGTCGGAGCCACTGTTAGTAAGCGAGTGGATTACGCCCCCGCGCGCGCCAAATGCAATCGAGGACTGGCGAAACCAACGCTGCAACAATGTGCCAGGGGGTTGATCTTCCACTACACCCGGCGTGAGCGGCTTGGGTCCGAATGGAAGATAGTAACCGACGCGCATCGTGCTTCTAATGAATTCGATATCGCTGCCCAATGCACTCGAAGCTACATCAAGTGTGTTACCGATGAGAAATCCGCGCGGATTAACATATGGGCTCTCACGCAGATCAAGCGTGTTGGTGAGTCCGAGGGTGTCTACCTGGTAATCCTCTGGTCCAAGAAGAAAGCTCGGCCTTATCTCTGAATCGGTGATCTTCACATGACGAACCGAGAAAATCAGAGCGGCCTCATCGTTTTTGGTAATTTTGCGACTGAGTTCGAGTCGTCCGCCCAATTCGAATTTTGTGTACCCATCGTAATCAAATGTCAGCGCGAATACCCGCGCTGTGAAAACAAAATCTGTGTCAAAAAAGAACGGATCCTCGTAGAGAATTTCGCCTCTGTAACTGCGTTGTGAGACCTCGATCGACGCCGTGACTGGCCGGCCGTACCCAAACAGATCGCGATCGCCCACCTGTACACCTGCGAGTGCACCTTCGTAGGTGTCGAATCCGACCCAGAAACCAAATTCCTTGCTCTTGGCTTCCTCCGCCGAGATGTCGAGTCGCAGTAGATGTCCATCCACTGGAACTGGCTTGATTTGCAGCAAGTTGAATTGCCCCGTCTTCATAAGCGTCCGAAACCGCTCATCGAGAACATCCGGGCTGTACGTTTTTCCACTCAATCTGGTAAACCGCTTCGTCACAAAACTCGGATGCAGGCGCGTCAGCCCGCTAACTGTCACACCGTCGAAGTGGTAAACGGGTCCTGCCGAGATCACGATTTGCACCGGCACTCGGCCATTCACCGCTTCTTCCGGAGCCCCGGCGGCGTCGACTTTAACGTCGTAATAGCCACGGGCTTTGTAATATGCTTGGAGACGCCGCGGAATATCCTCTACGCGGGGTTCAGTATACGGCCGCTGCAGCAGATCCACCAATTGTCCGCGGAGTGCCTCCGCACCGTAAACAGTCTGCCCGCTAAATGTTACGTTACCGAAAAAATATTGTCGGCCCTCGTGAATCGGAACGACGACGTCAACTTTGTTACTTTGGTCCTGAAAGTCGTAGTGGGGCGGATCGACCAAAGCGTCCAAAAAACCTTCCGCCACATAAAAGCGTTGGACTAGGCGCGCTCCCTCCTCCATGTCGGCGGCTACAAAAGGCAATGTTTTCTCGAGGCTGGAATATCGCTCGCGCGTCGGCCCGACCATGTAATCGAAGAGTTTGTCCGCCGGCTCCCGAGCGTTTCCATGGAAGACGATCGTGTCCAGCACGAATCGCGGACCTTCAGTAATATCCAGCCGCAGGCGGCCCGCCGATTCGATCACGTAATGCACATTCACTTTCGTGTAGCCGTGTTTTCGATAGAAAACTTCCAGGAAAAAGGCCAAGTCGTCCGCGCGAGCAGGACTCAATCCAAAATCCTCGATTGTGGTGATCTCTTCTTTCAGGGCCGAGCGTAACTCTTTTTCGTCGAAAGCCTGCTGGCCGCGAAATTCGATAATGCTCGCCTGCTTCGCGCGTTTTTCCTGCTCCTTGACCACGGCTTGCCGCGCTTTCTGACGGTCCTCAGGTCGCGCGACGTCAACCGCGCTCTGCGCTGCGACTTCAAATGCGAGGGCCACACTTCCGAGAGAGAAAAGGAGCCCTTGTCGCATCTTAGCGAAAACGAATTAGATATTTTAACTTCCCTCGAAAATCGCCGTGAACGCCGACATCACCGGTGAGCACAAGATGATCGTCAATCTTGAACCGCACCGTCGCTTGTTGTTGACCAGTTCGCGGATCAACCGTTCCCAAATCCAGATCCAATCGATTGAAAACGGTGTTGCTCTCGGTTGGCTCACCTTTTTTGACGATTTTGCGATAAAGCTGTTGCACCAGCAGCATGGCCGCCCGCCCAGCCAGAACATTGCCCGTCGAAAGTTCCCGTCTCGTCGCGCCAGTTGCGATTAGCGAAATGATTTCCTCCTGCGCCAGCGGCGGTTCACTCGTGAAAATCGCGTCTGGTGAAAGCAAAGTTCCGTAAACATAAACCCGCACCGTGTAATCGCGGATCACTGACGTGCCTTGCAAATCGATTCGAGGATTCATTGAATCCTCGGGAGTGAAAGTGAGAAAGCCGCGCGAAACCTCGAGACGACTGAAAGGCAATGTCGCTTCGACATTTTGCATTTGCACCACGCCTTGCAACTGGGGATGCAACCCCGTTCCAGTCAATTTCAGATCGCCAGTCGCGCCGCCTGTCGCCAGATTACCACGAATAAGCACTGGATCCTTGGTTTTGATTGCCACATCAAATTTCCAGTCGCGGAACGGCGGAGTTGGCAGAGAAAAGTCAGGCCGGCCCGACGGCGGCTGCGGTGCCGGTCTGCCTGGCAGGCCAATGGGAATAAGATCGATATTTTTTAGAAAATGGCTGTTCGTCATTGCGACATTGCCGGTCACTGTCGCCGCTGCCAACGGTCCAATGATCTTAAGGTCAGCGTCCGCCCGCGCGGTGAGCGTGTCGTTTCGTGCAACTAGCACGCTGTCGGCGTTCAGTTGCAAATCGAGAGTCGGTTCTGTCAGTTTGGGAAAGGTGACTCGGCCGTTCATCTTAAATGGCCCGCCAGCCACATCGCCTCCGAAACGGTCGAGGGTGAGCGCGTTGTCCCTAAAAGTGCACCGCGCATTGAAATTCCGTAACGCGGGGAGAGTGACATTCGTAAAGCGAGCGGCGTTTACCGTCATGTCCCCTGCCCCGCTCAAGACCGGGTGACCGAGTGTGCCGTTCACATCCACATCGAACCCAAGGTTGCCATCAAGTTGCTCGAGTTCTGGAACAAATTGTCGAACAAAATTTACAGACGTTCGGGGCACACGAGCCTTTGCAGTAATTGGTGTGTCATCGGGCAATTTCCTCGCACCCGCAATTTTGGGAATGTCCAACGGCATACTCGCATTTATTTCAACTGGCTGAATTCGGCTCTGTTGCAGCTTTCCCGACGCTGTCAGCCGATTCTGTGCTGCCTGCGCGCTCAGCTCAAACGTCGCCGGCTCCATTTTTGGCCAATATTCATTTCGCAAATCCCGTACCTGTATGTCGAGCCGCGCATTCAGGTCGGAGACTGTTCCCTGCGCGTCGAGCCTCGCGTTCATGATCCCGGAGGTCATCGCTTTAATTCCGAGATCATCGAACAATCGTTTTAAATCCAGGTTTTCAGATTGGAATGTCGCGGACACTTTGCCGGACGACGGAATAATCGCGGCGCTCGTTCCAAGATTCCTCCACACGAACGGAAGTGAGATGTAGCCGTACGCGTAATTTGTGCGTGCGACTGGCTGGGCACCGGCGGGAAGCGCGCCGCGGCGGACAGACCCGCGCACTGGCGCGGTAACTGTCTGATTCAGTTCGATTTTGTCGATCTCCAGCGTGTCGCCTTTCGTCTGAGCGATGGCACGAAAGTCCATGTTGCTGGTGGCGAAAAAGATAATCGGCACATTGAGACTATCTGGCGAATAAGAGGCATCGACGTTTGCTTGTAAGGATTGCAAATTCCCATAGCGCCCCTTCTGCAATACCAGCTTCAGTTTGCCGGAGTTCTTCCAAGGAGCGACGGCTTGGGCAGCCGTCGATTTCGAAAGTGACGGCTGGGAAGGCGTTACTCCTTGTCCCTCGCTTTCCCAGTCGAGTTGTACGGCGCCCGCCAATTCATTCTGATTACCGGAAGCGCGAAGCAGCGGCTGAAGCGTCGATAAGTTTGCAATGTTTCCCGAAACTTTGCCGCTGTAGAAATGAGGTTGGTGCAGGTTCAGTTTCCCGGTCGCATTAACGTAATCGGTGTCGTTCAAAGCAGCACTGAGGTCATGGAGATAGATCACGTTATTTGCGATCGAACACTGACTACTCAGTTGGCGACAGACTAAATCTCGCATCGTGAGGTTTGATCCGAACACCCACATTTGTCCGTTTGCGGTCTCTTGTTTCCATTGAATCTGCCCCGCCAGTTGCAATGGCCCGCTCACTCGGTTTGGAGAATCACCAACCCAAAAATCGCCTGCCTCAGGCGCATTCAGAGCGACGTCGACCTCCGCGGGTTGGGAAGCAAATTTACCAACTTCTGCCGGAAGCATGTAACGGCCGCGCACATTCAGTTCGTTTTGATTTCGCCGCAGATTCAATCGATCGAGGCCGACAGTGTCATCACTTTCATTTAGCCTTCCTTCCACTGAATCGACGATGTAATCCCGATAACGTACTCCCGTTAAACCGAAATCCATTGCCGTCTGAAGATCCGCGAACCACGGTCTCTGCGTTGTAGCCGGGGTCCCTGCTGTAGCCGGGGTCGTTGACCCCGGTCCCCTCACCGTCGCAACCCGCTTCGACGCGCGAAGCGTGCAGTTCAGCTTGTCAATCATTCCACCTGAAAACCCAACCGGCTCTGCCGCGACGCCGAGAGCTGCTGTTATCTCCGCATTGACGATGTCAATCCTGCCGGTGAACTGGGCCGAGCCGGTCAACGCTACAGGTGTTCCTGCTGTTAATCGCTCCAGATCAGGGGCGGTTCCGGAAATTTCGAGACTTGTCGGTGTGCGTCCAAACTCTGCGAATGTGGCGGGCAACTCGATGCCCCCGCGAAAATGAAACTTGTTCACGTCCCGGACGACGTCGGCGGATCGCAAAACCGCTCTGCCGTGTTCTGCTGATATTTCCAGGATGCCGCGATCAAAGTGGATTTCCGGCCGATGCACATCGGTCATCTGCACCGACATTCTGCCGCTCCATGTTCGCGGCGCGTCAATCACACCCGCGGCATCAAGAGCGAGTCGCTCAATTTCGCCGGAAAGATAATCCTCCGGAAGAACAAGGAATCTGTTCAGTGATTCCGCTCTGACTTTTTCGGCCGCTAGATTCGCTTTCGCGTTCAGCGAAGACTGCGTCTCGCTGAGTCCGGCCGACGCAGACAATTGGCCGCCGCCGATTGTGCAGTCGATCTTGATCGAGAGGGCATTGGCGTCGATGCGCGATGCGTCGACGTTTAACAGGCGTAGCTGCTCCTGATCACTCAAAACCAGATCCCGCAGAACCAAATTCTTGTTCGCGTAAGAAGTTTGTCCGGAGAGCTTCGACCAGTTGTCGCCGGAGGGCAGCTGTAGTCTTTCGATGCGCAACTCGCCGGGATGACGCGGGTCCACATCAAGATCGACCCCTTCCGCAACGAAATCTTCTGGCTGATTTCTGACGACCAAGGTCGCATTCGTCAGGCGGAGTCGTTCCGGGAAAAATCTCGGCAATTTCAACTGCGGTTTCGGCGGCCGCGTTCTGAGCGGCGCCTTGGACGGATTTAGGACAATGCGCGCCGAACGCGCCTCCACATTTTCGAACAAACGGGAGAGACCGTGTCTGGCAAAACCCAATAAATCGTAATCGACATAGAGTTGGTCGATGTCGATCGATTCGATGGGCGACGGTCCGTTCGGAAAGGCGTGAAAGTTTCGTGCAGTTAGATGACTGAAAGGATTGCCTTCGAGACGGAAATCGATCTTCAGGTGTTGCTTGGCCGCGTAACGCAGCGCGATTTGCCGACCCACCGCCACCAGGATTGGCCGATGAAAAATGATCAGAAGCGCCAGGCAAATAGCCAGGCCGGCTAGCACGCGGCGCCACAGTCGCCCGTGCCGCCGCGCCTCTGCCTGATCGTGCTCGGCCACGGGGCGATTCTATTGCCGCTCTGGCGTAGCGCAAAGGCCAAATGCCGCAGTTTGGCGCCCAAGTGGCACTTGGCCATTGCGTGCAAAGACCTCTGGCGTGACGCTTTCCCGAACGCGAAGCAATGAATCCCGACAAGCTTTTTGATTATCTCGAGGGCAAGTTATCGGCCACAGAGCGCGCTGCTTTGGAAGAGCGATTGATGTCGGACAAACAATTGCAACGCGAGCTGGCTGTAGCCCGGCAGATTCATGCGGGAATGCGGGGTGATTCGCGCGAGGTTCTGTTGCCACCGGAACCAGATACGACTGAGCGCGGCCGCAAAATGGCGCTTCGGGTAGGCGGAGCGTTCATCGTTCTAATGGCTGTTAATGTGGGATTCGGTCTCTGGTTGATCTGGAGAAACGAAGCCAGGAATCCAAACCGCGGGCTGCTTGAAACCCAGATGCGGGAACAGATAGCAAAATCCCTTGAACACGCTGCCGCGACGCTGACACCTGACCCGAACGCTCTCGGGGTTACAGAAATTACGATCCCGGCCGCGAATGGAAAAACGGATGCGGTCGCAGATGAAGTAGTCACGATTGCTTCCCGGTTCGGCGGTTCCGCTACAAAAGGTCTGCAAGACCGAGATCGGTTGAGTGTGCTTGTCGATGTGCCATCGGATCGGGAACAGAAATTTCGGGCGGCGATTGAGTCGATTGGGGCTACAGTGACGAGCCCCGCTGTGTCGCAAGAGCCCAAGTCAACGCCCTCGGCTACAGCACAGAAGAAGAGCTTTGTTGTGCAGATCGTCGAGAGGCCCGCAGAATAGACTGCGCCCCAAAGCGTTCATTCTCGCCTCTCCCCTTTTCTCAAGGGGAGAGGATTGAGGTGAGGGGTTTTCGACATAGGGTAAGCAAGCAACGAACCCTCACCCTGCCCTCTCCCTTGAAAAGGGAGAGGCGACAAGTGCCCACGTGCTTTCCCGATTGATCGCCAAAATACGATCGCAGCAGATTGTGCGATGATCGCGATCACGTTTGCTTTGCCGGCGGAAAGCTCGGCATTCTTGAGCCAGCTCCCGAATAAATCTCGGGCTGGCCGAAATGCCATCCAGACGATTCGCGGCGAGATCAATCATCGCCCCATTGAAGTTCTCCACACCGGCGTGGGAGAGAGAGTTTGCCGTCAACGGCTTGAGAAATTTATCGAGGATCAGGAATTCGATCTTTTGATCAGCAGCGGATTTGCGGGCGCGCTCAACGATGAGCTACAAGTCGGCGATCTTTTGCTGGCAAGAAATTTTTCGACAATTGAACTGAGCGCGAGACAAGAAGCACTTTCAAACTTGCCAATCCGTGTGGCCGATCTGTTAACTGCGCCAGCGTTGATCGATTCCAGCGATGAGCGAAACAAAATTGCCCGCACAACAGGCGCGGTCGCGGTGGACATGGAAACGGAATTCATTGCGCGCGTGTGCGCTGCGCGTGGGATTCCACTGCTCTCGTTGCGCGTCATTACCGATACGCCGCGCGAATCATTCCCTGCTCCACCCAAAGTCTTGTTCGATATCGAACAGCAGCGAACTCGTGTGACCGCGCTGGCCAGATTTTTTCTTTCGCATCCCAATCGGGTCCCAAGATTGGTTCAGTTTGCGAGGAGGATCGCGAACGCACGAAAGACTTTGGCTAATGCGCTGGTGGAGATCGTTTCAGAGCTGTAGCGGGGGCAGTTGTCCCAGCAAACGCGGTGACCGACCGCGGCTACAGTAGGTTACAGCGACCTCTCATTGACACCGTGCTTTAGCTCGGTGGCTACGCACGCCCTTGGATGGCGGCCGTTTCAACGGCTTTGATGTATCTAGCAACGCAAGAAGCAGTCTGCGGCAAGGATTGGAAGCCGTTAAAACGGCTGGTGCCATCGTTGGCAGAACCACCGGCCTGAAGGCCGGTGTTAATGAAACGTGGAATTGACCGAAGTGCGATTACCGCGCCGGTTCGATGTGCACCAGCACGTCAGCGACGCGCGAGTCGCTTTGCTGGATGGCACTTTTCACGCGGTGCGCGATCTCGTGACCTTCATGCACCGATATATTGCCATCCACTCCGACGTGTAGATCGACATAGAAATCGAGACCCATTTTTCGCGCTCGACATTTCTCAACCTCAACGACTCCCGGGACTGACTTGGCAGAGTGACAAATAGACCTGACGAATTTTGCGTGCGGAGCGGTATCCATGATTTCAAAAAACGCCGGGCGCAACAAGCGATAGCCGTTTGCGCCGATGAGCGCGCAGGCCACAAGCGCGGCCCAGTCATCTGCGCTCTGCCATGCTTTACCGCCAATAAGCGCAACTGAAATCCCGATAAACGCGGCGATGGATGTCATGGCGTCGATCCGGTGATGCCAGGCATCCGTTTTTATCGCGGTGCTCTCCACCTTCCGCCCGAAACGAATGACATAACGATACAAAGTCTCTTTGACGATCACCGCAAAGATCAGGACCGCCAGCGTCCACGGTGCAGGCGCATGATGCGGCAGAAAGATTTCGCGCACGCTTTGAACAGCAATCGCTACCGCAGCGGCCAACACGCCCAGTGCAACCACGACCGCAGCAATCGGCTCAGCCTTACCATGACCATACGGGTGCGTCCTGTCCGGTGGCCGGGCTGCAAAGGTTAATCCTCCCCAAATCACGATCGAGCCGCCTACATCCAGAGCGGATTCGATTCCGTCGGCAATCAGGACGTAGGCGTGACCGATTACGCCGGCCAGAATTTTCGCTGCTGCGAGCAATACATTGACGATCAAGCCGAATAAGGCGAACCGCGCACCCGTCCGCCAGATGAACGAATTCATCCCGGCTCGCGGTGAGCGGGTTTGCAGATCGCCTGCGGAAGCGTGAGGATGCGGGGGCGAAGACATTGATGAGCAAAAATATAAGCGCAGCGGTCTACGAAAAACACGGAAATCCGGCAGATGTTTTACGTGTCGAGTCGCGGCCATGGCCGACACCAGCCCAAGGTGAAGCTATTGTGCAAATGCGAGCGGCGCCGATTAACCCGGCCGACTTAAATCAAATCGAAGGAAAATATCCGATTCGATCAGAACTGCCGGCGACCCCTGGATTCGAGGGTGCGGGAATAGTCGTTGATCTTGGCGCGAATGTCACGTCTGTGGCCGCAGGCGCGCTGGTAATCTTGCCGCACAACGTCGGCACGTGGCGAGACGCCGTTGCAGTGAAGGCGGATCAACTGGTCACCGTGCCGACGGGGATCGAACCCGTGGATGCCGCGATGCTGAAAATCAACCCGATGACTGCATGGCGATTGCTCCACGATTATGTCCAGCTTCAAAAAGGAGATTGGCTCATCCAAAACGCAGCGAACTCCGCGGCTGGGCGCGCGGTGATTCAAATCGCGCATGAACTCGGTTACAAAACGATCAATGTCGTTCGACGGGCGGAAGTGATCGAAGAACTGCGCACAGAGGGTGGCGATATTGTTGTTGTAGATGGAGAAAATCTTCGCGACGAGGTGAAAACTGCAACGAGTGGCGCGCAGATACGCCTGGGACTAAATGCGGTCGGCGGTGACAGCGCGCTGCGTCTGGCAAATTGTCTTGCTCCGGGATCGACGATGGTTACTTACGGCGCGATGAGCTTGCAGCCGCTGAAAATCCCAAATGGATTGCTCATTTTCAAAGATCTCCGTTTCCGCGGAATCTGGATCAACAAATGGTACGATAACGCGACGAAGGAGGAACGTATGGAAGCGTTTGAACCATTGTTCGGAATGGCGAAGCGCGGCCTGCTAAAAACCAAAGTTGAGAAAGCTTACCTGCTGAGTGAAGCGAAGGCGGCGGTCACGCACGCCGCCCAGGGAAAACGTAGTGGCAAAATCATTTTCAAGTTTGAGTGAGCGAATTATCGCCCACACTGAGACAGCCCACGCACAGCGCGCAGAGCCCCCGCCCGAAGCCAATTCCTCTGTCATGTTGAGCCGAGCGAAACATCTCTGACTATTCTGGTGGTTTGGTTTTTACGGATGAACTGAGATTCTTCGCTTCGCTCAGAATGACATAGTAAGATGGCTTTCCAGCCGTCGAGGTGATCTTCGAGTTTGCAGCAAGAGCCAGAGGTACGTAGCATCAGGAATGTTCCGCTCGCATCACCAGCGCATATCTCTTCTCATCATATTGGCTACCACTCTCGCGGCGGGACATCTCAAAGCCGCGACTGTTCCCGAACCCGGAGATTTGCGCGCCGCAGGGAAAGTGAGCTTCCCCGTATCATACGCGCCGGCCGTCCAATCTGATTTCAACCGAGGCGTGGCGTTGCTGCATTCGTTCTTCTACGAAGAGGCGCGACGTGTTTTCACCTCGGTCGCGGAACGAGACCCGAAATGCGCGATGGCTCAGTGGGGAATCGCCATGACGTGGTGGCATCCGATTTGGACACCGCCTACTCCGGACGAAATGAGCGCCGGCAAAGCGGCTATTCAAAAAGCAATGGCCATGAGCGCCGGCACCGATCGCGCGCGAGAATTCATCACGGCGCTGAATGTCTATTACAATACGCCGGACGGCTCGACGGCAGCTGCGGTTGGGCAATCGTGTCATGGACCAGTCGGGCCGCGCGACCGTGTGATCGCGTACGAAAAAGCGATGCGCCAGCTGCGCGACAAGCATCCGGACGATTTCGAAGCGCAAACTTTTTACGCGTTCGCGGTCCTGGCCGTCGGTTATGCTACGCCCAGTGACACGAGTTTGTCGAAACAACTCGAGGCAGCCGCCATTTTTGAAAAGCTATGGAAACAAAATGCGAACCATCCCGGCGTCGTTCATTACCTGATCCATTGCTACGATTATCCGGCGCTCGCCGAACGCGGACTGCCCGCGGCCCGAAGTTATGCTTCCATCGCGCCATGGGTGCCTCACGCGCTGCATATGCCATCGCACATCTTTACGCGCTTGGGGATGTGGGACGAATCCATCGCTGCCAACCGAGCCTCAGCCGAAGCTTCGCGCGCTTACGCCGCCATGCGCCATCGCGATGCCACCGAAGCCGAGGAATTACACGCGCTCGATTACATGGCCTACTCCTATTTGCAGGAAGCCCGGGACACTGAAGCGAAGAAGATTGTGGACGCTGCCGCGAGAGTGCAGAAGACAAATCCAGAGCTGGAATTCAGCGCCGCTTACGCGTTGGCGGCAATTCCGACACGTTATGCGTTCGAGCGCAACGATTGGGCCGCCGCGGCGGCGTTGACTGTTCCGAAGCTTCCACACTGGTCTTCGTTCCCATTCATGGAGGCTCTTATCGAATACGGCCATGCGCTCGGACGAGCGCAGACTGGCGATCTCGTCGGTGCGCGGAAAGCGATCGTGCGAATGCAGGAATTACGCGACGCTACGAAGGATCCGAAGTTCGATTATTTCAAGAACCATCTTGACCTCCAGATGCAAGCGGCTTCCGCCTGGGCGGAAGCAAGGGACGGCAAAAAGAGCGAAGCGATTGAGAAGCTTCGCCAGGCCGCGGATGCCGAAGATATTCTGGGCAAGCATCCAGTTTCGCCCGGTGCGTTTATTCCGATTCGTGAACAGCTCGGCAATCTGTTACTCGAAGTAGGACATGGAAAGGAAGCACAGCGAGAATTCGAAGCTGCGCTGAAAATCTACCCGGGACGGTTCAGAGGCTTATACGGAGCGGCGCGAGCTGCAGAGCAAACCGGCGACAAGGAAAATGCAGGCCGCTATTACGCGAAGCTGGCCGCACAAACGGCACAGTCCACTGGTTCACGAGATGAATTGAATCATGTTCGCGAATTTCGTGCCGCCCAGGCCAAAGCTGCGGCAGATGCGAATGACGTTGCCAGCGCTCGCCATTAGAATAGCGGCGTTGGCGATTGCGCCGGCTCATCTCGAGTGCAAAACGAACAAGCCAGCCGCACAGCACTGCTAATCGCTGCGAGCCTGGTTCTTCTCCGTCACGACCCAAAACACTCGGCTCTGGTCTCGAAGACTTCTGCAGATTTGTGCGCCCAGATATTGGAGACGTATTCGCCGCAGACGCGTCTTACCTTGACGATCGTGCGACAGGATTGGTTTCGACCGATCGCGAAGTTGATCGAGCGCATCACGATCCCAGGAATCTTGCTGCATTATGCGCTGCGAAAAAAATGTATCGCCGGTCTTGTGCGCTCAGCAATTATCAACGGAGCCACACAGGTAGTCATAATTGGAGCAGGTTTTGATCCGCTCAGTTTTGAATTGCACCAGGATTTTCCACGTGTGCAATTGTGGGAGATCGATCATCCCGCGACGCAGCGTCACAAAATTCGCGGGTTAGGTGGCGTCGACGCTCAACGATTGCATTTTATCGCAGCTGACTTGAACGCCCCTGGTTTCGGTAGAGAAGCGCTGATCGAAAGCAGCTTTGATCCGAGCAAACGCACCGTCTGGATCGCCGAAGGTCTCCTGATGTATCTCAGGGAAGGCCTTGTTTCGTCGTTAACGAGAACACTGAGTGGTCTCAGCGCTCCGGGCAGCCAGTTTACATTTACGTTCATGGAAAAACAGGATAACGGCCGGATTCGTTTTGATTCGCAAAGCAAGTTTGTTGACTGGTGGTTGAGTAGGCGCCGTGAACCATTTCGTTGGGGAAGTACACGAAGCGACCTTGTGGGTTTCGTGCACCCGTGGCGCGTCATCCGATTTTTCGATCATAATGACTTGCGCGTGCAATCCGGACTTGCCGATCGATCTGTGGCCAAAGGCGAAGTAATTTGCCTCGCTGAGATTTAATTCGCTCGATTAAGCTTCCACATGCTGACGCGGCGTGAATTCATACGCACCGCGGCGCTTTTCGCGCTCGCGCCGCGCATCCTACCGGCACGCGAGAGAGAGATTTGGGTCAATGACGTCCATTCGCAGCTCAATCGCACCCGCATTCGCGAACTGCTGAGGCCACGCACCAGAGATGAGCTTGTGGAGATTGTGCGTTCTGCGTCACGAAAAGGCTTGCCGATTTCTATTTCTGGCTGCCGTCATTCGATGGGTGGCCAGCAGTTTGCGACCGATAGCATTTGCATCGATACGCGCGCCCTTGATCGCGTAATTTCTTTCGATCAGGAATCTGGGTTGATCGAAGCAGAAGCAGGCATCCAATGGCCGAAATTAATTCACACTTATCTGGATGCCCAAGAGCACAGGGAAAAGCAATGGGGCATTGCTCAAAAACAAACCGGCGCCGACACATTCACGCTGGGCGGAAGTTTGTCATCCAACGTTCATGGGCGCGGACTGGCGATGAAGCCGCTGATTTCAAACATCGAATCCTTCACGTTGATCAATGCCGATGGGAAATCGATCCGCTGTTCGCGCCATGAGAACAATGAATTGTTCCGACTCGCGATCGGTGGCTACGGCCTCTTTGGACTGACCGACACCGTAACGCTTCGACTGGTTCCCCGGCAAAAATTGCGACGTGTAGTGGAGATAGTTCACGCGAACGATCTGCCCAGACGTTTTGAAGAGCGAATAGCGCAAAAGTTTCTTTATGGTGATTTTCAGTTTTTAGTCGATGAAAAGTCATCGGACTTTCTCCAGCGCGGCGTGTTTTCCTGCTACGAACCGATCGACGAACACGAACCAATTGTCGCGAAAAGGGAGCTACGCGATGATGACTGGCTGGATCTCCTGCGGCTGGCGTACACGGACCGCGAAAAGGCTTTCAAGCGTTACAGCGACTATTATCTATCGACAAACGGACAAACTTATTGGTCCGACACAAATCAACTTAGCGCCTATCTGCCAAATTACGCACAGAAGATCCGCGACCTAATCGGCGGAGAAGAATCGAGCCTTATCATTACGGAGATTTACGTCCCGCGCATGGACCTTCCGGATTTTCTAAGGCAAGCGGCGGAGCTCCTGCGGTCGAACCGTACGACAGTTATCTACGGTACCGTCCGACTAATCGAAAAAGATGACGAGAACTTTCTGGCGTGGGCTAAAGAATCGTATGCCTGCATTATTTTCAATCTGCTTACGTTTCATACACCGACAGGCATCGAATCGTCGGCGCGTTCGTTTCGCGGCTTGATTGACTTGGCGATAGCCCGCGGCGGAAGTTATTACCTGACCTACCATAAATTTGCGAAACCGGAGCAGGTCGTGGCGTGTTACCCGCAGTTCAAGCAATTTCTTAACCTGAAGCGAAAGTACGATCCGACTGAACGCTTTCAGAGCGACTGGTACCGCCAGTACCGGAAGCTCTTCGCGAACTCGCGAAATTCTCTGTCATGTTGAGCGAAGTGAAACATCTCTGAATATTTCGGTTGGTTGACCTCTGATTACGAACTGAGATTCTTCGCTTCGCTCAGAATGACATACTAGGATGGCTTTCATGTCGCCGTTCGCCATCATTGCTTTGATTCTAATTCTCGCGCGCGCCATCACTGAACTGTGGTTGAGCCGATTGAATCAACGTCACGTGCGCGGGCATGCGAATGAGGTGCCACCTGCATTTCGCGGAATCATTGATGAAACGACATATCGTCGTTCGGTTGACTATACACTGGCTAAGAGTCGCTTTGGAGATATCGCCAACGCGTTCGATGTCGTCCTGCTCATCGCAGTGCTTTTCAGCGGTGTGTTGCCGTGGGCGTTTGCGAGATTCAGCGCGAGCTTCGGCAATTCGACGCTGGCACTGGCTGGTTTTCTCTTCATTACAGGCGTCGCGCTGAGCATCCTCGCATTGCCGTTCGCCTGGTACGCGCAATTCAAACTCGAAGAACGATTCGGTTTCAACACAACAAGCGTGAAGACGTGGCTGCTGGATCGTGTGAAAGGATTTCTGCTCGCCCTGCTGCTCGGCTACCCGTTACTTGCGCTGGTGTTGAAATTGATTGAGTGGACCGGCGCAAACTGGTGGCTGTGGGCGTCGGCGGTTGTCATCGCGTTTCAATTGCTCATGCTGCTCGTCGCGCCGGCAGTGATCATGCCGCTTTTCAACAAGTTCACACCGCTGCCGGAAGGAACCTTGCGCGAGCGCCTCTTTGCACTGGCGCAGCGCACCGACTTTCCAGCGCACAGCATCGAGGTCATGGATGGCAGTAAACGCTCGCGCCATTCAAACGCCTTCTTCACCGGGTTTGGACGTTTTCGCAAAATCGTCCTGTTCGACACACTCATCGCGCATCTCACCCAGCCGGAACTGGAATCCGTGCTGGCGCATGAAATTGGTCATTACAAAAAACGCCACGTAATAAAGTTGCTGGGGCTTTCCATTGCTGGCGTCTTTGTAGCGTTCGCGGTGATAGCGTGGCTGGCGCATCAGCAGTGGTTTTATCGCGCCTTTGGTTTTGAATATCAGCCAGGCTTTGCAGCCGCGAACTTGGTCCCTGCGATGCTGTTGTTTGCGCTGCTGGCGGGGACGATAAGTTTCTGGGTCTCACCGTTGATTCATATTTTGTCGCGTCATTTCGAATACGAGGCGGATTCATTCGCGCGTGCGACAATGGGAGAGACGCAGTCATTCGTTCAAGCTCTGCGCAAGCTGAGCGAAAAAAACCTGAGTAACCTCATGCCGCACTGGCTTTACAGCAGTTTTTATTATTCACATCCGACCCTGCTCGAACGGGAACGCGCGCTGCGAACAACCGCTTAGTCCAAGGATGGTACGGTATTTTGCATGCAGCAGCTTGCATGGTTTTTTGTCATGTTGAGCGAAGCGAAACATCTCTGGCTGTTCCATGGAACGTCGCGGAAATAGATGATCTGAGATTCTTCGCTTCGCTCAGAATGACAGGATTCTCCTATGTCGCGAGTCATCGTTGTTGGCGCTGGAATTAACGGAGTTACCGCCGCGATCGAACTGAGAAGACGTGGCCACGACACAGTGCTTCTCGATCCAGGGCCGTTGCCGCATCCGCTTGCAGCCTCCACCGATATTAGCAAAGCGGTTCGCGCCGCGTACGGGGCAGACGAGGAGTACACCGATCTAGCTGAACACTCGATCAAACGCTGGCACGAATGGAATCGGGAATTCGGCACCCAGTTTTACCACGAGGTTGGCGTGATGTTCGTGCGCCGCCGAGAATTGAAGCCGGGCGACTTCGAGCACGAAAGTTTCAAGATGCTGGAAAGCCGCGGACATAAGATCGAGCGAATGTACTCGGCGCGAGCGTGGAAGCGTTTTCCTGCATGGAATCCGGAACTTTATCGAGATGGGGTTCTGGAACTGGAGGCAGGCTATGCAGAAAGCGGTCGCGTCGTTGCATCCTTGATCGATCACGCGAAATCGCTGGGAGTTGAACTCCGCGAAGGCGCCCAGTTCTCGCAATTGGCTGAAGATGATGATCGCGTGAAAGGAATTGTGCTCGATGATGGACGGCGAATTGCAAGTGATGCCGTTGTAATGGCGATGGGTGCGTGGACACCTTATCTGCTGCCTTTTACGAAAAAATTCTTCCGTTCCAGCGGTCAGCCGGTCTTTCACCTGAAACCCCGGCAACCTGAGCTGTTCGCGCCTGAGCGGTTTCCGGTGTTCGGTGCAGACATTACAACCACTGGCTATTACGGATTTCCAATCAATCGCGATGGCTTGGTGAAAATCGCAAATCACGGACGTGGGCGGGAGATGTCGCCTGAATCTCCCGAACGCGCTGTCACTCCTGAAGATGAAAAGAATCTGCGCGAGTTTCTATCATCTACATTTCCGGCGCTGGCGGACGCGCCGATTGTTTACTCGCGCATCTGCATGTATTGCGATACCCACGATGGTCATTTTTGGATCGCACGCGACCCGGAGCGCGAGGGATTAGTAATTGCTGCCGGTGATTGTGGGCACGGATTTAAGTTCGCCCCGGTGCTTGGTGAAATCATTGCCGACGCGATTGAAGAAAAGTCAAATCCGATCCTGCACAAATTTCGCTGGCGACCGGAACTACGCGCGGGAAGCGGGACGGATGTCGCGCGGTTCCGAGGAAATCTGTAGCCGTCGTCCTGTGGGCGACGTGCGACGCGTACTATTTCGCAACATCAGCGCCCTACGCTTTTTGTACGGCCTCTTTTTTTGTCTGGCGCTTTATTAGAGTAATTTGCTTGATTCGCGCCGAATCGGATGGGCTCCAGGTAGCGACCTCCGGATCGTCTTTGAAAGCATTGTGAACGAGGCGTCGTTCGTAAGAATTCATCGGCTCAAGCTGAAGCGAACGGCCGGTGATGCGCACGCGATCAGCCAATTCGCGCACGCGCTGCACGATGCGATCTTCGCGCATGGAACGATAATGCTCGCAATCGACAATGACTTTTTCAGCCTCTTTGTCTTTGGATTGCAGGAGCCGGTTAAGCAAAAACTGGATGGCCTCAAGCGTCTCGCCATTACGGCCGATGAGACGCCGGCTTTCCTCGGTGTAAATCTGCAGGGTCGGATTACCGCCTTCGTTGGTGGTTTCCTCGATTTGCACAACGAAGCCGAGAAAACCAAGCATCGTATCGAGCAGATCTTTCGGCGTCATCATCGCTTTCGTTTTCCGGGAGGGGCAACTTTTTCGAGCGTCGGCATGGGTTGTCGCTTGTTCTGATAAAATTGCAAAATACTGAAAAGGTTCTGTGCAGTGTAATACAAAGCCAAAGCTGCGGCAAAATTGTAGCAGATAAATAGGAAAATCAGCGGCATGAACATGGCAATGCGCCGCTGCGTGGGATCGCCCGTTTTTGGAGTCATGGCCATGAGCCAAATCTGTGTCGCAGCCATGCACAGCGGAATAATGTTGATCGGCCAACCCAGCACGGGCAGATACGCTACAGTATCCGGCTGAGAAAGGTCCTTTACCCAGAGAAACTTCGCATTTCGCAATTCCACTGCCTGACCAAGCATTTTGAAAAGACCAAAGAAGATCGGGATTTGAATCATCATCGGTAAACAGCCACCGACCGGGTTAATCCCGTATTGCTTGTAGAGCTTCATCACCTCCTGATTCATCCGGGTCGGGTCATCTTTGTATTTTTCGCGCAGCTCCTGCATTTTTGGCGAGAGCGCAGCCATCTGCCGCATAGATCGATTGGCTTTGTTTTGGATCGGCCAAAGGGTGAGCTTGATGATGGTGGTGAGGGCCAAAATCGCGAGACCATAGTCGTGCAGCCAGCTGTGCAGCAGGTTCATGAAGTTGAGCAGAAACTGGCACACGATCTTGAACATCCCGAAGTCCATCACTTCGGCCTCATTGTGCGGAAGTTGCGCTAGCCGGTGATAAAGTTTCGGGCCGGCGTAAATTTCAAAACGCGCGTTATATGTTTGTCCGGGCTGCAACTGAAATGCCGGCATCCCAAGCGCACCATCAATGGCCAGCAGCTTTTGTTCCGGCGAACGTTCGACGTCGAAACGCCGGCCCCATACAGCCGTAGCCTTGGCAGTAAGCGGCGCCATTAGCGTAGTGAAAAACTGATTGCTGACCGCAACCCATTCGGCGCCGGCGATACTTTCCTGATAATTAGGCCGGGCAGGGCGCTGGCCCAAGCCCAGAAAACCGCTACTGCTCCCGAACCAACCGACGTCAATTCCCTTCGCTCTTCCGTTAATGCACCAGACCAGACGCGTGTACGAAGGGTAATCCTTCGGATGAATTGGGGCCGCGGAACCGAGGGCGACAAAATACCCACTGCTTTGATATGGCTTGTCGCCCCGATTCTCGAGATCAACATCCATTTCGATCACATAGTTGTCTTTGTTCTCTGGAGATTTTTCGAAGAAGAACTTTTTTCGAATAATAATTTGCTCGGCCGTCGTGCGCTCAAATTGCATAACGGAATCCGATTCTGCAGATGCAGTAAACTCTTCGAGCGTTGGCGTGAACGGTTCCTCGATGATTGCACCAATTGGTGCGCTCTGATCCGAATTCAAAATAACGTTCCGCCCTTTTTCAGCTATTTGCTTGAGCAGAATCGCTTCTTTAATTCCGCCACCACGATTTGTCAGGCGCAACTCGACATCTGAATTGCGCAAGGTTTCGACCTTTTCGGCGAAGCTGGGCCCGGTGGTCTTCGGCGTGGCTTCCGCGACGGGTGTCGCTGACGGCGAAGGCGCGAGAATCGCTGGAGTTGCCGTGGGAGAAACTTGTCCCGGCGCACCAACAATTGGAGCGGGTCTCGGGGCCATCTGTTTTGCCAGATAGATTTCCCATACGACGAGCCCAATCACGCAAAGGGCGACGACAATCCAGGCAGTTCGATCCATAAATCGTGGGTCGCGCTAGCAGGCTATTCAGCGCGCTTGATTCGGACCGTTAATGGCGCGCCCAAACGTTCGATCTTGGACGTAAGATTTTTCCGTTCCGGGACGGGGTCATGCCCAGATCCACCCCACGGTTGGCATCGCCCGAGGCGCTTCAATCCCAGCCAACCTCCCCAAAACACGCCATGCGTCTCAACCGCTTCTAGAAAATATGTCGAACAGGTCGGCGTAAATCGGCAGCCGGAATTAGGACCGCACAGCAGACGAAGAAACGGCGAGAGGGTACACTGATAAATGCGGATGAAAAAACGAACCAGTCCGAGCATCAAAGCAGGATAGAAGCGCGTCTTGCCAGGCGCAACCATTCATCTTCCAGCTGTTGATAGCTCGCGTTGGTTGCATCGCGTCCGGCAACAAGCACAACCCAAAAACTCCCGCGCAAATCATGCTGGTGTTGGCGCACAATTTCGCGCATACGGCGCCGAAGACGATTGCGAACAACTGCTCCTCCGACATGGCGCGAAGTAACAAAGCCTACGCGGCACGGACCGGAATTCTCTACTGGCACCACATTGAGCTTTAGCAGTTTGCCGCGCCAGGCAAAGCCGTCTCGTTTCACGCGCTTGTATTCTGAGGCCTTTGTCAGGCGCCGGTCTTTTGAAAAGGAGAAAAAATCTGCCGGCGTCATGTCGTTGCTTATATTCCTAGCCAACCCGAGAGCGCGGTTTAAACAAGCACTTCCTGGCGGCACGACGACTTCGCGGCGAACGGGGCGGTCAGGAATTAAGATTTTGTGAGCAGATCATGCTCTCTCACGCCGCGACGGTACAACAGAAGTCTTCCCCCGGAAGTGTCCGGAAGAAGACTTCTCGAGAAAAAGAACTGCCGCAGACTTTACGAACTGGGCGGTGACTCAGTGGTTGCAGCGGGAGATTCCGTTGTCGCAGCAGGAGATTCCGTTGTCGCAGCCGGACTGTACGCTCCAGCAGCTGACGGCGGACTTGTCGCGGCTGGAGTTGCCGCCGGTTCAGTTGTCTCGGTCTTTTGCTCGCACGCCGTAAGGAGTGCGGCACCGGCCAGGATGCAGATATATTTTTTCATAGTGCTAGTTCGAAACCGCACATTGCTGTAATTGAAGAATTGGAGCAAGGCAGTTTTTTGAGCGGCCTCGGAATGTTTTGCCGCGTCAGATGTTTGATACAAATTCTTTTACAGGGGCGCCTTGTGTGTAAGGCCATGCGCTTCCGCTACCGCCTGACAAGTCAGCTGCCCATCCCGAGTGTTGATCCCGCCAATCAGCGCCGGTTGTTTTTTGCAGGCGCCCTCGAGGCCAAAATCGGCAAGTAGTTCCACGTACCCATAGGTCACATTGGTCAGAGCCTGCGTGGCTGTCCGCGCGTACGCTGCGGGCATATTTGCGACGCAGTAATGCGTAACACCGTCCTCAACGTAAACTGGATTGAGGTGCGTAGTGGGTCGCGATGTCTCCGCACAGCCGCCCTGATCAATGGAGATATCCACCAAAACGCTGCCCGGCTTCATCTTTCTTAGCATTGAACGCGTGATTAACTTTGGAGCCCTTGCTCCCGGCAGGAGCACAGCGCCAATCAGCAAATCGCAATCCGGCATCAGCTCGTGCAAGTTCGCCTCATTCGAATAGAGCGTGTTTGTATTTCCCATTGTCAGATCGAGGTAGCGCAAACGTTCGAGATCCACATCGAGTATGGTTACGTCCGCACCAAGACCCGTGGCCATGCGGGCTGCATTGACGCCTGATGTGCCGCCGCCAACCACAACTACGCTGCCGGGTAAAACCCCGGGGACACCGCCCAGTAAAACTCCGCTGCCACCGTTATACTTGGCCAGAAAGTTAGCGCCCATCACCACCGACATCCGACCGGCGATCTCGCTCATCGGTTCCAACAGTGGCAAACGATTGTTAACCTGGATTGTCTCGTATGCGACCGCGGTGACGCCCGATTTCAGCAATGCCTCCGTGAGAGGCTTGCTCGCAGCCAGATGCAAATACGTGAACAAGATCTGGCCTTTGTGCAAAAGCGAGAACTCGGCCTCGAGCGGTTCCTTCACTTTGACAATCATGTCGGCGCGCGAGAAAACCTCTTTGGCCTTATCGACAATCTCTGCGCCGGATTTGACGTATTCTTCGTCGGGGTAACCAGACCCGATCCCGGCATTCTTTTCCACCAGCACGGAATGACCGCGCCGGGTGAGCTGACTTGCAGCTGACGGCAACAGGGCGACGCGTTGCTCCTGTTCCTTAATTTCTTTCGGCACACCGATGGTCATGGCGGAGAGTGAGAAGTGATTAGTGAGAAGTGAGACGTAGAATCAAGCTAAATCACTTCTCACGTCCCGGCTTTCCTGCTTCTCAATCAATTCAGCGACGGATCGTCGGGTGCTGCGGCAAGCATTTTATACCATGGTCCCAAGCTGCGCATGATGTCGAACCAGAGGTTTGGCAGGCGATCAAGCTTTAGCAATGAACGATTGGCTTTTTGAAGCAACCAGGCCTTTTGCCTCACTTCGCTTTCAAGCTGACCCGCTCCCCAGCCCGCATAGCCGACAAACGCACAAATCGTAACGAGGTCTTTCTTGCCCGGTGCGGCGCTGGGTTGTGTCAAAGCGACGTTGTGGCTAAGCATAACGCCGTCACCCTTTTTCCATTCGAACGCTGCAAACATTAGTTGGTTTTTTCCTACAGGTCCGCCAAGGAACACGGGCACGTCCGCGAGGCCTGTCGGCGGCGTGTCGGTCACGAGATCGGCCACTTGTCTGTCAAGCGGGCGATTAATGATCACACCCAGAGCACCCTCGCTTGGGTCATGCTCGGAAATGAAAAGCACGGTGCGCCGGAAATTCGGATCGAGCATATTTGGATGAGCGACCAGCAATGAACCGGCGAGGCTGCGCGAGGATGGCTCCTCATCCAAGTTACGCATACAAAACTAGAAACCGCGACATGCGCTTCTGCAACCCCCGCTCTTTACCGGACCGTAGGCGCTGCCGGGGCACGAATAAATTTTGTGCAAAATCTTGTTGCCATTAGCGCGAAGCTCGTTTACTAGCCTCGAAGTTTTCTACGATTGTTCTGGGGGGAACAGCCGCCCTTCACGCCCATCGGGTGTGGGGGGCGGTAATTTTTTGGCCATAAATGATGAAGTTCTGACTGAATGCGAAATCGGAATATCGAATTTGATTCCTCATTCAGCATTTGTGCTCCGTCATTAATTCGACATTCGTCATTCGTGCTTCGTCATTCCCAATCAAATCGAGCGCGGGTCTCCTGGCCGGCCGCGTTCACGCTGATCGCGTTGCTTGTTGCGGCAGTGACCGTTGTGGTTTTTTTGCGCCTGGAGAGCTGGCCGGCGCGCACGGCGCGACAAAGCAGCGCCGAACTTGAGAGATTGGGCAAGGATTTGCGTTCGGCTTTTGTCGAAATCGCCCATTTGCAGCCGCGCATCACCATCAACAATCGCGTCTACATCGAACAAACGACGCCTGTAAGCGAGTTGGTCGTCCTATCAAGACGCATCGAAGTCGAACACGAACTGCTCCATACCTGGGTAGGCAGCTCCAAGCGCGTGAAACTGCATGGTACATTCAACGCCAAAGCCGGTTTCGATCTGCAACAGAATCTCTCCATCGACATTCGCCCTGACGAAATCATTGTTCAGCTTCCACATGCTCAAATTCTCGGTGTCGAGCAGGAGCAGCTGGAAGTCCTCGCGTTTGAAAATGGTTTGTGGAACCGAATTTCGGGGCAGGATCTTCAAAGCGAGTTGTTGATCCTGCCGCAGCTGGCTTCAAAAAAAGCAGCAGAAACTGGCTTGCCTGCCGAAGCTGAGCGCACATTGCAGCGGCAACTCGACCAACGAATTCATACGCCTCAGCCTTTGCATCTGATCTTCAAGGATGCCGCCGCAAATGAACCGAGGTAGATGACGAATCAATCTCGAAGCTTGGAATGAAGAAAAGCGGCACGACCATCTCACTCCTGAGCTTCCTCATTTGGTCGTTCGTCATTCGGTATTCGTGCTTCGCCATTTTTTCAGCACAGTGATGTAAATGCCGTTCAGGAATCGATTGTCGCTCGCAACTCTGCTGATCCTGCTCGTCGTACTTTTAACGATTGTGTTTGCGCCATTTGCTGTTTCGAACGGCCTCCGCTTGTGGATCTGGTGGGCGGCAAGGCAGGAGGGCTTCGTTGCCAGCATCGACAAAGTCGACGCGTCATTTCTGCGTCCGGTTGTGATTCGGCAGCTTCACCTGAAAAGCGTGCGTGACAACGCGTTTCGCGTCGATCTAACCGCCACAGACGCGAGCGTTGGTCTGAATTTCAGACATGTCCTGCTGCACATGCGCGGCCGCATTATTCGCAACCTTTCAATTCGCGAACTACGTGTGGAGCTGCACCGCACGAATCCGAATCTGCGGGCGATAACCCGGCGCGGCTGGGCGACGCTGCAAAGATTGCTGCCAGAGAATCTGAGCATCGCGAACTCGGAAGTGCGCGTTGAGAACGGGCCGACTTTGATTCTGTTGCGACGCGGCGTTCTTTCCGCAAGCGAGACCGAGGCCGGCCGGTTTAGCGCTTCCGAGGTCATGATTGCATCGCCATGGTTGCGCCAAACGTTTTCACAATTGCGCGGTGCAACTCACTGGGAAACCAATCGTCTGACGCTCGGCGGACTCACTTTGAGCCGTGGCCTCGACCTTCAATCCGCCACAGCGGACTTCTCGCGCCTGGGCAAGCAACGTGTGGGGTTGCAGTTCGAAGTTGACGTTTTCGGAGGGAAAATTCGAGGCAATATCTCGGATGAATGGCGTTCTCAGCATTCCAACTGGAAGATTGCAGGCGGCGCCAGCGACATTTCTCTGGGGCAAACATCCGATGCATTCGGGTTCGCCGATCGCGTGGATGGTCTGCTTCACGCCGCCAACTTCACTTTTCGTGGAAATCTTGCCGAGCCGGATCGCGTGACTGCATCGCTCTGGAGCGAGCTGACCGGACTTACCTGGCGCAATCGCACAGCCGAAGCAATCATGCTCGGCGCGGCGGTTTACAACCGCAAGATTCAGCTTCAACAACTTTACATTCGACAACGGAGTAATCAGCTCACTCTAAGCGGCGAAGCTGAATTCCCCACGAACTCGTCCGGCTGGCTTAGCCCGGACTTTCGCGGCAATATTTCTGCTTCCATCAATCAGCTTGGCGATTTCGTCGCTCTGTTCGGCGCAAATCCCGGCGATTTTGCCGGGAAGATCACAATCGAGGGAGCAATGGACACCCGCGATCGCAAGTTTGGTGGACGTCTCGCGATTGAAGGCGCCTCCCTGACGTTCTTCAAAACCGATATCGACAGTCTCGCAGCGAAAGTGAATCTGAAAGGCACCGAGTTGGAGATCGAACAGCTGGAGATCAAACGCAGGAACGATTCGCTCAGCGGGCAAGGCAAAATCGATATGTCGGGCTATCACAACTACTCAGGAACGCTCGATGCCCGAGCCGATAATTTACTCGATTATTTTTTCAGCGTTCGTGGAGCAACCGGAAAAAGCGCAGACCGAATTCCGGTGGATGTTCAGGCCGCCATCAACTCCAGTAACTGGGATGCGCACGGCGTAATCCGTGTGCCAGATTCGAACCCGATTAGTTTCACGGCGAATTTTCCACTGCGCATCGGAACAGATTGGAACGCTTTCCAATTATCTCCGCTAAACGTGACCGTCGATTTTCCGTCAATTTTTCTGGCAAAGGCGCCTCAGCTTTTTCATCCCGCAATTTTCCAAGACGGCATTCTAAGCGGAAGCGTTTCTCTTTCCGAAACACTGCAACATCCGCGGATTACGGGCGATGTGCAGTTGGTGAACGGAAAATTGTCAGGCGATGGCTGGACTTCTTTCAATCTTGTCGAAGCGAGCAGTCGCATTGCCTTTGCAGGAAACCGCGCATCAGTGGAGTTTTTCAATGTCGCGACGAAAGACGTGGATCTCTTACTGCGAGGCGAAATTTTATTCGACGATCCCAATGATGTGACGGTCAGAATGAGTGCCGCGACACCGATCTTCGACCTGACGTCCAGCCAGATCGATTGCGTGAACAAAATCCAAATTACGCCAGCCGTGTTGCCCCTCGCGCCTGCTGTAGCCGAGTTCGAATTTCACGGTGGCGTTTTCCAATCGGGCTGGACCGTCGCTTTGCAGGAAGACGCTGGCTCACAGTCCCTGGCGATTTCAGATCCCGACGGTGCCGCGCGCAAACTTCTACTCTGCCTGGGTACCAGTCCCGAGGAAAAAACGCTAATGCTCGGTGCACTCCCGCGTGCGGAAACAACTGTCGAAGCGACGCGCTCCAAAGGGCAAAAGAAGAGGCGCTAGGCCCTCCGGGGGCGATTCCAGCGAGACTATCGAGGGGGCGACGTCACCAGCCAGCGTGAAAGCTTTTCTTTCAGATCAGGGGTAAGATCCACGCAAAAGTCCGCCCCCGCATTCAGGCGCAGCGGATCGTCGTCGGCGCGATCAAATAACAATTGAACCGGCCGCCGGCCCGGTGAGCTGACCAGAATGTCACGTACTTCGCGGAGCTCATCGCCCGTTGTAACGGGAGAAAATTGGAGCAGCACCGCGGGTTCCTGGCGCGCGCCTGTCAGTTGTTCATTCGCCCCGTTACCTTTGCCGGGCGCAAGCAATCTGATTTCCAGAGCCGTGGCGCGAAGGATTTCCTCGCGCCTATCCAGCGTTCCCTTTATCTCGATAACGCGTCCCGCCGCAAGCACATCCGAGACTTTAAGATAAACCTCGTTCCACACGACCACCTCCAGCATCTCCGTCAGGTCTTCGAGCCAAACTACCGCGAATGGTTTGCCCTCCCGTCTGGTAAATTTTTTCTCCACGCTCACAATGGCTCCGGCGATCTTGAACGGCGCGCGATCGTCGAGCTCGCCTAACGACGCAATCGACCGGTAATTTTTCGATGCAAATATCTCCGCGTAAGCGTCCAGAGGATGTCCGCTGACGTAAAAACCAAGAAGCTCTTTCTCGTACGAAAGCTTTTCGTGGTCGCTCCACCGGGTTGCGACTCTCTTTCTCGATCTGGTCGAAGCAGTTGCCTCATCAAAAAGTGAAACCTGGCCAGCCAACCGGTCCCGCTGCGCTGCGATGGATGCGTTCACTGCGTCATCAATGCAGCCAAAGAGTTCGGCGCGATCATAGCCAAGAAAATCAAAGGCGCCGGACTTGACAAGGCTTTCCAGCATCTTCCGGTTGGCAACACGCGAGTCCAGCCGCGTGCAGAAATCTTCCAGCGAAATGAAGTCGCCTCGCTGTTCGCGCTCGCGAATTACGGCTTCCATCGCGCTCTCGCCCACGTGTTTGATCGCGGCGAGGCCGTAACGAATGGCACTGTAGCCGGGATCGGCGATCCCGGCGCCGGCATCACCGATGCCGGTTACAGTTTCGGGCGTGAATTTCAGACTACTCTTGTTAATGTCCGGCGGCAGAATGGAAATGCCCATCCTTCTGCATTCGCCGACGAAAATTGAAATTTTTTCCGTGTTATTGATTTCATTGCTCAGGAGACCAGCCATGAATTCCACGGGGTAATGCGCTTTCAGATAGGCCGTTTGATAACTGATCACGCCATAGGCCGCGCTGTGGCTCTTGTTGAATCCATAGCCGGCGAATTTTTCCAGCAAATCGAAAATCGCATTTGCCTTTTTCTCGGGGATTTTGTTCGTGCGCGCGCAGCCTTCGATGAAATTTTTTCTCTCCTTCCCCATCTTCTCCTTGTCTTTCTTGCCCATGGCTCGCCGGAGAAGATCGCCCTGCGCGAGTGAGTAGCCGGCAAGTTTACTCGCAGCGGCCATCACTTGTTCCTGGTAAATCATTACGCCGTATGTGTCGGCACAGATCTCTTCGAGTAGCGGGTGAAGATATTTGATCGGTGTGATTCCCTTTTTCGCTTTGACGTACTCGGGAATCAGTTCCATCGGGCCAGGCCGGTAAAGCGCGATCAAAGCGATAATGTCATCGAGCTTCTTCACATCGAACTGCTTCGATAAGCCGGTCATGCCCCCGGATTCCATCTGGAAAAGACCAATCGTTTCGCCGCGGTTATAGAGAGCGAACGCAGCAGGATCATCGAGTGGAATATTCTTCAGTGAAAAGTTCGGGTCTCGTTTGCGAATAAGCGTTAGCGTGTCTTCGATCACGGTCAGCGTTTTCAACCCAAGGAAATCCATTTTCAGCAAACCGAGATCGTTGAGAGGTCCCATCGCATACTGGCTGATCACATCGTTGCCTTTGACGTCGCGACAAAGCGGGATGTAATCGGATAAATCGCGATCGGCGATCACCACACCCGCGGCGTGCACGCCTGCGTTGCGCGACAACCCCTCGAGAACTTTCGCGTACTCGAAAAGCTCCCGGGTCGGCGGCTCGGCAGCGACTGCTCGCTTGAGTTCCGGATTCTTTTCGACGGCTGCATCAAGCGTGATGTTCAGTTCGTTGGGGATCATCTTCGCGATGCGATCGGCATCGCGATAACTCCAACCCATCACTCGCCCCACGTCGCGCACGACGCTTTTCGCTTTGAGCTTGCCAAAAGTAATGATCTGCGCGACGCGGCGTTCACCGTACTTTTGCCGGACGTATTCAAGAACTTCGCCGCGGCGCGCCTCGCAAAAATCAATGTCGATATCCGGCGGCGAGACCCGGTCCGGATTCAAAAACCGCTCGAAAATCAATCCGTACTGTAACGGATCGATATCTGTAATTCCAAGAACATAGGCGACGATCGAACCCGCAGCCGAACCGCGCCCCGGCCCGACAGGAATGCCTCTCTCCTTTGCAAAATGAATGAAGTCCCAAACAATGAGCAGATAACTGACGAACCCCGTTTTTTCCAAAACTCCCAGCTCATAATCAAGCCGCCGAATCAACTCCGGGTCGCTCCCAGCCCGTTTAGCATAGCGCTGCCCCAACCCATCATAACAAAGCTCGCGCAAATAGTTTTCGCGCGTTTTCCCAGCCGGAGCTGGATATTCTGGATATTTGGAGCGTCCAAACTCAAGATCGAGATGGCAACGCTCACCAATCTCGAGCGTGTTCTGAATCGCCTGCGGAAAATCGCGGAATATCTCGCGCATTTCATCTGGCGATTTGAAATAGAGCTCTGGGACGTAGCGCATCCGGGTCTCGTCCTGCACCATTTTGCCAGTGCCGATGCAAAGCATTACGTCGTGCGCCTGGTGATCGCTCCGGCGCAGAAAATGCACATCGTTTGCAGCGACTAAACCGACGCCCAGGTCTCGTGCGATCTGCGGCAATGCGCTGTTGCACTTGCGCTGCGCCTCCATTCCGTGGTCATGCAGTTCGATGAAAAAGTTTTCCGGCCCGAGAATGTCTCGATATTCTGCGGCGCTCTGTTTTGCTTTTTCAATGTTGTTAGCCTGAATCGCGCTGTTAATTTCGGCCGCGAGACATCCGCTCAGCCCAATCAAACCCGCTGCCCGCTCTGCCAGCAGCTCTTTATCGATCCTTGGTGCGTAATGAAAACCGTCCAGATGCGCTGTCGTTACAAGCTTGACGAGATTTCGATAGCCGGTCTCGTTTTCGGCCAATAGCGTGAAGTGATACGCTGCATCGCGCCGCGATCCTGGTCGGTCCTTGTGCGATCCAGGCGCGACATATGCTTCGCAACCAATGATTGGTTTCACCCCGGCGCGTACTGCTTCCTGATAAAATTCGATCGCGCCAAACAAATTGCCGTGGTCCGTGATCGCGACCGCAGGCATTTTGAATTCAGCCGCCTTTTTCATCAGCTCTTTCATCCGAATGGCACCGTCCAGCAGCGAATATTCAGTGTGCAGATGCAGATGAACGAAAGAGTCGCGGGGCATTAGTTGCAGTATTAAGCTTCAAAAAAATTTGGCAAATTTACCCGGCATTGATCCCGGACACATTCATTGGAACCTGGCAAAGATTTGTATTTACCTCGCAGTTTTTCCCGCCTCTCCCCTTGCAAAAGGGGAGAGGATTAAGGTGAAGGGTTGGGCGTCTCACGCACAGTTGGCGTAAATAGACCCTCACCCTCCCCCTCTCCCTTGCGAAGGGAGAGGCGACCACACCGCCGCATCCTATTCCATTTCCGGCTAACGTAACCGAGAATCAACGCACGCTGCCGCATCTATCGCGGAAAATTCGTGATTGCAATCGTATCGCGCCATTGCTAAGAGAGCGCGTGCTGCGCGTGGCTTTCAATTGCAAAGCACCGCGCGATGCTGAGTTTACTCTGACATGAAAAAACTGGAAGCCATCATCAAACCGTTCAAGCTCGAAGAGGTCAAAGAGGCGCTGGCCGAGCTTGGCATCGAAGGGATGACTGTCACCGAAGTCAAAGGCTTTGGCCGGCAAAAAGGACACACTGAAATTTACCGGGGGAGCGAGTACACGGTGGATTTTCTCCCGAAAGTGAAAGTGGAAGTGGTGATGGCAGACGATATGGTGGAAAGGGCCGTCAATGTGGTGGTCGCTGCAGCCAAGACGGGCAAGATCGGCGATGGAAAAGTGTTTGTTCTTCCGGTGGAACACGCGGTGCGCATCCGCACGGAAGAGATCGGCGAAAAAGCGGTGTGATTTTTTGATGACGAAGCTCGAATGACGAATCACGAAACAAATGACAAAACTCCAATGACGTAATTCGGGTAACCGTGGGACTCGTCATTTGTCATTCCTTCGGCATTCGTCATTCGAGCTTCGTCATTTCGTTTTCCAACAACTCTCAACTACGAACTAACAAGTCCTGAATATGGCCAAAGACAAAAGTCCATCCGACGTCAGCAAAATGATCAAAGACGGCAACGTGAAGTTGATCGACTTTAAGTTCACGGATTTGCTCGGCACCTGGCAGCATTTCACGACCACGCTCACCGAATACAATGAGGAAATCTTCACCGATGGCCTCGGTTTCGACGGATCCAGCATTCGCGGCTGGCGCGTCATCAACGCCTCAGACATGCTTGTCATTCCGGATGCGGCGACCGCATGGATCGATGTCTTCAACGCTGAACCGACGCTGAGTCTCATTTGCACCATCGTCGATCCAATCACTCGCGAACCGTACGATCGCGATCCGCGCGGTGTTGCCGAAAAAGCAGAGGCTTATCTCAAATCAACCGGAATCGCGGACACGGCGTTCTTTGGACCTGAAGCGGAGTTTTTTATTTTCGACGATGTGCGGTTTGCGAATAGCGGCAACGCGGCGTCATACATGGTCGATAGCGTCGAAGGACATTGGAACAGCGCTCGCGAGGAATTTCCAAATCTCGGTTACAAGATTCGCGCCAAGGAAGGTTATTTCCCAGTCTCGCCGATGGATTCGCTGCAAGACATTCGCAACGAAATGTGTCTGGAGCTGGAGAAAGCAGGAGTCGCCATCGAGCGCCAACATCACGAAGTCGCGACCGCCGGCCAGGCCGAGATTGACATCCGGTTCGCGCCGCTCAAACGCATGGGCGACAACATGCAGTATTACAAATACATCCTGCGCAACGTCGCCAAGCGTCACAACAGAACGGTGACGTTCATGCCGAAACCGATTTTTGCCGATAACGGATCGGGCATGCATACGCACATGTCGCTTTGGAAAGACGAAAAGCCGCTCTTTGCTGGGAACGGTTACGCCGGCCTCAGTGAGACCGCGGTCTTTTTCATCGGCGGAATCTTGAAACACGCGCCTGCGCTCACCTGCCTGACGAATCCAACTACCAACAGCTACAAGCGGCTCGTCCCAGGCTTCGAAGCGCCGGTTAATCTTGCCTACTCCGCGCGTAACCGCTCCGCCGCAATTCGAATTCCGACCTACTCACCGAGCCCGAAAGCAAAGCGCATCGAATTCCGCACGCCGGACGCCGCTGCAAATCCGTATCTCGCCTTCTCGGCGATGCTTCTTGCCGGTCTCGACGGAATCCAAAACCGCATGGACCCCGGTGATCCGCTCGACAAAAACCTTTACGAACTCCCGCCGGAAGAACTCGCGCAGGTCGCCAGCGTGCCCGATTCACTCCGGGGCGCGATCGAAGCGCTCCAGGCCGATCATTCCTTCCTGTTGCGCGGCGACGTCTTCAACGAAGACTTCATCGCCAACTGGATCGACATGAAACAAAAAGAATACGACGCGTTGCGTTTGAGGCCCCACCCGTACGAGTTTGCGATGTACTACGACGTGTAATCGCGAACAGGCCGACCAAACTTGTCACGCCGTAATCTTGGCGAAGGCGGACACGTGCGCCCGTCATGAAAGATGTTGAACTGAAGCGCTACCTCTTCGCCGATCGACTCGAACAGGCTGAACTGGAGCAAGTAATCCTCGGACACTTCGGACACGCCACTTCCGAAGATAAGCACACAACCTATTTTCGCGCGGGGAGTAAAGCCCGGTTGCGGATCGAATACACCAGCAAGCACGCGATTCGAGGCTTCACGAGAAGCGCAGACTACCCGGAAAGCGACCTCCGGGCTCTCCGCGATCGCATTCGCGCGGAGCTTGTCGATAACCAGGAAATCAAAGTCGCCCAAGTCACCTGCTTCGCGTATTACCAAGTGGTTGGGTGTGCGCGCGGATCCATTCGAGGTATTGACTTCCAGATGATGCCGCTGCCGCCAGGCAATGCGACCGTCGGTTTCGAGTACGGTCGCCACCCGTTCATGCTCGAGGTCACCTATCAGACCTCGTCTAATCCGATGATTCGCTATTCACGCGTCCAACGGTCTAGGACCATCGTCGCCCGATTTCTGAACCTACTCTTAGACACCCCGATTGAGACGGAGCCACGTTCGGCTGATCACGCGTGGGTCATAGAGTCTCAGGAGTCGGTTGGAAACCTCGATACAAAGAATCGCTACATGCAGCGCGGTTTTTTTCCCGTTGGGTTGTCACCCTCGATCGATGAATTCAGCCATGCTTCGGGACTGTTGCCGATGTCGCGTGTCCCTGCGGATGAATATTATTCTCTTCGCGGAATCGTGCCCGGACGTCACCTTTCGCTTCCAGACACTTTTGAGGAATCCTTGAAAATCGCATCACAACTTTCAACGAAGTCCTATAGCAAGCTGTTTGCTGCGCTGACCTTTTTCGCGATGTCGCATGGTGTGTGGCACGAGTCGCGCTCGGCATCATATGCATTCCTCGTTGCCGCAATCGAAGCGTTGTTGCCTGAGAACAGCCGGCAGCGTTGCAAAGATTGCGGCCAACTCATCTATGGAATCAGCAGACGGTTCCGGGATTTTCTAACGCTACACGCTCCGGGTCCGGAACAAGCTCGCGAGCGTAAGGCCTTACAAGATGCATTTTACGAACTACGCTCTGGGCTCGCGCACGGCACCACAGTTCTTCAGTCGGACCTGGAACCGTGGAAGTTTCATGACCGCAGGGGTCAGCTCGAAGATGGCCTTCACCGTCGGCTGCAAGAAGTCGTTCGAATTGCAATAACGAATTGGCTTTGGTCGCAGAATCCGCTGCACATCAAAAAAGATGGCATGTCGGTGGAGGACTCCCCCAATCGCGCGCTGTAGACAACAGGCTACAACAGGCTGCAAAGGTCATACAAGAACGGAAGAAGCTCATAAATCCGGCATGAAGAAAGCAGTAATCGCATCTTGCTTCATCGTAATCGGTTTGCTTGGCGCAAGCCAATTTGCCGCTGCCGCTGATCCGGCTCACTCGGACCAGCCGTCTGTAGCTCCTACCGAAGCAATCTCGAAGCTCAAGGAAGGCAATGGCCGTTATACGAGCGGCAATCTGCAACATCCCGGTCAGACGGCGGAACGGCGCATGGAACTGGCAAAGATTCAGCATCCGTTCGTCACCATCGTCAGTTGCTCCGATTCACGCGTGCCGCCCGAAATTGTATTCGATCAGGGGCTCGGTGATTTATTTATCGTTCGAGTAGCGGGAAACGTGATCAACGATGAAGTGCTGGGCAGCATCGAGTACTCGGTCGATCATTTGGGTACCCGCCTAATTTTGGTGCTTGGCCATCAGAGTTGCGGCGCTGTGAAAGCAGCAAGAGAAACAATCGCCGCCAAAGGCAAAGCGCCGGGACACATCGAATCGTTAGTCGCGGCAATCAAACCTGCAGTGGAGGCCACAGCGAAAGACGATCTCGACACGACAGTAAAAGCGAACGTTAAAAACGTCGTGCAAGCGCTGCGGTCATCGACGCCGATTCTTAAGGCTAAAGTGGACTCAGGCGATGTACAGGTAATCGGCGGTTATTACAGCCTTGATACCGGCGCTGTCACTTTTCTCGGTGAGAAGTAGCACTTCCGCTCAAAAACCGAAACGGAGGAGACCATGGTCAAGCGAAAGCGGACACGCGCAAACACAAATCTTATCCCTACACAGGAACGTCTAAGCCAGCTCTGGGAAGACCATGTGCGGTATGAGTTCTCCACGCGCAACACCGAAGACACGCTCGCCACGATGGTGGACGACGCTTATGTAAATCATATTCCAGTGCTGACCGGCGGGATCGGTCGCAATGAATTGCGGGAGTTCTACTCGAAACGGTTCATTCCTCAAATGCCGCCCGACACGGAAATGACGCCCGTCTCGCGAACAATCGGCGAGGACCAGTTAGTGGACGAAATGATTTTCAAGTTCACTCACACGATCCGAATGGATTGGATGTTGCCGGGTATCGCTCCCACGGGAAAGCGCGTGGAGGTCCCGTTAGTCGCGATCGTTCGATTCAGAGATGGGAAGTTGGCTCACGAGCACATTTACTGGGACCAGGCATCAGTCCTGGTTCAGATTGGATTGATCGATCCGGCGAAGCTGCCCGTAGCGGGTGTTGAAAGCGCGCGCAAGGTTCTGGATTCCGGTTTGCCAGCGAACGCGCTGATGCGCCGTGCTGATCTAAACCAGTAGTTGTTTAACTGGCCATGAACTGTTAAACATATCAGGAGCGGCGTATGTCAGCACAACCAAGTCAGCCGTCCCTCTACGAACGCCTCGGCGGAATTTACAGCATTGCCTGCGTCGTCGACGATCTCATTGACCGCGTCATGACTGACCCGCGGCTGAACGCCAACCCCGCAGTGAACGAAGCCCACCATAAAGTCCCGCCACCTGGCTTCAAATATCTCGTTACTGAGATGGTCGGTTGGGCGAGCGGCGGCCCGCAGAAATATACTGGGCGCGCGATGCGCGAGTCTCACGAGCACCTGAACATCACTCCCAAAGAATGGGAGGCGTTCATGGATGACTTTCA
>WNFZ01000926.1_pt1 | contig 53735 bp, 46 predicted proteins | sample 5400081 | NCBI WGS metagenome assembly WNFZ01 (sample SAMN13153365, study PRJNA577476) | soil metagenome | isolation source: 80 cm soil or saprolite under grassland replicate 1 | place: USA:California | collected 2016-06-15
CGCGGAACTGAATTATCCGCTCCGGCTCAACAAGACGTTCAAGGATCTTGCCGTCTCGATATTTTTTATTCCGTTGAACGGCGGGTTCGATGGACTCGAGAACCTCGGTGACCGCCTGGAGAAACTCCGGCTCGTTCGGGTTACGTTTCTTGACGATCTCGAGAACTTCCTGGACTAGACCCATAAGGATTTCATTTCTGCAGGTTATTTCCCTCGCGGGCAAACAAAAAGATGGTGCGCGATGCGGGGTTCGAATCCCCGACTTGTCGCCGCGGCGACCGCTCTACTAATTCGCGCTTTAGGTTTGGAGTGAGGCGGGAGAACATGCGCGATGCAGGGTTCGAACCTGCGACTTCTTGCGTGTGAAGCAAGCGCTCTGCCACTGAGCTAATCGCGCGAGTTTTCAGAAGCCGACAAAATAAGGCGTGAGCAAGGCAGTGCAAGCATGGCCACGGGAATTGTAGGGCGGCTCCGAAAGCCTTCGGGGTTGCCCTGCACAGCATCGCATTTTATACAGAAGAATGTCCGAACACAAAATCACTCTCACCTGGCAGCGCGGCGATAAGCCGTTTGAGTATCAGAAATATTCACGCGATCACACCTGGAAATTCGAGGGCGGACACGAAATGCAGGCATCGGCTGCTCCGGCCTATCTGGGCAATCCGAAACTTGTTGATCCAGAGGAGGCATTCGTCGCATCGCTCTCGAGCTGCCAGATGCTCACATTCCTTGCCGTGGCCGCCAAAAAGAAGTTTGTGCTCGACGAATATCTCGATGAAGCCGTCGGCCACATGGAAAAAAATGCTGACGGCAAATTGGCGATTACGCGCGTGACTTTAAAACCGCGGCTCAAATTCTCCGGCGATAAGCAGCCGACCCCGCAAGAGATTGAGGAGATGAATCACATGGCGCACGACCAATGCTTCATCGCCAACTCGGTCAAGACCGACGTCACCGTCGAGACGCAGACGTAATCGCGGATAAGGTGGATGTTGTAGAGGCAGGCGTGTCGCCTGCGGAGCTTAGGGCAATGCGGCTGATACAGCCGCCACTACAGAATTCTCTGCGTTGAATCTGTGTAATCTGCGTTAATCTGTGGCCGAAATAATGAGTAAGTTTCCTGATTCTCAACGCATGGAAAAGATCGTCAGCTTGTGCAAGCGGCGCGGGTTCATTTTCCAATCGAGCGAAATTTACGGTGGCTTGAACGGCGCTTGGGATTATGGGCCGCTGGGGGTCGAACTGAAGCGCAATCTGAAAAATTATTGGTGGCGCGTGATCGTGCACGAGCGCGACGACATCGTCGGCATGGACGGGTCTATCCTTATGAACCGCTCCGTCTGGAAGGCGAGCGGCCACGAAGACACGTTCACAGATCCGATGGTTGATTGTCTGGTGAGTGGAAAACGATTTCGGGCGGATCAGATCGATGAGCAAAGCGGCTGGGTGGTCAACTTCGTCGGCGCGACTGATTTCGAAGCCTTCCAAAAATTGCAGCAAGAGCAGGAAGCGCCGGAGCGATCGCGTATTTGGTCTGAGATCGAATTGGGGCCGCACTTGCGTCGAATTTTTACCAATCCCTCCGGTACATTCGACCTGAACTCGCGATCGGGGTACGTGCAGCTAAGCGACCCAGTCGAGCAAACGAAGTCGCTAGAACTGCTAATCAAGCGCGGGATACTTGGTGCAAGCTCGCTTCAACCGTTTTCAGCGATGGAGATTGGAGGAGATCCAAAGTCTTTCAAATGGAGTAGCAGGGGAGTGAATCGTGCGATCAGGGTTGCCCAGGATTTTTATCGTAAGCGCGGTGTAAGAAATCCCATCGTTTTCGCCGTGGGTTTGGAACGAGAGGAACATAGTAAGCGCTTTAATCCGGAAAACGGCTCCTTACTAACCGAGCCGCGCTCGTTCAATTTGATGTTTAAGACCTTCGTGGGCGCGACCGAGGATGAATCGTCGCTGACTTATCTTCGTCCCGAAACGGCGCAGGCAATCTTCGTCCAATTCAAAAACATCCTTGAAGTTTCGCGCAGGAAATTGCCATTCGGCATCGCGCAGATTGGGAAAGCATTTCGCAACGAAATCAATCCGCGCAATTTTACCTTTCGCTCCCGGGAGTTTGAGCAGATGGAGTTGGAATATTTTTGCCGGGCAGGGGAAGGGATGAAGTTGCTCGATTACTGGCTGGAAGAGCGGCTTAAGTTCTATGAGAACATCGGGATCGCGCGCGAAAAATTGCACGCACGAAATGTTCCTGACGAGGAACGGGCTTTCTATTCAAAGGGAACCTATGACATCGAATACGATTTTCCGTTCGGGCGGCAAGAGCTGGAAGGCGTTGCTTATCGAACTGACTACGATTTGTCACAGCACCAGAACGCGAGCGGTAAGTCACTCGAATATTTCGATGAGGAAACGAAGCAGCGCTTTGTTCCTCACGTTGTCGAACCGAGTGCGGGCGTCGACCGCACCGTGCTGGCCCTGATCTGCGAAGCGTATTCGGAAGACGAAGCGCCGGACGAAAAAGGGAAAATGGAAACGCGGCTTGTCTTGCGTTTCCACCCACGGATGGCGCCGATTAAGTGCGGTGTGTTTCCGCTGCTCAGAAACAACGCGCAGCTCGTCGCGAAAGCGAAAGAGATTGTCGGTCTACTGCGACCGCACATGAACATTTTCTATGACGAGAGCGGCGCGATTGGGCGTCGTTACCGGCGCCAGGACGAGATTGGCACGCCATTCGGTGTGACCGTCGATTTTGAAACGATGGGGGAGAAAGATGCGGCGCTGCGCGATACGGTCACGCTGCGTGAGCGCGATTCCATGAAACAGGAACGCGTCGCGATCAACGATCTGGCCGGCACATTATTGGCGGAGATCACATGAACGTTTTGCAATTGCGGCAAGCTTTAGTCGCAAGCCCCAGCCAAGGTCGCCGGCAGAAACGTATATATTCAAGGAGCATCCATGGCTGAATACGTGGACCAGCCGGTTGCGGCGCCGGAAGCTTTTCGACAGACCGGCGTCGCGGCAGTGCAATCGCAAGCGGCGCTCCTATTGCTGCTTGGCCGACAATTGCGCGGCGACGACCAAGTCCTGGCCGCGCGCGCTGTCGCCGCCGGCATGCCTGAGGTTGTCGAAGCAGTGCCGCCCGATGATGTCGCGCAATTTCCCGTCCCGCGACTTCGGCCCTCGGTCGGTCGCGTCGGTGTCACGCTGGTTGAGGCACGTCTCGCTGAGCGGTACGGCCGCAAAATTGTGCGGCGCATCGCAATCCCGCACGCAGAACTCTCTGAGACATTAGGCGACCTCGCACAGACACTTTTCCAGACACCCGATGCCGTTACTGCCGCGCAATTGATGGAAGCTTCGCTGCGCAGCTCTGATGAACTGACGCGCGTTGCCGCGGCCGCAGCTTACTTTGAGCTGAGCACGCGTCCGAGGCGTCTCATTAATATTTTGCTACGCGGCACGCGCAGTGCCGATGGCTTAGTGCGCGACGTCGCGGCGACTGCACTGGCGCGGATTGCTCCAGAGCACACGCGTCTGCGTCGGATGACTCAGGCGAAGATCGCGCGCTCGGCAGGTGAAGCAAGCCACACGGCGCTGCTGGTGCATGGCACATTTGCACGCGGGCATGAATGGTGGCAGCCGGGCGGAAGCTTCCACAGCTATTTGAAAAACAATGTGCGTTCCGATTTGTACAGCGGCGGGGATCGTTTTGAGTGGTCAGGCGGCTATAGTGACGCTGCGCGGGACCTCGCCGCTCGCGATCTGCGAACTTGGGCGGAACAACGCAATCTGCTGGGGCTGGATCTCTTTGGCCACAGTCACGGCGCGAATGTGATCATGCAGTCCACGAAGTTTGGATTACAAGCGGGCGCGTTAGTCTTGCTGAGCTGCCCAGTGCACGTACCCAAATACCTGCCCGATTTTGCGCGTGTTACGAAGGTCGTTTCGATCCGCGTCCACCTTGACTTGGTAATCCTCGCAGATCGCGGTGGCCAGCGATTTCGCCATCCGCAAATCCACGAGCACGTGTTGCCGATCTGGTTCGATCACGGTGCGTCACACAACCCGCAGGTTTGGCAGGATCACAATGTGTCCGCTATGCTCTAAAAGGGGGCTGTGTTAATTGTTGTCATGGATGTTGCCGGAGCCGTGCGTCTCTACGGCTACAACGCGTTATGGCGCGCAACAGGAGCGCGCCGCGCAGGGCGTGCCCTTATTAACGCCCTCGGCACGCCTGACGAGGAACTTCAAATGCTGGCCGGAATGTTTCTTGTCCGCGGTGCTGACAAGGCGGAGCCGCTGCTCGAAGAAGCGTTGGCGCGCCGCAAGCATCTCCCGGAGGTGATTACCATACTGGCCGACATTGGAAATCCAAAATACAAGGCAGAGTTCCGCCGTCTTGCCGACGATGCCGACTCGGCAGTCGCCGACGCCGCGCGTGACGCCCTGCGCGTGCTTGAGGCGCGGCAGGAAGCGGCCGCCAGCGATTGATTTCCTGGACCGGAATCGCACCGGGACACATTAGCGAGCCGCTATGGTTGCGCTGTGTAGCACTTCGCGTAATTGCACGTCGCCGATCTCCAGGTGTAAAGCTTCGCGAGCCACACGCAGGAAATTGTCCGGGGCATCGGTCAACGCAACTTCCAAGCCAGCAGAATTTCGTGACGGCGCGTGCAGTCCTTGTTGATCCAAAAGTTCCTGCACCGCGGCCGCACAATTATGAGCCGAGTCCACCAGCTTCACAGCGTCGCCAACCGCTCGTGAAATGGCCTCGATCAGCAATGGATAGTGCGTACAGCCGAGGACCAGGGTATCGATCCCTTCCCGCACGAGCGGTTCAAGGTAACGGGCGATAACGCGATCCGTGAGCTCGTCATCCAGCCACGCCTCCTCAATTAGCGGAACGAGCAATGGGCAAGCGCGCACCGAAATCCGAATGTCAGGGTTCAGTGCACGCAATTCGCGTTCGTATGCGCCGCTTTTGATCGTTGCGCGCGTTCCGATCACTCCGATGTGGTCGTTGCGTGTGGCGGCGACTGCTGCTCGTGCGCCCGGCCGAATGACGCCAGTGACCGCCACCGGAAGATGTTCTTCCAATTTTCGTAAAGCAACAGCAGAAGCGGTGTTGCACGCTACTACGACGATTTTTGCGTTTTCCTCGATGAGTATGTCGGCGATCTCGAGGCTGTAGCGCTCAACCGTGCCGGCACTTTTTCCGCCATATGGAACGCGGGCCGTGTCGCCGAGGTAAAAAATCTTTTCGTTGGGCAGCAAGTCGCGCAACGCCTTGACAACGGTAAGTCCACCGATGCCGGAATCAAAAACGCCAATCGGACGCGAATCACTCATGCAGCGGGGAACGTGGCGGCGTCGCAGTCGGCCTGCAACCCGATTGTGCGGCCGGGCTCGCGGCCGAAAGCAAAGGCGCATGCGGGCGCCAGTCGAGAAAAGGACTTGTCATTGTGCAATCCACCGATGCATCCTTACGATACGGCTGGGGAGTCCAATAAGTCAGTCATCTTATGGAGAGGAAAGGGCTTCGCTTTATTCGTGGCTGCTTTCAGGGAGTGGGGAAATAGATATGACCGAAACTAACTGATCGAAGGTCTCGATGAAACAGCAACGCCTGAGTCTGGGTTTGTCATTCTTGATTGGTTTCTGTGGGTTAGTTCTGCGCTTTCCGTCCGCGCAGATGGCAGCGGAGGAAACGCCTGTGCCTTCGGCAACGCCCGCCGCGACAAGCGCGGCCGGAATCTCACCAACGCCCACACCAACCGTGCCTCCTTCCGTGCCCCGGGTCGGAGTGCACAATTCGAAGGGAGAAGAACGACACGTCTGGGCAACTTACGCGCAACGCGGCGACGACATTTGGGTTGATATTATTAATTTCGAGGACTGGGTGAATCACCTCGAGAAGAAACCCGACCATCACGAGATAAGCGATCTCATCCTTTACCTCGATCATTACCAGCTGCCGGGGGTTTCGCGAATTTATGCGTATCCCTGGACGCCGCAATATACGGGCAAGGGAAAGGACGGATCGCCTCCCCTCGAATATAAAGTTAACACTGTCTGTTTTCCGCTTGTCCGCAATGACAGCTCGAAGCTGGGGTGGTCGCACCTGCTCAACCAACCGGTCTTCAAGCGCAGAGTAATCGTGTCGGCGGGATTCAGCAGTGGCGACGAAATCCCTTCGGAGCTGACTGTCGACAAAGTTACCGGGGAGGATCAACAGTTTTATTTGACCATTATTCCGACCTTTCGCACCGCTTTCGGCTTAATCGTTATTTTCGGAGCGCTGATCGCCTTTCTCGCGTTGGCTCGGTACACGCATATTATTCGCGATGCGGCCGCGCCTCGACGACCGGATGGTCAGAGGCCTTACAGCCTGGCACGCGGACAGATGGCGTTCTGGTTTTTTCTCGTGATCGCCTCCTATTTCTTTCTTTGGATCGTGACCGGCGGCATGGATACACTTAATACTTCGGTGCTGGCATTGATCGGGATTAGTGCTGGCACGGCATTAGGCTCCGCCTTTGTCGACGCAGCCAAACCAGTTTCGGTTGGCTCTCCCGGCAACCAGCCGATCGTCGACGTTACGCGACCACACCTCGAAGTGCTGGCAGAGCTGACACAACTGCGAGCCGATACCCAGAAAGAGTTGGAGGTGCTGCAGAAAGCGCGCACCTTAATATCTCCGTCGGACAAGCAGGCGCTGGACAAAAACGAGCAGCAGCAGAATGAAGTGCGGGAGCGGCTCGCAAATTACCGCTGGCAAAGTGCCTACTTCGCATGGCCGACCTGGAAAGGAGTGATGTACGATCTCCTTGCGGAAAACAACCTTATCAGTTTCCACCGCTTCCAGATCTTTGTCTGGACACTTATCCTGGGGGTAATGTTTGTCGCAAATGTTTACAACGAACTAGCGATGCCAGAGTTCAGCGCGACTTTGCTTGGCCTCCTTGGGATCAGCGCGGGCACTTATGTCGGCTTTAAGCTCCCGGAGACTAAGGCCCAGTAAAGACGTGGGGCAATCCAGAAACAGCAGCAGCGTCGTATCAGACCGGTCGCGTCACTAATCCAAAGAGCCAAGTCAATCGTGCTTTGAGCAATAGAACGACGAACTCCTGACATCGTCTCCGTCGTTCTTGCAATCGCTGCTCCCTCTTCGATCATTGCGCATGGCAGAAGTTTCCAAGGCTTACGAACCCCAAGCCGCTGAAGAAAAGTGGTATGCGCGCTGGCTAGCGGAGGGCTATTTCACGGCCGATCCCGCTTCCCCGAAACCGCCATTCTCGATCGTAATGCCACCGCCGAACATCACTGGCGTGCTGACACTCGGCCACGTTCTTAACAACACAATCCAAGACATTCTCGCGCGGCGGGCGCGGATGCAGGGCTTCGAAGTGCTTTGGCTACCGGGCATGGACCACGCCGGGATTGGTACGCAGACGGCTGTCGAAAGATACCTCCTGCGAACGGAAAAAAAAACGCGTCACGATCTTGGTCGCGAAGAATTTCTCCGGCGTGTACTGGAGTGGCAGGACAAACATGGCGGAATCATCATTGAGCAACTCAAGCGCTTGGGCTGTTCGTGCGACTGGTCGCGGCAGCGTTATACCTTCGACGATGCTTACGTCCGGGCTGTCCAAGACGTTTTCGTCGATCTTTATCGCAAAGGTCTGATTTATCGCGGCCGCCGCATGATCAATTGGGATCCGGCTGCGCAAACGGCGCTTTCCGACGAGGAAGTCATTAACAAGCCCCAGAAAGGAAACCTTTACTTCGTCCGCTACGAGATTGTGGAAGAGCCGGGGCGTTTTCTCGAAGTCGCAACCACACGGCCGGAAACGATCATGGCTGACACGGCGATGGCTTTTCACCCAAGCGACAAAAGGTATGTCGATCTTCTCGGCAAACACGCATGGCGACCGCTGGCACGTGAGAAAATTCCCATCATCGCCGATGAAGCGATTGATCCGGAGTTCGGGACAGGAGTTTTGAAAGTTACGCCTGCCCACGATACGCTCGATTTCGAGATTGGTCAGCGTCACAACTTGCCCGTTGTCGATGTCTTGCACCCGGATGGGAAAATCAATTGTCCGGCGGTTCCGGAGTTGAACGGTCTCGATCGATTCGAAGCGCGCAAAAGAGCCGCCGAGTTATTAAAGGAAAAGGGATTACTTTCAAAAACGGAGCCGCATGAGAACAACGTCGGCTTTAGTCAACGGAGCGATGTTCCAATAGAACCGCGCATCAGCGAGCAATGGTTTCTGCGTTACCCGAAAACGAAAGAAGCGCTCGCCGTTGTGCGGGATCATCTTATCCGCTTCTTTCCTGCGCATTGGGAGAAAGTTTACGCTCAATGGCTGGAAAACATTCGCGATTGGTGCATTAGCCGACAGGTTTGGTGGGGACACCGGATACCGGCGTGGTACCGCAATCAGAAGTCAGAGGTCAGAAGTCAGAAGCCAGAAATTTATGTCGGAGTTGAGCCTCCAGGCGATCCAGAAAATTGGGTGCAAGATCCCGACACGCTCGATACGTGGTTTTCATCCTGGCTCTGGGCTTATGAGACGATGGATGAAAAGACCCGACAGAAATTTTATCCGACGAGCGTCCTGGTGACCGCGCCGGACATCATCTTTTTCTGGGTGGCGCGAATGATTATCGCGGGTCTCGAATTCAAACCGGGAAAATCGGAATGCGCCGAAGACAACATTCCATTTCACGATGTTTATTTCACGGGCCTGATTCGTGACCAGCAAGGCCGCAAAATGTCGAAGTCGCTCGGCAACTCGCCCGACCCACTGGAGTTGATCGAGAAATACGGCGCCGACGGGCTGCGCTTCGGCCTGATGCGCATTGCGCCTAGCGGTCAGGACATCCGCTTCGATGAAAAACGAATCGAAGAAGGTCGAAACTTTGCGACAAAACTTTGGAATGCTGCGCGCTTTCGGCAAATGCACGGACCGAGCGATGCCGCGCCGAAGATCGACAACGCCTCGTTATCGATCTACGCCGTAGAAGTTCTTGCTCGATTGAATGAGACCATCGACGCAATTAATGCAGCTTATCGCGAATACGAGTTCAATACCGTCGCACAGCGCCTTTATGATTTCGTCTGGAGCGATTATTGTGACTGGTTCGTCGAGGCGGCGAAGACTGATATTTTCGGCGACGACGAAGCGCGAAAGAAAACCGCACTCGCAGCGATGGATTTGGTGTTGTCTGCGATATTGCGATTACTTCATCCATTCATGCCCCACATCACCGAAGAGCTTTGGTCGCTCCTCGCTCTTGGAAAAGATTCAATTCAATTCGCCGCGCCTCCAGAAAAGCTGCCGCTGGACGACCTTGACCTTACAAGCATAAGACGGAAGGTCTCGGCGCTGTATGATGGTGTTCAGGTCGGACGAACCCTGCGGGCTGAAGTCGGGATTCCATCGAACACGAAATCGGACTTCCCGATAAAACCGACTATTTCAGGCGTTGAAGAAGAAATTCCCACACTTTCTCGACTTCTTGGCGCTCAAACCGTTGAAACCATTCAACTCGAAATGCCTGTTGGAACAATAGTTGGAATAAGCAAGATGGGAGAAATTGGAATTAAAGTAGCATCCCGCGATCGTGATGCAGAGCGCGCTCGGCTGGATAAAGAAATCGGGAAGATCGAAAAGGAAGTGCGAACAGTCGAGGACAAGTTGAGAGACAAATCCTTTGTCGAGCGAGCGCCCGCCGCCATCGTCGAGGAGCATCGGCGGCGGCTAAGAGATTTCAGTGCGCAACTGACGAAGTTGAAGCAAGCTCTGGAAGGCCTGAATTAAACATTATTTTGTGCTCGTCGATCCTGGCCCCGCGTTTCTGGAAGAACTCCTTTAGTTCCGGTGTGTAAAGGGTACCGTCGCTCTCGCGGTTCAGCTCGAGCCAGACCCGGCCGCGTGGAGCCAGATGCTTGGCGATGTCATCGAGAAAAAAATTCCACTCGGCCACGCCCCAAAGATTGGGTCGTCTGTGGCTGTTGAAGCAAATCATAAAGGCGGTGATGAGATCGAATTTTTCGCCCAGGTCAGGGACGGGACGAAATGCTTGGATTCGCTGGATTACGCGACGAACGCCGAGGAGAGAGGTGATTTCTGCGAACATTCGTGTGCGGTCCAAATCGAGACCCAAGCCGGTATGGCCGAGCAGTTGGGCGACGTAAAGAAAATATCCTGCACCGCAGCCAAGATCGAGAATGCGCTTCCTTCGCGCCAAATCGAGCTCGATGTCGCGAATGCGGCGAATGTTGATCGTTATCCAGCGGTCGAGATCGAGATATTTCCGCCAATCCTCGGTGGGATTGTCTCCGGCATAGCGCTGGCGAATCCGCTCGAAAGCTACAGGGTCGATCGTTTCGATCACACGCTTTTTCTCGAGCGGAAAGCGGTTCCCGCGAAAAGATCTAAGCGTGTGTTTTCTCGCGCTGGCTAATCCCTGGCCGCTTAAAAGTTTTTTAATTTTGTGGTCGAATCGCACACCACACCTTCTAGCACAACGCTACAATTTCAATTAAACTGCTGTTGAGATGAGTCTCTGGGCACTCTGGATCATTGTGGCAGGCCTTTGCGCGCTTTCCATCAGCTACCGTTTTTACAGCAAATGGCTGGCCGCCAGGGTGCTGGTGCTTAATGAAGAGCGGGCCACGCCAGCAGTGCTGCAGAACGATGGCAAAGACTATGTGCCGACGAATCGCTGGATGGTCTTCGGGCATCATTTCGCGGCAATCGCTGGTCCGGGGCCGCTCGTGGGACCTGTCCTCGCTGCGCAGTTTGGTTTCCTGCCGGGCACGCTCTGGATCTTGATTGGCGCCACTCTCGGCGGCGGAGTCCACGACATGATCATGCTTTTTGCATCGATTCGGCGTGGCGGCAAAACGCTCGGTCAGATGGTGAAAGAGGAAATCGGGCGCGGAGTCGGTGCGCTTGCCCTGATCAGTGTGCTGGCGATCATGATCATTTTACTGGCCGTGCTCGCGCTCGTCGTCGTGCAAGCCCTGGCAGAAAGTCCCTGGGGCGTTTTCACCATCGCCATGACCATTCCGGTGGCGTTGATCATGGGAATCGGTTTGCGCACAGGCAAAGTAAATGTGCTGGCGGTGACGATTTTCGGGTTGATTGGGCTGGCGTTTGGAGTCTGGGGTGGACAATTTCTGGCAGACTTTCCTGCAATTGAAGCGTGGTTTCGACACGACCAGAAATGGCTGGCATGGGCGATCATGATCTATGGACTGGCGGCGTCGATCCTGCCGGTGTGGATGCTGCTTACACCGCGCGATTACCTGAGCACCTTTTTGAAACTCGGCACGGTGGTCATGCTCGCGGCGGCCGTCGTGCTGATCAATCCGACGTTGCAAATGTCGGCGATCACGAAATTCATCGACGGCACCGGCCTCGTCTTTGCCGGCCCGGTCTTCCCATTTGTGTGCATCACTATCGCCTGCGGCGCGGTCTCAGGGTTTCATTCTCTCATTGCCTCTGGCACAACGCCGAAAATGGTGAGACGCGAATCGCGAATCCGCACTATCGGCTACGGCGCAATGGTGACCGAAATGATGGTCGCCTTGATGGCGATGATCGCGGCATGCGTCCTGCAACCCGGGGAATACTTTGCGATCAATACAAAGGGCGCGCCTGCGGAAGTGGTCGCAAAAGTCTCTGCTGCCGGATTCCCGGTAACCGAAGTGGAAATGCAGCAGCTTGCCACGAATCTCGGTGAGTCCACCATGTTCAATCGCGCCGGGGGCGCGCCGACTTTTGCCGTCGGCATGGCGCATATGTTCGCTCGCGTTTCGGCCAGCCCCACTGCCCTGGGGTTGTGGTACCACTTTGCAATCATGTTTGAGGCGCTGTTTATCCTCACGACGATCGACGCTGGAACACGCGTAGGGCGCTTTCTGCTTCAAGATTTCCTGGGTAATCTCTGGCGGCCACTCGGCAACACGCGCTCCTGGAGCGCGAATGTTTTCGCGAGCGTATTGCTCGTCGCGGCTTGGGGCTGGTTTTTATATGAGGGGGTCGTCGATCCTCTCGGTGGCATCAATTCGCTCTGGCCGCTTTTCGGACTGGCCAACCAATTGCTCTCGGTAGTCGCGCTCTGCCTTGCCACGACGATCCTGATCAAAATGCGTAAGGCAAAATATCTTTTCGTTACCGTCTTGCCGCTTGTCTTTATGTGCGTCGTTACGTTTTCGGCTGGTTATCTGAAGGTTTTTTCGTCTGATCCGCGACTTGGTTTCTTGAGCGGCGCGCGCTCGCTCTTGCACGAGGCAACCGGAATTACCGACCCAGCCAGGGCAGCTGACTTGGTGCGGCAGGCAGGCGTCTGGCGATTCGACGCGTTGGTTGCGATTTTCTTTCTGGCGCTCGTGCTCTTGATCGTTATCGGCTCTGCAAAACAGTGGTGGCAGCTTCTCCGCGGCACGAAGCGAGTAGTTCTGCACGAGAGCGAATTCGTGCCGATCAGTGCCGCGCAACTCGCGGAGTTTTAGCCGCGATGGACGCGGCCACGTTGCATTTGCAGAAAAACGATCGCGGAAGTTGGTTCGCTATCTATTTATACAGGTCCTGCCGGCGATGAGCGAAGGACTCTACCCGGCTCCGGACTGAAAGCACAAGCTCTTCGGACAAATCAGCCTGAATAAGTTCTTCGCGGTCTGCCGACGCGGCTGCAATCACAACTCCGCGGGGATCAATGATCGCGGAGCTGCCGCAAAACCACAAATCATCATCCTTGCCCACGCGGTTCGATGCAACGATGTAGCTCTGGTTTTCGATGGCGCGCGCCGTGGCGAGGGTCCGGAAATGTTCGACTCGCGGGAAAGGCCAGGCAGACGAGAGAATAAAAGCGCTGACCTTCGACTCGGTGGCCAATTTTCGGAACATCTCCGGAAAGCGAAGGTCGTAGCAGATGCTGAAGCCAAAATGCACACCGCCAAGCGCAAAGCTCACGAAGGCATCGCCCGGAGTAAAGCACGTCTGTTCTTCGACGGGCGCGACCGCATACAAATGGGTCTTGCGATATTTCGCAGGAATATTGCCATTCGCATCAATAAGAACTTGGGAATTGTAAATTGATGGACCAACGCGCTCCGAAACCCCGCTGACGATCGCAATCGACAGCTCCCTGGCGATTTCTTGAAGTCCGGGAACGAATCCGCTAGTCCAGGAAGCGGCGTGAGTTTGAATGACTGGCATCGAATAGCCGGTATCAACCATCTCCGGAAAGACGATCAGCTCGGCGCCCGCCTCTTTGGCCCGGCGAGAAAAGTCGCGAACCTTGAGAAGATTCGCCTCATAATCACCGAGCGAACAGGAAATTTGAGCAGCGGCAATTTTCATGTGAAGGAATTTAGAGAAGACAGAAGAGGCGCAGTCCGCACCGCGACTGTCTACAAGCGCACCTGCTCCGCGCTTTTTTCCGGAATCCAGCCACGCAAATTATTCGGCAGAGCTGCATAGACCCAATCGCCGCGGGTGCTGAGTATTTTAATCTCGCTGCCGGGAGGCAACGCCAGCACGCTGTTTGCCGTGTCGGCGGTGGCAAGTCGCGCCTGCACATCTTTGCCGGTCACGATTGCGAGCGCGCGGCCCTTGCTGCCATAGTCCAGTTCATAGATCGCGAAAATCGCGACCACAAAAACTAGGATCGAAAAGGCCAACAAAGCGATTATGGCGGCTGATCGGCGGCGCGTGAAAATCAATCCCACCACGCAAAAAAGTCCTACCCAAAAGGCAACCGCCGCTGCAACGCTGTATTGATTGATGCTCGCAAATTGCAGATAACGTTCCGGCCAGCTCTGTTGCATTTCGAGCGCACGCGCCTCGTCGCGCGCGATCTGCAAATTGGCTTTAGCTTCGGGATGATGCCGTTCCAGCGCCAGCGCCCGCTCATAATTCAGGATCGCTCGCCCAAAATCGCCTGCGCGAAAATAAGCATTGCCGAGATTGTAAAAAACGTTTGCGCTCCATTGTCCGGAGCGGACAAGAGTTTCGTAACCAGAGATTGCTTCCTTGAAATTGTTCTGCGCGTAATCCTGGTTTGCCTTTGCAAATTCCGCGTCTGATTGCGCGAATACGGGCGAAACAAAAAATGCGCAGCAAACAACAATAATGACTCGGCTCAGAAGGCTTGCGAGTTGCCGCGCTTTGGGGAGCGCGAGCATGTTGCTCGCTCCGTCCGGCATGTTGCCGGACGGCTCTTTGGCGTTGTGGATGGGACATTCCTCCTTTGCAGCTTCGTAACTACCTCGCGGGGTTCGCGGCAGAATGCCCGCGCTCCCCAGAATCGAAAACGTGCGATGATTGAAACCTTTATACGTGTTCATGCCCTTAACGTCTCAATGAACTCCAGCACGTCGCGACGAATCTCCGGAGAGATTTTCTCCGATCCATTATACGCCCCGCTGTATTGCCATTCGTCACATTGCTCAAACAAACGACGCAACCGCTCGCGCGAATCGTCCTTAAGCCGAAACGTCTCCGCCGCGGTGTCGACGTCCACCGTATTTGGATCGATCTGGCGGCTGCCGGACGCCAGCGCCGCTTTTACCCGAACGACTCGCGAAGCCTCCGCATAATATTCACGTGGCGTTGCATCGCCGCGATGTAATTTGCGCATCAGCTCGGCAGCTTCATGTTGCAGCGCAGCGATCCGGCGCGCCTCGCGATTATCGATTCTGGCTTGCCGAATTTTCCAGCCGATCAACCCGAGCAACGCAAGTAGCGGAATCAACTGTGCCGACCAGAAAGCCAGCCGCGCGTAAAGAGGCGCAAAAGATTGCACCACTTTGGGTCGCTCCGTCAATTGATACAAAATATCCTGCGGCTTTGTCGCCGTAGTCGGCTTTGTTGCTTTACCGTGGGGCGTTGACCCCGGCGGGACGGCAGCAGGGCTTGCCCCTGCCACTGCGCCACCCTGCACACTGATCGCGATAGGATCGCTGCGCAGCGTCACATATTGCTCCTTCACGGGATCGAAGTAGGCAAACGCCATTACCGGCAGGCTTTGTTTTTTCTCGTTTGGCGACAGCACCGTCTCAAACGTTTTTGTGCCGCTTATTCCGACCTCGTCGTCCTTCGCAAACTTGGAAGATGGCGGATATTTGTGCCAGCCGCCCTCGTCCTCAATGACGGGCGCGCCGACGCGATCGAAATTGCCACGCCCCGTAATGGCCGATGTGACTGTGATTGGATCGCCCACCTGCACGCTATTGGGCTTCGCATCCGTTGCCATCGTAAAATTCCCAATCGCGCCTGAGAAGCCTGGCGGCGCTCCTGTTGGCAGCGGTTTTACCTCAAGTGTCACAGGTTCACTCTTGATTTCTATCTCGCGGCGCTCACCAAATTGGCTAAGCGGATTGGCAAAGAATGGATCTGAGAACGGATCGTCCATATTGAATAAGTCGAACGGGGAACGCGTGCGCGGCGAACGGCGGCTTCGCGAAACCACTACTTGCGCCTTCGCTTTAACCGGCCCAATCTCAAATTTTCCCGCGCGCGCGGCAGCGATTGCGGTCTTAAATGTGACGACGTGGTAAAGTCTGCCGTCCACGGTCTCCTCGTTCTCTCCGGATTGCTGCAACTTTTGCGCCGTAAATCCTTGTCCGGTAATTTCGGGACCGTCGGTAAGCCTGGGATAAGCGCGCGGATCAAATCCGAGCCGAATCTGAGCCGGCACTATCTCGCCGACATAGGCCGTCTTCTTAGGCACAATCAGCTCTGCAAAAACGAGCTTGCCAGCGTTGCCTGGTTGCGCGCCTTGCCTTGGGCGAGAAGCAGAGGAACTGCCAGGCGAATCGGCCACATTCAGGCGGAGTGCCGGCGTGCTCAGTGAATTGCCCCCGACGCGAATTCTCTGAGGTGGGATGGTAAACGTCCCGGCCTTGAGCGGCATAACCGTGTAGTCGTAAACCACGCTGGAGGTCACGTTAAAATTGTTCATCTCGAAATGCTGCGATGTCCCAGTTCGATGAATCTCGAGACCATCCGCCACAATCTCATCTGGCGCGTCGGCACCACGCGCTCCGGTGACTCGAATTTGCAACTGCACTGGTTCACCCAGGACGGTTTCGGAATTGGTCAAGACCGCTGTTACGTTCAGCGAATCAGCAAATGCAACAGCATCTCCCGCCACTGCGATTAACGCGCCGAGCAAGACTGCAATGGGAATCCGTGATCGGTACATCGACTTCTCCATCAACCATTGACTATCAACCATCAACTCTCTTCGGGTCACCAGTCCTTATAGACACGACGCGCTGCCCTGCGTTCATTGAGCTGAACTCGAGCCTCTTCATCTTTCATCGATTCAAGAAGCGCCTCGGCCTGACGTTCGCTCATCTGACCTTCTTTTTCTACTTCGGCCTCGGACGGTTGGGCATCTTTGTCCGGTGGTTTTTGTGGTTTTTCCTCGCCAGCGCCTTTCACTTCACCGGCAAATTTTTTCTGCGGCGATTCCGCAGGAGTGGCAGATGGCCCGGCGTTTTCACCCTCTCCCGGACTCGGCGACGGCTGTTCGTTGCCGTTTTGCTCCTGCCCTGTATCCGGGGGCGTTGACCCCGACCCGGGGGTGGGGGAGGATTCTCCGCCCTCGCCTTTTTGCTGTTGCTCTCCCTGTTTTTCCTCGTTCGGTGACGGCGAAGGAGATTCGCCCGGCTTTGGTTGCTCCGACTTTTGCTGCTCGTTGTTTGCCTGGGACTGGTCGTCCTTCTTCTGCTCTTGTTGATCCTTTCCGCTGCCAGATTGGTCTTGTGATTGCTGCTGGTGCTGGTTTTGTTGTTTCTGGTTTTGTCCGCCTGAGCCGGATTGCTGATTCTGCTTGTCCTGTTTGTTCTTCTGCGGCGGTGATGGGGAAGGGGAGGGTTGTTGCTCTGGTTGCTTTTTGTTTTTTAGTTCCTCGATCTTCTTCTTTACGTAATCGTAGTTTTCTTTTGCCTCTTTGTTTTGCGGCTCCGCCTTGAGCGTCTGCTCGTAATGATCGAGCGCGTCTGTCCAATCGCTGAGCTTCTTCTCATCGTTTTTCTGGACTTCACCGCGCTGATAAAGTGTGTTGCCGAGATTGTAGTGACTCTTGCTCTGCAACCCTGTGTCGCGCGAGAGCAATGCCTGACTGAACGATTCCAGCGCTTTGCTGTAGTCTTTTAATTTGTAGGCGGCCGTGCCTGAATCGAACTGAAGCTTATCCTCAGCCCGCGATTGCGGATGCGCCTTTAACGTTTCCTGAAACTGGCTGTACGCGTCTTCGAACTTGCCGTCTTGATACGCCTTCAGCCCGGACGTCGTAGCGTAAGCGATTTGGCAGCAAAAAATGGCGAGCGCAATCCCGACAGTTTTCGGGATCGCTTTCCCAGGGGAGGGAACGTAATTTCTCTCACGCACGCGTTTGCGCTCGCCGATCAAGATCGACAACGCGAGCGCGATAACTGCCGCGCCCAACGGCCATTCATAACGTTCAATCGGGCGGCGCGACAAACGCACATCGATCTCGGCAGCCTGCATCTTTGCCAGTCCTTCATTGTAAATCTGCTGCATCGTGCGCGGTCCGTTTTCCAGATGGACATAAAATCCGCCAGTGGCCTGGGCGATTTCGTGCAAAGGTTTTTCGTCCAGCTTTGATTTCACGACCTGACCCGCAGAATCTTTGACGAAAGCCGTTTCGCCGTTTTCACTGATTATAGGAATGAGCGACCCTTGCGGCGTGCCGACACCGACCGTGAAAATACGGACGCCCTCGTCTGCCGCGGCTTTCGCCGCCTTCACGGCATCCCCGGTTAATTCTTCGCCATCGGTGAAAATAATGAGGGCCCGATTTCCGACCGCGCTTTTCCCGAAACTCTGTGTAGCAAGGTCAATGGCACTCGAGATGTTTGTCCCGCCCTCGGGAATCGTCTGGGTGTCCAGATCGTTGATCGACTCCATCACCGCTTCGTAATCAATCGTGAGCGGCGCCTGCAAAAAGGCGCGTCCGGCAAAAGCAATCAAGCCGACACGGTCGCCTTGCAACTCATTGATCAGATCCTGGGTCGCAAGCTTGACGCGCTCGATCCGATTGGGCTGGACGTCATTGGAAAGCATGCTACGCGATGTGTCCACTGCGATCAGCAAGTCGAGCCCTTTCCGTTTTACGTCTTCAAATGTGTAACCCCATCGCGGCTGGGCGAGGCTGACCAGAGCCAGGAAAAGACCAAGCAGCAGCATTCCAAATCTCACGATGCGCCGGGGACCATTTACCGTTCCTGCAAGCTGTGGCAGCAGGCGCGCTGAAACAAACTCCTGCAACCGCCGGAGTCCGCGCTGCTCCGCGCGAATAAACAACGCGATCAGGATCGGGATCAAAAGCAATCCCCAAAGCCATTGTGGTGCGCCAAAGGTCATGGGTTTGTTGAAGCGTTGAAGGGTTGAAGCGTTAAAGCCTTACCAATCCGCGCGACCGCCCGCTTTAACTCCGAAAAGGATTCGCGAGCAGGCGATTCAACGCTTAAACGCTTCAACGCCTTTATCACGGCAATTTCTTCCAGATCGTTTGCGACAGCAAAATCTGCGCGAGCAACAAACCGCAGCCGCTCATGAGGCACAGCGGAAACAAATCACGGTACTGTTGATATTTCTTCACGCTCACGGTCGATTTCTCCAGCTTGTCGATATCGTTATAAATTTTCTCGAGCGACTTGGTATCGGTTGCCCGGAAGAATTTGCCGTCAGCAATCTTCGCAACCTCTCGCAAACCAGCTTCGTTAAAATGAACGGGCTGGTTTTCATAAAGCATATTGCCCAAGGCGTCGGTTAACGGGCCTCTTGCGGTGAATATTGGTGCCGGCGCGATTCCATTGATTCCGGCGCCGATCGCGTAAAAATGAATTTTCAGTGCTTTCACCGCTTCCGCTGCCGTATTCGGCGAAATTTTTCCGGCATTATTTTCCCCGTCGGTCAAGAGCACGAGCACACGACTCTTTGCTCGTTTATCATTTAGCCGGCTGCCTGCGGCTGCCATGGCCGAACCAATTGCGGTGCCGTCCTCGACCAGCCCGATTCGCACTCTCTCCAGGTTTTGCAACAGCCAATCGTGGTCGAGGGTCATCGGACTTACGACGTACGGACGGCCTGCGAACGCAATGATGCCGATGCGATCGTTAGGGCGGGCCTCGATGAATTTACGCGTTACTTCGCGGACTGCGTCTACGCGAGTCGCCTCTTCGCCGCCGATTGCGAAATCTTTCGTAAGCATCGATCCGGACACGTCGAGCACGAGCATAATGTCAATCCCGCTAGCTTCGATCTTAGTGAGACTCTTGCCCAGTTGGGGGCGAGCCAGCGCAACTACGAAAATCGCGATGGCTGCCAGCAGCAACGTCCGCAGAATCTTCCCGGCGCGGGCGGCGCTCCTTTTCCCAATGGCTCGAAGGCTCGCTGTTGATGAAAATGTCAACGCTGCCGCCGGGCCGCGCTTTCCGCGCAACCAGGCGAGCAACGGAATTGCGAGCAGTAACAAAAGCAGCCATGGACGCGCGAAGGTCAATGCGTTGTTTGCCGTCCACCAATCAAACAGTCGCAAGTTGCCCTCCTTCCACAAAACGAAACGCTTCGTCCAGCAGTAATTGGCTGTCCGCCGAAGTCGCGTCGTAGCGCGCGAATTTGATCAGGTCGCACCGGTTCAGGAAATCTTCGAGCAGCGATTTCTCATCCTCCGAGAAAGGCGAAGAGCTTCTAAGTCCCGCTAAGAACTCAACGGACGTTTGCCGGGTGACCGGTAAGTTGAACTGCTCCGTCACGTAACGCCGAAGAATGTCGGAGACGCGAATGCTAAATCGATATGGATCTAGCTTTTCAATCTCAGGCCGCATCTGCTCGAGTCTTGCCAGAGCGCGGTCGCGCGGAGATTGAATCGGCGCCGGGCGCCGCAAGGCCCTTGCAATAAACCAGACGAGCAATCCAATAACTGTGAGTGAGACGAACACTCCCAGAAAAATCAGCCACGGCGGAATCAGCGAGTAATCGACCGGCGGCGCGATATCGTGAAATTCTTCGGCAGCCAGCGCAACCGATGGAGTAATGGAGTATTGGAGTAATAGAGTATTAGCAGACGAATTCATCCCGTTACCTCAGCACTCCATTACTCCAGCACTCCATTGCTTCACCACTCCATTGCTTGTTCATCGAACACCGAGCCGGCGCCCGCGCTGTTTGAAGAACGACCGCAGCGGCGGCAAGTAATCCTTTCCCGTCTGCAGCGCGATCGCGTCAATATTATTCCTCCGGAGCGTACGCGAAAGTTCTAATCCCTGTTCATTGACCAGATCCGAGAAATGCATTCGTGTCGCACGATCAGCGCTGTTGATCTCGATTTGATCGCCCGTCTCAGCATCTTCCAAAGTAATGATACCGACGTTCGGCAGCGCCCTTTCCCGCTCGTCATGAATGTGGATCGCCACGAAATCATGTCGCCGGCCGCTGATTGCCAGCGCTCGCGAAAAATCCGGCGCCTGGAAATCCGAAATGAAAAAGACCACCGCGCGTCGCGTGACGATTTTGTTCAGATAATCGAGCGCCAGTGCCGGTTCCGTGCCGCGTCCTTGCGGTTCAAAAAACAGAATCTCGCGGATCAGCCGCAGCGTGTGTGATCGGCCCTTTTTTGGCGGAATAAAAAGTTCAACGCGGTCGGTGAAGAGAACGAGGCCGACCTTGTCATTGTTACGAATCGCGCTGAAGGCGAGCAAACAGGCGACCTCCGCCGCCAACTCACGCTTGGATTGGGAAACGCTTCCGAAATTTCCGGAGGCGCTGACGTCAACAACGAGCATGACGGTAAGCTCGCGTTCCTCGGTAAATTTTTTCACAAACGCGGTGCCCATGCGCGCCGTCACATTCCAATCGATCGCGCGGATCTCGTCCCCCGGCTGATATTCGCGCACGTCTTCAAAGTTCATTCCACGCCCTTTAAACACGCTGTGGTAATCACCGGCGAAGGCGGTCTCGACCAGGCCGCGTGTTTTGATTTCGAGTGTTCGGATTTTTTTGAGGATCTCGGCGGGGTCCATGAGTTAAATCGTGATCAGTGATCAAGGCACCGGCAGCCCTGCAAAAATCCGCTCGATGATCGTCTCACTGGTGACCGCTTCCGCTTCCGCTTCGTAGCTGACGATGATGCGATGCCGCAACGCGTCGGGTCCGATGCTTTTCACATCCTGCGGCGTGACGTAACCGCGGCCGTTCAAGAACGCGTGAGCGCGCGCGCCGAGCGCAAGATAGATCGTGGCGCGGGGCGATGCGCCGTAACGAATGAGCCCTTCGAGCCGTAAGTTGTAGGCCGCAGGTTCGCGCGTCGCCCAGACAACATCGACAATGTAATCTTTCACCCGGTCGTCGATGTAAATGCTGTTGACTACGTTGCGCGCGGCGATGATTTGCTGCGGCTCAATCACTGGATTCACTCGCAAATCGGGCGCCGACGTCGCCATCAAATCGAGGATGGTTCGCTCCTCGGCTTTCTGCGGATAGCCGATGTTCAATTTGAACATGAAACGATCGAGCTGTGCTTCAGGCAATTGATACGTTCCTTCCTGCTCGATCGGGTTTTGCGTCGCCAGAACCAGAAACGGATCGGAGAGCGGATAAGTTTGTTCGCCGATGGTGACCTGCCGCTCCTGCATCGCTTCGAGCAAGGCGCTCTGAACTTTTGCCGGCGCCCGATTGATCTCGTCCGCCAGGATCAGATTGGAAAAAATTGGTCCGAGCTTGGTCGTAAATTCACCGGTGCGCGGATTATAAATAAGAGTGCCGATCAAATCTGCAGGCAAAAGATCGGGCGTGAATTGCAGTCTTTGAAAACCGGTTTGAATGCACGCGGCCATTGTTTTTACGGTGAGCGTTTTGGCCAGCCCAGGCACGCCCTCGAGCAGGATATGACCATTGGCGAGCAGGCCGAGCAAAAGGCGGTCAACCAAATACTTTTGGCCCACTACAACGTGTCCAACCTGTTGGCGTAATGCCGGAATCCATTGGCCCAGCTCCCGCACCTCAGCCGTAATTTCTTGCGTAGATTTCATACGGTGTGGTGAGACACGTTCGATGAGGAGAATGTTCGATCAAACGTGGCGCAAGCCCTCTAGGTTCGTGTTTATTTCGTTCGCAAGCGAGACGTTCGCGTTACACTTTCGCTACGCGGACGCAATGTCAGGATGATCGGCAATCCAGTGTATGGTTGCGCTTCGCGAATGCGCGCTTCGAGATAGCGACGATAGGTTTCGGGCAACAAACGAGGCTCGTTCACGAAAAGGACGAACTCGGGCGGCGAAAGATCTCGGCGCTGCTTTGCAAGGAGCCGCCCTTTCTCAAGCGCACCTTCGGCGGTTTGGAAACCGCCGCTCCTTGTTTGCGCGGCGTAAAATAATTTGAGGCGCCGGCCGGAAATCATAGGGGGCGGATTGGCAGCGACGGCAGCTCGCAACAACCGGTTCAGAACACCGGTGCCGATGCGCTGTTGCGCTGCACGCCGGACGTCTTCGATGAACGCAAACAGCTTTTCGATGTTTTCTCCGGTTAGCGCGGACGCAATCAAGACGGGCGCGTAATCGAGAAAGAAGATTCTGGCGCGCGTTTCATCGACGAGTTGGGCGATCGTCTGCTTTTCCCTGCGCTTCGGTTTGATCAAATCCCATTTGTTCAAAACAACAATTGCGGCTTTGCGCGCCTTTTGAATCAGCCCCGCAATCCGTTTATCCTGAGCCGTTACACCCATCGTGAGATCACCAATGAGAATGCAAAGATCGGCGCGTCGGATGCTTCGTTCCGCGCGCATGACGCTGAAGACTTCAACTGAGCTTGATTGTTTGCCGCGTCTGCGAATTCCCGCCGTGTCGATAAAGAGAAACTTCTGACCGCCCCGCTCGTAAGAAATATCGACGCTGTCGCGCGTTGTTCCCGGCAGCTCGCTTACAATGGCGCGCTCGCTGCGCAAAATTGAATTGATAAGCGAAGATTTGCCGACGTTTGGGCGACCGATAATCGCTATCGCGATTCGAGGTTTGGAGTTTGACGTTTGATGTTTGATGTCTGCCGCAGCGACGGGCGAGGGGAGAAGCTGACATATGGTTTCGAGCAATTCGGAAAGGCCGCGATTATGCTCCGCGCTGATGGAATGACTCTGTTGAAATCCAAGCGATGCGAAATCAGCTGCCAGATTTTCCTGTCTCTCGTTGTCGATCTTGTTAATGACGAGAACGACCGGCTTGTGTGACCTGCGCAGCATGCGCGCGAGTTCCTGATCGATCGGCGACAAACCATCTTTCCCATCGACCAGAAAAAGCAAGATATCGCTTTGGCGAATGGCTTCCTGCACTGCCAGTCGAACCTGCGCGGTCAATTCGGATTCGCCTGCCCCCGCAATCCCGCCGGTATCCCACACGACAAACGGCTGAGTTCCGCGCGTGCAGACGGCTGAGATGCGATCGCGCGTGATGCCGGATTGATCATGCACGATGGCGACGCGGCGGCCAATCAGTCGATTAAACAGGGCTGATTTTCCGACGTTAGGCCGGCCGACGATCGCGACGTTCGGCAGATTAATCGCGGCGCGGTTCATTAACAGACACCGGACCTTAATGCTTTGTCGCGTGCGCGTGGCCTTCGGCCTGCAATTGGCGCACGCCATCCATCACGTAAACCACGCCGGACAGGAGCGTGAAAAATCCAGCGCCAATCACAATGTAAAACAACGGAACAAAACGGAATTGCAGCATCACCCATCCGATCGCAATCATCTGGCAAACGGTGGCAACTTTACCCGACCACCGCGGTTTGACCTGCACTTTGCCGTTGAGCAAATACAAAACGGCGGCGCCGACGACAATGACAGCATCGCGCGTGATAACCAGAACGGGAAACCATGCTGGGAATTTCCCGTAGTCGGGATCGATGTCGCTCCAATTACTGATGCTCAATGTGATGATGCCGCTCAGCAGCAGGCCTTTGTCCGCAATCGGGTCGAGAATGACTCCAAGCGAACTTCTCTGGTTGTAGTGACGGGCGACATATCCGTCCAAACCATCGCTGACTGCTGCGATCAGGAAAATGGCTATGGCAGTAAAGCGCTGCCATTCGAGCGGCTCGCCGCGCTGAATGCTTTGGCCGTAATAGATCGCCATCGTGACGAAAACCGGGATCATCAAAATCCGGACGATCGTGATTTTATTGGCCGTCGTCATTCAGAAGCGGGGACGAGAGATAATTGTAGGGCGTTTCTGTGAAACGCCAATCTTAGATCGGCGTCTGACACAGACGCCCTACAATCCGTTTCTCGTCGCGATTCCGCTGCCAGGAACTCAATCAGGTTTCGAGAACGGCGGAAGCTGCCGTGGCCATGGCTTGATGCCGGCCTTCACAGAATTCCTCGATCATCTTCTCATTAAACGCTGGAATATCATCCGGCTTGCGGCTGGTCACCAAGCTGTTGTCTACTACGACTTCTTCGTTGACCCAGTTCCCGCCGGCATTCTTCACATCCGTTTTAATTGCTGGCCACGAAGTCAGCGCTCTGCCGCGCACGACGCCGGCGTCGATCAGGACCCAGGGACCATGACAAATGGCCGCCACAGGTTTGCCTTCGCGGAAGAAATGTCGCGTAAATTCCAGTGCGTCCTCATTCGAGCGCAGGGCATCAGGATTCATTAATCCGCCGGGGATCATGAGTGCGTCAAATTTCTCAGGGCGTGCCTCGTCGAGTGTAAGATCGACGTCAAACTTGTCGCCTTTGTCGGCATGATGCATTCCCTGGATTTTGCCGGACTTTAGCGAAACGATTTTTGTTTCTGCGCCGGCCTCATCAAGCGCCTCACGCGGTTTTGTCATCTCTACTTGTTCGAAGCCATCCGTCACGAGAATGGCCACCTTTTTTTCATCAAGTTTTCGTGCCATAAGATTTTCCTCCTTTGATGTTGTTTGGGGCGGTCGTGAGAAATTACCGTACTTAACCTACGAAACGTACCCGATGATCGGATGTAATTGTGTTGCCGAGCCAAATAAGATGTTCCACCCAAAGCTGGGAGCATCCGTCCGTGCTCTTTACCAAAGGATTTATTTCAGAACCAGCTCTTCCGTAGGTTCCGTTGCTCTGCCGGCCACCTGCGTGAATAAGCCGAATCGTTCGCAATAGGCCGCAAACGCTTTTTCCTCTTTGGCTGCCCGGAGCCCAAACTGCGAGAGATTGTAGCGATGAAAACCATGCTGTTCCTTTGGCTGGTTCGCGAGGACCATGCGCATTCGCTGCTCCACCTCTCGTGTCAATGACCAGCCGAAATGGTCATAGATGCGGCGAATGGCAGCGATGGGTTGGCCACGGATCTCAGTGTAGGCCAGGTCGCAAATGCGGCGGGGATCTAACCGATCGCGTTCTTGCAAAAATCTGTCCACCGTTTCTGACCAGTATTGAATGGCCTCCCGGCAGACGACGAACGGATCGACCGCATCGCTAAACACGCGACGGAGAATTGTGATCAGGCTGGATACCGAAGCCATTGCCTCGAGGGGCGCCCGGTGCGCTTGGATAAAGAGCGCATCCGGATAGACGGAAAGCAACGTTGGCAAGGCAAACATATGGGTGGGCGCCTTCAGGACCCAACGGGGCGCGTTCCGCCGGAACTGGAGATGTTGAAGGAAACGCCGGTGATATTCGTATGCGGGCAACAAATCCTGCCGCAGAAACCAGGCTCGATACGACGGCACATTGTACATCGTATCAAACTGATCGCTCATAAACGTGGGGGTCATGAGGGCAACACATTCCTGCGGGAGCTCGGCGCCCACGGGATGTACATGACGAAAGGTGGGCGCCAGCCAATTGAGGCAGTTACAACTTTGGGTCGCGCGCCGTATTCGTTGTCGCTCATTATCCCTGGTGGGCGGAGATGGCGTCATCACTTCCCAGGTAAGCGGAACTCGATGCTCAGGATCGGCAGCGAGCAAGGTGTGCAAGAAGGTGGTGCCGCTCCGGGGCAGACCCACGATAAAGAGAGGTTCGCGAATTTCCTGCCGCGCGATGCCGGCATAGAGTTGGCGGTCTCTTTCCAGAGACAAACGTGAGCACAGCGTGCGCAAGAGATCGGCGCGGAGCGCAATTCTTCCGATCATATTAAGCCGAGACTCGCGTTGGCAGGAATCGAGCAAACGAGAAAGCGCTTCGAGAAAATCGCCTCGCCCAAAGTCGCTGAGACCGCTGCGGCGTATTGCAGTCTCGATCAAGTCAAGTGCAAGCACCGGGGCGCGCGGAATCCGGGTTTTCTCCAGAAGTGCTCCGCAACCATTGAGAAGCCGTACCCGCAGCAGAGAGCGAGTCTGATCGAGGGTGGTGGCGGAGAAATTCATTCGATGAAAAAGATTGTCTAGCCTTTTGCCACGTTTTGGGGCGGCTGGCTATTGGACTTTAGGGCAATGCCAGTGTGGCGCGCAGGAACTGTCAAGCAACAAAACGGGATCGCCAAGGACGGTTGCGCCCTGCGCACAATCGTTCCATCGTGCCAGGTATGAAAACGGAGAAAGCCACCTTTGGTGCCGGTTGTTTCTGGGGTGTGGAAGAAACTTTTCGAAAATTGGAGGGCGTGATCGCGACAGCGGTGGGCTACGCGGGCGGAACGAAGTATAATCCATCCTATGAAGATGTTTGCACGGACGAAACCGGCCACGCCGAAGTGGTAGAAGTGGAATTCGATCCATCGCAAATCGGTTACAACCAACTGCTTGACGTTTTTTGGTCGAATCACAATCCGACGACGCTGAATCGGCAGGGTCCTGATGTTGGAAAGCAATATCGTTCCGTGATCTTTTATCATTCGCCGGAGCAAAAAACGGCCGCCGAATCCTCGAAGAACGAGCTAGAAAAGATCAGACGTTTCAATCGGCCAATCGTAACGCAAATCGAGTCGGCGCCGAAGTTCTGGCGCGCGGAAGAATATCACCAGCGCTATCTCGAAAAGCGCGGCCAGACCCATTGCGCGATTTGATGTTTTTGGATTGCGCCGTTTGCTTAATTCCGGCTCTCCCCTTGCGAAGGAGAGAGGATTGAGGTGAGGGGATGTTAGAAGGCAGCATTTGGGTGATGCGCAACCCTCAACCTGTCCTCTCCCTTGGGAAGCGAGATGCTGAAGCAGCGCGCCTATGAATCGCAAAATCATTCGCACGAAAGATTTTGCTGCTGATGCGGCAAACTTTATTGTCGATCTTGCACATAAATCGTTACGCGAACGCAACGAATTCAGGATTGCGCTGTCAGGCGGAAATACTCCACGGCCAGTTTACGCACGGCTGGGGACGCTGGGACCCGACCTGCCATGGAAACTCCTTCGAATCACTTTCGGCGACGAGCGGTGTGTCCCGCCGGATGATCCACAGAGTAACTTCAAAATGGCACGCGAAACTCTCTTCGTGCCCGCGGCTGTTCCGGAAAAGTCAATCATGCGCATGCGCGGTGAGATTGATTCGCAAATTGCGGCGCAGGAATACGAAAATAGTCTTGATGTTTTGGCTGCTCTACGCGGCGAGCCCACTTATCGGCACGACTTGATTCTCTTGGGGTTGGGAGAGGATGGTCACACCGCGTCCCTGTTTCCGGGGACCGCGGGCGTTGAGGAAATGACGCGACGCGTGGTTGCAAATTTTGTGCCGACGTTTAACTCCTGGCGATTGACGTTCACTTTCCCGCTCATCAATCATGCGCGGCACATTTGTTTTTTGGTGGATGCAACAAAGCACAAGGACATAATCGAGCGCGTAATCGGGGGTGATCGAAGCTTTCCGGCTTCGCGAGTGAATCCTTCCGCTGGAGATCTGTCATGGATAATCGGGGAGTAGTAGCACAGCCATCCTGGCTGTGGGAGCGACGGGCGTCCCGCTTGTCGTTTCAATATTCGGCAGGCGAGACGCCCGCCGGCCTCACAGGCTGGGAAGCCTGTTCTACGATTGGACTTGCTGCGGGCTGAAATCGACATCATGCGCACGATCATCGTTACAGGCTCGGCGGGTTTGATCGGTTCTGAAACCGTAAAGCGATTCGCGAAGGATGGAGCGCGCGTCGTTGGGATCCACAACGATATGCGCGCGGAATTCTTTGGCGCGGAAGCTTCGACGACAAAGACCCGGGATAATCTGATCGCAAACATTCGAAATTACGAACATCACGATCTGGACATTCGGGACGCTTCCGCAGTAATGGAGCTGTTCAAACAGCAGCGCGGCGCTATCGATGCGATTGTGCACACGGCTTCGCAACCGTCGCATGACTGGGCTGCTCGCGACCCGCAGACGGATTTTACGGTCAACGCAAATGGAACGCTGAATCTGCTGGAGGCAGCGAGAAGATTTTCTCCCGAAGCGCCATTTGTTTTTACATCAACAAACAAAGTCTACGGCGACACGCCAAATCGACTGCCTCTGCGGGAATTGGCGAAACGCTGGGAAATTGAGCCGGAACATGAATACGAACCGGGCATCTCCGAAACGATGAGCATCGATTACACCAAACACTCGCTTTTCGGCGCGTCCAAAGCGGCGGCCGATCTTTTGGTGCAGGAATATGGACTTTATTTCGGAATGCCAACTGTCTCTTTTCGCGGCGGCTGCCTCACTGGTCCGGCGCACGCCGGCACGGAGCTGCATGGTTTCCTTTCCTACCTGATGATCTGCACGGTCAGCGGCCGGCCTTATCGCGTTTTCGGCTACAAAGGCAAACAGGTTCGTGACAACATCCATAGTTTCGATTTGGTCGAAGCGTTTGCGGAATTCATTCGCGCGCCGCGCGCAGGCGAGGTCTATAACATCGGCGGCAGCCGGCACAGCAACTGTTCCATGCTGGAGGCGATCGAGATGTGTGAAGGAATCAGCGGAAAGAAATTGAATTGGAGCTACGAAGAAGCCAGCCGGATCGGCGATCATATCTGGTGGATTAGTGACGTGCGAAAATTTCAGCGACATTATCCAGAGTGGAAATTTCGCTACGGAATGCGCGAAATTCTGGAAGAAATTTACGCTGCAGCGCGTTGTTCGTAATTCGAGAATCGAGCCGCCTCCGCCAGGCTACGGCGAGCCATGGATTCGTGAATCGATTCGCAATTCACGATGTGACAACGTAGCAATTCAACGCACTCAATACTCTTCGCCCTCGTCTAGCGTTGGCGGCACGACGCGATCGTCAACTGCGTATGCGTGAAGCATCACCGCAATCAAGTAGAAGAAAAAAAGACCGATCCCAAAACCCGCAGAGGCGATTGCGGCCAGGAGGACAAAAATCCCGGCGGGGATCGCGCCGGCCATCCACAAGAATCCCGCCAGTTTATGCCCCTTATAAATATGCCCGAGGCCGGGAATTATGCTGAGCAACACGGCGACGGCATCGCTCGCTTTGCCTTCCGCCGTTTCGGTCGTTGCGCTGCGGGTCCAATCGCATCGGTCGCAGCTTTGCGCGTCTTTCGGCAGCAAATGTCCGCAATAAGGGCACGGCATTTTACCGGCCTCGCCAGACGCGGGCTGGATGGCTGGTGCGTCGGTGTACTCCACGCTCATTTCAATTCAATTGGTAATTGACTGTGAAAGCTTTCGCCAGTTGAAGGTCACAAGCAGCGTGGAATTCGTCAAGTAAACTTGCTGATCTGGCGTAGCTTTTTATTTCGACTCCCGCTTGTATGAAATGCAGTCTGGTTTTCGCCTTCCGAAATTCGCCATGATTTTTCTTCCTGAAATCATCCCCTACGTTGACGATTACCTCCGCATTCGTGAGATCGAAGATTGGCCGAATGCTGTAAATGGTCTGCAGATCGAAAATTCAGGCCGCGTCACAAAGATCGGCGCAGCGGTGGATGTTTCGACGCGCGTTTTGAACCACGCGGCAAAAAAGCGGATCAATTTTTTGATCGTGCATCACGGATTGTTCTGGCCGGGTTTGCGACCCGTGACTGGCGCGCTCTGGCGTCAGCTGAAGATCGCGCTGGAAAATGACATCGCGCTTTACAGCGCGCACTTGCCGCTCGACGTCCATCCAAAAGTTGGCAACAACGCGCAACTTGCCGGATTGCTCGGACTTAAATCGACCCAGCCTTTTTTGGAAGAAAAGGGACAACTGATCGGTCTAAAAGTGCGCGCCTCGTTGCCACGAGAAGAGCTTGCGCGGAGATTGCGGAAAGCACTGAGTGGCCCAATAAAAGCATTCAATTTTGGGCCAAAGAAGACAAATACCATCGCTATCATCACGGGCGGCGCCGGTTCAGAAATCGATAAGATCGCTCAGGAAAAAATCGACACGTTGATCACCGGTGAAGCGCCGCATTGGGCTGCAGTGGCTGCTGAAGAGCTTGGGATGAATCTCTTGCTCGGCGGCCATTACGCCACAGAAACTTTCGGTGTCAAAGCGCTTGCTGCCCATTTATCCAAACGATACAACATTCCGTGCGCATTCATCAGCTCCCCGACGGGAATGTGATGAGAATGTCGGGTGCGCGCCCTATCGATTCGAACATGCGGCGCTCGGCATGGAACGGCTAACGCGGCGATGGTGAATCGTGCAGTGGCGGATCCAGGGGCGACCGATGATTCGGATCAAGCCTCCATCCACCGTGTGCCGGAGTTGTCTCTCGTACAATGCCCGGCACAATTCGCGGAGTTGGCGCAGGCGTGGGCACAACCTCCTGTAGACCAACCTGAGCTTGTTTTCCTGTCACTCGCGCGCGGACTTCATCCACGCGTTCTTTAAAAGGCTGTTCCCAGCCGAGATAAACCAGCCCGCCGACAATAAGTATTTCGACTAATAGACGCACGATCTCTTTGGAGAATGCGAAGTCTCCGCAAGAAGATCAATTCAATTTTGCGATCGCACCTTCTGGCTTTCACCGCAACACTGCTTTGGGCAGGTAGGGCGCGACCGCCGGGCGCGCCGACCAAGTTACTGGTCCGGCCTCTGATTCCAGGAAATGCTTCCCCAGCAAAGGCCAAGATAAGTCGCCACGTACAGTTGGATGGAAGCGATCTGAAGGGGAAAATCGACTACCGCATGCAGCGCCACTCCAATAAGTGCAATGATAACGAAAGGCTGAAGCAGGCGTCTTCGTGGCGTCCATTCTGACGCCGCGTATTGCTTGTAACTGCGAATCCCGACCGCTATTCCTCCGAAAAACAGCAGCGCCCACAAAGTGCCGCCGAGCCAGCCCCATTCCAAGGCGGTCTGCAGATAATCTTCGTGCAAGAATCTCCATGTGCCGGGAACGCGTTGGATCGGCACACCGTTGTAAGATGGAAATACGACGCGAAACGTCGCCGGACCGAATCCGAAAAAGCCGATGTCCGAGAGGGCTCCAGCCGCAACGCGCGCAGCCTGCCAACGAGCATCGTTTGGGATCCGTTCACCCAACGATTGCCAGCGGTTGAGCGGTTGCTCGAGGTGAGTCGCCTGTGCGAGCGCAATCAAAGCCAACAAAATCGCAATCGCGCCAGCGAGAGCGACGCCTTTCTGCATGTACCAGAGCTGTCGCAGAAGAGCCGGTCCAAATCGCAGACAGATCGCAATCAGCAACAAGAACGCGATCAACTGAGCCACGCGCGATGTATTGGCCAGGACCCCGGCAACAGTCAGAACGAAAACACTTAGCCACATTGCGCGCATAGCCGGGTGACATCGGGCGGTAAAAGCGCGGATGGCCAGACCGGCAGTCAATGGCCAGACCAGGTTCAGGAAGGCCCCGGCATTCCCGTGATAATAATAAGTCGCAAAAAACGTAGTTGCTCCCCAGACCGGCGCCGTCTGCCAAAAAATCATGTGAGCGCCGGTCGCTTTTTGTAGCAACCCGAGAAACGCGATCGAGCCGGCGACAAGACCAATCGTGTACCACAAGCGAAGCAGCCACCGATTGCTCTGAGATAGATCAACCACGAATGAAATCACAAAAAGCAACAGGGCGCCTCGCAACATCCAGGCAGCGCTGATGGCGTAATCAACCGAGCCAGCGAGGTGCGGAGCAAAATTCCGCAGCGGAACGAAAACATAAAAATCTGAGTCGTAAATCGACTTCGCGTTTACGGCCATCCAGGCGCCGATGCCAAGCAGAGCGCCCGTTAGGAATAACAGAAAACGCGGAAACCGTGGCCGCCGCCGGCTAATCAGCAGCTCAAGCATCCAGAGTATGAATGCCGCGAGCAGCAGCCAGTTGATTGTCCGGATGCTTGCCGGTGTGGTGCCGCCGTAGTCCCACGGAGCGTAAGCGAGAGCGGCGAAGAAAATCCACCGTGATGGGTGACGGAAGGGCCCAGAAGTCACAGGTCAGACGTCAGAGGTCAGATGGTCGGCAACAACAAACGACTCAGGTTTCCTGATCATGCCGCCAAGCATCCGACCAACCTCAGCACACTGAGCGGCGAGCTGTTCGTGTTGCTCGCCCGAGATGTAGCCACAATCGTGCGCAAAATCCACCGACGAGTCGGTCTCGCTGTTTTCGCCATCGCAACCGCTCAGCTTGCTTAGAAAATGCGCTTCATATCGGCGCTTTGCCCATGCCTCGAGGAGATTTAAACAGACCGATCGCGACGAACATCGGATCTGGCTGGTCAGCGCAAACTTTTCCTCGGGCGGAAAGCGCTTTGTGAGCTCGAAGATGTCCATGGCGAGTTTGTATGCCAATTTATAAACGATGAGATCTTTGGCTGATTGGATCCTCATTCTGCAACTCCTCAGTTTCTGATTTCAGACCGCTGACCTCTGACTTCTGATTTCTGACTTCCGCCTTTCGGCTAGCGCCCTTTGCCAAACAGCATGGTGTGCACCGTTTTCAGCACGATCATCGCGTCGAGCTTTAGCGAGTAATGCCGGATGTAATAGAGATCGTATTTGAGCTTCTCGACTGCGTCCCGGTCGCTCTCGCCGTAAGGATAATTGACTTGAGCCCAGCCGGTGATCCCCGGTTTTACCAGGTGCCGGAAATGATAAAATGGAATTGACCGCTCATAGCGTTCGGCGCATTTACTCCACTCCGCGCGCGGGCCGATCAAGCTCATGTCGCCTTTGAAGACGTTCCAAAGTTGCGGAAGCTCGTCGAGCCGCAATTTGCGCAGCCAACGACCGAGAGAAGTGATCCGCGGATCGCCTTCGCGCGTGTAAATATCCTCGTCCTCCTTCGTGGATCCGGGACGCATTGTTCGGAATTTAAAAACAATGAGAGGTTTCTCGTCCCGGCCAATCCGTTCCTGCTGAAAAAAAATCGGACGTCCCTCTTTAATCCAGATGAGCAACGCGATCAGCGCGAAAAGCGGAGCGCAAATGATCAGCGTAACCGCTGACACGACGAGATCGAACAGGCGCTTCAAATAATGATATGGCGAAGTGCGGGCGAGCTGAAAGCCAGTCTGGAGCGGCCAAACCGGGTCGACAATGTCCAGCGGCACATAGCGCCAATGGGTTTCGTAAAAAGATTCCAGCGTGTAAACCCGCGTCTGGTGAAACTGCGCTCGAACGAGAAGCTCGAGGAGCTGGGTACTAAGCGAGTTAGCTTTCTCGGCCAGAATTATACCGCTATAACGCTCGCTCAAATGATTGAGCTTGCCAGCGAGATTCCCCTGCACAACCGGCGACCCCTCGCCAGCGATCGGCTGGCCTACCCGCTGATCCCTTAGATCCACAAAATCAAGCTGCTGCCCGTTTGGCGAATTCCTATAGACTTCATAGAAACACGCTGCCGCTGCGCCGCTGCCGATAACGAGAAAGATCCGGCCGGCGCTGCTGGCGACCACGTAGTTTCGGATCCAGCGGCGATAAAACAAAGACACGGGCAGGAAAAGCATGAAACTCAGAAGCAGCATACCGCGGCTCGGTTTCATCGTTTGGTCGAAGGTCGCGGCCGAATAGATCAGCATCGCGCTAATCGCAGCAGCAACTGCAATCGCAAGAATATGCTCGGTCGTGTAGATCAGACCCCGCATTTCGGTGTTCCGGCTGTAACCGCCGACGATGTAAAGGGCTTGCAGAATGACGGCAAGCACCACGCAGTCAACAAGCATGAACTCGAACGGACTGACAAAGAATTCGTCGCGACGAATGTAACTCACACTGCCGTAAAGCACGACCCAGCAAAGGATGTCGCACGTCATGTAGAGCAGGCCAACAATCCAATCGTGGCCGCGAACAATGCTAAGCGTTCTTCGCGATTTATTATCGGCGCTGCCTGAAGTTGGCGCAGATTCTGCCCAAATCGGCGGCTCAATCACATCGTCCACCAATAATTTCGAGTTAGTGAGATTTTGCGATGGTCGAACAAACATAGGGGTGCGTGCCAAGTCGGTAGCTTATGACAATCGGACATGATTTGTCATTAGAATTCGAGCCCTGGTATCTTTCTTGAGCTCAATCAAACAGCACGCAATCCGGTGCAGCCATCCGTCCAAGCAGCCAGTTATACACGGCAAACATCTGCGATGCGATTTGTGACCAGGAGAAGTTCGCTACCACGAGATCGCGACCCCGGCGGCCCATTTCATGAAGGGCGGGCTCGTCCAATGCAAGCAACTTTCCTAACCCTTCAGCGGCTCCTTCGACTGTCGCGTTCATCCGGATCGCCGCCCGCTTTTCGAAACCTTCGGGAAGATTGCACTCCGGCGTCATCAACACTGGACGCGCGTGCGACCACGCTTCCAGAACAACAAGAGGCTGTCCTTCGCTTAGTGACGGCAAAACGAAAGCATCGGCATTCTGGTAAGCAGTCTCACGCGCTTCTCCAAAGAGTGGGCCCGCAAATTGCACCGCGTCGGTAATCTTCAATTCGCGGGCAAGTTGTTCCAGTTCCGCGCGATGCCCGCCCTGATCCCAGCCAGCGATCACGAGAACCCAGCCTCTCTCGCGTCTTGTCGCTTCCTTCCATCCGCGAAGAAGAATGCTCAGTCCTTTTTTTGGATGCAGGCGCCCAAGATAAAGTAAAACCTTGCGGCCACCGACCGTATCGGCGGACCAGGGCGGCATCCGATTTAGTGGGTTGCTTTCGCGTAATTCAACTCCGTTCGGAATAACGCAGATAGGATTTTTTAGATCGAACGCGCGGATCGCTGCCGCTTCTGCCTTGTTAACCGCATGGATACAGGCGGCATTCTCCAAATGGCGTCGCTCAAAAACAAAAGCTGCCAGGATTTTCTTCCAGCGCGAATTGTGCAAGGCCCACGGATCGAGCATTCCGTGTGTCGAAACAACGTAAGGATGCGACGTGACGCCACCGTTGGATTTAGACCAGCGAAGGGTGGCTACCGAAAGATACGTCCAAATGCCGTGGGTGTGGACGAGGTCGGGTTTCAGCGATGCAATCTGACGCGATAGTTCCGGAGCATACCGGAAACTCGCATGTTTCGGTGCTGCGAGGTGAACCGATAAATCTCGCCATCGCGCCCGATCCTCTTCCGAGAATTCGTCCTCCACGCTTACGACATCGACCTGAATATCGTGCTCGTTTTCCAGAAATCGCGAGAGGTTTCGCACGCAATCCATCAATCCTCCCGCGCGCCGCGACATGTAAGGCGCGAGCATCGATACTTTGAGACTCATCGATGAATCAGCGCTTTGACCAGAAGGGATGAAAACAGGCCGGCGCGACATTTGGGAGCAGCTTTCGCCGCATCGATCGCGCGCTGCGCTCCTGTCGCAAAATGCTCCGGTGTGAAACCGGCAACGATACGCCGGCTTTCTTCTCGCATTTCTTCCAGACGCCCCTTCGGGAGACCCCACATGTCCAGCATTAATTTACTTAGGCTTTTCACGGATCCGGGATCAAATGTGAATCCATTTTTTCCTTCAGCCGCCAGATCCGGCACACAGCCGCATCGGTTCGAAACGATCACTGGCAAGCCCGTTGCCATGGCTTCATTGACCACAAGACCCCACTGTTCTGTCGTGCTGGCGTGCACGAACACATCAGCGAGCGCATAGTAGGCTGGCAGTTCTCGATATTGAATGAAGCCCGGTAAATGCACGTGACCATACAAGTTGAGGTCAGAGATCAGGCGACAGAGATCAGCCTTCAACGGCCCGTCACCGAGAAGAACCAAGTCCCAGGGACCGACGACCCCTCTGACCTCTGACCTCTGATGTCTGATCTCTGACATTTGCCGATAGTGCGCATACTCACGAATGAGCGTCGCGAGATTTTTCTTCGGCACAAACCGGGCTGACGCGAGAAAATAGTTCCCGGGCAACCCATACTTCCGTCTGACCTCTGACGCCTGACCTCTAACCTCTTCTGCCTTCTGGCGGAAATACGCATTGTCCACCACGTCATAGCCAGTGAAGACCCGATTGCGCGGTAATCCGAGAGCAATCAAATATTCCATTTGCAGCTGTCCGCCGGCCAGTCCAGCGGAAAACAGCGAAACAACAATCCGCTTAATTGATTCTGCCAGGGAGTATCTCTTCTCATCAAATGCATTGCTTTCTGACATTACCACGGCTGGCCGTTGATTTTGCAGACACCATTCCAAAGCGATTAACGACGCCGGCGTCCCCCAGCCAGGGATCATCGCTACTGCGGGATCTGCTTGACGAAGAGCTTTGGCCATTTTTTGCCGGAGTAGCGCGCGCTTTGGATCACAACCACTCAATACGTCGTCGAACAATGTCACCCGGTCGAATGCCCGCGGCTCGTCTATCCTCTCCCACTCGTACTCGCGCGTGATCGCACAGGTCTCGATCGCTACGACGCGAAAGAGGCGGGCCACGGCTTGGAGCCGAGCCCAATGGTAAGGCCCCAACCGGTCAAAAAGGATTGCGATCGGCTCATTCTTCACACCAAGCTGTGCTCGCCGGTTCTGCCACGTTCTATACGGACTGGCGCACCATAAGCAAATTGCTGCCGGTATGGAATTCGTGCAAAAAAGTCATGCCGCCCAAGCCAGAGAAGCAGCAGACACGGCCAGAAAGACATTCCGAACCACGCATAAATACCGGGAAGATCACCGCCTCGCAGCAATGGAACCATTGCGGCAGCAAGCATGCCCCGAAGCAAAAGCCCCGCCAGCGGAACGATACGCGTGCTGAAAGAAACGAGACGGCCAAAACCGAATCCGTAGATGATTGACAAAATCACAACTCCAACCAATCCACCTTCCTGGTAAAACGAACCAAAGAGACTGGGGGAAATTCCAAGCATAAAACCACTGTCTGCGGTGATAATACCAAGCTTGTTCATATACCCGCCGACTGGCTTGTCGGGCCACCAGGCGCGTGGGATGGGACGCTCGAAGATTTCGACATGTTCGCCGCCATGACTGTAATTCAGGATCTCGGGATAGACCTGCCGGAGAAGCGCAAAGCCGTCGAGCATGTTGGCATCCTCGGCAAAGGCAAATCTTTCCCATGCGCTTTGTTCAAGTTCCCCTGTCGAATCTTCAACATTGCGTAATGCGCCCGCCACTGCGAATAAGGCAACAGCACCGACGAGCCCGATGACCAGCACCTGAGTTCGACGCAGGAAAGGTTGGCCCGAGGCCAAGATGATTGTGACGGCAATGCACCAGCCGAGAAACTGGAAACGCATCCCGGGTTGGAATGTGAGATAAAAAATTCCGGCAAACAGAAGCGCGGCTCCAAATGTTTCGCCTCCCGAGCGGAAGGCTCGGCTTTTCCAAAGCGCAGCTATAAGAATGGCAACGCCCACCAAGCTCAACGAGAAGAGACTCAAATAGCTACTGACTTCAAACCCCATCGACTTCCCGGACGCGGTCTGCATCGCAACCGACCGCCGCGTCCATAGTGAGATGAAAATGCAGATCACGCCCAGCGCGACAACGCGCGGTTTCAGCCAATCCAGCAATTGTGGTGAGGCGAGCGGATGTGGGATATCAATCCGGCGTTTTTGCGCCAACATGTAGATAGAAAGCAACACGGTTTGACCGAGAGTCGCGATGGCTTGCACCTCCAAACCACTTCTAGAATTCAGTTGATCGAAGCCGAAATTAGTAAGGTTCACCGGTGAAGCCCATCCCTCGAGCAGAGCCCAAAATCGAAACGTAAAGACGTAGAAAAGAACAGCGCTGATCAACAGCGGGATTTCGTCGTGTCTTCTCGCAACCCAGAACACCCCAAGCACAATCCACGCGATCTGGCACAGGCTTAGCACTACGAGAAGGGCAAAGAAACTCATGGAATCTAAACCACTAAATTACCATGGCAGATGAATGAATGACTTAAAAATTGTCGCAAAGGTCGGATTACCTTCACCCCATGGGAGAGGCAGCTCCTTCTCCCTGTGGGAGAAGCCGAGGATGAGGGCTGCGGCACATGCATCACATTGCGAATCTTACTTTTGAAATCGCTTTTAGCATGGAAGCGTACATAACCTAGTCCCCAAACATGATAAGCTGAAACGCTCGCCTACCGTAGCATTCTCTGAGAATTGCGCGAGCTGATCTGGATTGCGTAAACAGGATAGGAGCGCTTCTTCGATTGCGGCCGTCGTCGGTTCGTCCAGGAGCAATCCGTTGACCCCGTCAGTAACAACCTGGCCGCATCGCCGGGATGCGATCACCGGAAGGCGATGGGCGAGCGCTTCAAGCTGGGTCAACGCAAAACCATCCGACAACGTTGGCAAGACAAACACATCCGATTGTTCATAGTAGTTTCGTACGCTGTTTTGTGGCACCGGTCCCATCCATCGGATTTTTCGGTTCGAACGCAAGTCCTCAGGAATGGTGATCTGAATGGGACCGACCATCAGAAACTCTATGGGTTGAGACTGAAGTGATCGTGCGACGTTTAAGAGTCGAGCGATTCCTTTTCTCAGACTGATCTGGCCTAAAAAAAGAACGGAACAACCGATAACTTCTCTCGTGGAATTCCCATCGCCGCCAGTCCATCAAAAGACCACTGCGAATTCACGATGATCCGGTCTGCGGCCTCACATTCTTCTCGCCAGGAGTTCCAGTAATCCGTCGGGGCACGTCTCCAATTGGGGGCGAACGATGCTTCTCTTTCGGCTTCGGCGGCTACGATCTCTTCTTCGAAAGGTCCGGGATCAATTTGACCGAGAACAGTTTTCCAGCCACGTAGTTTGGCGAAGCAGAGAATGTCTCGCGCTGCGTAACTGTAAGCAAAGACGATGGGGCAAGAGCCGAGGACCAACAACCGAGATTCCGAAAGGCAAGCGACGACCTTTCGCTCGAACCAATGGTTCCGAGCAACGATTAAAGGCCAACCTGAAAGCCGCTTCAATCGAGCGGCCAACTCGAAGGCGAGCAAACGACTAGTCCAGGCCCGCACGGGAGCTTCGGTCAGATCGGGATGAAACCGATCGCTCAAACCAAATGCAGAGAGGGGGCTGTTTGGGGGCACCCAGGCATCGGTTAACAAGCTGTCGAGTGAGCCCTGCCGAAACAGCGCCCGTGGAATTGCATAGTGCTCTCTCGCGCCGAGTTGAGAACAAAGCCACATTAGCAATTTCTCAGGGCAAGCGAATCCAGCGTTTGTAAGCCGCCCATGAAACTGGATGACGCTTTGCCACACAGTATAGAAGCCCAGCCATGGCTTGCCACCACCAGGCTGGCTCTCGAATCACCCAGCCAACCCCCCTTCGGCAGGCATACCGAAATTGCGACAACGCGCGGTAAAGAGCCACGCCTGGCGCGTAAGGAAACGGGCACCGCAGAAACACGCTCCAGAATTCGTTGCGAGCATGACGATGGTGGTTCCGTATTTCGTTCCGAACTTGGCCGGAGTAGTGGTGACGGATGGTGACGATGGGAGAAAAAAGCACGTCGTAACCCGCCGCCACACACTGAAGCGCGTAGTCCGGCTCTTCATACATGTGAAAAAAACGGGATTCAAAGCCCGGCAGTTGAAGATAAGCCGATCGGCGCAGGACCGCTCCGGAATTGGCAAACGAACCTGTCAAATGTTCCGGGCCGAAATCTGTTTGCGTCAGCGTTTCGGGATATTCGTCTGTTCGCTGAGGAAAATGCAGGACCGCAAGTTGCGGACGGTCTTTAAAGATTGGGACAAATCGGGCAATACAATCGAACTGCTCCGGATAACTGTCGTCATCCAAAGCCAACACCAGGTCTCCGGTCGCCTCATGCATCATCCGATCACGGGAAGCAACGGAACCTCTCGCTGATTCATTCACAATTAGCTTTGCCTTCGGCAATGCTGAGTTAACGAACTCAATAGTGTCGTCGGCGTAACCGTCTGCAGTGATCAATATCTGGTCGGGAGCGGGACGGAGATTTTTTAATGCCTGACTGGTTCGCTGGAGGTCGTCCAGACGGTTCCGGCTAGTGATCATGATGCTTACGCGCACGGGGCTAGGCTTTCGTATTGAGCTTCCAAAAGCTGCCCAACCAACAATCCGTAACGCGAAGGTGAAAACTTTCCGTGGCGGCTTTTGGAAAATAGGTAATTTCGCTGATCGGCCGATGATTGGAATTATGGATGTCAACCCGCACAGATTCGATTTCTTTCCCTGCCAATTTCCGCGACCTTTAAGCATCTCGTCCAGTTTATCCGTACGCATCGGTTCTTTCGTACCTGGGATACCCGAATTCAGCCGGAATCAACTCCCATGTCCGAGTAAACAAAGTTCTGGAGTGTCCGAAGAATCTGGCAACATCTGCTTGGATCATGGCATATTTTCCGCCAAAAACCGAAAACTTCTAATCCCACGGAAGTCCATCCCGGATTTTGTGCTTGATTCGATGAACTCCTCAAAATCAATAGCGGTTTTAACCGGGGAGTAAGCCCATTCTGCAACAGGCGCTCACAATTCCGAAAGCTCCTGTTCGAGTTTTTCGACGATCTCTTTGGGAATCGGTTGCGGTTTACCATTCGGAGGAAATTTTGGACGTTGTCGATCAAGCATCGGGAGACAAAATGCATGTATAAAGCGTTGCACGGCACGAATGTGCGGCGGCTTGAGATGATTTGTCCAAGGCACGAGTGGTAATTTGGTCGCAGACTTCCAAAATTTCAGCCCGGGCAAATCGTCCGGTGTAATGAACTTTTCCCAATTGCGTTCCGTCCATTGATGTAATTCTGGTCGTGACCAGTTCGCACGGTTTTCTTCATCGCTCATCATGATCGCGCGCAAACGACAACGACGATCTAGCTGGACCGGATCGCGATGCGGATAATGGCGGATCGGCATTCTCTCACGCGCGACGTAGCCCGCATTAAACGGAAACGAAACGGTTGCCGGCCATTGCATGGTGCTGCGGTAACGGCAGAGGCGCGGTTCGCTGTAGTGACTCACCGTGTAATGCCGACGCCGGTCTTCAATCGGACGCTGTCGATCTTTTAAAGTTTCCTCGCCGCGATTCCATTGATCCAGCTCCGACTGGAGCAGACGGAAGTCATAGTATTGATGATACGCGACCGTCTCGTGTTTGCGCATGCAATTCTTCACGAACTGGGGTGGTGTGATATGATGAAACTCATCGGCGTCAATGCGCAAAAACCAATCGCCCTCGCGCATCTTTTGTCGTGCGACATGAAACATGTATCCCCGCAGACGCGCCTCTGAGAAAAACACCGGTTCTTTTCGCATCGGCACAACGCGCTTGTCGCGTGAAGCGAACTCTTGCACGATTTCCCACGCGTTATCGACACTGCCCGTATCGAAAACATAAATCTCATCTGCCCATCTTAACGCGTGGTCAAGACACTGACCGATGATGTCGGCTTCGTCGCGGACGGGTAGAAGGGCAAAAAACGCAGGCATCGCTTTGTTTCTGATTTTGCAATTTAAAGATAGTCATGTCGATCACCCCAAAGGTTTTCTCCACGTCCATTGACTAGACCGGTCTTACAAGCTGATTATCCAGGTCGGCCTTTGCTGCTTTGAGACAGTCTCGATAAATTTGCGCGAATGCCGCGGCGAACTGAATTTTGGCGTTGCGAGTGAACGCCAATTCGCTAGCCGCACTTCCAAGGCCCTGGCGAAGTTCCGGCGAGCTTCTTAGTTCCCCAACGACAGCCAGTAAGTCTGGCCCATTGAGCGGTTCGCAGAGAAGTCCGACTTGCTTGTCCGGTGCCGCTTCGGGAATTCCGCCGATCCGAAACGCAACGACTGGCGTCCCGCAACCCATCGCTTCAACCAGCGTTAAGCCGTAAGTTTCCATTAGTGATGCGGTGACGAAAACGTCCGCCGCGGCGAAAACTCTTGCCAAATTGCGACGATCCACGAGTCCGCCCGTAAATTGAACATCCAGTCCATCTGGGACCGGCACACTGCCTTCGCCAAACACCAGGACCCTGACGTTTTTAAGGTCCGGCAACCGTGAAAGCTGTTCCAGCAACCAAGGCACGTTCTTGTTCGTATCCGTTAACGACGTGCAACCGGTGGCGATCACGAAAGCCTCTCGGGGTAACGCCAGCTCTTCCCGGCATTGTCTCTTGTGTTGCGGTCTAAAGACCGCCGTGTCAATCCCCGGAGGAATCACCCGCACCCCGCCGCAGGCCTTGGCAATTGGGCTCTGCTCGGCGATGCCCGCCAACCAACGGCTGCTTGCGACCATTTGGGCGCCACAATCCCGATACGCTTGCAGCTTTCGCGAATACTCATCCCTTGCCAGGAATCCGCTCGCGGGCCATCGGAGAATCGGACACGAACGGCAGCCGTTGAGATAGTTATTCAATCCGTTGTATAGAAAGCATCCACCAGAGATATGCCACAGATCATGCAGGGTGATCACCACTCCTATCCTCTTTGGCAGCGCCTGCAGCCAACGAGGAACATTGAACCAGTCGGCGACAGTATGCAGATGTATTACATCTATCCCTTCCAGTTCCTTAGAGTCAGGCGGCAGCAAAAGGCGCCGGGTTCCGTGCCAGGGTTCGCGGGACAAGGAAACAAAGGAACGACGAATCAACCGATCGAAGAGAAGTCTGGAGCCTCTGGCCGGCGGCAAGGCTTTGCAAAGCAGTCGGCTCTCAATTCCCTCCTTTGCTAGGCCATCGCAGAGAACTGTCGCGTACTCATAGCTGCCGCCTGATGCGTGGGTGTTGAAGTGCAAAACCCTCATGGGGTGGTCACGGAGCGGCAAGGTTGAATTTAATACTGTCAATTTGCTGGCTCCGCTGGCGATGAACTCGCCGTCGGCTTGGCGCATTGCGAATGTAGTCGAACCAATAACGCGCCGCTTTCCGATAAGCAGCCGCCTTGTCTTTTCTTCCAACAATTCTGTAGGCCAAGGATGCCGCTGGAAAGGCGAGGGTGCGCAAGGGTGCCAGCCCATTTTGCAATAACCGTTGCCGCCGCGATCTTTTGAAGGCGGGCGCGTCCCGATTCACACTCAGACCTGCTTCTGTCGCGAATCGTTCGAATAACACTTGGGCTGGACCGGGCGTCTCCCCAAGCCACGGCGCTGAATTCGTGTAGTGCAAAACGCAATCCAGCTTGTTTTCCAACTGCTCGTCGAACTTCCACGCTGGACGATTCCAATCGTCCGGCAGCACATGAATCTGCCTGTGGAGGAGAAAATTGATGGCTGACTGGTCCCAAAATCGATAGTTTCCGCTCCAAGCTTTTAAAAATTCGAGAGAGCGCTCTATGAAGTTCTCTCTCCTGAGTTCATCGAGATTCATTAGCATTACACCGGAGTTGAAGTAAGCGCCTTGAGCAGGAAGTTTCATCGCATCCGTCACGATTTGGGAGTCGTCGCCAAGTGACAGCGTCTCGGAATCGCGGACAGCAGCGAGAATTTTGCCAGACGACAAGTCAAGATCAAAAAGCTCAGACAGATCCCGGAATACCAACACGTCGCAGTCAAGGTAAATCGAGCGGGGCACGTCGAGCACACGTGGCAGTAGAATCCGGCAATAAGCAAGGTGTGACCTGCCTGGTCCCAGCGTAGCACCACGAAAGATCGAGTCACTTACCGGCACAAACTCCAATCGGACTGATTTGCCGAATCTCTCAACCAGTCGTGAAAGAATACTCTTGGACCTTTGCGAGATGCCCCCGTCGAGCACACGCAAATCCACCGCCCTTCCCATTGCCATATATCCCAACGCGCTCGCCACTGCACAAAAAAGTCCTGGGAAATAGCGCTCGTTGCTGGCAAAGGCGAGGACAACGGCTTTCATAGGCCGTTTGCTGAAAAATCACCCGTGGCTATAAACCTTCGACAGGCTTGAGCTGCAAGCTGTGAAATGCGAATGTTGCCGGCATCTTGCGGAAAGGCGTTGAACTCAAGGTCTAACACTTGCAGCCTCTGTAATTGTCGTAAGCAAACGGGTACCCAGATCTGCGGGAACCCATTCAGCGACCCGTTTGAAAGCTCCTTCTCCCATAGACTGCCATCTCCCACGATTTACCCAAGCGCGCTCTAGCGTTTCCCGTATAATTTCAGGATCGTCGCCGGGACTTACAAAGCCGTCTAATTCATCGCGCAATAATTCATGGTTTCCACCAGTTCGGGTAACAACCGCAGGACGACCGCAAAACATTGACTCTATTAAAGCCAACGCCAATCCTTCAGCGCGCGAGTTTAAGATGTGTAGGTGATGGTTGGCCCAGATTTTTTTGAAATCACGTTCCAGGCCTTGGAGCACTACACGATCCTCGAGTCCATAATAGCGGATTAAATCTTGTAGATAAGCCTGATCTGGGCCACTCCCGAAAAGGCTGAGACGCCAATTGCGATTTTTCCACTCGGAAGTCGCGAGCGCTTGAAGTGTGCGATCTTGACATTTACTCCCCACTTCATACCTTCCCACAGTTGCAAAGCGCACCCCGTTATTCAGATCAGTTGGCCAAGGCAATGGCCTCTCTAATCGCGAGCGTATCGGGTTTGGAAGAATAGTAGTAGGCAAAGCCGAAGCTAGTTGCCTCTCTAGCAGAGTCGCATTCCCGCGAGACACACAAACAATCCGTGAAGCGGCCAAATAAAGTCGGCGCAGTGAATCTCGCTGCGTCTGGCCACTGATAAACTCTTCCGCATTGCCTTGGATGATGAAAACTTGCGGAGATTTGTTTGCTTCCAAGAAAAGCATGAGATCATTTTCCTTGTATAAATCGTAAGATCCCCCGGAAATACATAACAAATCCGGCTTCCAACGCGTCATTCTATTGAAACGCGAATACCATCCGCGGGAAGTTACGCGGCGCATTAACCAACTGAGGGGTTGATATGAGAAGGTTACACCACCAAGACGGCTATACTCAGCGAGTTCTTCAGATTGAGCGATAGATGCTTGGACACAAACTGCCACGGAGTGCCCGGCTCGCAATGCTTCCAGAGCAAATAGTTTCCACATCTCTTCGCTACCAGCCCAAGAGTAGCCGCCGACGGTGGAAATAATACCAATCTTCATTGTTCTTCTCAGCTATTCCTTTGGGTAACAATGGCATTAACTGTTTCGAACCACAAATTGAGCTAAACGCTTGAGCCGTGTTTTGGCTCCCAAGGGCAGCAAGCCAACCAGGCATTTCAGGGCACCCTTAACAAGCTTCTTGGCATAGTGCTTCTTCGCTGACTCGGTTGGAGGCGCAAAGTGCCATGGGATCGACGTGACCAAGGCATAGTTCCTAGCAAGCAACCGCCTGCGGTAATCGTCATAAATCGGACGTAGGTCCGGGCGCTCAATAAATGAAGATATGGGTTCGGTTGCTCGACTGACACTGAGATCGGGCATTTCTGGCTTGTATCCGCTAAAATGGAAGAAAATCAGATCATGGTGATCATTGACGAGATAGTTCCCGTTGCGCAAACTGAGACGCCGCTCGAAGTGATTCCAATAGCACATGTTGTAACCGGGATCAGTCTCGACGTAGACTCTGCGGAAGTAGAGTGGTACCAGCCCCATCCAGAGTTGATCGAGAAATGATCCGGCCACCCCGGGCCGATAAAAGCAGTGGTCTTGCAATCTGATTTGCCACCATTTGAGGAACGCCGCTGTTTCGTCCGAACGTGACGTAGCGAGAAAACCGAGGTTATAGACGCCGGCCCAAAGCATTATTTTCTCGTAATGGATATTCACGGCGGTGTCGTCGTAGGTGCAGCTATGTGGTGTAACCACAATGTTATAATTTTTTAACTTATCTAGTAAACTGGCAAATGATCCACAGACTAGAATGTCGGGATCTAAATAGATAACGACGTCTACCATTTGATCTCTTTCGTACAGAAAGTCCATATAGAACGGCTTCAGTGCCGTGCTCAATTCGACGATGTTATACTTCCTCACCATCTGGTCCAACTGCCGCAGATTGAGATGTTCCACTGGGATTACTTCGAAAGGCTCCAAATATCCGGCGTCTAATCCTTCGGGCATCCGATCCACTAATCCGATCACGAAATGAAAGCCAGGGTTGTGCTCGCGGACGGAATCACCTAGGGATCGAGCATGAGCCAGGTAGTTTGCTGAGCATATGGTTAAAACTGTAGTCATGGAATTTGCTCAACGTTGAATGAATTCCGCACGAGTATCAAAACATTGGCCCGAATAGCGCTCAGCTGCCTTTATGCTGAACGCAAGCTTGCGAATCGTCACATCAAAATCGCGGCAGTTTTCTTCCCCAGGTCAATCAACTCATCGTAGCTGCCGACGGAGCTGAGGCGGTGAGTCGCCATGATAATAGTGAGTTTGCCGGTGAGACTGTGCAACGCTTCGATCAGCTTCGCTTCGGTAGCGGTATCCAGCGCGCTGGTCGCTTCGTCCAGGAGAAGGAGGGAAGGCCGGTGGTAAAGAGCCCGCGCCAGGCCAAGGCGCTGGCGTTGCCCCCCGGACAGACGGACACCCCGTTCCCCCGCAGTAGTCTGAAATCCATCCCGCAGTTCCGTTTCGATAAAGTTGAGGATCTGAGCGATGGCGCAGACTTCTTGCAGGCGCGCATCGTCGATCTCGTTGTCAGGCACCCCAAGCGCGATATTGCGAGCGATCGTGTCGTCGATAAGAAAAATTTCCTGCGGGACATAACCGATCGTAGCCTGCCACGACGGGATCAGTTCGGGAGTAAGCGGCTGGCCGTCAATAAGCACCCGTCCGCTGGTCGGCCGGTGCAATCCAAGCAGGAGGTCGATCAAAGTTGACTTGCCGGAACCGGTGGGGCCAATGAAGCCGATGGCTGTGTTCTTTTGAATAGTGACCGAGAAGCGATCCAGCACTGGCCGGTCGGTTCCCGGGTAAATGAAAGAAACAGCGTCCAGCATTATTGCGTCTTGCCACTCAATCGGGCGCGTTTTTCTGAGTGAAATTTCGACGTTGTCCGATTTTTCTTCTCGTTCCGCGGCAGCAAATTCCTCGAAAACCTCGTCCAGTGAATACCGCATGGAAGTAAACTGCGTCACCTGCCCATAAAGGAGCTGCAAAGTTGGAATCAGCCGGTAACCGGCCACGGCCATGACGCCAAGGTTCGGAAGGATATCGGAGAAATCGCGTCCCCGGGCCGCCAGCACCACGACCGCAAGGACGAGGCCGCCGAATGCGAGCGGTTCGACAAGATAACGAGCGCTATTAGCGACAATTGGCACGCGAGCAAACATCTGCGCGACGATCGCGGAGTACCCGGCGAACCGGCTGAGAAAATGTTCTTCTGCACGATGCACTTTGATCGGTTTGATCCCGCCGAGCATCTGCTGCGCTTCCCGGTATGACCCGGCAAAAGAAGTTCTTAAACCCTCATTCGCCTCCCGGCGTTTCCGCGCAAGGAGACGAAAGATAATGAGATAAAACGCGCCAAGCCCGAGTGCAGCGGAGAGGGCAATGATGGGCTGGACGAGAAAAAGGGTGGCCAGCAGCAGTGCTGCGGTTAGGCCACGAGCGATGCTATCCAGCAACGGAAGGAGCACGCCGTCGATATAGTTCATCACGTCGCCAACGACTTTCTTGAGCAGGTCGCCGGAGTTGCGCTGGAGAAAATAGCCGTAGGGCTGAGACGCTATTCTCTGCAAGAGCCGGACGCGCAACCAGTGACCGAAGCTATGGGCGTAGCGAGTACGCGCATATTCAGCCAGCAGGTTAACAGCATTCGAAAGCACGAGCCCAACGATGGCGACGATGCCGGCTGTTATGAGCAGTTCCCGATTGCTCATTGGTGGCAGTAGAGCAAGGAAACGGAGGCCGAATTGCGAATGACGGATGCGATCCGGATCAGCCGCAATGGCTAGGAAAGGGAAGATCGAGGTTACGCCGACGACTTGAAAGATTCCCTGCGCCAGCGAGAGGAAAAACACTAATGCCAGCTTCTTTCGCCCGTACGGACGGGCGAGGAAAAGAACGCGCCTGATTAGATTAAGAGCGTTATGGAGGAACGGAGGCACGATGAACTAACGCAATGTAGTGTCGGCGAAATAGGTCCAGAGGATCGCCGCTCCGACTAAGCTGCCAGCAAGCATCCGCGCCGCCCACGCTCCTCGCAACTCACGAGGTGCTCCGACAGCGAGAAAGAGGACTCCCAGCAGCCCGACAACGTATCGACTCGAAAATTGGTGCGTTATTTTCACCGGCGTCAGCACTAGCGCAACAAGTGTCAACAGAAGAAAGACTTGCCGTGGATTTTGCCGAGCCTGCCAAGCCGTTGCGAATGTATTCCACGCCCAAATCGCGCCAAAGATTGCAAGTGCGCAACCAATCACGAATCCAATTAGTAGTCCAGTTCGGTCACCCAGCGCCCGAATAAGCAGGGACCTCGCAGGGGGATTGGCATAGTCCCGCCCGAAACAGGCAAAGGCAATTCCCACGATGCAGCAGCCAATCCATGCTGTAAGTCTCCTGGGCTTCATCCATTGCGGATTCAAGAACAGGGTCGCAGCTGCGGCGTAGCTGAGGGAAAGCATACTGTTCGTCAGACTAAATGGTGAGGGAGAGTTCCGATAATACCACGATGGTGGAGCGAGGCCACCCCATAACAAGAACAACCACCCACACACGGCTAGCGCAGTGACAAAACATATCAACACTACAGGCCACTTCCCAGGAAGCCAGAAGACCATTGCGACCACAACGGGTATAGCCACCAGATATGTCTGACGACCCAGAATGGCAACGCCGAGGCATAATCCAGCCGCAATAGACCATGCAAATGTTTCGACTGACAAGGTAACGCCGGAATTAATCAGCTTCAGAAAGAAGAAAATAAAAATCGTGAAAAAAAGCAGGGCGGGTATTTCGGTGAGAGCCATACCGACAGCAGGCCACAGAAATGGCACCGCCAACAGTGTAGTGGCCGAGACTGCCGCTTTAAACAGTGGTGCCTGGTCCTCTCTTGCAATGATCAGAAGCACTGCAACGAAACAGACGAGATTTACCCAGCGGATGGCGGGTGCCTGCAAACCAGTTAGCGGCGAGAGCGATAATTGGATTGCGGCGTAAAGAGGTCCGACAGAAATCTCGTTAGGAGATGTTAGCGTCGTGCGCCACCCGACCTTCCTTACCGTCTGGACTTGTTCAAGCTGATATACGACTTCATCGTAGCAGAGCCGCGATGGACTAGTGGCAATCATCGTGACTAACAGGGCGAGACAGGCTGTTGCGGTACTGATTGCTATCCAGTTCTGCGAAAACAAGCGCTTTAGACTAGCGATCTGTATGTAGGCGGACAATTTTCCACTCGCGGTCCAAATTCTTCTGGCGACGCGATCTTGCATATCCCTCTGTCTTTCTTCGGTTCCTGTTTTCCTTGGATAGCGTCAGCAGACTTTCTGCAGTAACGAAGCCGTCTCGGAGACCTCACTCGTTATTTCTGACATAGCAACGCGTAATTGCCGATCCAGTACCGCTTCCAAAGAGGCGCCGCTACCCGCGGTAAAACCCCTAATGTGAGGTGTTTGATCCAGTGTTTGTGCAGCGGGAGAGCATCTTTGTTGGCGAGAAAGCGCAGGGTCTCGGAAGATGCCCAAGAACAGTAATGCCGGGAGTCTACGATCTTCAAATGCCTGCGCAGTACGGCCGAAAGTGATCTCCGATTGAAAAATTGCACATGTCCGGCGCGGTTCTCGTCTCGGTTGCGAAAAAGGTTCTTCAGCCGCGATGCGGCTAAGTCCTCCAGCGGGCATTCAATCACCGCAAACCGAAAATCAAGATTCCGAACTAGCGCAGCAAGGAAATTGTCTGGGCTTTCAAGGTGTTCAAGAACGTGACTTACAACGACAACGTCGAATGCGCCGTAGATTGGCTCTTCCACGATATCCGCCCGCAGCACCTCGACGTTCGTGAGATGCCGTTTCATGTACTCAGTTGCGTCAGTTGAATAATCTACAGCAACGTACACGTCCGCGAAACTCCGGCGCTGTAACTCGGCGATGATGGCGCCCGTGCCCGCACCAAGTTCGACTATTCGCTTTGGGTGACTAATCCGTGGCAAGACAAGGTGCTCGATACTGTTCGCCTTTTCAACTGCTCCAATCGCCAGCCACTTCGCCTCCGCTTCCAGTTGCGCACCGTAGATCGCGGAATACTGATCACGCCCAGTTCTCTTGCCAGCTAACATCGAGTTCTGTGTCCCAGTGCGCGAATGGAAGTGCGGCATGACCACAGGGGCAAGCGTGCTTGATCGGCGGCCATGCCACGCATTAAAAAGCTAAATTCTGAAAGTCTGCGACACCGACAGCATGACAAGAATGTGTCCACTTCGATACTTCGTGTTGTTTGCCATTGTGCCAAGAATCGCAATTAGCCCATTTGTTCCCGCATGCCAATAGATCAATGCCGTCAACCGATCATCAAACCGGGAATGAAGATCGCTGAACACCCCGCCACCGATCAACCAGCAAAAGCCATCAATTACCCTCAGCATTGGATTGAGCGAATATAGCATGCGCCATTTTTTTGGAATAATGGCAACCTCGTAAAACCAACGGGCGAACGTAAAGACTAAATTGAACCAGAAAAGGTACGGTGTAACGATGATAGGTCATTGGCGGTATGGACCTGAGCATTTACGATAACAGCGATTTTGATCGTGGCGCGCCGCGATGGAAGGAGGCCTTTTGGCTCTTGGTGCGTTTTCTTTTTTTTCAAAACGCGTTTCCATGGCCGTCATCCCTACGCTGCGCACTGCTGCGCGCTTTTGGCGCCGAGATCGGTCGCGCCGCGGTGATCCGCGCAAACGTAAACATCTCATTTCCGTGGCGGCTGGCAATCGGCGACTACGTTTGGATTGGTGAAGACGTCGGCATCCTCACGCTCGCACCAGTAACGATTGAATCGAATGTTTGCATCAGCCAGCGCACATATCTTTGCACAGGCAGCCACGATTTTCGACGGGAAGATTTCAAGCTGCGAGTCGCACCGATTACTGTCCGCGAAGGCAGTTGGATCGCCGCCGCATGTTTCATCGCACCGGGCGTCGAGATTGGCTCTGGCGCCATTGTTTCAGCAGGTAGTGTCGTGTTTGAGAGTGTCGCGCCGAAAGCATTTGTGCGGGGAAACCCCGCCACCGCGGTTTCTGAAATGAGAAGGAACATGTCAGAATTCGGAGATCAACGATCAGAAGTCAGAGATCGGAGGTCGGACGCCAGAAATCAGTAGTCAGAGAAGAGACGTCCAAGGCCGAGGGATGCGAAGTCAATTCTGTTCCGAGAGAAGAGTCGATTAGCTTAATTTTGACCTCTGACTTCTGACCTCTGCCTTCTGATCGCTGATTACCGCCTCGCATTTTCGTAGAGTTTTTTGATTTTTGCTACTCCTTCGTTGTTATACCAGCCGTTGAAAAGCAGGATGTCGCCATGCCGAACGGCGGTTACCAAGGCATCATGATCCTCGGGCCGATCGCCGTCAGGCGCCATCAGCACACTAAACGCTCTTGGGTAAACCATCCGCGTGCCAGCTGGCGTCGAGGTCACCTTGTGATGCACATAGGAATTAAGCGGTGCCGAGTATGCGAAGTAACGCATTGACTCGTTTTCGGGAATCAGAAGAACATCGGGATATGCGTCGGTGACTGCTTTGAAAACATCAGCGTCGAGAGAATTTGCTGTAACCGCGACAGTTGAATCGATGTAAAAGAGCGTGCAGCCCCATCGCTTTTTGGCGTAAGCGAGCTTGTCTTTCAGAACCTGCGCGGCCTGTTGATTGTTGGCCGCGCCCTGCACCGGCTTGCCATCCATCATCGTGATCTGCTGGGGCCGAAGGCACACTCCCACTTTAAGTCCTGCTCGACGAAACTTATCGAAATATTCGTCGATGGCGCTCATTCCCCGATCTGCCTTGAAATCAGTTTCCGGCGCCAGGGTTGGCGTAAGGCGCGGGTCGCCGTAATAGCACGATCCCAGGAACTCCTGCCCTTCAGGGTCCCATGTAATCATTCCCTGAGCGTTCACGTCCTTCAATACTGTGATGCTGTTATCCGCCAGTTTGAGCAGCGCTTCGCGAAAAGCGGCTTTGCCCTGGTCGGTTGTGATGTCAATCTTGCCTTCGTTCAGAACCCAGCGGCGCGGATTGGTTGCGACATTGATTCCGGAGCTAGCCAGGAAAATCGCGCCGATGGGGCGACGATCTTTCCAGTCTATTTGGAAGGGATACTTCTTCGCGTACCGTTCCAGAACGTCAGCCGAGAGATCCTGGACGCGCGCAGATGCCGGGCCGAAGCGCAGCGAAATATTGAATGCCTTGCTGATACCCGGCTTAATGTCGCGGCAAGTGACAATAAACGGATAGCTGGTTCCGGCCAGGAGATTGGTCGAATACGGCACATCTACAGAACATTCCAGGTCATCACTACAGAAATTGAGTGCAGCGGTTCCGTAATCCACCCGGACAATCGGCACAACGAACTGCGGATCGGCAACAGAAGGAATCGAAGGAGGATATCGATATAAGGGCCACTCGGGGCCCTTAAAACCGAAGCCGAACATGCCCGCCTCAAGAGTGCCCCCTCTGGGAACGCTGGGAAAATTTAGTTCCATCAAACGAAGAGAGAATTCATTAAGTGGTTCTGCACTGGAATTCGAAATCTCAATTCTCATTGTGATTTTATCGCCCTGCTTGGCGTAGGCGCAGGAGATGCGTCCCCAGGGGTAACCAAGGTCGATTGTATCGGCCTGTTTCTTCGCGGTCGCGACTGGTGATGGAGAACGCGACAGAAGCATGTCAAGCGCAGCGCGAAAAACTGACTTCCAAGGCTGCAGCTGTCCATTTTGGGAGAAATGGAAGAGGGACTGTCCATTATACGAGAGGGAATCCAGTCCCCGGGGTCCAACCGAGAAATCCAACCCTCGTTTCGCGGCAGGAGATTGACGGGGCGGTGTCTTGTCCCGATCGCTTTGGGATTGTGCGTTCGCCGTGCACGTGGGGGTGAAAATGGCCAAAGCAAGAAGCACGAACAAATCGAGGAGAAAAAATTTCAGCGCGTCAAAGGGCATCACCGAAAGCGAGGAGTCAGAACATACCAGATACAGATCAGAAGTCCCTCCGTCCCCCGAAACTGCCTGACTACCGCCTGTCGCGCCGTAGTTTGGGCGAAGGCGGGAATTCTGATTTCTGATTTCTCCAGCGAAGCGGTGGAAGGGCATTTCCATAGCGAGCGATCAGCCACGGCAATTCAAATCCGCGTATCAGGCGCGGAACGAAACGGTGCGGCTGAGCCATCAATCGCAGCAGCCAGCCCAGAAAAAAGCGGTCAGCCCAATCGGGAATTGCAATCTGATCACCTGTGATGAAGCCAAGCGCGGCCCCAGTGCAATGGATCGCCGGCCGATAAGACAAATTTTCGCACAGATAATGTCCGAGCTTTTCCTGTGGGCCACTGCCGATCGCAATCACGA
>WNFZ01000727.1_pt1 | contig 53427 bp, 48 predicted proteins | sample 5400081 | NCBI WGS metagenome assembly WNFZ01 (sample SAMN13153365, study PRJNA577476) | soil metagenome | isolation source: 80 cm soil or saprolite under grassland replicate 1 | place: USA:California | collected 2016-06-15
GGGATGCCGTTGGCTTTGGCCCACGCCCGGATGTCGGCGCTGCGCTGGCGAGCTGATGGGGTGCGCGCTGGCCGGCGAGGCGGTCCTGGTCCGGCCTTGCGGGCGTGCTCGGTGAAGGGCCCGAGCCCTTTTCGGAATGCTTTTGCGTTCTTCTTGCTGAGATCGATCTCGTACTCCGTGCCGCCTATCGCGAACCGCAGCGTCTCGTCGGCGGGACCCCCGTCAAGATCATCTTCGAGTGTGACCTCGATCCTTGTTGCCATCTCGGGCCTCCATGACTGCGGCGGCTACCTTTGCACCGTACCGATCGGGTGTCGTGCCGCGGTAGCCGCACCGCTGCCAGCGAGGTTGTGCGGTGAACCTGGCTAGCTCTCCGCAGGCGCCGCCGTCTTTGCCGTCACGCTCTCAGGGTCGGCTGGCGCGGTCCCGGGCGCTGGGTTTCCGGGGAGCGTCCGTAAGTGAGGTACCTCGAGTGACAAGCTGCACGGTCCGCCCGCCGGTCCCTGGCGTCGGCCGGGCTAGTAGCCGGATGCTCTGCCGGGCCCGTCGGGGAGGTCCATGCCAGCGGTATCGGGCACTCGCGCCTGCTCACCGGCGCGGCAGAATCGCCGTTCGGCTGCGGCGCTGGGCGGTGAGCCAGCCGGCCGCAAGGGTGCGCAGGCGGATCCGGCGCGCCTCGCCCGCGGCCACTGGCCGCGGTCCGTGACCCACTGGCGAACGGCCGTCATGGCGGCGAAGCAGTGCGTGGCTGATGACTGATGGCGTCGCGAAAGAGCGGCGTCCGGGCGGCTGGCCGGATCGCGATCTCGCATCATGCCCGATTGTGCACCCCGGCGAGAACGGCAGGCACGCGGGAAGCCAGAGCCTGTGCAGACCGCTGACAGCTCTCGCGAAGTGCTGCGCTCGCTTCCCCGGAAACAGGCCCCAGCCCGGCTGGCCGGGCCGGCGGCAGCACGCATTGTCGCTGGCACCCGCCATGATGGGCATGACATCCCAGATGCCGCCGTTCCTGCGCGGCCTTGCTGAGGGAAGCCTCATGGCACTGCCTGTCCTGTCCCCCGAGCAGCGCCAGGAAGCGCTGGCGAAGGCGCGCGAGGCGCGCGCCGCCCGGTCGGCCCTGCTGGCCGGCGTGAAAGCGGGCACCCTCACGCTCGCCGGTGTGCTGGGCCGCGATGATGACCTCGCCCGCAAGACGAAGGTCAACCAGGTTATCCGTGCACTGCCTGGCGTCGGCAAGGCCCGCGCCGCTGCGATCATGGAGCGCGCCGGGATCCCTGCGGAGCGCCGCGTCGGCGGTCTCGGCGCCCGTCAGCGCGAACAGCTCCTGGCGCAGCTCGCCGGCGAGTGACCCTCCCCCTCCTTGATGCCATTTCCGTATACGTACGGGCGGAGCGCTCGGCGGGGACCTGCGCGCCATCTCGCGGCAGGCACTGGCCAGCCACTCGTCAACCATGTTTCCCCACGGCGCCCGGTCCGCGGCAGACGCGCACGTTGGTGCGGGTGGCAGCGATCGCCTACTTCAGGGTGCCGCTGCCGGTGGGCTGGCCCAGCGGATCTCACCGTCGCGGACGTCGCCGGCGGGTACCAGTCCGGCGGCGCATGCCACCCGCTGGGAGGCCAGGTGGCCGGGATGGATATAAGCGGTCACGGGCCATCCGGCCGCCTGCAGGCGGTCGGCCAGGCTGCGTGCGGCTTCCTTGGCATAGCCGTGGCCCTGCGCGGGCCGCGCGATGACCCAGGCAATCTCGGCGGGGCCGGCAGCCGGGCCGGCCGCTGGCAGGGTCGCCTGCACTGTCCCTACCGCGGCGCCGGTGGTGCGCAGGCGCAGCACCCAGTTGCCCCACAGCTGGTCACCGCCGGGCGAGCGGCGTGTGGCCAGCCGGGCGTAGCGGGCGGCCAGAGCCGCCGTGCTCAGCGGGGCGCCGCCGGTGAACGTGTGCAATGCGGTGTCATCTAGCACTGGGCCCAGTTCGGCAGCGTGGGCCACCGACAGCGGCTCCAGCTCCAGCCGTTCGGTCCGCCAGCCCTGATCCAGGTCGAACACCACCAGCCGACCATAGCTGCCGGCCCGGCCACCACCGAGACACACCACCCGCGGCATGAGCACTTCGGATGTTCTCCGTGCTGGACCTGCCGTGGGTAGGACGCGGGCAGGACATCCGAGCCGGACGGCATTGCGGCCGCTGGTGCACCGCCGGTTTTCGGTAGCGGACAGAATGTGGCTTCGGTTGGACGCGACCTGATGGGAGCCGCGTGCGGAGCCGATACAACTACGTCGACTTGATTCCGTCGTTGGTGCCCAGCAGGTTGTTGCGGTCACAGTGAAGTAGTCTCAACGACTTTGCGGTAGGTATTTGTATTCGAAATGGGTGAGGTGCACCGCTGCGGCGACGATGTCGCTGGTCCGGCGTGGGCTGGCCGTGGTGTGCCGGAGGGTTTTCCAGCGTCCGATCAGGATGGCGAAGCCGCGTTCGCCTTGCCAGCGCAGGCCGCGTAGTAGCCGGTTGACGGTGCGGTTGGCGATCGCGAGGCGTTTGCCGTCGGAGGGCTGCTTGACCGGGGTCTTGATGCCGGGGCCGGTGCCGTCGTAGCAGACGTCAGCCAGGGCAGGCAGATCGAGCTCGCTCGCGGCCCAGTTCAGGGCCGCGGTGATCCCGAGGGTTTGGGCGCAGGTCAGGTCGTGCAGGTGGCCGGGCATCGCCGCGGAAGTCCAGGCTGGCAGGCCGTCCGGGCGGATGACGGCTTGGATGTTCGCGCCGAAGTGGCGCGGTTTGCCGGCGTACCAGCCGTCGATGACCTCGCCCTTGACGCTGATCGTGGTCTCGGTCAGCCCGTCGCAGTCGAACAGCTTGCCGTCCAGTATCACGTGGGACCAGCCTTCGGCGGCGACCCGGCGCAGCGCGGTATGCAGATCGGTGGCTTGGGCGGCCAGCACGGCGACGCCCTCGTCGCGGTAGCGGTACGCAGTGGCCCGCGAGATCCCGGAGCCGGGGCTCAGCAGGGTCACATCGTCGCCCTTGCGGAACCAGACCAACACCATGAGCGCCTGGCAGAAGCAGGTCAGCGCGCGGTACCGGTCCGGGTACCCCAGGCTCGGCGCTCAGCTGCGAGGAGCCGGCCAAGGTACTGCACGAGTTCCCTGGGGACGTCGGCCATGGCAGGATAGGCGATCACGTGGAGCCCGCTCGAAGACGGATTCTTGTCGCAAAGGCCTGTCTATCGATGGCTCCACGCCTGTTCCGAACATCGTCCGACCTGACCCAATATGCCCGTGTCGATCAGATCGAGCCGTCTTTCCCTACTGAGATCAACTCAGTAGACGAGTTGCCGCCAGGCCTGTTCATCGGCGATCCCGGTCGACCTTGCGGGGCGCCGCCTTGCGGCCTGCGCGGAATTGGACCAGACGGCCGGCGAAATAGGAGTGCTGCCAGGCGTCCTTGGGCAGGTTTCCGTCCGCCGGGCGCGTCAGCAGCACAATTACCTGGTCGTACTCGACGCTCTGCACGATGGTGACGGCGCTGATCGACGACTGATAGGTCACCGTCACCTCCCGCCAGTCGGCGGCGGACGCGATGGCCACCGCGAAACCGTACGCCTCCAGGAAGCCGAAGTGAGGCTGACCTGTTCGGTCCACTCCCGGCCGCGACGGGCGGTGCGTTCGGCGTTCGCCCAGGTGGCCACCGACCGAGCGTTCATGCCGAGATGCTCGGCAGTAGCCTTCGCCGGCCAGCCCGCGTCCAGGATTAGCCCCACGGCTTCCTGCCGCTCTTCGTTGCTATAGCGACGTGGTGGCATCGTTCCATTGTGGCCTGCCGCGCCACTCCGGACCATGGTGCAGGACGCTGGACGCGGACCGCGCGATAACGTGGCCCGGTGGCATGTCGCATAACGGAACTCGTCCTCGACGCACACGATCCTGACCTGCTGGCCCGGTTCTGGTGCACGGTCCTCGGCTATGTCGAGCTCGACCGCGTCGACGGCAGCATCGAGATCGGACCGCCGGAGGCTGGCTTCGGCGGTCCGCAGCCCACCATCGTCTTCGACCGGACGGACGAACCCAAGAGTGGCAAGCTCCGGCTGCACATCGACGTCAACGCCACCGACCGCGACCAGGAGGCGGAGCTCGACCGGCTGCTCGCGGCGGGCGCCCGCCGGGCCGACATCGGCCAGACCGGCAACGAAAGCTGGCACGTGCTGGCCGACCCGGAGGGCAACGAGTTTTGCCTGCTGCGACGGCGGGTGCCGGCGGTGTAGGAGCGTCGACATCGTCGCCGCTCCTACCCCACCTGACCCACTTCGAATACAAACACCTACCGCAAAGTCGCTGAGATCAGCTCAGTACGGGGTGACGCGCAGGGAGCTCTTTTCCAAGCAGACTTCGGGCGTGTGCGAGCTCTACACAACTCGACGGTGACCATCGAGGCGTTCCGCAGGCTCTTCGCCGATTGCTGGGGACTTCAGGCCGATCAACGCCTCATCGTGTGACCATTCGCGGCATGATCGGACGTCGTTGTTTTCATGGGGTCGGGTCCAGGATCGGAGTCTGAGGGTGTCGTCGGCAGATCGCCGGTACTTCGCCGGAGTGCCCGTATCTCGTTCCGATATCTCGTTCCGAGACCTATCCGACCAGCGTGGACGACTTTCCGTCCGCTCCGCGAGAAGCGGTGCGCTCGCTGGTCGATTGGGCACGAGTGGCTTTTGCGGAGAACCTGGTTTCGGTTGTCGTCCACGGTTCGCTGGCGTGGGGATGCTGGGGTCCATCCAGCGATATCGACATCTTGCTAGTCGTTGAGGCACGGGTGGGGCTCGAGGAATTTCACGAGATGCTCGTGGCCGGCGACGCGCGTGCTCCGGGAAACGGCTTTGAGCTCTCGGCGCTCTCCCGCGCTGCGGCCCGGAGCGGTTCGCACCCCATCGACTACCTCTACCACTTCAGCCGAGGACGGCTGGCACGGGAAAGTCCCCAGCGGTGGGATCTGCGCGCCGTGAAGCGAGATCCAGACCTTGCCGGGCACCTGAAGGTGGCGTGGACGACCGGCATCTGCGCCTTCGGACCACCCGTGAGGCAGGTGCTGCGGCGTGTCAGTGACGAGGAGTTCCTCGACTCCGTTAGGCCAGACGTGTTGGAAAGCTGCGAGGAGGTCCTCGATCTTAGAACCACGCAAGTACCCGTGCCTGTGTACGCGGTGCTGAACAGTCCGGGCGCAGCCAGCCAGCGGCGCCCGGCTGGTTGCCTTCTTCGGAGTCCTCTACTACAGCGGCCTGCGGCCCGAGGAAGCCGTCGGCCTCCGCTGCCAGGACGTCGAACTTCCCGCCCTCGCACGCAACGACGATGCCCGGCAGTCGTCTAAGCCCGATGATGCATGGGCAGAACTCCACATTCGATCTGCCCGGCCAGACGCCGGGCGACAGTGGACTGACGACGGTGCTGATCGTGACCACCGCGGCCTGAAGCACAGGGCCGAGGGTGAAAGCCGGGCGGTTCCCTGCCCGCCAGCCCTCGCCGCGCTGCTCCGCGACTACCTCACCGAGTTCGGCGGCGCCCCGGCCGACCCGCTTTTCCGGGGCGTGCAGGGTCGCTCGCTGGCCACCATCACCTATCGGCGAGCATAGGACCGGGCACGCGAGGTGGCGTTGACGGACGAGGAGTACCAGTCCCCGCTCGCCCGCCGACCCTACGATCTGCGCCACGCATGCCTTTCCACCTGGCTCAACGGCGGGGTAGCCGCAACCCAGGTCGCCGAATGGGCAGGCCACAGCGTCGAGGTCCTTCTCCGTGTCTACGCAAACTGCCTCCAAGGCCAGCATGAGATCGCCAAACGCCGGATCACTGCCGCCCTGAATGACCCCAGCTGACAAAGGTCCGGACTCGCGATCCCAATCCGCGCGCCTGTTCTGGGTGTTCCGCGTCCTCGCACGCAGACGGTGGCAGGACGCCAGCTCAAGAAACTTCGTCGGGCATTCACGCGTCCGATGAGCGGGCCATCCGCGGCACGCCCCTGAAGTTGCGACCCGCCAAGCTCAGGCATCGGCTCGCGAGCGATACGACTACCGTGAGCAGGGGACGCTCGCTGTAGCACTCGTGGACGACGGGCGCGACGATCTGGATCTCCACGCTCTCGTCAGGCCCTCCGGGGTCGTCCGCTGTGAGCAAGTCGCGGCAGGCCTCTAGCGACGCCGCGCTCCGCGTGCAGCACCACTGCTGTAGACACCGATCCACAGGGACAAGAAACTTTGGCACGTATTTGGCACGGAGGGCCGCCACCAGCCGCTGTCGGCCGCCACCAGCCGGGTACCCGGCGCTGGCCCTGGCTTTGAACTGCGTCGACTGCGATGTCGATTCCCGCAGATCAGATCCTGGATAAGCACGTCAGGCCCAGGTCGGCTAGCATGCACGAAGTTCCCGCCGGTGTAGCTCAGCAGGCAGAGCAGCCGTCTTGTAAACGGCAGGTCAGCGGTTCGACTCCGCTCACCGGCTCCACGAGGTCTTCACGTTTCATCTGGCACTATCTTCACGTTTGGCTCGGACAGTTTGCGTGCCTGGTGCTGTTGGCCTTGAGGTGGTCGCTGGTAGCGCTCGTTTGCTCGCTGGCGAGGCTGTTTGCCTGGCTGTGCCGATGCCGGGGCTGCGGAGGGCCGGGGTGTGGCGGTGTTCAGCGCTGCCGGGTGGTTGCGCGCGCGGGGAATTGCTGCCCGGTTATGGCGGGGCGGCTGCGAGGCTGGCGAGTGTCTTGCGGCGCCGGCGGCGGGTTTTCGGTGGCAGGCCTGCGGCGGCTCGCTGGTCACCAGCACAGTTCTGTCGGTACGACACCGGCAGTTCTGTCGGTAACCCGTGGCGCGCTCGGAGGGACTCGAACCCCAACCTTCTGATCCATAGGTCAGGGCAGCGTGTCCGGCCAGTGCCGAGGAATCCATCGCCGCAGGCCAGGGTCCGCCGGACAAGGGCAGTACTGCCAGATGGCCTGGGTCCGGCGAGCGGGATGGAGGGGAGTACGCGAGGAACCGGTGTGGGACACCCCCTTGATTAGGCGCCAGCTCGAACCTGGCGGATCTGGGCTTTAAGCGGTGCGCACCCGCCCCTCATGACGGGCGGGGAACTCCTGGGGCGGTAGGCATGAGCTGCCAGGGAGGCTGCGGGGAAGGCCTGCGGCGTACTGCAGCGATGCCGCAGGGCGTAGCCGGGCTCCTACTTCGTCGAGCGAATCACGGTGAACGCGGGAAACTGCCTGGTCGTGGTTCCCGGCGGCGGGCATCCGGCATGCTGGCCGGGATAGGCGCCGGCCAGCCCGCCGTCAGTCCGAGAACCAACCTAACGAGTCCGACGTCACCGCCCAACGCCAACGGATCCTGACAGTGACAGCACTCTGATGATTGCCGTCAAGGCGCTTGCTTTGCCCGCAAGCACGCAAGGTACGCGTTTCGGTCGGCGTGGTTCCGCCCGCGGGCGTCGGCGGGCGGCCGTCGCGACCGCGCCGACAGCATCGCCGTGCAGGCTGCGCTCGCGCTTGGTGGGGCCTGGTCAGAACGCGTCGATGAAGATCTCGGGGCGCGACTTGCTGGCGCCCGGCGTCGTGTTGGGGCCGACGTGGCGGACGTCCACGTGGCGAACCCGATCGCTGCCGGGCGAGTGGCCGATACCCGAGAAGACCTTGAGCGCCGCTACCTCTTGGACCGTCGGGAACAGCTCCGTCGGGTCCATCGCGTTGCCGAACTTGTGCTGGCTCATCGACGCCCCCAGGTTGAAATCGCGGAAGCCCGAGAGCACACCGATCGGACGGCCGATGTGAGCGCGCAGTTTCTCGAGCCCGATCACGAGCTCCCGGTGCGTACGGATCGCGCCCGTGTGCGAGGAGGCGAACTCCTTGAACCTAAAATGCTCCGAGCAGAGGCCGTTCTTCGCCGCGCTCGCCCGCAGCGCCTTCTCCGTCTTCGGACCCACGAGCCCGTCCTGCACCAACGGGTCGACCGGCGGTGCTCCCACGTAGCCGCGCTGGAAGGCCTTGATCGCCTTGACGGTCTCCCCCGTGCGGACGCCATCGACCTTGATTGGGAAGCCGATCTGCTTGAGGAGCGCCTGTACCTCCTTCGTGGATATGGCCGGCTCCGGCGACTGTGCACCGCCCGCGCCCGCGACCGGCCTGCCCTCGATCCAGGCAGCGAGGCTCTTCGCGTTTCCGAGCCACACGTCGAGGTCGACGGGCGTGCCGACGCCCGGGAAAGTGCCGTGCTCCGAGAATTGGTGTGCGCGGACGCGGCTCTTGGAGAACCCGGCCGGCGTCGGCGGCTTCCCGCGCTGGAACGAGAAAGCCGCAACCCACACGTCCTCGCCGTGAGCGGGCGCGCGGTTGCCGAGCTCGGGCATGAAACCCGGAGAGACGTAGGTCATCACCCCCCTGCCCACCGCCTCGAAGACCGTGCCGGCGAACTCCCCCGCGTAGTGGAGGAGCTCCGCGCCCGACATCTTCGCGAGCATCGGTTCGTTGAGGTGCTGCTCGATGTCCATCACGATTGGCAAGTCCGGACCACGCTTGAAGCGCTTTGTGCGCGGCCTCCAGCCGGCGTCGTCAAGCACGGCGAGCGCGAACTCCGCCTCCTTCGACCCGTGCCTATCCGTGCGCGGACGAAGGTAGTGGTACGGCATCAGCGGGAGCCCGGCCTTGTGGATCGCATTCACGCGTGCTCTCGAGAACGTGGTGGCCCGGAAGTCTCCCCCCTCGGTCGTCTTGCACGCTGCGATCACGGCCTTGCCGCCGTTGCGGACGCGATCCCAATCAACTGAGCCCTGCGAGTCACCGACATCGATAAACGGAAGGGCCATCTCCTCCTCCAGTACCAGACATAGCCGTCCCTAGCTCGTGGCCACTGCGCACTCCGAAAGGACGCAAAAGTCTCCACGGCCGACGGAGGTCTTCGCGCTCCGCCTCAAGTGAGAAGTCTCTTACTTTCGGGCGGAATGTCAAGACCTACGACCAGACACTGGCGCAGGGACTCTTGAGCGCGTCGCTGTCAAGGCTCCCTGGCGTGCGAGCTAGATAAGCGCAAAGCCAAGACGGCGGCCAGGCGACGCGAGCGGCGATCGGCCAAAGCGTCAGAGACCCGAGGCCGGGGAATTCGGGTGCCCGGGATGCTCGAAGCCGAGAAGCAATTCCGCAAGATCATCGGCTACACCGATCTCCCCCGGCTCGCTGTCGCGATCGAACGACGACTCCACCTTCCCCAGCCCAGCTACACCACGGCCCGGAGGCCGCCATCGCAGTAACTGTGTAACGATCACACACCGGGACCGCCGTCACCGAAGTTCCACGGCGCACGGAGGTGCGCCCAGACTGTTGGGGTCGATGATTAGAACATCGTGATTCAGCGACAAGTTCGTCGTCGCCTGCCGGGGTAGGTCCGTCCGGGTAGCTGCCAGGATGCCCGGTAGCAGGCTGCCGACTTTGGGTGGAAACGCCCTGGTCGAAGCGCAACGTCAAGCATCCCTTGGGGGTGTGCGTCCGAGCGGTCCGTAGCGTCAAGCGACTGCCGCGTCGTGAGCGTGTATCAGGGAGAGCCGAGCCTCGTGGCCAGCGGCGGCGGCTGCAACCATCCGAGGACGAAGCGCGTGTAACCGGCAAAGCAGGGCTGCTTCGATGCCGGCCCTGTCAGCGGGGCGGTGAACGGCTGGATCGATCACGGACGGCTGGTCCGGCTGAAGCGCGCGGGCAGCAACGCCGTCCAAGAAGCCTGGCAGGCCTGAGTGAGCCTGCCGTGTGCGCCCGCCGATGCGAATCCCATGATCGTGCCGGTACCTTGCCGTCATGACCAATCACGATGCGGTACAAGGCGGCGGCGAGGCCGACGGCATTACCGGCGAGGGCAGCAGTAAGACCGGCGAGGGCAGCGGCTGGCCAGTCAGGGATGGCGTGCTCGGGCTGGGTGATCTTCCGGCCGAGCGAGGCGGCGTGATCAGCGATGCGCGCCTGGTGTGGCAGGCGGACGGGACGCTCAATGCCGCGCGGGACAACGTCATCGTCTATCCCTGCAGCTACACCGCGGCGCACGACGACCAGACGTGGCTGATCGGGCCGGACGGCGTGCTGGACCCGTCCCGGTGGTTCATCGTGATCCCGGACATGTTCTCCAACGGACTGTCCTCCGGGGCTGCTGATACCGATGATTACCCCGCCGTGGTGACGATGGCGGACAACGTCCGCGCGCAGCACCGCCTGCTGACTGAGCATCTCGGCATCACGAAGGTCGCGGCGGCGTACGGGTTCTCCATGGGCGCAGGCCAGGCCTATCACTGGGCAGCGCTTTTCCCCGACTTCGTCGAGCGCGCGATCGTCGTTTGCGGCAGCACCAGGACATCCCTGCACAACAAGGTGTTCCTATCTGGCCTGTTGCGCACGCTGGAGGCCGCTCCCCAGTACCTGGGCAACGGCCGGTTCAGCGCTGAGCCGGTCGCCGCTGTCCGCGCGTTCGCGCACATCTACGCTGGCTGGGGCCTGAGCCAGGACTTCTACCGGGAGCGCCTCTTCGAGACCGCGCTCGGCGCGCCCGACCTGGCCATCTTCCTCACGACTGACTGGGAGGAGTCGTTCGGCGAGCACCGGGCGGCCAACCTCTATGCCCAGGCGCTGACCTGGCAGGAAGCCGACATCAGCGCCAACGACCGGTGCTCCGGCGACCTGGCCAGGGCCCTGAGCGCGATCACCGCCCGGGTGCTGCTCATGCCCAGTGCGACCGACCTGTACTTCCGGGTGGCCGACAACGAGGCGGAACTCGCCCATCTGCGCAGCGGCGCGCTGGCGACGATTCCCAGCATCTGGGGTCATCGCGCGGGCAGCCCGGAGGGCATCCCGGCCGATCTGGCCTTCCTGACCAGCCAGGTCCGCTCCTGGCTAGACCGATGATCATGCCTGTCCGTTAGTAGTTCGGTTTTCCATGCAGGGCATGGAAAACCCGAACCGCTAGCCGGCCGGCCTGGCCAGCGCCCGCCGGTCGGCCTGGCCAGCGCCTGTCCGCCGGCCTGGCCAGCGCCCGCCGGCCTGGCCAGTGCCGGGCTGGCCGGCTGAAACCCAGGCCACGCACGCGCTTAGGGCCAGATGTCCCGTAGGACCCTCGGCATACGCCATGATTGCCCGGTGCCATTGAGTCATTCCTTCCGGATGTCAGTAATTTCCCTCACGGGCGCTTGCGTACTGGCGGCGGGCGCGCTGACCGGATGCGGGTCGTTTCAGCTCGCCCGGCGGGTAAGCGGCGGCCCGACGGGCAGCTATCTTCTGGCCTCCGGCATTCAGAAGATCAAGCACGTGATTATCGTGATGCAGGAGAACCGGTCGTTCGATTCCTACTTCGGGACCTACCCAGGGGCGGACGGCATCCCGATGAGCCACGGGTCACCCAGCACCTGCGTGCCCGACCCGGCAGGTGGCTGTACCCGCCCGTACCATGACACCGCCGATTTCAACGGCGGCGGCCCGCACGCCGTGGCGAACGCGCTCGCCGACGTGGACGGCGGGGCGATGGACGGATTCGTCAGGGAACGCGCCGCCGCGCGCAGTGGCTGCCGGAACACCAACAACCCGGCGTGCGCGCATGGCACCACCCCGGACGTGATGGGGTATCACACCGGCGCGGAGATCCCCAACTACTGGGCCTACGCCAGGAATTTCGTTCTCGATGACCATATGTTCGAGCCGGTGAAGTCGTGGTCGCTGCCCGAGCACCTGTACCTGGTATCGGGCTGGTCGGCCAGGTGCGCGAACCGCTCGCCGAACAGCTGCGTCAACGACATCGTTGGCCCCTACCGGGTCACGCGGCTCAACCGGGCCGTCCGCCGGCAGATGGCCGGCCGCCCGGCGTCGGTCAACCTGGCCTGGACCGACATCACCTGGCTGCTGCACCGCTACCATGTCAGCTGGCGGTACTACGTGCAGGCCGGTACCCAGCCCGACTGCACAAACGACGCTGCCGAGACGTGCGCGCCGGTCAGGCAGAGCGCCCAGACGCCGGGGATCTGGAACCCGCTGCCGCTCTTCGGTGATGTCCAGCAGGATCACGAGGGCAGCTACGTCCAGCCGCTGGAGTCCTACTTCAGCGCCGCGAGGGCTGGCCGGCTGCCGGCCGTGAGCTGGGTCACGCCGTCCGGACCGAACAGCGACCACCCCCCGGCCAGCGTCCACCAGGGCCAGGCGTACGTCACCTCGATCGTCAACGCGGCCATGAAGAGCCCGGACTGGAACTCAACAGCGATCTTCGTGACCTGGGACGACTGGGGCGGCTTCTATGATCATGTCGTCCCACCGCAGGTAGACGGCAACGGCTACGGGCTGCGCGTCCCGGCGCTCGTCATCTCCCCGTACGCCAAGAAGGGGTACATCGACCACCAGATCCTCAGCAGCGACGCTTACCTGAAGTTCATCGAGGACGACTTCCTTAGCGGGGCCAGGCTCGACCCCCGGACGGACGGCCGCCCCGACCCCCGTCCCGACGTGCGCGAGGACCAGCCGATCCTCGGCAACATGACCCAGGACTTCAACTTCAGCCAGCCCCCGCGCCCGCCGATGCTGCTGCCGACCAACCCGCCCGCCGACTCACCCGTCCTCCCCGCCTACTTCGCGGGCAGGCCAGCCTGCCTCGGGTGCACGACGCCGCCTCCCGCCTTCCATGCCCGCCGCCTGCCCGTCCTCCCGCCGCAGATGCGCCGCCCCCGCCCGTACGACAAGCACCCGAGCACGCCCCGGAGCCCGCGCACGCCGACAGCGCCGGCGCCGCCGTCAACGCCGCCGTCAACGCCGGTGGGGCCCTGGCGGCGATAGCAGGCGTCACGCCCCGGCTTGCCCCGCTGTGCAGAGCCGGTCAACGAGCTGCTGCAGGGCCGCCTGGATCCGGCCCGGGCTCGTCGTTTCCAGCAGCGCTGCCATGTGCTCGGCGGCCAGCGGCGCGAGCACCAGGTGCGCGGTAACCTCCGCGTCGATTCCGGGGCAGGCCTCGCTGAGCAGGATCGCGGCATGGCGGTGCCAGAAGCGGTAGGCGCCGATCCGGTAGCGTGCCCCCGGGCTGGCGGTCTCGGACATCCGCACCAGGTCAAGGTGCGCGAGCAGGAATTCCGCATAGGCCCGGACGAAGGCGCGTAGCCGTGCGCGCGGCGCCGCGCCGGGCCCGAGCGGCGGGCGGCCGGTGAGGATGCACTGCTGCAACTCCCGCTCCCGCTCGTCGAGCAGGGCAACGGCCAGCCCGGCCTTGTCGCCAAAGCGGCGGAACAGCGTCCCCTTGCCTACCCCGGCGGCCTCCGCCACGGCGTCCATCGAGACCGCGGCGACACCGCGCTCGGCGAAGAGCCGCCCGGCCGCCGTCAGGATGAGGCGGCGGTTACGGGCCGCGTCGGAGCGCTCCTTGCGCGGCTGGCGGCCGATGGCCAGCAGCTCAAGATCAGAACTTGCCGAACCGGACTGCGGTCCGGTATGGTCTCTGGACATAACAGGACTGTAGTCCGTTATCAAGCGAGAGGTCACCATGACACACCTGATCAGTCGTGAGGAACTCCGCCAGGCGATCGCTGCCGGCGAAGTGACGCTCATCGACGCGCTGCCGGCCAGCTACTATGCCCAGCAGCACCTCCCGGGCGCGCTGAACCTGACCGAGGATGACGTCACGGACCGAGCGGGCACGCTGCTGCCGGACAAGGCGGCACCGGTCGTCACGTACTGCAGCAACCCGGCCTGCGGCAACAGCGAGGCAGTCGCCGTGAAGCTCACCACCCTCGGCTACACGAACGTCCGCAAGTACCGCGACGGCATCGAGGGCTGGGTCGGCGCAGGCCTGCCAACCGAGGCAGGCGCGCCCGCCACCGCCTGACGCAGCGCGCGAAGACGGCGAGCCACTATCGTCCTGATATGAGCCGTCTTCCTTACCTGCGCCGTGCCGACCTCGACGCCGACGGCCAGGCTGTCTGGGACGGCGTCGTCGGCTCGAGGGCCGGCCGGCTGGTCAACGCCGACGGCGGGCTAGTCGGCCCCTTCAACGCCTTCGTGCACGCGCCGGAAGTCGGCAGGAACTTGAGCGCGCTGGGCCGCGTGATCAGGTTCGGCACCTCGATCGAGCGGCGGCTCAGCGAGATCGCCATCATCACCGTGGGCGCGCGCTGGAAGGCTGAGTTCGAGTGGTGGGCGCACGCCAGGATGGCCCGCGAGCACGGCGTGGCCGGCGAGATCGTCGATGCCATCGGCAACGGCGCGGAACCGCCGTTCGTGGCCGACGACGAGCGGACGGTCCACGCGGCCGCCCGGCAGCTCGCCCAGACCGGCCGGCTCGACCAGGACACCTACGACAAGGCCCAGCGGCTTCTCGGCGACGCAGGCATGGTCGAGCTGGTCTCGCTGTGCGGCTATTACACGCTGATCTCCTTCCTGCTGAACGCCTTCGCCGTCCCGCTCCCGCCGGGCGCCGCGCCCGCGTGGCAGCACCCGCCGGGCACCGGCGAATGACGGCGCCATGCCAGCGGCTCTGCGCCATGACTGCCGTGGCGGCCAGCACCGCCGTGACGGCCAGCACCGTCGTGGCGGCCAGCACCGTCGTGGCGGCCAGCACCGCCGTGACGGCCAGCACCGTCGTGGCAGCTAGCACCGTCGTGGCCGCAGCATGACCGTGGCCGCAGCATGACCGCGGCCGGCGAGAACCCCTACCTGCCGCCGGAGGCAACCGGCTCGGCGCCGGGACGGGGTAGGCTGGCCGGCCGCCGGGTACTCGTCGTCGGAGCCGGGACGCGGCCTTCCCCCGAACCCGATCCCCCGATCGGCAACGGCCGCGCGATCGCGGTCCTGGCGGCCAGGGAAGGCGCGTCGGTCGTCTGCGCTGACCGGGACGAGGCAGCCGCCGAGGTCACCGCAGGGCTCGTCCGTGCCGAGGGATCCAGGGCGGCGGTCGTGCTGGCCGACGTGGCGGACCCGAAGGCCTGCGAAGCCGTGGTCGCCGAGTCCGTCGAGGCCCTCGGCGGACTGGACGGCCTGGTGCTCAACGTCGGCTTCGCCCTCGGCCGGGGGATCACCGGCACCACGGCCGAGCAGTGGGACGCCACCTTCGCCGTCAACACCAGGGCGCACTTCCTGGTGTCCGCCGCCGCGCTGCCCGTCCTGGCCCCGCGCTCGTCCATCGTCTACATCAGCTCGGCCGCCAGCCTGCGCGCTGCGACCGGCGCGCCGTCCTACGACTCCTCCAATCAACGCCCACCCGCTGGTGCTGGACGGCGGCGCCACCAGCTTCGGCTGAGCCCGCCCTGGCCCGCCGGAGAAGCGCTCGGCCGGCGAACCGGCCGCGGCCAGTCTGGCCGGCGACGCCGCCCCGCCCGGGCGCCGCGGATACCGTTGACGGCGTGAAACCGACCGCGCCCAGGCTGCTCCTGCTCGGCGTGGCCGTGCTCGCCGCGATCGTGGTCGGCGCACCAGCCCTGGCAGCCGGACCAGCCCGGCACAGGGCAGGAAATTCAGCGGTAACGGATCCTCTGGTGCTGATCGGCATCCCTGGGCTGCGCTGGACCGACGTCACGGCCAGGAACGCCCCTGCGCTCTGGCGGCTGGCCCGCAGCGGGTCGGTCGGGTCGCTGGTCGTCTCGGCCGTGCGCACGCGTACCTGCCCGGCGGACGGCTGGCTTACCGTGAACTCGGGCGCCCGCGCCACCGCACAGCCGACGGCTCCGGCCGCCGGATCGGCCCGGGCCGCGCCGGCGGCGCCGTGCCCGCCGCTGCCGCGCGTGGTCCCGGGCCGCGCGACGACGGGCGGGGCGGCACGGATACCGGCAATGCCGCGCCTGGTCGCGCTCAACGAGCGGTTCCACTACACCCCGGACTGGGGCTTGCTCGCCCGTGCGGCAGGACCCGGCGGGTGTGTCACCGCGATCGGTCCCGGTGCCGCGCTGGCCCTCGCCGGTCCTGGCGGCCAGGTCGGTTCGGGCGGCCAGGTCGGTTCTGCTGCCGCGGCCGGTGCCGGCGGCCGGGCCGGCTCGTACCTGCCATCCGCCGCGGTATCGGGCCTCGGCGGCCAGGTGGGTTCGGGCGGCCAGGTCGGTTCTGCTGCCGCGGCCGGTGCCGGCGGCCGGGCCAGCTCGTACCTGCCGTCCGCCGCGGCGGCCACCCGCCCGGTGCTTGACCGCTGCCCGCTCACCGTTATCGACCTCGGCGCGCTGCCGTCCGGCGCCGGCCCGGGCGGCGCCGCGGCCAGGGCCCGCGCCGTGCGGGCCGCCGACGCCGCGGTCGGCCGGATCAGCGCCGAGATCCCCGCGAACGCGATTCTCACGATAGCTGGCATGGCCGACGATTCCGCGCCGCACTTGCGGGCGATCATCGTCAGCGGGCCTCGCTACCAGGCCGGCCTGCTGGCCGCGGCCTCGACCCGGCAGCCGGGAATGATCCTGATCACCGACCTGACCCCGACCGCTCTTGGCTGGCATGGCAGGCCGGTGCCGGCCACCGCGGTCGGCTCGCCGGTCACCCGGGCGGGCCGGGGCAGCCTGGCAGCCGCGATCCGCGGCCTGGTCGGCCAGGACACCGCCGCCCAGGTATACCGGTCCACGATCCTGGCGTTCTTCCTGGCCTACGGTTTCGGCGAGGGAATCCTCTTCGGCGTGCTCGCGCTGGCCCTGCGCGGCCGCTCCGAGGACCGCCGTCGCCGTCGCCGGGCTGCCTACCGCGTCGCGGGGATCAGCGCCGGGGCGATCCCGGCGGGCACGTTCCTGGCCAGCCTGGTGCCGTGGTGGCTGCTGCCGCACCCGGCGCTGCTGTACGCGATGGCACTCGGCTGGGCGGCCCTGATCGCGGCGGCCGCGCTGGCCGGGCCCTGGCGCCGGGATCCGTTCGGCCCGCCCGGCGTGGTGGCCGCCGTCACGGTCGTGGTGATCGGGCTGGACGTGATGACCGGATCGCGGCTGCAGCTGGGTACCCCGTTCGGGCTGTCCGCCCTGGCGGCGGGCCGGTTCTACGGGGTCGGCAACAACGCGCTCGGCGTCTACGGCGCGTCCGGCATCCTGTTCGCCGCATGGATGGCCGTCGCCGCCGGCCGCGGCAGTCTCGCCCAGAGCCGCGTTCCGGCCAGCGCCGCCCCGGCCAGCCGTATCCGTGCGGGCTCGGCGGCGGGAACTGGCCCCACGACTCCCGCTGGCAGCAGTAATTCGTCCGCCGATTCGGCATGCTTCAGCGCCGCCGGCGACGGCACCCGCGCCGGCCGCGGCCAGGCGGTGGCCGCCGCCGCGGCCGTCGCGCTGTTCACGGTGGTCGCGTCCGGCTGGCCGGGGTTCGGCGCGAAGGTGGGCGGCACGATCGCCATGGTCCCGGCGTTCCTGCTGCTGCTCGCCGCCGTGGCTGGCGTCCGGATCACCGTGCGGCGCGGCATGCTGATCGGGGTCAGCGGCCTGGTCCTGGTAACGGGCTTCGCGCTGCTCGACTATTTCGTCCCGGCCACCGGGCCGTCCGACATCGGGGCGTTCGTCGGGCACGTGCTGCACGGCGGCTCAGGCGGCATCGTGCAGCGCAAGGTCAGCGCTAACATCGGCTCCCTGACGACGACCGTGTACAGCCCGATCGTCCCGGCGGTAGTCATCGTGGCGGCGCTGATGCTGGCCTGGCCCGCGAGGTTCCGGCTGCGGTCACTGGCCGCCGCGTTCGACGCCCTCCCGCTGCTGCGGCCGGCGCTGACCGCGATCTGGCTGGTCGCCGTGCTCGGCTGGGTGGCGGACGACTCCGGCGTGACCGTCGCGGCCTCGGCGATACCCCTCGCGCTGATGCTCGTCATCGCGCTGGTGTCCGCGGTTCCAGCCAGGAGCGGCCGGGACGCGGTGGCCGGCCCGGGCGGCCCGGCAGCAGGCCAGGCCCGCGGCCAGGAGGGCGGCGCAACTGGCGGCCAGGGTGACGGCACGGACGCCAGCCCGGGGAACCCGGCGGGTGCCGCGACGTGGAGCCGCCGGCCGCCCGGGGGCTGACCACCGCAACCTCGTTATGACGCTGTGTCCCGATCTGCAACAGTCGGGTTACCCTGTGAGCTGCCGCGACCGATCCACGGGAGGATCCATTGCAGTACCAGGTGTCGAGGGTCCTCGCCGGGCCGTTCTTGCGCCTGCTCTGGCGCCCGGAGATCACCGGGCTCGAGCACATCCCGGCATCCGGCGGCGCCATCCTGGCCTCGAATCACCTGTCGATCGTCGACTCGGTATTCCTGCCGCTGATGGTCCCCCGGCCGGTCACGTTCGCCGCCAAGTCCGAGTACTTCACCGGGACCCGGCTGGTCGACCGGCTCACCGGAGCGTACCTGCGCGCCACCAAGCAGCTGTCGGTCGACCGGGCGGGCGCCCGGGCGGCGCAGGACATGCTGGAGTCCGCGCTCGGGCTGATGCGGGGCGGCGCGCTGTTCGGCATCTACCCGGAGGGCACCAGGTCACCGGACGGGCGGCTGTACCGTGGCCGGACCGGGATCGGCTGGCTGGCGCTCAGCTCGGGCCTGCCGGTGATCCCGGTGGCGATGATCGGGACCGACCGGGTGCTGCCGCCCGGTAGCAAGATCCCCCGGCTGAGCCGGATCAGGGTCAGGGTCGGCGAGCCGCTGACCTTCGCGGCGCTGCGGGCCCGCGGCACCGGCGCACGGCAGCGGCGGGCCGTGACCGATGAGGTCATGCGGTCCATCCAGGCGCTGTCCGGCCAGGAGTACGTGCCGGTGTACGCGTCTGTCCGCAAGGACGAGCTCGCCGCGGCGAACGGGCACAAGAAAAGCTAGCGGCGAGCGGCCGTTCGGCGCCTGCCGCCCGCCGGCGGCTCAGCTCTCGCTGTCCTCGCCGACGGCCGGGAACGTCTCGGTTGTCTCGCCCCACACGTGCATCGGGTCGCTGGCGGGATCCTCGGCCGCGGCAGCGTCGGCCTCGCCGGCCTCCGTCACCCGGGCAGCGGCTTCCGGCGACATCAGCGGTTGGGCTGCTCCTGGCCGCGGCGTGGCCCGGGCGCTGGCCGCGGCGGCGTCCCACAGCGAGCCGGGCGGCGGCCCTTGCCGGTGCGGCGTACCGAACGGGGTGGCGACCGGCGGTGCCGGTGCCGCCGCCCACGGCAGCTCGCTGTCCGGCTTGGCGGCCGGCTCCCACGGCGGGTTGCCGGAGACCTTAGCCCGGCCGTTGACGCCCCGTGGCGTCGGCGCCCGCGCGGGCCGGTCGCCGGTTCCCTGCCGCCCGGCCGCCCCCGGCTGCCCGGGAAATGCAGGGCCGCCGCTGTCGGGGTGACCGCCGGGTCCGGCCATGCCGCCAGCGCTGGAGCCGCTGAAGGAACGGGGGGCGGCATAGCCGGCCGGCCCGGCGAACGCGCTCGCCGCCGATGCTGCGCCAGCGTCGGCCAGCCGGCTGCCGACTGCCAGGCTTCCCTGACCGGCCGCTGCCGACGGCGACGGGAGGAAGTCCATCTGCCCGGCGGAGCCTTCCCCTACGGTGGCCAGCCGCCGCGGCCCGTCCTCGTCCATATCGTCGTACTCGTCGCTATCGTCTTGCCGCTGGCGGCGGATGAGGGCGAAGGCCGTGATCGGCAGCAGCAGGACAAGGAGCACGCCCGCCGAGATGACGGCGTCCCGCTCCAGCTTCGACCGCAGGCCCGGCCGGGTGGAGTGCACCGCAGGGACGACCGGCGCGACCCGGGTCACCGCGCCGGCATCGGCGCGGTGACCATGGGGCTCGACCATCGCGGTCGCCGTCCGCAGCGCGCGCGCCGCGTCCGCGGTGCCGTAGCCCGACCCGATCCGCCGGCCGTCTGACCGCCGGAACCGCGTGCTGCTGATCAGCGACTTCGTGACCTGCGCGGGGGTCATCACCGGGAACGCCGACCTGATTAGGGCGGCTATGCCGGCCACCACGGCGCTGGCCGCGGCGGTGCTGCTGATCGTGGTGTAGCCGGACGGGCTCGCCGCGGTGACACCGGTGCCCGCCGCCGTCAGCGTGACGTAGGGCTGGTGGCTGGAGAACGGCGCCTTGGTGAAGTTCTTGTCGAACGCGCCGACGGCGATGACGCCTGGGTAGGCGGCAGGGTAGTTCACGATGCCGGCCCCGGCTCCATCGTCGCCAGCCGGCGCGACCAGCAGGACGCCCTTGCTGCGTGCATAGGCCACCGCCGACTGCTCCGCGGGGCTGCTGACCGCCAGGCCGGGCACCCCGGCCGTGCCGGTGGCGTCAGCGGCTCCCGGATCCATCGGCAGGTCGATCACCGAGGCGCCGTTATTGGTTGCATACCGGATCCCCGCGGCGATGGCGGCCGGCAGCCCGGCGGTGATGCCCGGGTTGCGGAGCATCGGATCGCCGGCGTCCAGGGCCACCCGGACGGAGAGGATCTTGGCGGCGGGCGCCACCCCGATAATGCCCTCGCTGTTGCCGGGCCCGTGGCCATGACCGGCGATGATGCTGGCGACCTCGGTTCCGTGAATGCCGTAGAAGGGGCCGTTGGCCGCGCGGCCGGACCGGCTCAGATCGGGGCCGGACAGTACCGACCCGGCGAGGTCAGGGGCCGCGGCGTCGACGCCGGTGTCCAGGACGGCGATCGTGACGCCGGATCCCTGGCTGCTTTGCTGGGCCGTGATGATGTGCTGCTGAGGGAGCCACCACTCCGACTGGCGTACCTGGTCAGCGAGGGCAGGGGCGCTGCTCAGCGCAACCCATGCCACGACGAGAGCCACGGCGACCGGGGCCATCGAAGGGCGGGGAAACCTCAGTGGCACGCCTGCGTTGCCTTCCATGCGAGTAACCCGCATTGTGCCACGTTTACTGGTGTCTGGCGGTGTTTGGGCCGAGGAGGGCCGGTCAGGTGGGCCGGGCCAGGGACAGCCGCACATGGGCGCCAGGCGGCAGCCCGAGTTGCTCGGCGGCGTCGCCCGCGTTGACGGCCAGCGAGATCAGCCCCGCGCTGTCGGTGTAGGCGACAATCTCGCCCGGCGCCACCGCGGCGAACGTCTCCATGTACGGCACGGTCAGCTGCCGCCGTCCGCACCGGACGATCACCGGCGAGCCGAACCCGATGCCAAGCCGGTCGGCATCCGAGGCCGCGATGGACAGCTGCACGTTGCCGAACCGGTCCACGGACATCACCTCGCCCTCCGCCTCGCCGTCATGCACGCGGCTGGTCGGCGCGGGCAGCGTGACCAGGTCAGCGACATCGATCTCGGTCCCGGCCTCGGCCAGGTCGCGGCCGGAGGCGAGGCGGGCGGCGACCGGGGTGAAGATGTCGCGGCCATGGAAGGTCGGCGAGACCGGGTGCAGCCACCACTCGCCGTTGGTGAGCTGGCAGGCGCGCTGTGCCCCGCCCTGGGCGGCGACAGCCCAGGACAGCAGGCCGTTGTCCGGCCCGACCAGGATTCCGTCGCCCGCCTGCACGGCGACGCCGCGCCGCGCGGTGCCCACCCCCGGATCCACCACGGCGACATGCACGGCCGGCGGCATATACGGAATAGTCTGCGCGAGCACGGCCGCGCCGCGCCGCACGTCGCCGGGCGGCACCAGGTGCGTCACGTCGATGAGGCGGATGCCGGGCGAGATCCGGGCCGCGACGCCGTGGCAGGCCGCGACGAAGCCGTCCTCGACGCCGTAATCCGTCAGGAAGGTAAGGCAGTCATAGTTGGCCACGAAGGGTGAGCGTACGTTGCCGGAGGCGCTGCGCATAGGGCCTGCTTACGATGGTTTGGCAAACGGAAGGGCTGGAGGCCGGATGGCTGCGCTGTCTGATCATGAGATGCGCGTTCTTGCCTTCGAGCGCAGCTGGTGGCGGCAGCCGGGGGCGAAGGAGCGTGAAATCCTCGAGGCACTCGGCATGCCCGCGACCAGGTACTACCAGCTGCTGAACGAACTGATCGACCGGCCAGAGGCGCTCGCGTTCGATCCGGCGCTGGTCACGAGGCTCCGGCGGCAGCGTAGCAGGCGCCAGCGGATCCGCTCGCCCCGCCCGGAAGGCGGCAGGTGAGCGGCCCGCATGGTCCGGGACACGCAGCCGCGCTCCCTGTCCCGCGCACGGCGGCCGGCCGGGCCGGCCTGGCCGCGATGCTGCGGGCGCCCGGCAGGGGGCTGATCGCGCTGGACTTCGACGGCACGCTCTCGCCGATCGTGACCGACCCGGCTGCCGCCCGCGCGCACCCCGGCGCGGTCGGCGCCCTGCGCCGGGTGGCGCCGCTGACCGGGACGCTGGCCATCATCACCGGCCGCCCGGCGCTCGCGGCGGTCGAGTACGGCGGCCTCGGCCAGGTGCCTGGCCTGATCGTGCTTGGCCACTACGGCCGGGAGCGCTGGCAGGCCGGCACGCTGGCCGCGCCGCCCGCCTCGCCGGAAGTCGCCGCGGCCAGGCGCGAACTGCCCGGCGTGCTGGCGGCGGCAGGCGCGCCGGAAGGCACCAGGACGGAGGACAAGGAAGACGCGCTGGCGGTGCACACCCGTAACGCCGCCAGGCCCGGCGAGGCGCTGGACCTGCTCCGCGGCCCGCTGGCCAGGCTCGCCGAGCGGGCCGGCCTCGTGCTGGAACCAGGCCGGTTCGTGATCGAGCTCCGGCCGCCGGGCGCCGACAAGGGGTCGGCCCTGGAGAACCTGGCGGCGGAACGGAGACCTGGCGCCGTCCTGTTCTGCGGGGACGACCTGGGTGACAGGCCGGCCTTCGGCGCCGTCCGCTCGCTCCGGGCCCGCGGGATACCCGGCCTCGCCGTGTGCAGCGGCTCCGCCGAGGTCACCGGGCTGGCCGATCAGGCTGACCTGATCGTCGACGGCCCGGGCGGTGTCGTCACCCTGCTCGGCTCCCTCGCTGACGCGTTCGCCCCCGCCACGCGCTGATACCGTCGGCCACGCTGCGATCATCACCCTAGGCTCGTGCGGCTGGCCTGGCTCGGCGGCTGCCCGGGGTGGGCGCCGGCTATGGCTCGAGGGCGGCTAGCTGGCGGGCGAACCATTGACGTGGCGGCATGGCGGCGCCGGCCTTCGCGAGGGCAGTACTCCGGCGGACCCGTTCCTGATCTGTCATGGCCAGCGCCTGGTGCAGGGCAGCCGCGGTAGCGGTGACATCGAACGGGTTGACGAGCAGCGCGTCGGCGCCGAGTTCGTCGGCCGCGCCGGCCTCCCGGGACAGCACCAGGGCGCAGCCGTTGTCCGACAGGATCGGGACCTCCTTGGCCACCAGGTTCATGCCGTCCCTGATCGGGTTGACCAGAGCGACGTCGGCGATCCGGTAGGCGGCCAGGGACCTGGCATAGTCGTCAAGTACCTCGAGTATCAGCGGCCGCCAGCCCGGGGTGCCGAATTCCTCGGTGATCTCGCCGGCCAGCCGCTGGATATTCTCCGCGTAGGCACGGTACTCGGGCAGGTCGAACCGGGACGGGTAGGCAAATGCGACGTGGGTCACCCGCCCCCGCCATTCCGGGTGCGTGGTCAGCAGCTCTCGGTACGCGGCCAGGCCGCGCGCGATGTTCTTGGACAGCTCGGTCCTGTCGACCCGGACGATGACCTTGGTGTCGCCGGTCGCGCTCCTGAGCGCGTCCAGCCTGGCCTGCACGTCGGGCTCGGCCCCGCGGGCGGTGAGCTCGTCGGCGTCCACGCCCAGCGGGTGCACGGCGACGCTCGTGACGTGGCCGCGGTGGCTGACCTGCTGGGCGCCCCGGTCCACGGTGGCGCCCAGGATCTCGGCGCAGCAGTCGAGGAACGCGTCGGCCCAGCGCTGGCTGTGGAACCCGGCGTGATCGGCGCCGAGTATTCCCTCGAGTATCTCGCGCCCCGCCTGGTCGGGGAGTATCCGGTAGTACTCCGGCGGCGCCCACGGGGTGTGCGAGAAATGCGCGATCCGCACGCCGGGACGCAGGTCAGCGAGCATCCGCGGGACGAGCGCCAGGTGATAGTCCTGCACTATCGCCCGGACGGGGCGCTGGCCGCCGGCCGGGCCGGCATCGGCGGCCAGCGCCTCGGCGAATGCGGTGTTGTACGCCCGGAAGGCGTCCCACTCGGCCAGGAAGCCGGCGCCGAACTGCGGCCGGTTCGGCGTGTCGTAGAGGAGATGGTGCACGAACCACAGGACCGAGTTGGCGACCTTGTTGTAGGCAGCCTCGAAGATGGCCTTGGGGATGTCGAGGACGCGCACGATGCCGGAGCCGTTCGGCGTCCCGTCCAGGCCCAGCCGCCCGCCCGCCGCGCCGCGTGCCGCCGCCCGGTCCGCGTCGTTGAGCGCGGCGCAGACCCAGAGGACGTCCGTCTCGCCGGCCACCGCGGAGAGCCCGGAGACCAGCCCGCCACCCCCGCGGCGCGCGGTCAGCTTCCCGTCATCACCGAGCGTGAATGACAGCGGCCCCCGGTTAGAGGCGAGCAGTACCTGCCCGCCTGCTGCTCGTGCGCTCATGTGATCGCAAGAATATCGGGCCGGGCCCGCCGGGGCCCGGAGGCCCCGCGGCCGCGGGGCGGCGGCCAGCGGGCAGGTCAGCACGGTGCCGGCGGTGGCGGACGGCCGGGCCCGGAGCGGGCACGCGGCCGGATGTCGGGTTAGAGTGACTTCTACAACTGCATAACGCTCATCCAGAGGGGTGGAGGGATCGGCCCTGCGAAGCCCCGGCAACCATCACGGTGAGAAGTGCCCGCGCCCTGCGCGCGCGGCGTGGTCCCGGTAGCGGGCGCGCCGCCCGAGCGCTGTCCCCGGCGAGGTCATCCGTGACAGGTGCTAACTCCGGCCCGCGGCCCGTCGGCCGCTGGGAAAGATGAGGAGAGAGGCCTCGCCCCAGTGAGCACACCAGTAACGAAGATCCTGTCCAGGTTCGGCTATGCCAGCGGACTCGCCTGCCGCGAATGCGGCCAGAATTACGATCTCGGCGCACAGCACGCCTGCTCCGAGTGCTTCGGGCCGCTGGAGGTCGGCTATGACCTGCCCCCGCTGACCAGGGAGAAGATCGAGGCCGGCCCGCAGACTATCTGGCGGTACGCGAGCCTCCTCCCGGTTCCGCCGGACGTCGCGGCGACGCCGAACACCGAGCCCGGCTGCACCCGCCTGGTCCGCGCCGACAACCTGGCGCGCGCGCTCGGCATGCGCGCGCTGTGGGTGAAGGACGAGCGGGGCAACCCGACCCATTCGTTCAAGGACCGCGTCGTCGCCGTCGCGCTTGCGGCGGCCGTCGAGATGGGCTTCAAGGTGCTGGCCTGCCCGTCGACCGGCAACCTGGCGAACGCGGTGGCCGCGGCGGCGGCCAGGGCCGGAATCCGCTCGGTGGTGCTCATCCCGGCTGACCTGGAGCCGCAGAAGATTCTGGGGACCGCCGTCTACGGCGGCACCCTGGTCACCGTTGACGGCAGCTACGACGACGTGAACCGGCTGGCGTCCGAGCTTGCCGATACCCGCGATGACTGGGCGTTCGTCAACGTCAACGTGCGTCCGTATTACGCCGAGGGGTCCAAGACGATCGGCTACGAGATCGCCGAGCAGCTGGGCTGGCGGCTGCCGTCCCAGGTCGTGGTTCCCGTGGCGTCCGGCGCTCAGCTCGTCAAGATTGACAAGGCGTTCCGCGAGCTGTCCGCGCTGGGCCTGGTGGCGGATGCGGACTGCCGGGTGTTCGGCGCGCAGGCCACTGGCTGTGCGCCGGTGGCTGCCGCCTTCCGGGCCGGCCAGGACGTGGTGCAGCCGGTCCGGCCCGCCACGATCGCCAAGTCGCTGGCGATCGGCAATCCGGCGGACGGGCCGTACGTGCTCGACGTGGTCCGCCGTACCGGCGGCGCGGTCGCTGACGTCAGCGACGAGCAGATCGTCGACGCAATCCGGCTGCTTGCCGCCACCGAGGGGATCTTCGGCGAGACAGCGGTCGGGGTGACCCTCGCTGTGCTGCGCAAGCTCCTCGCATCCGGCCAGCTGGACCCCGCTGCGGAGACCGTGATCATCAATTCCGGTGACGGGCTGAAGACCCTGGACGCGGTCGCCTCGGCGATCCCGGCCGTCACCCCGATCCGCGCGAGCCTGCAGGCGTTCGCTGAACTCGAGTCGCTGCGGGCGGCGACCGCGGGCGCGGCATGAGCATCTCCGGCCCGGTCCGGCGAGGCAGCCACGGCGTGAGCTTGCCCGCCCTCTCCAGAAAGGCAGGCGCGGCATGAGCGTGTCCGTCCGCATCCCCACCATCCTGCGCACTTACACCGGCGGTGCGGCCGAGGTCAGCGCGGAAGCAGGCACTCTGCGCGAGGTCATCGCGGCGCTGAACGCCGAGTTTCCCGGCATCGGCGGCAAGATCCTGGACGACGCGGGCAAGCTCCGCCGGTTCGTCAACGTCTACGTCGGCGACGAGGACGTGCGGCTCGCCCAGGGGCTCGACACCCCGGTGCAGCCGGGCGTCCAGGTTTCGGTGATCCCGGCCGTCGCGGGCGGCTGACGATCCAGGCGCCGGCGGCCGGCCGGACAAATTCGGGGACTAGCTGGTCACCGGGCGCACGGTACGGGGTAAAGTCATGTCCGGTCGCTGCCGGTACTGCGAAAGGGGCAAGCCTGGCTTGCCCAGCACGTTGGGCCTGTGTCGCGATCGGCGGGCTCCGCGGTTGCAAGGGCGGGGCCCGAAGGCCCGAGCACAGTTAGGGAGTTGAGTAATGGCTCAGGGCACCGTCAAATGGTTCAACGCGGACAAGGGCTACGGCTTCATCGCGGTCGACGGTGGTAGGGACGTCTTCGTCCACTTCTCCGCCATCCAGGCGGACGGCTACCGCAGCCTTGAAGAAGGCCAGCGGGTTGAGTTCGACATCGAGCAGGGCGACCGCGGGCCGCAGGCGATTTCGGTCCGAACTGTCTAAGCCTCTGACAAAAGCAAGCCTCTGAGAACAGGCCGGATGGCCCGCTGCCCGCGATGGGCTCCGGGTTACCCGGCCTGTTCAGCGACGGTCAGCGCCGTCGGCCGGCACGTATCGCCCGGCACGGTGTTGCCGTGCGATGCGGGGCTTGGCTACTGTGCGCTGCGAGGCTTGCCGGATACCCCGGCGACGGCTCCCGATGCCGTCAGCCAGCTTGCACTCTCACCCCGAGAGTGCTAAACAGGGCGTTGGCACTCTCGGGGTGAGAGTGACAACGCAGTGGCTTGATCGGGGCGATGAGGCTCATCCGGCGGCGGGAAGGGACCGTCCGCCGGTGCGGTCGTCCGTCGCGGGCATTGGCCTGGTCAGCACGCATGGCACAAAGTTCCGGGAGGACTGGAGCCTATGGCAGCGAAGATGATCGCGTTCAACGAGGAAGCCAGGCGCGGCCTCGAGCGCGGCATGAACCAGCTCGCCGACGCCGTGAAGGTAACCCTCGGCCCGAAGGGCCGGAACGTGGTGCTCGAGAAGAAGTGGGGAGCCCCCACGATCACCAACGATGGCGTGTCCATCGCCAAGGAGATCGAGCTTGAGGACCCGTGGGAGAAGATCGGCGCGGAGCTGGTTAAGGAAGTAGCGAAGAAGACGGACGACGTCGCAGGCGACGGCACCACGACGGCGACAGTGCTCGCCCAGGCGCTGGTCCGCGAGGGCCTGCGCAACGTGGCCGCCGGCGCTAACCCGATGTCCCTGAAGCGGGGCATCGAGGCAGCGGTGGAGCGGGTGAGCGAGGAACTGTCCAAGCTCGCCAAGGATGTGGAGACCAAGGAGCAGATCTCCTCGACGGCGTCCATCTCGGCCGGGGACACCGCGATCGGCGAGATGATCGCCGAGGCGATGGACAAGGTCGGCAAGGAAGGCGTCATCACCGTCGAGGAGAGCAACACCTTCGGCCTGGAGCTTGAGCTCACCGAGGGCATGCGCTTCGACAAGGGCTACATCTCGCACTACTTCGCCACCGACCCCGAGAGGATGGAGGCCGTCCTCGACGATCCCTACATCCTGATCGTCAACTCCAAGGTGTCGGCGAACAAGGACCTGCTGCCGATCCTGGACAAGGTGGTGCAGTCGGGCAAGCCGCTCGTCATCATCGCCGAGGACGTCGAGGGCGAGGCGCTGGCCACCCTGGTGGTCAACAAGATCCGCGGCTTGTTCAAGTCCGTCGCGGTGAAGGCGCCCGGGTTCGGCGACCGCCGCAAGGCGATGCTCGGTGACATCGGCATCCTCACCGGCGGCCAGGTCATCAGCGAAGAGGTCGGCCTCAAGCTGGAGAGCGCGGACGTGGACCTGCTGGGCAAGGCCCGCAAGGTTGTCGTCACCAAGGACGAGACGACGATCGTGGACGGCGCGGGCGACGCCGAGCAGATCTCCGGCCGGGTCAACCAGATCCGCGCGGAGATCGAGAACACCGATTCGGACTACGACCGGGAGAAGCTGCAGGAGCGGCTGGCCAAGCTGGCAGGCGGCGTCGCCGTCATCAAGGCAGGCGCCGCCACCGAGGTGGAGCTCAAGGAGCGCAAGCACCGCATCGAGGACGCGGTGCGCAACGCCAAGGCCGCGGTCGAGGAGGGCGTCGTCGCCGGTGGCGGCGTGGCCCTGCTCCAGGCGGGCGCCAACGCGTTCAAGAAGCTCGATCTCTCGGGCGACGAGGCGACCGGCGCTGCCATCGTGCGCCGGGCACTGGAGGAGCCGCTCAAGCAGATCGCGATCAACGCCGGCCTGGAGGGCGGCGTGGTGACCGAGAAGGTGCGGACGCTCGATTCTGGTCACGGCCTCAATGCCGCGGACGGTGAGTACGTCGACATGTTCAAGGCCGGAATTATCGACCCGGCGAAGGTGACGCGCTCCGCGCTGCAGAACGCTGCCTCCATCGCAGGGCTGTTCCTCACGACCGAGGCGGTAATCGCCGAGAAGCCGGAGAAGAACCCGGCTCCGGCGGCCCCGGGCGGCGGCGGTGACATGGACTTCTAGCCAGCGGCGCACCGCCGGGCATCCCGGCAGCGCAGTTCGGCCGAGTCCTTTCTGGTCGGGTTGTTCCTAGCGAGCAGCCAAATCAGGACGGAGGGGCGGTACCGGTACATCCGGGACCGCCCCTCCGGCCTTTCCCGCAGTCAGCCGCGGGTATTTTTCTGTTGTATGGCAACCCTCCACAAGATGCCGAATTAGAGGGATTATCTGCGCATGGACCCCTCGACGGAACAGCTCGTCCGGGACTACCTCAACCAGGTGGCGGTGGCGGCGCGGCGCAGTATGGGCCCAGATGAGGTGAGGGCCTTCCTCGCACGGCTGCACGGGTCGATCGAGCGGCAGTGCACGGCACAGGGCGTTGCCAGCATGGCCGAGGTCAGCAGCGTGCTCGCCGAGCTAGGCGGCCCGGAGGCCCTGGTCGACCTGGAGCGGGCCCGGCTGGCGGCGGACGCGGCCGGCCCTGGCTCCGCCGGGCCCGACCGGGGCGCGGGCGGCCCGGTGGCCGCGGACCCGGCGGCCGCTGAGATGCAGGCCGCTGCCGCGGGCACGGAACCTGGCGCGACCGGAGCTGAGGACGGTCCCGCCGGTGGCGCCGGCGGCCGGATCCTGCGGCTGCCTACGCCCCGGCGCCTGGCCAGGCAGCGCGACGGCTGGCGGACAGGCTCAGCCGGGTCAGGTACCGACCCCGCCGCAGAGCCGGACGAGACCGCAGCCGAGAAGGCAATTCAGCGGCGGTCGGTGACCGCCCGCTGGCGCCCGGCGACGATTATCACGGAGAAGGCCGCCCCGCGGCCGCGCGGACCGCAGGGCAGGGACAGTCCGATCCTCCACCCCGTGCGGCAGGGCAGGGCTGGCCAGTCAGCCGCCGCCGGGCAGCGGTCCGGGGCCCAGCCTGGCGCTGCCGAGCCGGGCGCCCCGCTGGCGTTCGTGCCCCAGCCGGCGCCTGCTCAGCAGGCCAGGCCCACGGCCGTGGCCAAGTTTTACCCGGTACGGCAGCCCGCGGCGGCGGCCGGCCAGGCTCCCGAGCGCACGTCCGCCGGGCCGCCGGGCAGCTCGCCAGTCCGCCAGCCTGACCGCACGGCTGGCTCACCGCCCGAGCGGCCATCCGGCCGGGCGCCAGCCACCGGGCGGGCATCCTCCGCCGGGCTGGTGCCCTCCTCCGGGCTGACTCCGGCGGCCGGCCAGGAGCAGGTCTTCCGCCCCGAGGCCCGGTCCGGGCCGGAGCCCTCACCCGGCCAGGAGCCCGTATCCGGCCCGGTGCCCGTATCCGGCCAGGAGCCGGTATCTGGCCCGGCGCCCGTATCCGGCCCGGCGCCGAAGTACCGGCCGGAGCAGAAATACCGGTCGGGACAGCAGGACCAGCCGGAGCAGGTATACCGGCCGAAGCAGAAATACCGGCCAGGGGCACCGCCTGGCCCGGGGCCCGTCTTCCGCCCCGATCCGTCGTCCGGCCAGGAACCGGTGTTCCATCATGATCCGTCGGCAGGCCCGGAGCGGGTCTTCCGCCCAGAGTCGCCGTCCGGGCAGCAGCCCGTCCGCCAGGGGGACGCACCCGGCCCGTGGCGCGGGCAGGAACCTGCTACCGCCGTTGAGCCGACCGGCCCTGCGCAGCAAGCCGCCGACACGCGGTCTGGCTGGGAGCGGATCACCGCGGCCATCGGCCCTGTGCTGAAGGAGTCCTTCGCGGTGGCACGCCGCCACCCGCTGGAGAGTGTCGCGATCGTGCTGCTGAGCGTCGGCGGATTGATCTTCCCGCTGATCTGGCTGGCGGGCGCGATCGTGGCGCTGCCGTCCCGGCTGTGGGACGTCAGGGACAAGTGGCTCGGTCTGGCGACGCCGGCCATCGTCACGATCGTCGGCAGCGCCGGCCTCGCCACGGGCATCCGGCACCTGTCTGCTGGCGCCTACATCCACGGGGCCATGACGATCGGCGGATACCTGATCCGCGTGAGCGGCGTACTCGGCGCGGCCTACCTGGCGTGGCGCGTTCGTCGCGGCCAGCGTGCCGCAGCGCCGCCCTGGCGCAGGCCGTACAGCTGATGGCGGCCGCCAGGCGGGCTGCGCGCAGCGCCGCGGCGACCTCGCCCGGCTGGCTCCGCAGGGTCCGGCCGGCCGGTAGCGCCGTGCCGTGCCGTTCAGCTTGGCGTCAGACCGGATAGCCTGGGCCCGAAGCACTCTCCGACGTTACTAGGTCCCTCCTCGCGTAAGGTCTCGCTCGTGCCCACTGGCAAGGTCAAGTGGTATGACGCCGACAAGGGTTTCGGCTTCCTCACCCGTGATGACGGAGGTGAGGTATTCGTGCATTCCTCGGCCCTCGAGGGAAGCGGCACCGTGCTACGCGCGGGCCAGCGGGTCGAGTTCGGCGTCGCCGAGGGCCGCCGGGGAACGCAGGCGCTGCAGGTCCGGACGCTCGACCCGCCGCCGACCGTGGCCAAGGTCAGCCAGAAGGATCCGGACGAGATGATCGTGCTCGTCGAGGATCTGATCAAGCTGCTGGACGGGGTATCGAACACCTACCGGCGCGGCAGGCATCCGGATAACCGGGACGCCAAGAAGATCGCGGCTGTGCTGCGAGCCGTCGCTGCCGACATCGAAGCCTGACCGCAGCAGATCGCAGCCGCGCTGCGCCCTGGGGCCATGCTGCGCCACGGGTCCCGCGGGAGCCTGAGCCTCCGCGGGAGCCTGAGCCTCCGCGGGAGCCGGGCCCCGGCGGGAGCCTGGTGCCATGCGGGAGCCCGGGCCCCGGCGGAACCTGGGGCCGTGCGGGAGCCACGGCGCCCGCGGGAACTTGGGACCCCGCAGGAACCTGAGCCGGCGGGAACCTAGGCCTCCCGGGAACCTGTGGGCCGTGCGAGGAGTCCGGGCCCGGCGGCCCGGCGCTGCTGGCTAGACCGTAGTTCCCCCCGATGGCGAATCGATATGGGCGCTGACCAGGTGAAACAGCCTCAGCTCATGACTACGTAGACATGTAATTTCCGTGATCAAGGGCTCTACCACCTGGTCAAACGCGTCGACCAATCGGCTTGGGGGCGTCTGCGGAGCAGGAGCACGGTCAGGGCCAGTGCGAGCGCGCTCGCGGCGACCGTTAGCCCGGCCACGCCGCTGTTGGTCAGCGACATCAGCAGCCCGGCCAGCCCGCCGGCCACCCATGACAGCTGGTGCAGCGTCTCGGAGGCTGCGAACGTGGACGATCGGATCTCCTCGCCGATTTCCCGCTGCACGATCGAGTCGAGCGCGAGCTTCACCAGGGCCTGCCCGAGCGCGGCCATCAGCGCTACCACGAGCGCGGCCCACAGCCCGAACAGCATCGCGCTCACGGCGGTGACAACCGTGGTCAGGGCAAGCATGCCGAAGACGATGGCCTGGGGCGCGCGGGACTTGAGGCCGGCGCCGATGGCCGTGCCGAGGAACCCGCCGAGCGCGGCGGCCCCGATCATCTCGCCGAGCGCCACCTTGTCCGGCACGGTGCCGAAATGTACAGTCCGGAGCAAGAACGCGAGGAAGAAGATCATGAATCCGGAGAACGCGCGCAGCGCGGCATTGGCGCCCATCGCCTCGCTGACGATCGGTCCGAGGCTGGGAAACTGCCACCAGCGCCGGCTGGGCCGCGCCAGCGGCACCGTGCCGCGAGGGCCGCGTGCGGCCGGCCCGTGCCTGTCCGGACCGCTAGTGCCCGGCCCATGCCGGTCCCGGCCGTAGCCGTGGCCGTCCGGCCGGCGTCGGCCCGCTCCGTTTCGGTCTGACGCGTGTGGGTCTGGCGCGTGCCGGTCTGGCGCGTGTGGGTCTGGCGCGTGCCGGTCTGGCGTGTGCCGGTCTGGCCCGTGCCCGTCCAGCTCGTGCCCAGCCAGGCCGCGGCCATCGGGGCTGGACGCGGCCGGTCCCCTCGTGGCCGCGCCAGCGGTCATGTCACCAGCGGCCAGTGGCGAGTCGACGCCATCGGGCAACCGCAAGCCGAGCACCATCGCCGCCAGGTAGGCCGCGGTGCCGATGCGCAGTACCCACGCGGCACCGCCCTGGCCGCCGCCCGCGATGACATCGATTCCCGCCGCCGCGGCGGCACCAACGGTGGACGCGATGAGCGCCGCAAGCGACGACCGCGCGTTCGCCGTGACCAGGGTGATCTCGGCAGGCAGCAGCCGGGGCGCGATCGCGCTGCGGGTGACGCCGAAGGCCTTCTGCAGCACCAGGACGCCGAATGCCGCGGGCAGCAGGTTGGCTGAGTCGTGGTGCTGCACGGCCACGGCCATGCCCCAGCAGAGCAGGCCGCGGGCGAGCAGGCTGCCTGCCAGGATGAACCGGCGGCCCTGCTGCACCTTGTCCAGCATCGGCCCGATAAGCGGCGCGAGCACGGCGAACGGCGCGATGGTGATCACGAGCGCCAGCGCGACCCGGCCGCGGGCCTGGTCAACCGAGGCGCTGAAGAACAAGGTGCCTGCCAGCGCGATGGCGACGAACGCGTCAGCGAGGCTGCTTGCCGCGGTCAGCTCGATGAGCTTGTTGAGTCCGGTACGCGAGGCCCCGGACGCTCCCGTCAGCCGGTGCACGACGCGGCTGGCGCCGCCTGCCGCCGAGGCGCCTGCCCGGGCAGCGGTCTGCGAGGCGGAGACGACCGAGCGCGTCGCCCGCCTGGCGCGCTCGCTCGTGCTCGTGCCGGGCTCTCGCATAGCCCAAGTATTCTGCCTAGCGAGGACTGGGACGACCCCGCCGGACAGGCGGGTTGCCCGCAGTCCCCGGTTATCGATGCGTACATGCCTCCCGATAAGGAACAATCACTGAACGTGAGCCCTACTCGCAGCCGCACCAAAGAGCCTGATGAAGCCTGCGCCCAGGCCGTTGACCTGGCCCGCGCCGCGGCGCTTGAGATGGCGGGGGCGGGCCAGGTCGGGCCGCATCGCGGCCTTGAGGTCGACGGTGACCGACTCGTCACGCACTTGTTTGACTGCCTCGACCCGGCCTACACCGGCTGGCACTGGGCCATCACCGTCGCCAGGGCCGCCCGCGCCAAGCTGGTCACGGTCAGCGAAGGCGTGCTGCTGCCTGGCCCGGATTCCTTGCTCGCGCCGGACTGGATCCCGTGGCGTGACCGGGTCCGGCCAGGCGACCTCGGGGTCGGCGACCTGCTGCCCGCCGGGCAGGACGACGAGAGGCTGGTGCCCGCGGCCGTACTCGAGGGCGACGACGGGTTCCTGGACTGGGACGACAGCGCGGACTGGGCAGCCGGCCAGGATCTGCTGGCCGGGATGAACCTGGCCGATGCCGCCGACGCGCTGCCGGCTGCCGCGCCGGCAGGCCAGGACGCCAGCACAGCGCCGGTGCGGGCCAGGGTGCTTTCGGCGATCGGCCGGGACGCGACAGCCGAGCGCTGGTACGCCAGCGAGCACGGGCCGCGGACGCCGCTGGCGCATGCCGCCCCGGCGCCGTGCGCGACCTGCGGGTTCCTGGTCCCGCTTGGCGGCCCCCTCGGCCGGGTGTTCGGCGTCTGCGCGAACGAGTACGCGCCGGACGACGGCAGGGCCGTGTCGCTGGATCATGGCTGCGGTGCGCACTCGGAGGCGGTCACGCCGGCCGGGCCGTTCACCACCATCGCCCCCGTCGTGGATGAACTCGGCTACGACCTCGTCGACGCGCCGGGCATCTCGATGACCGAGACCGTCTTCGAGTCACTAGATCACGGCTGATCACCGGCCGCGTGCCCGCCGTCCCCGGGCGCACGGCGCTGCGCGGCCCGGGCACGGGACCGCTTGAGTACGGGCACGTAGCAGAGCCCGAAGATCCCGAGGCCGACTCCTGTCGCGCAGGTCCAGATCCACCAGCGGTCGGCGGCCGGGATGCTGTCACGCGCGATCAGCAGCGCGACCAGCGCGACCGCCCAGCATACGGTGATGACACCCGTCACCAGCTGGTCGTTGGCCTCCAGCGGCGGCGGCGCTGGCCGGGTCGGGCGGATCACGAAATCAAGGCTAGTCCAGGGCTGGCCGACACCCCGCCATGGCGCCTTCCGTGTTGTACTTAGAACCCCTCCGGTGCGACATCGGCCGGGGCCCGCCCGTTCCCGCTGCTGACGGTTTGACGGAATGCAGGATATCCGTCTACGGTTAGCAAAAGTAATGACTCAGGCTAAAGAACATGACGATTGCAGCGCAGAGCAGGACGGACGCCGGCCTCGCCACGGCCCTCCGGATCTCGGTAAGCAGGCTGGCCCGCCGGCTGCGTGTCGAGCGGATAGCACAGGGATCGATCGAGCACGCGCTGTCCGACACCCAGCTGGCCGCACTGGCGGCCCTGGAACGGCACGCGACGATGAGCCCGGGCGAGCTGGCCGAGCACGAAAAGGTACAGCCGCCGTCCATGACCCGGGTCATCGCCGCGCTGGAGGTACGCAACCTGGTCATGCGGATGCCGCATCCGACGGACAGGCGCCAGGTCGTGCTCACGGTGACCGCCGAGGGCAGGGAAGTGGTGAACCAGGCCCGCCGCCGCAGGGAAGCCTGGCTGGCCATGCGGCTAAAGGAGCTCAGCCCGCAGGAACGGGCGACGCTCCGGGCGGCCGCCCCGATTCTGGAGAAGCTCAGCCAGTCCTGACGGCCGGGCCGGTTCCGCCCGCCGGTCACCGGATGTTCACCTCGCTGCATACGCGTAATTACCGGCTCTTCGCGACCGGGCAGGTCATCTCCAACACCGGCAGCTGGATGCAGCGCGTCGCGCAGGACTGGCTCGTGCTCCAGCTCACGCACGGGAGCGGTACGGCGCTCGGCATCACCACCGGCCTGCAGTTCCTCCCGATGCTGTTCAGCATGTGGGGCGGGATGATCGCGGACCGTTATCCCAAGCGCCGGATCCTGCTGGCCACGCAGGCGGCGATGGGCGGGCTCGCGCTGGTCCTCGGCGTGCTGGCGCTAACCGGCGTGGTGCAGATCTGGCAGGTCTACGCGCTGGCCCTCGCGCTCGGCGTGGTGACCGTCGTCGACAACCCGACCAGGCAGTCGTTCGCTGTCGAGATGGTCGGGCGGGCAGGCATGCCGAACGCGATCGCGCTCAACAGCGCCGTTTTCAACCTCGCCAGGATCGCCGGCCCGGCCATCGCCGGGCTCGTCATCGCCGCGGTCGGGACGCCCGTGGCCTTCCTGGTGAACGCCGCATCGTATGCCGCGGTCCTGATCAGCCTGAAGCTGATGCGGCCGGCGGAACTGCACCTGGCCGAACGGGTGCCCAGGGCCAAGGGCCAGCTCCGCGAGGCCGTGCGGTACGTGCGGGCGCGGCCCAACCTGTGGCTGACCATGGTGCTTGTCTTCTTCGTGGCCACGTTCGGCATGAACTTCCAGGTGACCAATGCGCTGATGTCCCGTCAGGTGTTCCACACCGGGGCGGGGGCGTTCGGGCTGGCCTCCGCGGTGTTCGCGCTGGGCGCGCTGGGCGGGGCGCTGCTCGCCGCCCGCCGCGGCAGGCCGACCATGCCAGTGCTGCTCGTGATGTCGTTCGCGTTCAGCGTGTTCGAGATCGCCGGCGGGCTGATGCCGTCTTTCTGGTCGTTCCTGGTGCTGCTCGTGCCGACCGGCCTGACGCTGCTCAGCTTCACCACCGCCGCGAACTCGGCGACGCAGCTCGGCACGACGGCCGCGATGCGCGGCCGGGTGATGGGGCTCTACATGCTCGTCTTCCTCGGTGGCGCCCCGGCCGGGGCGCCGCTAGCCGGCTGGATCGCCGAGATGTTCGGGCCCAGGATGAGCATGATCGCGGGTGGCGTGATCTCGGCCGCTGCCGTTGTCGTCATCGGGGCCGTGCTCAGCCGGGCTCGCGGGGTGCGCGCCCGGTCGTACCTCCGTCCCGCCCAGCTCGCGCGGATGGTCACCTGACCGCCTGGTCAGCGGCGGCTGACTCGCCTGGTCAGCGGCGGCCTGGTCCGGCCCGCAGGCTCCCGCCGCCGGTCCGGTCCGGCTGGCGGCGTGCGACACACTAGGGCAATGACTACTACCGAGCGCGCCGAGCCGCCGCTGGAGGCACCAGAACGCGAGATGCTGACCGCGTGGCTGGACTATCACCGCACGACGCTGGCCTGGAAATGCGAGGGCCTCACCGACGAGCAGCTGCGGCAGCGAGCGGTGCCGCCGTCCACCCTGTCCCTGCTCGGCCTGGTCCGGCACATGGCCGAGGTGGAGCGGTCCTGGTTCCTCCGGGTGCTCAGCGGCGAGGACGCGCCGCCCAGGTACTTCACCGACGCCAACCCCGACGGTGAGTTCGACGACGTGCAGGACGCCGACGTCGCTGAAGCCTTCGCCAGCTGGCGGGAGGACTGCGAGCGGGCGCGGGAGCGAGTCGCCGCGGCCGCGTCGCTGGATGCCACCGGCGAAAGGCGGGGGGAGCTCTTCTCGCTGCGCTGGATCCTTGTTCATATGATTGAGGAATACGCCAGGCACAACGGGCACGCCGACCTGCTGCGGGAGAGGATCGACGGCTCGGTTGGCGACTGACGGCGGTGCGGCGGGTCGCCAGGCCGGCTACCAATAGCCGGATGAGGCTGTTCGTCGCGATCACGCCGCCCGCGGCAGCGCTGGACGAGCTCGCGGCCGCGGTGGCGCCGCTGCGGGATGCATGGCCGCGGCTGCGCTGGACTGACCGCCGCAGGTGGCACCTCACGCTCGCGTTCCTCGGCGAGGTGGACGAGATCGTGGCCGGCCGGCTCGGCCCTCGGCTGGAGCGCGCCGCGCACCGCCACCCGGCGCTGACGTTGTCGATGGCCGGCGCGGGTGCCTTCGCGAGGCCGGCCAGGGCACGGGCGCTGTGGGCCGGAATCGGCGGCGACACCCGCGCCCTGGCGGGCCTGGCCGGCTCCGTGGCCGCGGGCTGCCGCCGGGCCGGGGCGCCGCCGCCGGACGAGGGCAGGCACTTCCGGCCACACCTCACGCTTGCGCACTGCCGGGAGCCCGCCGACGTGCGTGTCCTGGTCGAGTCGCTGTCCGGTTACGCGGGGACGCCCTGGCAGGCCAGCGAGATCAGCCTTAACCGCAGCTTTCTCGGCGCGCGCCCGAGGCACGAGGTCATCGGCAGCTGGCCGCTCCATGGTCCAGGCTGACGATCCCCGGCGCGATCCCGGCCCGCTGCCTGGCCGTGCTGAGTACCTAACGCCGGCTCTTCGCCATCTGGGATAGCGTTCCGCCTGATGGATGCGCTTTTGGTATGCGCCGGCGCATACCTATCCTTCATCCATCAGGCGGAACGCGCCCCGCACGCATACAGTCACCCCACCAGCATCAAGTCCATCACCGGCCACGGCGGACGCGGGCTGCCGGGTCTGCTACGCGGCCGCCGGGGCTGCTACGCGACCGGGGCTGCTACGCGACCGGGGCTGCTACGCGACCGGGGCTGCCACGCGACCGGGGCTGCCACGCGACCGGGGCTGCTACGCGGCCGCCGGGGCTGCTACGCGGCTGCCGGGCCTGCTACGCGGCCGCCGGGGCTGCTACGCGGCTGCCGGGGCTGCTACAGGCGCTCGATGACGTAGTCGATGCAGGCGGTCAGCGCCTGCACGTCGGCCGGGTCCACCGCGGGGAACATGCCGACCCGCAACTGGTTGCGGCCCAGCTTGCGGTACGGCTCCGTGTCCACGATCCCGTTCGCCCGCAGCACCGCCGCGAGCGCCGCGGCGTCCACCTCGTCATCGAAGTCGATCGTCCCCACGACCTGGGAGCGTTGCTCCGGCCTGGCCACGAACGGCGTCGCGTACGGGGCCTTCTCCGCCCACTCGTACAGCCCGGCCGACGAGTCGGCCGTCCGCGCGACGGCCCAGTCCAGCCCGCCCTGGCCCAGCAGCCAGTACACCTGATCGGCGAGCAGGATCAGGTCGGCGACCGATGGCGTGTTGTACGTCTGCTGCAGGCGGGAGTTGCCGATCGCGACCGGCAGCGAGAAGAACTCAGGGATGTACCGGCCGCTGGCCGCGATGTGCTCAGCCCTGGTCAGCGCCGCGGGCGACATCAGCGCGATCCAGAGGCCGCCGTCAGCGCCGAAGCACTTCTGCGGCGCGAAGTAGTACGCGTCGAAGTCGCCGGCCAGCACCGGCAGCCCGCCCGCGCCGCTGGTCGCGTCAACCAGCAGCAGCGCGCCCGGATCCGCGCCCTCGACCCGGCCGACCGGCATGGCCACGCCGGTGGACGTCTCATTGTGGGTCAGCGCGTAGGCATCGATGCCGGCCTCCGCGCGGGCCTCCGGATGCATTCCCGGCGCGGACTCGATCACCGCCGGCGAGTCCAGCCACGGCGCGGCGGACGTCACCTTCGCGAACTTGGACGAGAACTCACCGAACGACAGGTGCAGCGACCGGTGATCCACCAGGCCGAACGCCGCGATCTCCCAGAAGGCCGTGGTGCCGCCATTGCCCAGCACGACCTCATAGTCATCCGGCAGGGAGAAATAGTCGGCCAGGCCGTCCCGGATGCGCTGTACCAGGGAGCGGACCGGGGCCTGGCGATGCGAGGTGCCCATCAGCGCGGCACCGGGCCCGGCCAGCGCGGTCAGCTGCTCGGGCCGGACTTTGGACGGGCCGCAGCCGAACCGGCCGTCGGCCGGCCGCAGGCCCGCCGGGATGGTAATTCCGGCCGCGGGCGGCCCCTGGCTGGGCAGGCTGGGCGCCCCGGCCGTCCCCTGGCCTGCTGCCCCGGTGCTGCGTGGCCCGGCCCCTGCGGCGGTGGCCGGCCCGGCGTGATCGGGCCGCTGGTCAGACATCCTTGTCCAGCACGTCGGCGGCACCGGGCACGTCCCGGACCGGGCGGCTCTTCGGGCCGACGTAGCGGGCACTCGGCCTGACCAGCCGCCCGGTCTGCTTCTGCTCGAGGATGTGCGCCGCCCAGCCGGCGGTGCGCGCGCAGGTGAACATCGAGGTGAACATATGCGAGGGAACCTCGGCGAAGTCCAGCATGATCGCCGCCCAGAACTCCACGTTCGTCGCCAGCACCCGGTCCGGCCGCCGGGCGTGCAGCTCAGCCAGTGCGGCCGTCTCCAGCGCCGCGGCTACCTCGTACCTGGGCGCGCCCAGTTCCTTGGCCGTCCTGCGCAGCACCCGCGCCCGCGGGTCCTCGGCCCGGTACACGCGATGGCCGAAGCCCATCAGCCGCTCGCCGTTGTCCAGTGCCTGCTTGACGTACGCGTCAGCGTCCCCGGTCTTCTCGACTTGCTCGATCATGTGCAGTACCCGCGCGGGCGCGCCGCCGTGCAGCGGGCCGGACATCGCGCCGACCGCCCCGGACAGCGCGGCGGCCACGTCGGCGCCGGTGGAAGCGATCACGCGCGCGGTGAACGTCGAGGCGTTCAGGCCGTGCTCGGCCGCCGAGGTCCAGTACGCGTCGATGGCCTTCACATGCCGGGGATCCGGCTCGCCGCGCCAGCGGATCATGAAGCGCTCGGTAATCGTCCTGGCCGCGTCCACCTGCCGCTGCGGGACCATCGGCAGCCCGGGACCACGGGCGGACTGCGCGACGAAGGACAGCGCCATCACCGAGGCCCTGGCCAGGTCCTCGCGGGCCTGCTCGTCACTGATGTCAAGCAGCTGGCGCATCCCCCAGGCCGGCGCGAGCATCGCGAGCGCGCTCTGCACGTCCACCCGGATGTCCCCGGAGTGCACCGGGATCGGGTAAGGCTCGGCCGGCGGCAGCCCGGGCGCGAACGCATTGTCCACCAGCAGCCCCCACACATGCCCGTAGGGCACGTGCGCGACGAGCTCCTCGATGTCGACCCCCCGGTAGCGGAGCGAGCCGCCTTCTTTGTCGGGTTCGGCGATTTCCGTCTCGAACGCGACGACGCCCTCGAGTCCCGGCGTGAAGTCAGACATCTGGCGTTCCTCCATCTCCTCATCGATGGCTGGCCGGTGGCCTGGCCGCCGCCGGATCAGCGGTCGTGCCAGGCGGCCGGGACGGCTATCAGATGGCCAGCCGGTCCATTCAACCGCGCGCGGGGCGCAATAAGCCAACTGCGCCGTGCACCGCCCTGTCATGGCCAAGCTAACCAGCGCGGATAACCGGGCTGCCGCGGGCCTGTCCGGTGAGATCACTACCCTTGGATGTCATGCGGCACGCAGATGATCTAGCCGGGCGGGTGACGAGCCGGCTGACCGAGCAGGAGGCCGCCCGGCAGGCCGGCCTGGCGGGCGGCCGGGTGACCGGCCTTGACGCGAGCATGCTGGCCGACGACCCGGTCACCCAGTTCTCCCGGTGGCTGGCGGACGCCGCGGCGGTTCCGCTGCCGGAGCCGACGGCGATGGTGCTCGCGACGGCCTCCGCCCAGGGCTGGCCGCGCGCCAGGATGGTGCTGCTCAAGAGCTACGACTCGGGCGGTTTCACCTTCTATACCAACCGCACCTCCAGGAAGGGCAAGGACCTGGCCGCCGTACCGCGGGCCTGCCTGCTCTTCCCGTGGCACGCGATGCATCGCCAGGTGATCATCGAAGGGACCGTCACCGCGCTGTCCACCGAGCAGAGCGAGCCCTACTTCCGCAGCCGCGCGCGCGGATCGCAGCTGGGCGCGTGGGCCAGCAGGCAGTCGTCGGTGATCGGGTCCAGGGAGGATCTGGACGAGCGTTACCGGCGGCTGGAGGACCGGTGGCCGGAGGGAACCCCGGTGCCGATGCCGGACTTCTGGGGCGGGTACCGGGTCGTGCCGGTGACCTTCGAGTTCTGGCAGGGCCGGGCGAACCGGCTGCATGACAGGTTCCGGTACCGGCGTCCCGGCGGCCAGTGGGTCATCGAGCGCCAGGCTCCGTGATGACCGGGGCCTGACGGCTCGTTCTCCCGTCAGGCGGCTGCTCACCCGATCGCGAGCGGTCCCTTCCCCGCTAGCCCGCGCCCTGGCGGAGTTCTTCCTGTTCGCCGGGGGGGCACCCAGGCATAGCATCGGTGCTGAAGGGAGGAACCTTGACCGCTCATGGGCTGATCGACACGACGGAGATGTACCTGCGCACGATCTTCGAGCTCGAAGAGGAGGGCATCGTCCCGCTGCGCGCGCGCATTGCCGAGCGCCTGTCGCAGAGCGGCCCGACCGTGAGCCAGACGGTCGCGCGGATGGAGCGGGACGGGCTGGTCCGGGTGGAAGGGGACCGGCAGCTGGCGCTGACCGCGACCGGCCGCGCGCTGGCGGTCGGCGTGATGCGCAAGCACCGGCTGGCCGAGTGCCTGCTCGTCGAGGTCATCGGGCTGCCCTGGGAAGAGGTGCACATCGAGGCATGCCGGTGGGAACACGTTATTTCCGACAACGTGGAGCGCCGGCTGGCGGAGCTGCTGGAGTATCCCGTCCACTGCCCGCACGGAAATATCATTCCCGGGCTCGACGAACTAGGGATACCGGCCGATGCCAGCAAGCGGGCACTGGCGGCCGGGCTTGAGGATGCGGTGGCCATGACCAAGATCGCATCAGCCCGCGCCGAGCCGGTGGTTATCCGCCGGATAAGCGAGCAAGTCCAAAGTGATCAGGACTTGATGCTTAAACTAAAGAATATAGGGATACAGCCGGGACGTGAGGTGACGCTCCTGGCGAGCGACAACGGCGTGCGGGTGACGAGTGAGGACAGGGTTAGCGGTGCTGCGGCGGAACTGCCCCGCAACGTCGCCGTGCACGTGTTCGTTACGAGGTCGTGAACTTTGCGGCGGCAGGTACGCCAGCGATGGCATCCGTGGTCTGGCAGCGGTCCGGTGAAGCAGCCCGGTGACGCCGTGCTTGGCGACATTGCGTCACGGCTGGGCAGCGATGCGGTCCTGGACCAGGCGGAGGCCGGCGTCGTCGTCACCGACAGGCTTGGCAATCTCCAGTACGCGAATTCGTTCGCGGTAAGGCTGTTCGGATTTCCCGATGACCCCGGTCACCTCGTCGGCCGCTCGCTTCTTTCGCTCGGATTCGAAGAAGGCGATCTGCGAAAGGCCAATCACCTGGCGGGCCAGGTCCTGCGCGGCCGCGCATGGGAGGGAACCTTCGCGATCCTGCGCACGGACGGTTCCCGCGTCTTTGTGCGCGCGCAAGCCGTGCCGCTGCGCCCGGCGGGCGGACAGATCACCGGAATCGTGATCATGGCACGGGAGGCGACCAAGCGGGGCAGCGCGCGGGAGCGGGAGCAGATGGGCCTGCTTGAGCGCATCGGGGAGCGGCTGGCCGGGTCCCTGGAGTTCGGCACGACCTTGCGCCAGGTGGCGGAGACGCTGGTGCCGCAGTTCGCCGACCACTGCCTGATCGACCTGATCCAGGGTGACAAGCTGGTCCGGCGGGCTCAGCTGCACGCCAGGGGCTGGATGCCGGAGCCAGGGACCTGGGCGATGGTTGGCCAGCCGATCAGGTACCCGGAAGGTCACTTCTGCCAGCAGGCGATGGCCCGGATGGACACGGTCATCCTGGAGGACGTGGAGAGCGCGCAGTTCCCCCCGCCGAGCCCGGCGAGCCAGCAGGCCTCCGATGACGTCGGCCTCAGGTCGGTGATCGCCGCGCCGCTGATCGCCCGCGGCGAGCTACTCGGCGTGATGAGCCTGGCGCTTTCGCGGCTGACGGAGCGCGAGGAGCCGTATTACGGGCCGGACGATCGCGACTTCCTCAGCACGGTCGCCAGCCGGGTCGCCGTCGCCATCGACAACGCGATGCTGTTCGAGGAGGAGCGCCGCACCGCGCTGGCGTTCCAGACCAGCCTGCTCCCGCAGAATCCGCCGGCGGTGGACGGCCTCGACGTCGCCTACAAGTACGTGCCCGCCAAGCCGCTGGAGACTCATGGCCAGGGGATCCAGACCCAGGTGGGCGGGGATTGGTACGACATCATCGCGCTGTCGGCCGGGCGGGTGGGGATCGTCATCGGCGACGTGGAAGGCCGCGGGGCACGCGCCGCCGCGATCATGGGCCAGCTGCGGGCGGCCCTGCGCGCGTTCGCCCAGGACGACAAGCCGCCGGCCGAGATACTCCGCAGGCTGGACGACTGGTGCCGGACGCTCGGCCCGTCGCAGGCGCAGTCGCACGGTTTCCCGGCCGCCGATCCGCCGATCGTGAGCTGCACGTATCTCGTCTATGACGCCTGGTCCCGCAGCCTGTCGTTCGCCAACGCCGGCCACGATGCGCCGCTGCTCGTGACCGGCCTGGACGTCGGCCAGATGGAGATCGAGCACAAGGGAGTGCTGCTGGGGGTGCGGGGGAAGGGCATCGCCGGCGTTCCGCCCTACCGGGAGGAAACCCGGCACCTGGCGCCCGGCTCGACGCTCGTCTTCTACACCGACGGCCTGACCGACCGGCGCCAGCGGGCGGACGGCACCGGCCACTACACCGAGGCGGAGGCGCTGGAGATGCTGCGCCAGGCGGTCCGGTCGGTGGCGCGCGGCAGCGTCGAGGACATAGCGCAGGCTGCCGAGCAGGCCGTTCCCGGGGATATCGACGACGACATGGCCATCGTCGTGGTCCGGACCTCCGCCACGGATCTCGCGTCCTGGGAAGGCAACTTCCCGGCCGAGCCGATCCGCGTGTCCGAGGCCCGCAAGCTCGCCCACGACACGTTCGTCCGCTGGGGCATGGAGCTTGAGCAGGTCGACCTGGCCTGCCTGCTGGTATCCGAGGTGGTCACGAACGTCGTCCTGCACGCGGCGATCTCGCCGAGCCCGCGGAATGAGTTCGTGGCCGGGGCGGAGGCCTCGGCCCTGGGCCTTGCCGCCGGCTCAGCGGGGGCGGCTGCCCCGGCTGCGGAGGAGCTGCTGGACGAATGGCCTGATCTGCCGTTCGGCATTGGTCATTCCCCGGTCGGCAAGGAGTTCACGCTCCGGCTCCGGCGCGGGACGGCCTCGACCTGGGTCGAGGTCTTCGATGCTGACCTGCGGCTGCCCAGGATCCGCAGCGCGGGGGAGAACGACGAGGGCGGCCGCGGGCTGTACCTGGTCGACCAGCTGGCGACCCGGTGGGGATCACGGCCGACTCATGACGGCAAGGCAGTCTGGTTCGAGGTGCCGCTCAGCGGCGGTGTCGGCGGGTTATGACCGCAGCCGGGCGGGATCAGTGCTGGGAGGACGCCCACATGCCGAGAACGATGATCACGAACACCGCGATGATGACGGCCCAGGTCCCGCCCGTAACGCCGAGCCCGAGCCGACGCCGCATCCTGGTCAGGAAGAACGCGACGAGAATGGCCAGAAACGCCAGCAGGATCAGCCCTGTCGTCATCGCTGCCTCCCGGGATCCGTTCCTTCGAGCATAAAGCCGGGCGGGGATGGCGCCTACGGCTGGTTCTGCCAGCCCAGGATCTGCTGAGCCGGCTCGCCGCTATGGCACCGGCCGATTGCCGGAGTAATCTCGGAGTAACCGTGCAAATTCCGCGGGCGAGGGACCACGGGCAGGCCCGGGCGGCCGGCTGATGGAGGGCGCAGTGGCGGAGGCATTCATCGTCGGGGCGGTGCGTACGCCCGTCGGCAGGCGGAACGGCGGCCTGGCCGGAGTGCACCCCGTCGATCTGGCGGCGCACGTGCTGACCGAGATTGTCGCGCGGACCGGCGCCGATCCGGGCGCCGTCGACGATGTGATCATGGGCTGCGTGTCCCAGATCGGCCCGCAGTCGATCGACATCGCGCGCAACGCCTGGCTCTCGGCCGGCCTGCCGGAGAACGTGCCCGGCGTGACCATCGACCGGCAGTGCGGCTCGTCCCAGCAGGCCGTCCATTTCGCCGCGCAGGCCGTCCTCTCCGGGACGCAGGATCTCGTGGTCGCCGCCGGCGTGGAGAGCATGAGCATGGTGCCGATGGGCTCGACCGTCACGCTGCCGCTGGCCAGCGGCATGCCGCCGCCGTTCGGGCAGGGCTGGAAAGACCGCTACGGCGACCAGGAGATCTCCCAGTTCCGCGGCGCCCAGCTGGTCTGCGAGAAGTGGGGAATCAAGCGACTGCAGCTGGAGGAGTACTCGCTGGAGAGCCACCGGCGGGCGATCCGCGCGATCGACGAGGGCAGGTTCGCCAGGGAAATCACCCCGGTCGGCGGCGTGACGACGGACGAGGGCCCGCGCCGGGACACGTCGCTGGAGAAGATGGCCGCCCTGGCGCCGCTGCGGGAAGGCTGGGAGATCACCGCGGCGACCGCGTCGCAGATCTCGGACGGCGCGGCTGCGCTGATGATCGCCTCGCAGGACGCGGTCGAGCGGCACGGTCTAACCCCGCGAGCGCGCATCCACGCGCTGACGGTGATCGGCTCTGACCCGGTGTTCATGCTCACCGGGCCGATCCCGGCGACCGAGCAGGCGCTGGCCCGGGGCGGGCTCGGCATCGAAGATATCGACGTGTTCGAGGTCAACGAGGCGTTCGCGCCGGTGCTGATCGCCTGGTCCGCGGACACCGGGGCGTCCCTGAAAAAGACCAACCCGAACGGCGGCGCGATCGCGCTTGGTCACCCGCTCGGCGCCACCGGCGCGATCACGATGACCAAGCTGCTGCACGAGCTTGAGCTCACCGGCGGTAGGTACGGCCTGCAGACCATGTGCGAGGGCGGCGGACAGGCGAACGCCACGATCATCGAGCGCCTCGCCTAGCCAGAAGCACGGCAAGCTGCCCGTTCCATGATCACGGAGGATCCGGGCGTCCGTCCCCAGAATTCTCCGTGATCATGAAATTCTGGCCCCTCTCCGTTCGCCGCCCGCCGCCCGGCCGTCCGCCGTGCGGCCAGTCGGCTCGCAGGGAATATACAATTCGAGTCATAGGTTCTCTCTTGTAGACGACAGAGGTTACCTGGACCGCGAGATCCGGATCCGGGTACTCACACGAGAGGTGAACTGCAGTGTTGCTGACATCGTTCGACCCATTCGCGGAATTCGACCGGCTCGCCCAGCGGGCGTTCGGCACGGCGGGCGCTGCCATCGCGAGGCCGCACGCTGCCATGCGGATGGACGCCATCCGCCGGGAGGGTGACGTCCTGCTCCGGTTCGACCTGCCCGGCATCGACCCCGACAGCATCGAGGTCACCGTGGACAACGGCGCGCTGACCGTCAGCGCGAAGCGGTCCGAGGAGTACACCGAGGGTGACAAGCCGTTCATCCGCGAGCGGGTGATGGGCACCTTCACCCGCCGGCTGTACCTTGCCGACACAGCCGACGCCGACAAGATCGAGGCCGACTTCGAGGCCGGCGTCCTGACCGTGCGCGTCCCGGTCCAGGAGAAGGCCAAGCTGCGCAAGGTCGAGGTTCGCACCGACGCCAAGGCGATCACCGCCTGACGCGGCAGCGGGACCTCGGAGATACGCTGTCCGGGCCCGGCGGCCGCAATGACGAGCCGTCCGGGCCCGGACCCATCCATGGAGTGAGCCGTGCCGTCATTGCCACTTGATGACGAGAACCTGCCCCTGTTCACGGTCGGGCAGGTAGCCGAGTTGCTGGAGATCCAGCAGGCATTCCTGCGGCGGCTTGACGAGTTCCGGGTCGTGCAGCCATCCCGGTCCGCGGGCGGCCAGCGCCGCTACACGCGCAATGAGATCACTGTCGTGCAGTACGTCGTGGAACTGGTCAGCGAGGGCATGACGCTTGCTGCCGTCCGCCGGGTGCTTGAGCTTGAGGCACGCGTGAAAGAACTTGAAGATGAACGAGCCCGCCTCCGTGCTGCCCTCGCCGAACGTGATCAGCGCCCCGGGCTGCGGCGCAGCCAATGGTGACCAGCCCGCCGCCGGACCCGCGAGACCGGCAGGCGGGTGAGCGGCGGCGGCTGCGTTATCGATGGGTCTGCTGTTTTCGGCCGGCCGCCGTCAAGGCCGGTCACCCGGCGTGCCGGTGCACATTGTCGTGCTTCGACGGCCCTGGTTCCGCCGCCGCGACCCACGGACCCGGCGTGGACGGGTCGATGACGCCGTCCTCCAGCCAGGTGTAGCGGCCGGCCAGGACGCGCCGGGAGACCGCGACATCGGCGGCGTCGCTGTTGGCCCACAGCTGGCTGAACAGCTCCTCGCAGCGCAGCCTGGCCTGCGTGCAGAACGCGCTGGCCAGCTCGAATCCCGTCTCGCCGCGCCCGTCGGCGGTGGCGTCGGCCGCGTCCTGCTGGGCGCGGGTGCAGGCGGCGCTCATCGCGTACAGCTCGGCGCCGATGTCGACGATCCGGCCGAGGAAGCCCTGCTTGCGCTCCAGCTTGCCCTGCCAGCGGGCCATGCCGTAGAAGGTGACGCGGGCCAGCTTCCTGCTCGCCCGCTCCACGTACCGCAGGTTCCCGGCGAGCGGGCCGAACTCGGCATATGCCCCCGGCTGCTGCCCCTTGCCGGTGACCAGGGTAGGCAGCCATTTCGCGTAGAACCCGCCGGCCTTCGCGGCCGCCCTGGCCTTGCGCCCGGCCGGCACGCCGGGCTCGATCAGCTCGCCGGCCGCCGCGAGGTGCGCGTCCACGGCCTCGCGGGCGATGAACAGCCGCATGATCTCCGACGAGCCCTCGAAGATCCGGTTGATCCGCATGTCGCGCAGCATCTGCTCGGCCGGGATGCCACGCTCGCCGCGCGCGGCCATCGAGGCTGCCGTCTCGTAACCGCGCCCGCCGCGGACCTGGACGAGCTCATCGACGATCTGCCAGCCCATCTCGGAGCAGTACAGCTTGGCGAGCGCCGCCTCGATCCTGATGTCCTGCCGCTTGCCGTCGGCCAGCTGGCTGGACAGCTCGACGACGGCCTCCAGCGCGTAAGTGGTCGCGGCGATGAACGAGAGCTTCCTGGCTACCGCCTCGTGCTCGCCGACCGGACGGCCCCACTGGACGCGCTCGGACGACCACTCCCTGGCGATCTTGACGGCTAGCTTGCCGGCCGCCGCGCAGCTGGCCGGGAGCGACAGACGGCCCGTGTTCAGCGTGGTGAGGGCGATCTTCAGGCCCCTGCCCTCCTCGCCGATCCGGTCGCTGGCCGGCACCCGGACCTGGTAGAACCTGGTGACCCCGTTCTCGAGCCCGCGCAGTCCCATGAACTTGTTGCGCTGCTCGACCGTGATGCCGTCGGCCTTTGCCTCGACCACGAACGCGGTGATGCCGCCGCGGTGACCATCGCTCCTCGGCACCCGGGCCATCACCACCAGCAGGTCAGCGACTACTCCGTTGGTGGTCCACAGCTTGACGCCGTTCAGCACGTACTCGGAGCCGTCGGCGGACGGCTCCGCCGTGGTGCTCAGCCGGGCCGGGTCGGAGCCGACATCGGGCTCGGTCAGCAGGAACGCGCTGATCTCGCCCCGGGCGCACCTGGGCAGGTAACGCTGTTTCTGCTCGTCGGTGCCGAACTGGGCGATCGGCTGCGGCACGCCGATGGACTGGTGCGCGGAAAGCAGCGCGGCGATGGCAGGCGATACCGACCCGGCGATGATCAGCGCGCGGTTGTAGTAGAGGTAGCTGAGGCCGAGCCCGCCGTACTCGGGCGAGATCTTGATGCCGAACGCGCCGAGATCGGCGAGGCCCTTGACCACCTCGTCCGGGATCTTCGCGTCCCGCTCGATGACCGCGCCGCTGACGGATGTCTCGCAGAACTCACGCAGCCGGGCGCAGAACTCCTCGCCCCGGCGGGCCAGGTCGTCGTCCTGGCGCGGCTGCGGGTACACCAGGCCGAGCTGGAAGTCGCCAAGGAACAGTTGCTTGCCGAAGCTCGGCTGCAGCCAGGCCGACTCCCTGGCCGCCTCGGCGACCTGCCGGGCCTGCCGCTCGTCGACAAGGCGGGCAGGCCCCGCGGCGTGCTGGCCGGATCCCGCGGCGTGCTGGCCGGATCCCGCGGCGTGCTGGCCGGATCCCGCGGCGTGCTGGCCGGATCCCGCGGCGTGCTGGCCGGATCCGCTGCTCGGGTTGCTGCTGCGCGCGCTCGCTCATGAGGCCGTCCTCGTTCTCGCCGGGTCACTGGAACTACTTCCCAGTAATACCGGCCGGTAACGCGGGCGGCGGGGACCGGACGGGCCGCTGGTCCCCGGTCAGCTACGGCGGGGTCAGTCCCCGGGCTCGTACTTGAACGAGACCTGCAGCTTGGTGCGGTAGGTGATGGCCCCGCTCTCGTCAAGGTGGATGTCCTGCTCGACAACCTCGGCGACCCGGAGATCACGGATTGTCTGGCTCGCGGTCCTTATCGCCTCGGCGGCGGCCTCTTCCCACGAAGTGCTGCTGGTTCCGATGAGGTCAATTACCTTGTACACGCTCATGAGGTCTCCTCTTAACGGCGTCGCCGCCGCACCTGATATGCGGTGCCGGGCGTCGGGCTGATTCCGCCAAATTAGTAAATCATGATTCACTTTCCTGGTGGCGCGACCGCGCGGGATCGATGACGAGAGGCTGCTGTCTGCCGCCCAGGCGCTGCTGTTCGAGGTGGGCCCGGCGGCCTTCACGTTGCAGAAGTCCGCGCGGCGGGCTGGCGTCTCCGCGGCCACGCTGATCAAGCGGTTCGGGTCCAAGCAGGAGCTGCTGCTGGCGTTGAACCGGCGGTGGGCCGCGTCGATCGAGCCGGGGATGACGGCGGCGGCCGAGGGCCATGACACGCCGCTCGGGCGGCTGCGCGCCGCGGCCCTGTGGGGCTACGCGGACCTCGACTCCCCGGCTAATGCGGCCAGCCAGCTCGCGGCGCTCGCGCTTGACCTGCAGGACGAGAAGATGCGGGAGTTGCTCGCCGCTGGCTGGGGAACGGCCCAGCACCACCTCGCCCGGCTCGCACAGGAGGCCATCGACGCTGGCGAGCTGACCGGTCAGCCGCCGGCCGGGCAGGCCGCGAGGATTCTCCTCGCGGCCGGCGAGGGCACCTGCCTGGCCTGGTCGGTCGCGCCGAGCGGCTCGCTGGTTTCCCGGGTGGAAGCTGATCTTGACGCGATCCTGGCCGCATGGAGTACGGGGACCGCGTTTAGCGGGCCGGGCCGGGCTGGGCCGGGCTGGGCGGGGCGGCGCTGCGGTCCTGCCCGGCCCGGCGGGTCAGGGGCCGGCCGCTAGCGGTAGCCGAGTTCGGTCGCTGGCCTGCCCGGATCCTGGATCTCCACGAGATACCGCCAGCAGTCCGGCTGGGTGCCGTCGGCGTCGGTGACGCCGTAGGTTCGCGCGAGCTGCGCGCTGGAGACGATCGTGCCCGCGTAGCGCGCGGCCCGGGGGTCGGCGGCCAGCGCCGCGATCGCCCGTCCGACGTAGGCCGGAGACTCCGAGATGCAGAAATGCGGCTCGTCCGGCAGGGCGTCCCGCCAGTTCTGCTCGGTGACGCCGAAATGCTCCAGCATCCGCTCCGATCGCAGCCAGCCGGGGGTGACCGCGACAGCGGTGCAGTCCAGGCCGTCGAGTTCGGCGGCCAGGCCGATGGTGATCCGCTCGACCGCGGCTTTGACCAGGTCGTAGTAGAAGCCGACCTGCTGCCGGAAGTTCTTGTTGTACTCCGACGTGCCGTCGGTCACCTCCACTACCAGGCCGCCGTCGTGACGGAGCATCAGCGGGAGGGCCTTTGCGCTGGTGATGAGGTGGGTGTCGATGCCCATCCGCAGCATCCGCAGCCCGCCGTCCAGGTCGTGTTCCCACAGCTTCTTGTCCCACTGCGCGTAGCGGTCGCCGCCGAAGATGTCGTTGACCAGGATGTCGAGACGGCCTTGTTCGTGCCCGATCAGGTCGACGAGGGCTGCCACCTGCGCGAGCTCGAGATGATCGACCCGCAGCGCCTTGCCCTTTCCGCGGGCGGCACTGATCAGCTCGCCGGTCTCCTCGATCGTCTCCGGGCGGTCCATGTCCGAGCGGCCGGCGACGCTGCTGCTTCGCCCGGTGGCGTAGACGAACGCGCCCGCCCGGGCGAGTTCCACGGCGATCGCCCGTCCGGCACCTCGCGTCGCGCCGGCCACCAGGGCGACCTTGCCAGCCAGCGGCCGGCCGGTGATTGTCTCGTTGGGCATAGCGTCTCCCGTGACGTTGTGCTGGCCTCGCCGTTAAGGGCTGAGTGCCGGGCTTTCATTAGTAAATCTGTGTTTACTAACTCCGTCAACTGGCTGGCGGAGCCGACGCCGGAGACTTGCCCTGGCGCGGTCGGCTGCCGCAGGGACCTGCCAGCGCGCCGGCGGTAGTCGGTTCGGCCGCCCGGGAGCCCGGCGTCCTTGGGCCGGCGGCTCGGCCGGCTGGGGAGTTCTGCGACTGGGGATTCGGCGGCCGCGAAGGCCGTGGCCTCTGCCGGGACCGGGCGGCTGATCAGACGTCGGCCCGGTAGAAGTTCAGGAACGACCTCGACGGCGTTGGCCCGCGCTGATCCTGGTAGCGCGAGCCGTAAACCGGCGAACCATACGGATGCTCGGCCGGCGAACTGGTCCGGAACAGGCAGAGCTGGCCGATCTTCATCCCTGGCCATAGCTTGATCGGCAGCGTGGCCACGTTGGAAAGCTCCAGGGTTACGTGGCCGGAGAATCCCGGGTCGATCCACCCGGCCGTCGAGTGCGTCAGCAGCCCCAGCCTGCCGAGACTCGACTTGCCCTCCAGCCTCCCGGCGACGTCGTCCGGGAGCGTCACGACCTCGTACGTCGAGGCCAGCGCGAACTCGCCGGGATGCAGCACGAAGGGCTCGTCGCCCGCGGTCTCGACCAGCCGGGTCAGGTCGGGCTGCTCCACCGCCGGGTCGATGTGCGGGTAGCGGTGGTTCTCGAAGACCCGGAAGAAGCGGTCGAGCCGCACGTCGACGCTGGACGGCTGGATCAGCTCAGGCGCGAATGGGTCGATCTTGACGCGGCCCGACTCGACCTGGGCCCGGATGTCGCGGTCGGAGAGGAGCACGCTGGCAACCTACCGGTTCCGGTAACATGTCGTGTCGGACCAGCCTGGCCCGTGGCTCGCGCAGTGTAGCGGGAGGCGGCTGGCGGTCACGCGGGTGTAGTTCAATGGCAGAACGTCAGCTTCCCAAGCTGATAGTGCGAGTTCGATTCTCGTCACCCGCTCCACTCAGAAACGCCATGTCAGGCGCATGATCACGAGTTTGCTTCGCTCGCATCAGGATGCGTCCCGGCGTCCGCGTGCCCGATACGTGCCCGATGGGCTCTCGATCTCGTCTAGTTCCGTCTCGACGATGTTGCTCATGACGGCAGCGATGAGGCGGTCACGCTCGGTCGTGCGGTGCTGGTAGATCAGGGCGGCACGAGTTGTGCTGTGACCCATCCGGCCCATCAACTCCCGGAGGCTGGCACCAGTGGCAGAAGCGATGTGGTTGCCGGTGTGTCGGAGATCATGAAAGTGAAAGCCGGTTAGTCCGGCAGATTCCGTAGCGCGCCGCCAAATGCGGCTGAAGTTCGGTCGGCGCAGCGGGCCATTCTTCGGCCCGACAAACACGAGACTGTCCTCATCGGACGCCGTGAATCGCTCCAGATGCGTAATGATCTCCGGTAGCAAGAATGCGGGCAGGAACACGATGCGCTTGCCTGCCGTGGACTTGGGCGGCCCGGTGACGAGCGAGCCGTCTACCAGTTCCACGACGGATACCTCTACCCGAAGCGTGCCCGTGGCCGGATCGATGTGGCGTCGGCGAAGTGCCGCCAGTTCTCCCCATCGCAGGCTGCCGAAGACCGCAAGCAGGATGAGCGCCCGGTAGCGCTGTTCGATCGCGTCGGCCAGGTCGAACACCTGGCGAATGGTCAGCACGGGCCGTTCGGGTGACCTCTCCTGCCCGGCACCCTTGATACGGCATGGGTTACGGCGGATCAGCCCGTCATCGACGGCAGTGTTGAGGATGGCCTTGAGTAG
>WNFZ01000222.1_pt1 | contig 53415 bp, 44 predicted proteins | sample 5400081 | NCBI WGS metagenome assembly WNFZ01 (sample SAMN13153365, study PRJNA577476) | soil metagenome | isolation source: 80 cm soil or saprolite under grassland replicate 1 | place: USA:California | collected 2016-06-15
GCGGCTGGCGGGCGTCACCCGCCGCGGCATGTTCGGCAGGTGGGCAGGCCGCAGCGGCGCTCGAACTCACTTCGGTCCAGCGCGGCCAGGATCGTCTCCAGGACGTCCCGCTGGCGGTCGAGGTCGTCCGGGCCCCAGTCGAACGGGTCGATCTGCGGGGCGTCACCACCCAGGTAGCAGTAGGCCGTCACGCAGCGGCCGCCCGGCAGCTCGCCCAGCTCGCGGAGGGCGAGCGCGTAGACGCCGAGCTGATCGAGGCCGAGCGGGTTCGACTCTGGGCGCCGGCCAGTCTTCCAGTCGACCAGCTCGACCTCGTCGCCGCCGCGGAAGATCGCGTCGATGCGCCCGCGCACGGCCCACGGCCCGACCCGCAGGACCACGCCCACCTCAGCCTCGGGCGGCGGCAGGTGCGCGTAGCGCGTGGCCGCGAAGTTCCGCCTGGCCCGCTCGACCAGGCCCGGCTCGGCGACCCGACTCGGCACGTCGCCGCCGAGTCCGTCGAGATCGACCAGATCGGGCAGGCCACGCGCGCGGCGCTCGAGCAGGCGGTGGACGACCGCGCCGAGCCGGGCCGCCGGCCGTGGCGGCGACGGCAGCGGGCGGACCACCGTCCAGTAGAAGTCGCGAGGGCAGCGTGCGTAGGTCAGGAGCTGCGAGACCGAGAGGACACGGGGCGGCAGCGGCAGCGCCGGAGCTTCCCCGTTGGTCGCCTCCACCAGGTGCCTGCCGGCGGCCACGGCCGCCTGGTAGGCGTCCACCTCGCTTGGGGGCACGCGCCCGAGCATCGCCCGCGAGTCCTGGCGGGCGAGCTCGACGGCCGCCGCGACCCCCTCGGGCAGCAGCGGGTCGGTCAGCTCCTCGGGCCGTCGCGCCGGCGGCGGCCAGTGGACCTTGGCGCGGAGCGCCTCGGTCAGGGGGCTGGTCTCGGGCTCGGCGGCCTGCGCGACCACCGTCACGGCCGGATGCTCGGCCGCCTCCCGCCAGAAGGGGCTCGGCCCCTTGGCGACCTTCTCCGAGCCCCGGTACCACCAGGCGGCCGTCAGGACCAGCAGCCGCTTCGCCCTGGTGAGCGCGACGTACAGCAGCCGCCGCTCGTCCTCCAGCGCGCGCTCGTCGAGCTGGGCCCTGAACGCCCGGGGGTTGCCGGCGAAGCGGGGCAGATGGGCGGCGTCCTCGCGCAGCTCGTACGGGAAGCCCTGGGCACGGCGCGGGTCGGCCACGCGGACGTCCGGGAAGATGCCGTGCTTGGGGGAGCCGTCCCTGGCGGTGCCGGCGGACAGCCCGGCGACCACGACCACCGGGAACTCCAGCCCCTTGGCCATGTGGACGGTCATCAGCTTGACCGAGTCCGCCAGCGCCGGCTGCGTGGCCTCGACCGGCTCGGCCGCGTCCTCGACCGCGTCCAGGTAGGCCAGGAACGCCGATAGCGACGGGTCCCCCTCGACTGGCGCGAAGGCCGCCACCCTGTCGAGGAAGGTCGCCAGGTTCTGTCGTGCCGAGACCGCGCGCCGGTCGGCGGAGGACTCCAGCTCGGCCCACACGCCGGTGCGCTCGAGCACGGTCTGGGCCAGGTCGAGCAGTGGCGCGTCCGAGCGCCGCCGGAGCCGGCGGAGCTCGACGCGGAACGCCTCCAGCCGTGCGCGGGCCTCGCCGTCCAGCCCTTCGACCTCGCCGAGATGGTCCAGCGCCTCGGACAGGGCGAAGGAGACGTCGCCGGGATCGGGGTCCTCGCCCGGCAGCACGTCCTTGAGGCCCCAGTTGTGCCGCGAGGCCCAGCGAGCGAGCCGCACCAGGTGGCGGTACCCGATCCGCCACCTCGGACCGAGCAGCACCCGGGCCAGCGCCACGTTGTCCCCGGGGTCGGCGATCACCCGCAGCACCGAGACCAGGTCGACGATCTCGGGCGTCTCCAGCAGACCCGAGAGGCCGACGACCTCGACCGGCACGTCGCGCCGCTCCAGCGCCTCGCGCAGCGGTCCGAGCAGACGCTTGGAGCGGACCAGCACCGCCACGTCCCGCCAGTCCGGGTAGGTGCCGTCCTCCAGGCCGCGTTCGTGCGCGCCGACGATCTGCTCGGCGACGAACTCGGCCTCGGCGAGCTGATCGGACAGCAGCGCCGCCCGCACCTCGCCGTCCCCCGCGCCCGTCCGGGCGACCAGTGGCGCGCCTCCGCGACGCTCCTCGGGGATGGGGTCGATCACCGTGTTGGCCAGCTCGAGGATGCGGCGGCCCGAGCGGAAGTTGGTCGACAGTGGCAGTGGACGCGGCGCGCCGTGCCCGTCCCCTGTCTTGAAGTGCTCCCCGAAGGACAGCAGGTTGTACATGGTGGCGCCGCGGAAGGCGTAGATCGCCTGGCGGGCGTCGCCGACCGCCATGATCGAGGAACCGGGCGGGCAGAGGACCTGGATCAGGCGGCGCTGGGCGATGTTGGTGTCCTGGTACTCGTCCAGCAGGACGTGGGGATAGCGGGTGCGCAGCTCGGACGCCAGGTCGTCGTGGCAGTCCACCAGCTCGAAGGCCCTGGCGACCTGGTCGCCGAAGTCGATCCGGCTGCGGCGGCGCTTCTCCTCGGCGTAGCGCTGGACCAGGCGGGTCAGTTCGATGCGCTCGCGAGCCGCCTGGACCTGCCAATCGGGCATGCGCTCACCGGCCTCGGCCGCGGCCAGCAGGCGCCTGGCATGGTCGGCCACGGCGGCCGGCTCTACCAGATGGTCGGAGCAGGCGGCCGCCAGCTCCAGGGTCTTGCGGATGATGGCGCCGGCCGTGCGGACGTGCAGGTGCTCGAAGCGCTCGCCGTCCATGAGGCCGAGCAGGATCTGGTACTGCTGTGCCTCGCTCAGCAGGTCGGCGTCCGGTTCCACGCCGACCCGGACGCCGTGCGCCTTGACCAGCTCGGCGGCGAACGCGTGGTAGGTGTGCACCGCCACCTGATCCGCGGGCGCCACGCCCGGCGGCAGCAACCCGTCCGCCGCCGCCTCGGCCGCGGGCCAGGGACCCGTGCCCAGCTGCCCGGGAGCCACGGTCGTGGGCCAGGCGCCGGCGCCCGGCTCCCCCGCCTCCGTCCCCGCCGGCGCGGCCGGCGGGGAGGGGGCCGCGGCGCTGATGGCCAGGGCGTCGCGGACGCGCTCCTCCAATTCGGTGGCGGCCTTGTTGGTGAAGGTGAGGGCGAGGATCTCCGAGGGAGCCACCCCGACCCGCTCGACCAGGTAGACGATGCGGGCGGCCATCACGGCGGTCTTGCCGGAGCCGGCCCCCGCGATCACGTGGACCGGCCCGATCGGGGCGGTGATCGCGGCCCACTGCTCGGACGTCGGCTCGCGGTCCTTGAGCGCTCTGCGGATGCTCGCCGTGGCGGCGGTGGCGGTGAGGCTGGCGCTCACGGCTCGCCTCCTGGGGAAGGCTGCGGCGGCGCCTGCGCGCCCGCGGCGGTGGTGGTTGTGGTGGCGGAGGCGGAGGCGGGTGGCTGCACCGGCGCGAGCAGGTCCTCACCCTGCGGCCACATCGGGCAGATGACCTTGAAGGCACAGAACCTGCAGTCGGCGTGCGGGCTCGGGTCGAACGCCTCGGCGGCGGCGCCTTCGAGTAGGGGAACGAGCCGTCGCTCGACGAGCTCGGGATGGTCCGGCTCGGGCCGCTGGCTGACGCGGGCGAAGCGCCCCATGCGCGCCTGTGCGGGGTAGACGAGCTGCATCTCGACCGGCGGTCCGAGCGCGGCCAGCTCGGGATCGCGCAGCGCCGCCAGATAGTAGATGGCGAGCTGGAGCGAGCGGCGCGCCTCGTCCTCGGCCGCCGGGTTCCGGGCGGTCTTGTAGTCGAGCAGGATCACGCCGCCCTCGGCCGGGTCGACGCGGTCGATGCGCCCGCGGACGAGGTGGCCGGCGACCTCCATCTCGAAGGCGACCTCGAAGCGCAACGCCTGCCTGGCCTGCTCGGCCTCGCCGTGGTGCCACAGCTCGAGCATGGCCATGCCGTCGCGCCAGTACTGATGGGCGATCGCCCTGGAGGGGAACCAGGCCGGGTCGAACCGCTCCCGGTAGGCGGTCTTGAGCGCGGTCGGCTCGTCGGCGACCTCGCCCTTGGCGGCCAGCTCGAAGATGGTGTGCATGAGCTTGCCGAAGGCCATCTGATACGAGGTGCGATCGTCGAGGCCGACCACGCTGGAGAAGAAGTACCGGAGGTGGCAGTCCTCGTAGGTGCCGATGCGTGAGTACGACGTGCGGAGCCGGCCCTCGGAGGTGATCGGCTCCGGGTCCACCGTCCAGTCGCGCCGCCACCACCAGGTGGACGGGTCCACGCCCGGCATGGCCGCAAGCGTGGTCACGGCGGCCAGCCGCTCGGCAGCCTGCCGCGAGCGGTCGCCCGCCACGCGCCGCAGGGCACCGGCCGCTTCCAGCGGGCCGAGCGGCGCCGGGTCGCCCGGGACCGCCTCGGCCGAGGGATCCAGGCCGATCTCGGCGACGAACCGGGACGGCTCCCCGCGCCCCTCGGACCTGGAGGACGTGAGCACCAACCGATCCCTGGCCCGGCTCGCCGCCAGCACGAAGCGGCGCCGCTCGGACTCGACGATCGCCCGGGCACGCGCCACCGGGTCCAGGTCGCCGTCCAGGCGCCAGGCCTCGAACACGCCCTCCGGCCAGGCGGTCCGGGGCAGCGCCCCTTCCATGCAGCCCGACACCACCACCAGGTCGAACTCCTCGCCCTTGGCCGCGTGCACCGACAGCAGCGACACCGCGTCCACCCTGGCCACCGAGGGCGGCAGCCACGGATCGCTGGCGAAGTCCGCCCGCTCGACCACGTCGAGGTACGAGCGCATGGTCGCGGTCGGGCGGCCGTCGACGAACAACCCCAGCGTCCGGGAGAAGGCGGTCAGGGCGTCGAGCTGGCGGGCGATGCCGGCGTCCTCGGGATGGCGCTCGGCACGCGCCACCAGCTCGGTGAACACCGGGGCGTTGCACCAGACCTCCCAGAAGCAGCGGTCCGCCTCCAGCTCGCTCGCCCAGTGCGCCACCTGGTCGAGCAGGCCGCGCAACGCCGCCACCCGGTCGGCGATCGGCCCCTCGACGCCGAGGTCGTCGCCCGGAGCCGCCACGTGCTCGGCGAGCGACCGGTCGGCGAGCACGGCGGCCCTGCGGAGCGCTCGCAGCTCCCGGGGGTCCAGCCCGCCCAGCGGTGAGGTGAGCAGCGACGGCAGCAGCTCGTCGGCGCGGCCGGGGTCCAGCGCGAGGCGGAACAGGTCGAGCACGTGCCGCACGATCGGCTCCTGCAGGAGCTGCCGCTCGCCGGCGCCGAGGCGGTAGGGCACCCCGCGACGCTCCAGCGCCCGCCTGACCGGACCGGTCAGGCGTCGCGGCGAGGGCAGCAGCACGGCCATGCGACCGTAGGGCACGCCGTCGCGGTGATGGGCGATCCGTAGCAGGCGGGCGATCGCGTCGGCCTCTTCGGCGGGGCCGGCGAAGTGGGCGGCGTCGACGGCGGTGGTGCCGCCGCCCCGGAGGGCCACCGCCGGGTGCGGACCGGCCGACTGGAGCCGCCGGACGGCGTCCAGGCCGCGCCCACCCAGCCGGCGGCTGTGCTCCAGCAGGACCGTCCGGCAGCCGAGCTGGGCGGCCCGCTCGGGCAGCGTCCCGGAGGCGGCACCGCGGTAGGCCTCGGTGCTGCCGGCCGGATCGCCGGCCATGATCACCCGGGCGCCGTCGCCGGCGAGCAGCTCCAGCAGGCGGAACTGCGCCGGGTCCAGCTCCTGTGCCTCGTCCACCAGGACCGTGCCGACCTGCGCGACGGTGTCGGCCCGCAGATCGGGGTGGTCTTCCAGCAGGTCGCCGGCCTGGACCACCATGCCCGTCTGGTCCACCAGGTCGGCCAGCGCCAGATGGCCGAGGTAGCTGGCGAGGAAGTCGGCCGCCAGATGCCAGGCAGGCCGGCGCTGGGCGGTCGCGCGCTCGACGAGGTCCTCTGGGCCGATCAGGCGCCGCTGGCAGGCGAGCACGAAGCTGGCCAGCTCGTCGGTGAAGGCCCGGGTTCGGACCAGCGGTTCGAGATCGCCCCAGTCGACCACCGGTGGGTCCTGGAGCAGCAGCTCGCGCACGAGCGACCACTGCTCCGGGCCGCTGAGCGGGCGCGGCTCGCCGCGGTAGGGCAGCAGGTCCGCGTGGCTGGTGACGAGCCCGCGCGCGAACGCATGCCAGGTCACGCAGCAGAGCGCCCCACCGGCGGCACGCTCGACGCGGGCGAGCAGCCGCGCGGTCGACGCCACCGCCGCCTGCCTGCTGGAGGTGACGAACAACGCGGCCCCGGTGGGTGCGGCCGCCAGGTCGTACATGGTCGCCTCGAGCAGGGTGGTCTTGCCGCTGCCTGGACCGCCGAGCACGACCAGGTTGCCCGGGGGCAGGCCCGCTGCCACCGCCGCGGGCGAGCCGTCGGGCAGCGCGATGGCCGCGGCCGGGTCGCCATCGCGGTCCGGCCGAGCTTGCTGTGGGGCGGCGGCGCCGCCGAGTCCGGTGGTCATGCCCTGATCCTAACGACCGCCCGGGACGCCCGTTGCGGGTTGTCCACACCCCCCGGTGAAGCGGTCGGGAGCATCCGCCCCGCCCGCGTCCGAGCGGTGACGCAAGGGGGTGTGGACAACCCGGAGCAGGCGTCGGCGGCGCTCTCTATGCTCCTCGCATGATCGCCACCAACCGCTCGCGGCGGCCGGCTCGGCCGCACCGGACACCGGGGCGACCCGCTCCCAGGGTCGCGGGCATCGGGCTGCTCGCGCTGCTGGCGATGGTGGTGCTCGTGCTGGCGGGCTGCCGGCCGGACCGTGCGCCCCAGCTGGCGACCAGTCCCGCCGAGCGCGCGACCTGGCCCGCGGTGCCCGCGGACGCCATCGCGGCCAAGGTCGAGCGGGTGGTCGACGGCGACACCTTCATCGCGGCGATCGCTGGCCGGAACGAGCGCATCCGCCTGATCGGGGTCGACACCCCAGAGACGGTCGACCCCGATCGCCCGGTCCAGCCCTATGGAAAGGAGGCTTCGAACTTCGCCAAGCACATGCTCAACGGGCGCACTGTCCGGCTGGTGGGCGACGTCGAGGCGAGGGACAGGTACGGGCGCCTGCTGGCCTATGTGTGGCTGCCGGACGGGACCTTCTGGAACGCGCTGCTGGCGGCCGAGGGCTACGCCCAGCTCATCACGATCCCGCCTGACGTGACCTACGCCGGGCTGTTCCGCCGGCTGGTGGACGAGGCACGATCCGCCAACCGCGGGCTCTGGTCCGGTCGAACACCTTAATGGCGACTTGGGCGGTGCCTAGGGGACTACGGATTACGTCCCCCGGATGTCCGACAAGGCAGGTCGAGTAGCGATCGCTGCGAGGAAATAGCGAAATAGTAAGAAAAACGGGATCCAATCCAGACGAGGGGTGTTAGAGCATTGAGAACTAATAGACGGCCTGCCGTCCGGCGGGGTCCCGGCAGTCCCCCAACCACCGGTCCTCACAGCCGGACGGCGCGGCCGTCGCATCGCGAACGTGCTTCCCGCGCCTCCCGTGTCCTCGCGGCCGAGGCTCGACGGCCCCGGCCGTCATGCGGGCGGAAGCGATCCTGATGAGCGCCCCCCAGCGCCGCTCTGAATCAGTTCCGTGTTCGCGTCTCCAAACAGTACGCCGGTCATTCCGGTTCGTGCTGCGCTTGATTCCAAATCGTTACCAGCCAAACTACCATATTCGGTCGATACTGTCTAGTCCGAGTGGGCTACTGACTGTGGGCCATATCTCATCATTCGTTTGGCCGGTTTGTCAACGTCGCTGTGATGGTCTGTTGCTTGCCATCTCGGACTATACCGAGCTGCACCTTCTGGCCCGGTTCGAGGATGCGGACCTGCGCTGCCAGGTCGTCCATGCTCTGGACGGCCTTGCCGTTGACGCTGACCACCAGGTCGCCGACCTGCAGCCCGGCCTTGTCGGCGGGACCGCCGTTGACGACCTCGTTCACCAGCGCCCCGGCCCGTCCAAGGGTCGGGTCGGTGCCGCTGACCCCGAGATAGCCGGATGCCGAGGACTTGCCCTGCACGATCCGGGCCGCCGAGGCCGCGGCGATGTCGATCGGGACCGCGAAGCCCACGCCCTCATTGCCGCCGGACTCCGAGCGGATCGAGTCGTTGATGCCGATGACCCTGCCCTCACGGTCGGCGAGCGCGCCGCCGGAGTTGCCCGGGTTGATCGGGGCGTCGGTCTGCAGGACCTCGAAGACCGAGCCGTCCTGGGTGGGAAGGCTGCGGTTGACCGCGCTGACCACGCCAGAGGTGACGCTTCCCTCCAGGCCGAACGGGCTGCCGATCGCCACGGCGGTCTGACCCACCTCGAGCGGCACCTTGAGCGCCAGCGCCGCCGGCTGGAGGTTGTTGCGGTCGACCTTGACCACGGCGATGTCGGTCCCGCTGTCGGTCCCGAGCACGCGGCCCGAGAGCTTGGTGCCATCGGCGAGCCGGACGGTCACCTGGCTCGCGCCCTCGACCACGTGGGCGGCGGTCAGGATGTAGCCGTTCTTGTCGTAGACGACCCCGGAGCCGAGCCCCTGGTCCGTCTCGAGCTGCACCACCGCCGGGAGCAGGGCCTTGGCCACCGACGCGATCGGCTCGTCGCCGGCCTTGATCTGCGAGGGCGTGACGGTGACCGGCGTCCCGGGCGAGCTGCCCGTGGCGCTGGCGTTGCCGGAGCCACGGTCGCGGAGCTGACCGAGGCCGAAGCCGGCGCCGAGCAGCAGGACGACGGCCAGGACGGCGGCGACCAGGCGCGAGCTGCTGCGCCGGGGCGGGCGGCCGCCACTGCCGGCGGTCGGCCCGCCCCAGGACGGGCCGGCACCGGAGGGCTCTGGGATCGGGCGGGTCTCGGCCTCAGCCCACGGGGGCGCGGTGGCCCCCGCGGCCCATGACCCCTGCGGCTCGGTCATGGTGCCGGCCATGGATGCCGGCATCTGGCCGGCCTGTCCTGGGGCGGGGGCGCCGGGGGCCGGTGTGGACGGGCCGCCGCCCGGTCCCGCACCACTCCAGCCACTGCCGGCGCCGCCCTGACCCCAGCTTGTCGGGGCTGCTTCGCCCCAGTTCGATCCTTCTTGACCGGTCCAGTGCGAACCGTCGGCCCGCCAGCCGCCTTCGGAATCCTGAGCCCAGCCGGGCGAGCCCTGCTGGGTCGAGTTCGCGTCGAGCGGCGTGGTAGCGTCGCGACCAGCCTCGTCCTGGTCGGTCGGCTGCTCGTCCGAGGGCTCATGGGTGCCGTTGGCGGAGGTCGGCGGCGGTCGCCACATGTCGGAGTTGGACATCCATCGGCCTCCTGAACGGAGTTCTCTCACCACGAGGTCTTGCTCGTCTGTGCATCGAGCGTAGGCCGGCCGCACTAAAACATCGGTAAGCGAACTCTCAAGCCCACGTAAAGCCCGCCGTTGCGGTGCGTAAGCGTCACTGTGCGGAAAGGGACCGCGGCGCCCATCGCGGGGGCCGAGCGGCGGGCTTTACCGCGGTGCCCGGGGCGGCGGCGCTCCGGGCCGCCAACGGCTTACCCGCGCCGAGCGCGGGCCAAAGCTCGCGGGGGCGCCGGATGTGAGAAAGCTAGCGGGGGGCGCCGGATGTGAGGCTGCGCGCGGGGTCGCTGCTGACGTTGGCGACCGGCAGCCAGATGGTGAAGGTCGAGCCGACTCCCAGCTTCGACTGGAGCTGCACGTCCCCGCCGTGGCTCTGGGCGATCTGGCGGACGATCGACAGGCCGAGCCCGGTCCCTCCGTCCGCCCTGGAGCGGCCCTTGTCGGCCCGCCAGAACCGGTCGAAGACCCGCGGCTGGTGCTCGGGGGCGATCCCGGGCCCCTCGTCGGAGACGGCGATCCAGGCGAGCCCGCGCTCGCTGCCGACCGCCAGGCGGATGCGGGAGCCGCTCGGCGCCAGCCGCACGGCGTTCTCGAGCAGGTTGGCGACCGCGCGCTTGAGCGCGTCCCCGTCGCCCATGACCACCACGCCCGGGGCGACCGCGCGGTCCAGCACGATCCCGCGCGCCTCGGCCGGAGCCAGGAACTCCTCGCTGGCCTCGGTCACGGCGCGCCCGAGGTCCACCTGCTCGATGGCGAAGGTTGGCGACTCGCGGCGAGCCAGGGCGAGCAGGTCGTCGACCAGCCTTGCCATGCGGTCGCTGGCGCGCTTGACCACGACCACCGCCTGCCGCAGCTCGTCGACTTGCGGGTCCTTGTCGGTGAGGGCGAGGTCCGCGTTGGTGCGGATGATCGCCAGCGGGTTGCGGAGCTCGTGCGAGGCGTCGGCGAGGAACTGCTGCTGCGCGGCGAAGGCGGCGTCGATGCGGGCGAGCATCGCGTCGAAGGTGTCGGCGAGCTGCTTCAGCTCGTCGTTGGGGCCCTGCAGGCGGATACGCCGCGAGAGGTCGGTGGCCTGGATCTCGCGCGCCACGCCGGTGATCCGGCCGATCGGCGCCAGCACCCGGCCGGCGACCACCCAGCCGACCACCAGGCTCGCGAAGAACAGCACGATCAGGGCTTCGAACGAGAAGGTCCGGAGCCGCTCGAGGGTCTGCTGGTGGACCAGGCGCTCGAACTGGCGCGCGGTGACGATGTCGACTGAGAACGACTGGCCGCTGAAACGGTCGATCACCCTGCCGTTGATGATCGACATGGGCTCGTGGAGGCTGATCCACAGGATCAGGTAGATGGCGCCGATGACCAGCGCGGCCAGACCGAAGAGCACGCCCGAGTACAGCAGCGTGTAGCGGAACCGGATCGAGCGCATCCACTCCGGCAGCCGGTTGCTGGACCAGGTGGGCATCTCCCACTGGTTCACCGAGCTCACGACCCCTCTCGCAGCCGGTAGCCACGGCCGACCACGGTCTCGATCGGCTGGCCCTCACCGGCCTCGGCCAGCTTGCGGCGGAGCGTCATCACGGTGACCCGGACGGTGTTGGTGAAGGGGTCGGCGTGCTCGTCCCAGACGTGCTCGAGCAGGTCCTCCTGGGAGAGCACCTGGCCGGCGCGCGACATGAAGTAGCGCAGCAGCGAGAACTCCTTGGGCGTCAGGGAGAGGTCGCGCCCGGCGCGCCGAGCCTCGTGCCTGGCGGTGTCCAGCTCCAGGTCGCCGACGCGCATGAGCGCGCCGGAGCGGCCGGCGTCGCGCCGCAGCAGCGCGCGGACCCGCGCCTTCAGCTCGTCGAAGTCGAACGGCTTGATGAGGTAGTCGTCGGCGCCCTCGTCGAGGCCCACGACGCGATCTCTGGGCTGGTCCCGAGCCGTGAGCATCAGCACCCGCGGGGCGGACGGCTCCTTGCGCTCCAGGCGCAGCCGGCGGGTCACCTCGATCCCGTCGGTGCCGGGCAGGTTCAGGTCGAGGCAGATGACGTCGTACTCGTTGATGGACAGCTTGTCCAAGGCCTCGTCGCCGTCATAGGCGACGTCGACCGCATAGCCCTCGCGGCGCAGACCGCGGGCAACCGCGTCCGCGAGGTCGACCTCGTCCTCTACGACCAGAACTCGCATAGCTGAAATGGTAGCCGCCCAACCGTTCAAGAAGCTGTCAAGGTGACCCGGCCGCGCGCCAGGGAACCCGGGACCGTCCGGGCCGGGCGCCCGCGTGGGACCGGGCGGGCCGCGCGCGGCGGACCTGGGCGTTTGGCAGGGCCTCACAGCGGCGCGTCACTATACTTGGCCCCAGGCTCATGGACCCTCGCGCCGACCCCCAAGCGCTTCTGCCATTGTTGCAGCGGCGATATCAGGCCGCCGTCGCGCGGCTGGAGCAGCTCGTCAATCAGGACTCCGGGTCCTTCAGCTCGGCTGGCGTCAACCGCGTCGCCGATCTGCTCGAGCGCGACCTGCGCTCCGGTGGCTGGCAGGTCGAGCGCCGCCCGCACCGCCCGGGGCCGGGCGAGCCAGCGCTTGGCGACACGCTGATCGGCCGCCGCCCCGGCGGGCTGTCCAGGAGCGCGGGCGGGCGGCGCCTGCTGCTGCTCGCGCACATGGACACGGTGTTCGATGATGGTGAGACGGCGGCGCGGCCGTTCCGGACCGATGGAGGCCGCGCCTACGGTCCCGGTGTGACCGACGACAAGGCCGGACTGGTGACCGGGATCGAGGCGATCGAGACGCTGTGCGACGACGCCGGCTTCGAGGATTTCGAGTTGTTCACCATGATCTTCTCGCCCGACGAGGAGATCGGCTCGCCCGCCAGCAAGCCGATCATCCAGGAACTGGCCGCGGACCACGACGTCGCCATCGGGCTGGAGGCGGCCCGCATCAACGGCGACCTCGTCTCGGCCCGCAAGGGCATCGCGGCGCTGGAGGTCCGCGTCACCGGCCGCGCGGTGCACGCGGGCGTACGGCCGGAGAAGGGCGCGAGCGCGGCGCTGGAGGCCGCCCACCACACCATCGCCCTGCACGGGCTGAACCGCCGCTGGAAGGGCGTGACCTGCAATGTCGGCACGGTGCGGGCGGGCACGCGCCCCAACGTGGTCGCCGGCGCGGCCGTCCTCGAACTGGACCTGCGCGCCACCAGCACCGCCGACTTCGAGCGGGCGCTGGCGGCGGTCTCCGAGATCGTCGAGCGCCAGACCGTCGATGGCACCAGCTCGACCGTGCGCCTGCTGCACCGGCATCCGCCGATGGAGCGCACCGCCGCGGTGATGGCGCTGGTCGAGGAGGCGCAGCGGGTGGCGCGCGACCTCGGCTTCGAGGTCGGCCACACGGCGACGGGCGGTGCGGGCGACGCCAACACCACCGCGACCGCCGGCGTGCCGACCATCGACGGGCTGGCGCCGGTGGGTGGCGAGGCGCACGGGCCCAGCGAGTGGCTCGACCTGGACAGCGTGGTGCCGAGAACCGCCCTGCTCGCGGGGTTGCTGGCCCGTCTCGGCGCCGCGCGGCCGCAGGCGGGGGCGTAGCGGTGCGGACCCAGACCCCTGTGCCGGTCTCGATCAGGCGGGTCGTCCTGCTACTGGCCGGCGCCTTCGTGGTGATCCACTTCCTGGTCCCGCAGATCGCCGGCGTCCACCGGGCGTTCTACCGCCTCGGCCAGGTGGACCTGCGCTGGCTGCTGCTGGCAGTGGCGCTGGAGGCGCTCTCGATCATCGCCTACACACTGCTGACCAGGTCGGTGCTGCCCCGCGGCAAGCCCCAGCCACGGTTCGACGTGCTGCTGCGCACGCAGTTCTCGACCCTGGCCGTGAGCCACGTGGTGCCGGGCGGCACGGCCGCGGGCGGCGCACTGGGGTACCGGCTGCTCACCGCGGCGGGGCTGTCGGGCACCGACACCGCGTTCGCGCTGGCCACCCAGGGCGTCGGCTCGGCCGTGGTGCTCAACGTGCTGCTCTGGATCGCCCTGGTGGCGTCGATCCCGCTGCACGGCTACAACCCGCTGTACGGCACCGCTGGGGTGCTCGGCGCCCTGCTCATCGCCGCCTTCGCGACCGTGGTCGTGCTGCTGATGCGTGGCGAGGAGGGATCGGTCAAGGTCCTCCGCGCCACCGCCGCGCGGCTGCCGCTGCTCGACCCGGACCGGGTGGTCGCCATCGTCAGGCGGTTCGCCGACCGCCTGCGCACCCTGGTCGCAGACCGCGCCCTGGTCAGCCGCGCGGCGGGCTGGGCCGCCGCCAACTGGCTGCTCGACGCCGCCTCGCTGTGGGTGTTCGTCGGCGCGTTCGGGCACTGGGTCCGGCTGGACGACCTGCTGGTCGCCTACGGGCTCGCCAACGTGCTGGCGGTGCTGCCGATCACGCCGTCGGGCCTGGGCGTCGTCGAGTTCGTGCTGACCTCGACGCTGGTCGGCTTCGGGACGCCCCGGGACATCGCCCTGCTCGGGGTGATCACCTACCGGGTCCTGAACTTCTGGCTGCCGATCCCGATCGGCGGGCTGGCCTACCTGTCGCTGCGGGCCGAGTTCGGCGTCCGGGAGCGCGGCAGCGAGCAGCTCCGCGAGCTGGCGAAACAGTCGCTCGAGGAGGCCGAGCCGCCCAGAGAGTGGGCGGTCCGCCACGGCATCCGCACCGACTACGGACACCACGGACAGCCGACCGCCCGCCGTCCGTCCCACCGCCACGGGGGTCCGGGCGACGGGGACGATCCCGGCCGCGGCGATCTCAACAACCGCGATCCCGACAGACGCGAGGCTCGCGACGCCGCGGAACGTCCGGAACGCCGGCCGCTCAAGCCGTAGCGCGCCGGGCGACTATTCGCCGGCCGCCTGCTTGCGGCGCGTCCTGGTGGGCTTGGCGCGCGAGCCGCCGCGGTCGCCGGCCGGCTTGCTGGCCTGCGCCGCCTCAACGCTTGCCCGCAGCGCGTCCATGAGGTCGACCACCTTGGAAGGCTCGGCCGGCTCCGCGTAGGTGACCTCCTCGCCCTGGACCTTCTTGCTGATCAGGTCCTCGAGCGCGGACCGGTACTCGTCCTGGAAGTCCTTGGGCTCGAAGTCGTCGCTGAGGCTGTCGATCAGGCTGCGGGCCATCTTGATCTCCTGGGGCCGCAGCTCGACCTCCTCGTCCAGCTCGTCGAAGCGCGCGGCGCGGATCTCGTCGGGCCAGAACATCGTCTCGAGGACCAGCACGTTCTCGCGGAGCCGCACGGTGGCGAGGTGCTCCTTGTCGCGGAAGGCGACCTTCGCCAGGGCCACCTTGCCGTCGTCGCTCATGGCCTCTCGCAGCAGGTGGTAGGCCTTGACGCCGGTCCCGTCGGGCACCAGGTAATAGGACCGCTGGAAATAGATCGGGTCGATCTGCTCCGAATCGACGAACCGCTCGATCTCGATCGCGCGGGCGGTCTTCACCGGCAGGGCGTCCAGCTCCTCGTCGGTGAGCGTCACGTAGTGGTCCTTCTCGTACTCGTAGCCCTTGACGATCTCCCCGTAGGAGACCTCCTCGCCGTCGATCGAGCAGACGCGCTTGTAGCGGATGCGTCCCCCGTCGGGAGCGTGGAGCTGGTTGAACTTGAGCGTCTTCTCCTCGGTCGCGGTGTAGACCTTGACGGGGATCGTCACCAGGCCGAACGAGATCGCGCCTTTCCAGATCGTCTTCATGCTTGCTCCCGGGTCAGGCGGCGGCCCACCGTCATGCGGGTCTACCTGCTCAATGTACGCTAGAAGCCTGGTGATGTATCGGCGCCAAGCCGGACGAAAGTTACCGGACCGGAGGCGGTGATGGCGCGCCGCGGATACGTGACCAGGCTTCACGAGAAGAGTCCGTGTACGGGAGTTGGCGCCACGAAGGAGCGTGCAACCGTGGCCAGTCGCGCACGCCGCCTCCGGCTCCCCACGCCGCTGCCGGCACGGCGAACGGGGGACGCCTGGCGCCTGATCGCGGGTGACCGCGAGCTGCGCGTGTCCAACCTCGACAAGGTGTACTGGCCGAGGGATCGCCTGACCAAACGGGACCTGCTCGGCTACTACTGGAACGTGGCGCCGCTGCTGCTCCCCCACCTCCGCGACCGTCCTTTGACCATGCTGCGAATGCCGGACGGCATCGAGGGCGAGGCGTTCTTCGAGAAGCGGGTGCCCGGCCACGCGCCGGACTGGCTGCCCACCGCGCGGGTCCCCGGGGACGACCGCAAGGTCAACGACATGGTGATGGCGCAGGACCTGGCCAGCCTGCTCTACGTCGTCAACCTCGGCTGCATCGAGCTGCACCCGCTGCACAGCCGGGCCGGCTCGCTGGACCGTCCCGAGTTCGCGCTGTTCGATCTCGACCCCTTCGAGCCCTACACCTTCGCCGACGTCCGCACGGTCGCCAAGCTGATCAAGGTGGTGCTGGACGGGCTGGGGCTGCGCGGCTACCCGAAGACCTCCGGCGCCACCGGGATGCAGGTCTACGTGCCGCTCGAGCCGGTGCACCCGTACGCGGACGTGCGCGCCTTCGTCGAGCAGGTCGGTCGCCTGCTGGTCCGCGCCTACCGGGAGAAGGTGACCATGGCCTGGCCCGTCGCCGAGCGGGCCGGGAAGGTGTTCATCGACCACCAGATGAACCGCAAAGGCGCCAACATCGCCAGCGTCTACTCGCTGCGGCCACGGCCCGGCGCGCCGGTGTCGACCCCGCTGGACTGGGACGAGCTGGACCAGGACCTGGAGCCGAACGACTTCCGCATCGACAACGTCTGGCAGCGGTTCGAGGAGGGCGACCGCTTCGCGCCCGTGCTCACCGACCGCCAGACGCTGGCCGCCGCCCTCGAAACCCTGGGCGTCCAGCCCACGGAAGCCGGCGCGGCATCGGAGTCGGAGGCGGCGCCTCCGCCCACGCCCGACCTCTCCGAGTACCGGAGCAAGCGGGACTTCCGGCGCACCCCGGAGCCGCCGCCGGAGCCGGCCGGCACCGCCCGGCGAGCAGTGGCGCTGCCGGAGGCGCCGCACGCGGCCGGGCTCGCCGAGCCGGCCGACCTGGCGTCGGGCCCGGTCTTCTGCATCCAGCAGCACCACGCCCGCGCGCTCCACCACGACGTCCGCTTCGAACGCGACGGCGTACTGGTGTCCTTCGCTGTCCCCAAGCGGCTGCCCGAGGTGCCCGGCGTCCGGCACCTGGCGGTCAACACCGAAGACCACCCGATGGACTACCTCACCTTCTCGGGCTCCATCCCGGAGGGCGAGTACGGCGCGGGCGAGGTGCGCCTGTTCGACCTCGGCACCTACGAGCCGCTGGAGGTGACCGACGGCAAGTGGACCGTCCGCCTGCACGGCAGCCGCTACCGCGGGGCCGAGTACCACTTCGTGCGCACCAAGCAGGACTGGATCTGCCTGCTCGGCGGCCGGACGCCCCTGCCGGCCCCGGCCGCGCCGCCGACCTTCGAGCCGATGATGGCGCAGCTGGTCCGCGAGCCGTTCGACGACGAAGCCTGGCTCTTCGAGGTGAAATGGGACGGTCACCGCTGCCTCGCCGCGCTCGGCGGGACCACCCGGCTGACCTCGCGGACGGCCCGCGATGTCACCGCCCAGTTCCCGGAGCTGGACAGACTGCACCGCCAGCTTGCCGCGCGCAACGCCGTGGTCGACGGCGAGATCGTCGCCTTCGACCAGGACGGCCGGCCGTCGTTCCAGCGCATGCAGGACCGCTTCCACCGCTCGCCCGAGGAGCTTGCGCGCCATCGCGGCCGGGTGCCGATCCAGTTCCTGGCCTTCGACCTGTTGTGGCTCGACGGCGAGTCCCTGTTGGAGCTGCCGCTGGCCGACCGCCGGGCTCGCCTTGCCGAGGTGCTGGTGCCGCGCGACGACGTGCGCGTCTCGCAGGAGGTCCAGGGCCGCGGCACCGCCTTCTTCGACCAGATCAAGGGCCTGGGCCTGGAGGGAGTGGTCGCCAAGCGGCTGACCAGCCAGTACCGGCCGGGCGCCCGCTCGCCGGACTGGCGCAAGGTCAAGGCGCTGCGACGCCAGGACTGCGTGATCGTCGGCTGGACCAGGGGCAAGGGCGGCCGCTCCAGCACGCTCGGGTCGTTGCTGCTGGCGGTGTACGACGGCGGCGGGCCGCGCTACGTCGGCAACGTCGGCACGGGCTTCACCCACAGCTTCCTGGAGCGGCTGCTGCCCGACCTCCAGGAACGCGAGCAGGCGCACCCGCCGGTGGAGGTCCCGCCGGACCCGCGCCTGCGCGGTGCGCGCTGGACGCGGCCGGAGCTGGTCTGCGAGGTCGAGTACCAGGGCTGGACCGACGACTGGCGGCTGCGCGCGCCCTCCTTCAAGGGGATCCGCACCGACAAGCTGCCCGAGGACTGCCGCCGCGAGGACGTCGCCGAGCGATAGCGGCGCCGCCGCGCCAGCCCGATGATTTGTGACGATCGTGGCGGATACACCAGAGGGCTTCGCTCGCGGGTAGGCAAGGATGGCGCCGAGCAGGCAGAATGACGCCCAGGGGTCCCAGACCCTGAAGGTAGGTGGAGAAGGGCGGCATGCAGATGGGTGCCCACATCCTGGTCGTGGACGACGATCCCCTGCTGGCTTCGGCGCTGCGTCGGCCGCTGGCCTACGAGGGCTTCGAGGTCGACGTCGCCGCGTCCGGGGAGGAGGCCCTTTCGAGGGCCCTCGACCACGCTCCTGACCTCGTCATCCTGGACGTGCTGCTTCCTGGCATCGACGGGCTCGAGGTCTGCCGGCGCCTGCGCCAGGCGGGCGACGTGCCGGTGCTGATGCTGACGGCCCGCAGCGAGGTGCCGGAGCGGGTGGCCGGCTTCGAGGCCGGCGCCGACGACTACCTCGGCAAGCCGTTCGCGTTCGAGGAGCTGCTGGTCAGGATCAAGGCGCTGCTGCGAAGGGGCCGCAACGGCTCGAGCACCGCGGAGCTGCGCTTCGGCGACCTGCGCATGGACCGCTCCACCCACGAGGTGTGGCGCGGCGACCGCTCCATCTCGCTCACCCGCCAGGAGTTCGACCTGTTGTCGCTGTTCCTGGAGCACCCGCGCCAGGTGCTGACGCGGTCGACGATCCTGGAGCGGGTCTGGGACTACGACTTCGGCCGCGACTCCAACGTGCTGGAGGTCTACGTGGGCTACCTTCGCCGCAAGCTGGAGACCGAGGGCGAGCCCCGGGTGATCCACACCGTCCGCGGGGTCGGCTACGTGCTCCGCGAGGACCCGGACGGCGCCCGATGAGCTTCCGCGCGCGGTTGACCGTGGCCTACCTGGTGTTGCTGATGCTCGCGCTGACCGCCTTCGGGTTCGGCGTCTACACCTACGTGGACCGGCGGCTGCACGACGAGTTCGCCTACTCCGTGCAGAGCCAGGGCCAGGCGCTCGGTCGGCTGCTCTATTCCTACGACTTCGCCAACGACATCCACGAGAACGGCCAGCTCGGTCGGAAGACCCCCGACCAGAAGCCGGGCACCTGGATGCAGATCGCCATGGGCGAGGACAAGGACCGCAAGCGGTGGGCGATCGACGCCAAGAGCCCCAACACCGACGAGAACGCCGGCGTCCGGCTGCCGCACGTGGCCTACAACCGCGTGACGCGGGTCCAGGCCGACCTCAACGACCTGCACATTCCCCTGGCGGTGTACTCCGAGCCGTTCGAGGCCCTCCAGAGCGTGCCGCCGGGCGAGAAGGGCAGGCAGGCGAACCTGCCGGCGCCCGACGTCCAGAAGACCCCGCCCAAGAAGCTGTACGGCGAGGTCACCGTCGCCCGCTCGCTGGACAGCGTGGAGTCGTCGCTGCGCCTGCTGCGCAGCATCCTGATCGGCGGCGGCCTGGCGGTGCTGCTGGTGGCCGCGCTGATCGGCTCCGGACTGGCGGCGGCGCTGCTCCGCCCGCTCGCCCGCATGCGGGCCACCGCGCAGCAGATCGGGGACGACCGCGACTTCACCAAGCGGCTGCCGGTCGAGGGCAAGCCGCACAACCGCCGCGACGAGCTGGGCCGCCTTTCCCTCACGTTCAACCAGATGCTGAACGAGCTGGAACGCTCCCACGTCGACCTGCAGACCACGCTCGACTCGCAGCGGCGCTTCGTGGCCGACGCATCGCACGAGCTGCGCACCCCGATCACCGCGATCCGCACCAACGTCGAGTTCCTGAGCCGGGTCCCCGACGCCCGGCCGGAGGACCGCAGCGCCGCCCTGCACGACGTCCTCACCGAGATGCGCCGCATGGAGTCACTGATCGGCGACCTGCTCGCGCTGGCACGGCTGGAGGCCGCCACCAGGTCCGCGCCCCGGCGCATCTTCCGCCTCGATCACCTGGTCGCCGACATCCACAGGGACTCCGGGCGCCACGCCTCGGACGCCGTGGAGGTCCGTCTCGGCCCACTGCCGGAGGCCTGGGTGCTCGGCGACCGCGACGACCTCCGCCGCGCGATCTGGAACGTGGCCGACAACGCGCTCAAGTACACCCGCACGGGCTGGGTCGAGCTGAGCATGGCCGTGCACGACGGTCGGGCCGAGGTCCGGGTGGCCGACAGCGGCATCGGCATCGAGGACGAGCACCTCGACCGGATGTTCGACCGGTTCTGGCGAGCGCCCAGCGTGCGCGGCATGGCCGGGTCGGGGCTGGGGCTGGCGATCGTCAAGTGGGTCGCCGAGCTGCACGGCGGCGGCGTCTCGGTGGAGTCGCAGCCCGGGCGCGGTTCGATCGTGACCATCGACCTGCCGGCCACGGTCCGCCAGGGAGTCGCCCGCCGCCTGCAACAGCAGGTCGAGCAGATCGGCAGGCTCGCTCCCGTGGGTCGCTCCTGAGGCGGCGCCCTGAGACGTCGGACCTGCGTGGCCCGTGGCTTTGGACCAGCTTTCTTAAGACTCCCCTATGTCATTCTCAGCCAGTTCTCAGGGTGACCGCGTAGAACGACTGCAACGCGGCGGATGTGCCGAGCGGGATCGCCCTGGTCCCGGGGTGAGGCTCAGCCCCTCGGATGACCGGGCTCGCGACACGCATCCGTTGCCGGCGACACGCCGGAGGCCCATATGGTGGGACAAGGCCGGGGGCAACCGCTCCGGCCTTGGGGCCTCCGGGGGAGCCAATCTCATTCCGGATGGTGCCGGATCGCGCTGCTGGCGCTATGGTGTGACTTGTCCACGTCGGCTGCCCCTCCACCCCTCCGTCCCGTCTCCGAACAGGTTTGACCTGTCCGGTTCCCGGGAAGCTCGAGTCACCACTCGGAGTCCCCGATACATAGGGTGTTCCGCGTTCGAGCAACCCCGCTGCGCCACCAAGGCACCGGCCGCCCGGAAGGAGCCCTATCCGTGACTGAACACAAGCCACGGCTGGCAGCGGTCGGCGAGGCCGCGGCCGCGCACACCCAGCTCGAGGCGGCGCTCTTCGAGATCAAGCGGGTGATCGTCGGCCAGGAGGGGATGCTGGAACGCGTCCTGGTCGCGTTGCTCTCCAACGGGCACCTGCTCCTGGAAGGCGTGCCCGGCCTGGCCAAGACGCTCACCATCTCGACCGTGGCCAGAGTGCTCGGCGGCACCTTCCACCGCGTGCAGTTCACTCCCGACCTGGTGCCTTCCGACCTGGTCGGCACGCGCATCTACCGGCCGGACAGCGGCAATTTCGACACCGAGCTGGGGCCGGTGTTCTGCAACTTCCTGCTCGCCGACGAGATCAACCGCGCGCCCGCCAAGGTGCAGTCGGCGCTGCTGGAGGTCATGCAGGAGCGGCAGGTCACCATCGGCAAGGCGACCTATCCCGCGCCGGACCCGTTCCTGGTGCTGGCCACCCAGAACCCGATCGAGTCCGAGGGCACCTATCCCCTTCCCGAGGCGCAGGTCGACCGCTTCATGATGAAGGTGCTGGTGGACTACCCCAACTTCAGCGAGGAGATGAGCGTGGTCCACCGCTCACTGGTGGACCCCGCAGACGTCCAGCAGGTGCTCACGCTGGACCAGCTCCACGAGTACCAGCGCGCCACCAAGGACATCTACGTCGACCGGCTGGTGGCCGAGTACTCGGTCGCGCTGTGCATGGCGACCCGCCTGCCCGAGCAGTACGGGGTCGGCGAGATCGCGCCCTACATCGGCTACGGCGCGAGCCCGCGCGGCTCCATCAACCTGGTGCACGCCGCCAGGGCGCTGGCGCTGCTGCGCGGCCGCCCCTACGCGCTGCCGCAGGACGTGCAGGAGGTGGCCAAGGACGTGCTGCGCCACCGGCTGGTGCTCACCTACCAGGCCCTCGCCGAGGAGGTCACCGCCGACGCCCTGCTGACCGCGGTGCTGTCCTCGATCCCGGCGCCGCGGATCGACCTGGCACGCGAGTCGACCGCATGAGCGCGGCCGGCGGCGGCGTCCCGCTCGTCCCGGTCCGGACCCCGGACCGACCAGGACCCGGGCCCACCCCGGAGGCGCTGCTGCGCGCGCTCGACGTGGTGGTCCACAGGCGGGTGGAGGCGCTGCTGGCCGGCGAGTACCGCTCCAACTCCGTCGGGATCGGGACGGAGCTCGCCCAGATCCGCCCCTACCAGCCGGGCGACGACGTGCGCCGCATCGATTGGAACGTGACCGCGCGCACGCGCGAGCCGCACGTCCGCGACCAGGTGGCCGAGCGCGCCCTGGTGAGCTGGCTGATCCTCGACACCTCGCCGTCGATGTGCTTCGGCACCGCCGAGCGCCGCAAGGCGGACGTGGCCGAGGGCGTGGCGCTGGCCGTCGGCCACCTCACCACCCGGCGCGGCAACCGCCTGGGGATCGTGACCTTCGGCGACGACCACCCGGTCACGCTCCCGCCCCGCCAGGGCCGGGTCGGCCTGATGGGCCTGCTCGCCTCGCTGCGCCGCGAGCCGCAGCTCGACGGGGCCGGAGCCACCTCGCTCGGCGAGGGGATGGCCCGCGCCGGGCGGCTCACCCACAGCCGCTCGCTGCTGTTCCTGGTCAGCGACTTCCGCGGGCCGCGCGACTGGAAGGCCGCGGTGCTGGCGCTGGCCGGGCGGCACGACCTGATCGCCGTGGAGATCCGCGACCGCCGCGAGCAGGAGCTGCCCAACGTCGGAGAGCTCCTGCTGGTCGACCCGGAGACCGGCCGGCACCTGCGCGTCGACACCGGGCAGCGCACGCTGCGGGAGCGCTTCAACGCGGCGGCCGACGCCGAACGGGCCGAGCTGGCGGCGGAGCTGCGCCGCTGCGGCGTGGACCACGTCGTGCTGTGGACCGAGGGCGACTGGCTGCGAAGCTTCGCCGGGTACCTGCGCCACCGGGTGACCGGACCGGCGAGCGGCACCCAGACCGTGGCGAGGCGATCGCGATGAGCCTCCAATGGCCGGGATTCCTGTGGGCACTGGCCCTGGTCCCGGTCGCGGTGCTCGCCTACCTGCTCGGCCAGCGACGCCGCACCAGCTACGCGGTCCGCTTCACCAACCTCGACCTGCTCGCCAACGTCGTCACCCGCTCGCCCGGGTGGCGCCGCCACCTGCCACCGGCCCTGTACCTGCTGGCGCTGACCGGGCTGCTGTTCTCGCTGGCGCGACCACAGGCGGTCACTCTGGTCCCCAAGGAGCAGGCCACGGTCATGCTGGTGATGGACACCTCCGGCTCGATGAACGCCACCGACGTGGCGCCGAGCCGGATGATCGCGGCCGAGCAGGCGGCCAACGTCTTCCTCGGTGAGCTGCCGGAAAAGTTCCGCGTCGGCGTGGTCGCCTTCTCGGGCACGGCGCAGATCCTCACCCGGCCCACCACCGACCGGGCTGCCGTCCAGGACGCGCTGGCCTCGCTGCACGCCGAGGGGCCGACGGCCATGGGCGACGCGATCGAGCGGGCGCTGGAGGCCAGGCTGCCGCCGCCCGCCCCGGGCGCTCCCACCACGACCGTGCCGGGCGGACACGGGAGCGTCCCGACGACCACGGCCCCCGACCTGTCCAAGCAGCCGCCCACGGTGATCCTGCTGCTCTCGGACGGGTCGAACACCCAGGGCCGGACCCAGCCGCTGGACGCGGCCCGGCACGCGCGCCAGCTCAACGTCCCGGTGTTCACCATCTCACTGGGCACCGACACCGGCATGGTCGACGTCCCGGACGAGGCCACCGGGCAGCTCCGCCGCATCCCGGTGCCGCCGGACAAGTTCACCCTGCGGCGCGTGGCCGAGGCGACGGGCGGCCGTTTCTTCGCCGCCCCGACCAGCAAGGACCTCAAGGGCATCTACCACGACCTCGGCTCCAAGATCGGCCTCGTCAGGCAGAGGCAGGAGGTCACGGTGGTCTTCGCCGCGGCGTCGCTGCTGCTGCTGGTCGCCGGGGCCGGCCTGTCGCTGATCTGGTTCAGCCGGTTCCCGTGAGGGGCTCACCTCCCTCGCGTTCGGGCCGCGGCACGGCCACCGTCAGGGGCGCGGCGACCACCTCCGGGTCCGCGGCTTCGAGCGACTCGTCGGTCGCCTGCGAGGGGCTCTGGACCTCGCCGGCGCGGTCGGAGACCTCGGAGAGCCTGTCGCCGAAGCGGTCCAGCCGGCGGGCGGCCTCCTCCCAGCGTGTTCGCGCGTTGCCGAGGTGCTTGCCGACCACCTCGAAGTCGCTCTGGAAGCGGTCGAGGTCGCCCCGCAGCGCCGACAGCGCGTCGAGCACGCGCCGGGCGTTCGCCTCGACCCGCAGGCCGCGCAGCCCCACGCCCACTGACAGGAGGTAGGCATAGAACGTCGCCGGCGACACCGGGAAGACGCGACGCTCCAGCGCGTAGCGGAACGCCGACTCGCCCGCCGGCTCCTCACGGAGGAACTCGTAGTAGACGGCCTCCGACGGCAGGTAGCACAGGGCGAAGTCGAAGGTGCCCTCGTCGGGGCGGATGTACTTGTCGGCGATCGCGTCCACGTGCCTGCGCGCGTCGCGCACGAAGGCGCGGCGGTGCAGCGCGCGGGCGGCGTCGCCATGGTCCTCGGCGGCCATCCGGGCGAAGGCTTCGAGCGGGAACTTGGAGTCCACCGACACCAGCGCGCCGTCGAGCACCAGCACGGCGTCGACGCGCGCTCCCGAGCGGAAGGCGTACTGGGTCCGCCAGCATCCCTCTGGCAGGCCCTGGGTGAGCAGGTGCTCGAGCAGGACCTCGCCGAAGGCGCCGCGCGCCTGCGGCGGCCGCAGCAGGTCCTCCAGCTTGCCGAGGTCGCGCGCCTGCTCGAGGACCTGCTGGGCGATACCGCTCACCACCGCGACCCGCTCGCGCACGTCGGCGGCCACGTCGCTCGCCTGGGCCTGCGCGTGCTGCACCGTGTCCAGGCCGAGGTACAGGCGGCGGTCCAGGTCGACCAGGCGCCGGTCGAGTTCCTTGGACATGCCGTCGAGCCGCCGGTCGAGCAGGCTGGCCGCAAGGCCGAGCTGCCCGCCTCGGCGCGCCAGCAGGAAGCCGGCCGCCAGCCCCCCGAGCACCGCGACCGCCACGCCCAGCTCCCAGCCCACCGGCCTCGCCTCCCGTTCGTGCGCCGTCCTTGGCGCAGGAACCTACCAAGCCGGTGCGACACTTGGTCGCCTTCTTCCACATGCCCCGCCCACCGCCGCCGGCGGATCGTTTCCGCCCGGTCCTGCTACGCTCGCGCGGCAACCCGCCGCGCGCGGCCCGACGAGCAGGAGGACGTTCGACCGATGGAGGTCAAGCTGGGGGTCACCGACAACCCCAAGGAACTCGAGGTCGATATCGACCAGTCAGCCGATGAGGTGGCCAAGATCGTGGAGAGCGCCCTGGCCAACGAGACCCGCGTCGTCCTTTGGCTGACCGACAGCAGGGGCCACCGCGTCGGCATCCCCACCGACAAGCTCGCCTACATCGAGATGAGCGAGGACAACCCCGAGAAGCGCGTCGGCTTCGCCTCGCGCTGAGCAACCGGCCCGCGGGCGGGCCGGGAGGCCCCCAGGGCCCCGCGGGAGGTCCGGACCCGCCAGAGGCCCCGGCCCTACTGGTAGTCGCGGTGGTAGCTGATGCCCTCGCGCCCCAGCTCGACCACGGACACGCCGGGGGTGCCGGACCAGCGCCGGCCGGCCTCGGTGTAGGAGCTGGTCCACTCGGCCAGCACCGACGAGTCGGCGTCGACCTCGCGCTTGACCGTGACCTCGACCGGGCCGCGCCTGGCGAAGTACGCGGCCAGGTAGTTGCGGATCTCGTCGCGGCCGCGATGGGCGGCGTTGTCCGGCTCGTAGTAGACCGCGTCGGATGCGTACAGCGCGGCGGCGGCGTCCGCGTCGGCCCTGGCATGGGCCTCGCGCAGCGCCTGGTAGACGTCGGCCGGACTGGCCACTGGCGACCTCCTCGAAGGCTCCGGCCCACGGCGGGCCGGATCTGACCACGGGAACCGCGCCAAGCCTACCGTAGGGGCGGGCGGTGCCGAGCCAGGCAGTACGATTGACACCGAGTCCTGAAGGCACTGCATCGCTCCAATCGATCAAGGGGGAACCAGTGGCAGCCAAGCTGGTCGAATGCGCTTCCTGTGGGGCATTCGTCGAGGTGTCGGAGGCAGCGGCCGACACCGATCAGCAGCCCGAGGCGCTGCTCGAGCAGGCGCCCGAGCTGGTCAAGTTCTACTGCCCGGACTGCTGGTCCGAGGGCGCGGGCTGATGCCGGGCGGCCACTCCCTGCTCGAGGAGGTCAACCCGGCCGAGCTGGCCCTGGAGCTGGACGGCCCGACGCCCCCGCTGCTGGTCGACGTCCGCACCGCCGAGGAGCGGGCGATCGCCACCATCGAGCCCTCGCTGCACCTGGACCTCGGCGAGTTCGTCGACCGGGCGCCCTCCGAGATCCCCAAGGACGCGGGGGTGGTGATCTACTGCCACTCGGGCATGCGCAGCGCCCAGGCGGCCATGTGGCTGAAGGCCAACGGCTGGTCGCGCCCGAGGAGCCTTGCGGGCGGGATCGACGAGTGGAGCCTGGTCGTCGACCCGCGAATCCCCAGGTACTGACGCCGTCATCGGCGCACGTCCGCCGGTCCGGACACGCAGATCGCAGAAGGCAGATACACTGGGCAGCTAGGAGGGCAGGCTCCCAAGCTGGAGCCGCCCTTGAGGCATGTCCACACACGTTCTTGGAGGCACCGGTCTGAGTCCAACACCGAGCAGCCACAGCAGCTCAACCAGTAACACCACCGAACGAAGTTTCGCCGACCTCGGCGCAACCCCTACCACCCTCACCTCGCTCGCACGCATCGGCGTCGAGCACCCCTTCCCCATCCAGACGCTCTGCCTGCCCTTGGCACTGGCCGGCGTCGACCTCATCGGCCAGGCGCGAACCGGCACCGGCAAGACGCTCGCCTTCGGGATCCCGATCGTCCAGGACGTCGATCCCAGCGAGAACGCGGTCCAGGCGCTGATCGTCGTCCCCACCCGTGAGCTGTGCCTCCAGGTGGCCGCCGACATCTCCAAAGCGGGGCACGACGCGGGCGTCCGCGTCGCCGCGATCGTCGGCGGCAGGCCCATGGGCCCGCAGATCGTCGACCTGAACGAGGGTGCCCCCGTGGTGGTCGGCACCCCGGGACGGCTCCTCGACCACCTGCGGCAGGGCAGCCTGCAGCTCGACGCCCTGCGCGTGCTGGTGCTGGACGAGGCCGACGAGATGCTCGACCTCGGCTTCCTGCCGGACGTCGAGTCGATCATCGCCGCCACGCCACAGCACCGGCAAACGATGCTCTTCTCGGCGACCATGCCCAAGGCCGTGGTCGCGCTCGCCCGCCGCTACTCCAAGCAGCCGACCTTCGTGCACGCCGAGCCAGAGGGCGAGCTGGCCACCGTGCCCGCCACCGAGCAGCACTTCTTCCAGGTCCACCCGCTCAACCGCTTCGAGGTGCTCTGCCGCCTGCTCGACGCCCCCGCCAGGGACCGCGTCGCGGTGTTCCGGCGCACCAAGCGCGGGGTCGAGCGGACCATCCAGGGCCTGGTCGAGCGCGGCTACCGCGCGGGCGCCCTCCACGGCGACCTGCCGCAGGTGGTCCGCGAGCGCGTGATGCGCTCGTTCCGCAAGGGCAAGCTGGACGTCCTGGTCTGCACCGACGTCGCCGCCCGCGGGCTGGACATCGCCGGGCTCTCGCACGTGATCAACTACGACACCCCAGAGGACGAGCGCGCCTACGTCCACCGGATCGGCCGCACCGGCCGCGCCGGCGCGGCGGGCGTGGCGATCACCTTCGTGGCCTGGAACGAGGCCGCGACCGCTGACCTCATCCGCCAGCACCTCGGCCTCGCCGGGGAGCCGATCCCCGAGGTCTACTCCACCAGCCAGATGCTGGTCGATCTGTTCGACCTGCCGACCGTCGAGGAGGCGGCGGCCAAGCGCGCCGCCAGCCATCCGGCGGCGGCCAAGGCGAAGGCCAAGGCCGCCGCGTCGGCGTCCGGCGACGAGGAGGCCACCCAGGCGACACGCACGTCCGGGTCGCGCCGGCGTCGCCGCCGGCGCCTCGCCGGACCCCGGACCGACGCCTCCACCGCGGCGGTGGCTGGCTAGGGGGCGGTGGCTGGGCTGGGTCTGGACCTGGCGCGGGCAGCCACGGGCGCCCGCGGGCCTGGGAATCGGCCGGGCGGCCTCGCGGTTCCTGAATCAGGAGTGGCGAGTCCGCCCGAGCCGACAGGAGGGAGTCGTCGCCAGTGGAGCTGGCCGGGTTCGAGGCGACCGCCGTACCGCACATGGACACGCTGTACGACGCCGCCCTGCGCCTGACCGGCCAACGCGCCGCGGCGCAGGACCTCACCCAGGAGACGATGCTCCGCGCGCTGCGCTCGTTCTCGACGTTCAAGCCTGGCACCAACTGCAAGGCCTGGCTGCTACGCATCCAGTACAACCTGTTCTGCACGCAGTACCGCAAGGATCGCCGCCTGCCGCTGGTCTGGCTGGACTCGCCTGACGAGCCCAGCGTGGAGCCGCCGAGCTACGAGCCCGGCCCAGAGGAGCAGGCCGTGCGAGAGATGGACCGGGAGAGCGTCCGCCGGGCCATCGCGCTGCTGCCCGAGGAGTTCCGCATCGCCGTCACGTTGGTCGACATCCACGGGCTGTCCTGCGCGGAGGCTGCCGAGGTGATGGGCGTCCCACGGGGCACCATCCTGTCGCGCCTGCACCGGGCCCGCCGCCGCCTGGAGCGGCTGCTGACACCCGAGCTAGGGAGGGTGCAGGCCGATGACCTGTGAGCAGTTCCAGGACCGGCTGACCGCCTTCAGCCTCGGGGAGCTGGAGCCGCACGAGGCGGTCGCCGCGCGCGAGCACGTCGCGCGGTGCAGTGGCTGCGCCTCCCGCGCCCTGCTGGACCGCCAGCTCACCTCGCTGGTGCGCTCCACGGCCGTGCCCACGCCGGACACCGTCAGGGTCCGGATCATGTCGGCCCTGCGCGACGAGGCGCGGGGACATGGGCAGCGCAACCGTCGGCGCCACTGGCTGTCGCTGGGCGCCGCGGCCGGGCTCGCCGCCGCGATGCTGGCGGCGGCCCTGCTGCTGGTGCCGGCCCCGGCGCCGGCAAGTCCGCTGACCGCGGCATGGACCGCCTACCGGACCCAGCCGCTGATGACGCAGTGGGACAGCTCGACGCAGGCCCGCCTGACCGCCGTGCTCGGGCCCGCCGCGGAGACGCCCAACCTGACCTCCTTCGGCTACCGCGTCCAAGGGGCCGGCGGCCGCATGCTCGCCGGGCACCTCGCCGCCGTGACCGAGTACCGGGACATGGCCGGCCACCGGATGACCCTGATCCGCTGGAAGGGCGACCTGCCGGAGATGGCCAGCGCACGCGGCCCCACCAGCGATCCGGGCGTCGACGCGGCCAGATGGGGGTCGATCGGCAGCATCTGGTGGAGCTCCCACGGCATCGTCTACTGCCTGATCGGCGGCGTGCAGCAGCAGCTCCTCTACCGGGTGACGGAGCACCTCCAGAGCGGCGCGGGCTGATAGTCGAACCCCCGAAGATGGCAGACCTCAACCTTCCAGCTCGACACGGAATTGCTCCGGACGCGTCGGCGTTGAGCCAGGTGATGCACCCGACTTCATCTGGAGAACGAATGCCTGAGCTGTCTGTTGAGACCCTGCCGCTGCTCCCTCTGACCAGCGGTGTCGTGCTGCCCGGCATGGTCGTGACCGCCACCCTCGAGACCGCCGAGTCCCGTGCCGCCACCACGGCGGCCAGAGACGCCGGCCAACTGCTCGTGCTGGTGCCCAAGGTCGGCGAGCGCTATGCGCGCGTCGGCACCGTGGCCAAGGTCGAGGACGCCGGGGAGCTTCCCGGCGGACAGATGGCGATCGTGGTCCGGGGCCTGCACCGCGCCGAGATCTCCACGGGCGTGGCCGGCACCGGCAGCGCCACCTGGGTCGAGATCCAGCGGATCGACGAGCCGGAGCCCACGCCACGGGCGCGCGAGCTCGCTCGCGAGTACCGCGCAGTGATCCAGAACATCCTGGAGGCGCGCGGCGCGCGCCAGATCGCCGACACCCTGCGGGGCGTCGAGGACCCCGGCCAGCTCGCCGACACCGCCGTCTACTCGCCCGACCTCGACTTCGACCGCAAGGTCGAGCTGCTGGAGACCCTCGACGTCGAGCAGCGACTCGAGAAGGTCCTGGCCTGGGCCCGCGACACCCTCGCGGAGCAGGAGATCAAGGACCGCATCCGCCGGGACGTCTCCGAGGGCATGGAGAAGAGCCAGCGCGAGTTCCTGCTGCGCCAGCAGCTCGCCGCCATCCGCAAGGAGCTGGGCGAGCTGGACGACGACGAGGACCTGATCGCCAGCTACCGCAGGAAGCTGGACGAGGCCTCGCTGCCCGACCAGGCGCGCAAGGCGGTCGAGCGCGAGATCGACCGGCTGGAGCGGACGCCGGAGCAGAACCCCGAGCACGGCTGGATCCGGACCTGGCTCGACACCGTCACCGAGCTGCCGTTCGGCAAGCGGTCCGAGGACCGGCTCGACATCGGCGGGGCACGCGAGGTGCTCGACGCCGACCACACCGGCCTCGAGGACGTGAAGGACCGCATCATCGAGTACCTGGCCGTGCGCAAGCTGCGCTCCGACCGTGGCATCGAGCCCACCGGCCGCGGCGCCGGCACCATCATCGCGCTGGTCGGCCCGCCGGGCGTCGGCAAGACCTCGCTGGGCGAGTCGGTGGCTCGGTCCATGGGCCGCAAGTTCGTGCGCGTCGCGCTCGGCGGCATCCGCGACGAGGCGGAGATCCGCGGGCACCGGCGCACCTACGTCGGCGCCCAGCCCGGCCGCATCGTCCGGGCCATCAAGGAGGCCGGGACCATGAACCCGGTGTTCCTGCTGGACGAGGTCGACAAGGTCGGCTCCGACTGGCGGGGCGACCCGTCGTCGGCCCTGCTCGAGGTGCTCGACCCGGCGCAGAACCACTCGTTCCGCGACCACTACCTCGAGATCGAGCTGGACCTGTCGGACGTGCTGTTCATCGCCACCGCCAACGTCATCGAGACGATCCCGCAGCCACTGCTGGACCGTATGGAGGTCGTCCGGCTGGACGGCTACACCGAGGAGGAGAAGGTCGCGATCGCCCGCGACCACCTGCTCGGCCGTCGGACGGAGCAGGCGGGCCTGCGGCCCGGCGAGGTGGAGCTGACCACCGACGCCCTGCGGACGATCGTTGGCGACTACACGCGCGAGGCGGGCGTCCGAAACCTCGAGCGCGAGCTCGGCCGGCTGCTCCGCAAGGTCGCGACCAAGCTGGCGGCCGGCGAGGTCCAGGCTCCGCTGGTGATCGACGCCTCGGACGTCGGCAGCTACCTCGGCAGGCAGCGGTTCTTCTTCGAGGCGGCCGAGCGCACGGCCGTCCCGGGCGTGGCCACCGGCCTGGCGGTCACCGGCACCGGCGGCGACGTGCTGTTCGTCGAGGCCAGCATCATGGGCGGCGACCCGGGCCTGACCCTGACCGGCCAGCTCGGCGACGTCATGAAGGAGTCGGCCAGCATCGCCCTCTCCTACGTCCGCGCGCACGCTGACGAGCTGGGCATCGACCAGCAGGTCGAGGGACGCCGAGTCCACCTGCACGTGCCGGCGGGCGCGGTGCCGAAGGACGGCCCGAGCGCCGGCGTCACCATGACGACCGCGCTGGTGAGCCTGCTCACCGGCCGTCCGGTCCGCTCCGAGGTCGGCATGACCGGCGAGGTCACCCTGCAGGGACGCGTCCTGCCGATCGGCGGCGTCAAGCAGAAGGTGCTGGCCGCCCACCGGGCCGGCCTCAAGGAGGTCATCCTGCCGAGCCGCAACGGCGGCGACCTCGACGACGTGCCAGAGTCGGTGCGCGACGAGATGACCTTCCACCTGGCGGACGAGATCGGGCAGGTGCTCGACCTGGCGCTCGCCTCGGATGAGGCGACCGCCGGCGGCGAGCCCGCCGAGCAGGCCGCCTGACCCACCCACGAATGCGACGGGGCCGGCTCCACCAGGAGCCGGCCCCGTCCTTGGCGTCGCTGCTATTCGGGGAGGTCGAACTCCCCGTCCCGCGCCCGACCCAGGAATGCGTTCCATTCATGCGGCGTGCTCGACGATCGCACCGGCGCCGAGGCGCCGGCCGACCGGAGCGACCGCTGCGAGCCAGGCATGCGGCTGCCGGAGAGCCGCGATGCCGCTGACCGCGTAGGACGAGGGTAGATTATTCGCAAGTCAGATGGAATGCCGCGTTCGCTTCGTGGGATCGCGATGGGCTGGGAGGGGTCGATGACCGACGCGTACCGCACGCCCGACGAGCGCTTCGAGGGGCTCCCGGAGTTCGACCTCCCCGCCAGATACCGCGAGGTCGGCGGGCTGCGCCTGGCGCACGTGGAGGACGGTGAGGGCGCGCCCGTGGTGTTCCTGCACGGGGAGCCGACCTGGTCGTTCCTGTGGCGCAAGGTGATCCCGCCGGTGCGCGACGCCGGCTTCCGCTGCGTCGCCCCCGACCTTGTCGGGTTCGGGCGCTCCGACAAGCCGATCTCCGAGTCGTGGTACTCCTTCGATCGGCATACCGAGGTGATCGCCTCGCTGCTCGACGACCTCGACCTGCGCGACGTGACCCTGGTGCTGCACGACTGGGGCGGCCCGATCGGCCTGCGCATCGCGGTCGAGCAGCCCGACAGGGTCGCCCGGCTGGTGGCCATGGACACCGGGATCTTCACCGGGCACCAGCCCATGAGCGAGGCCTGGCAGCGCTTCGCCGACTTCGTCGCCCGCACCGAGGACCTGCCCATCGGCTTCCTGGTCCGGCAGGGCTGCGCCCGCGACCCTGGCGACGAGGTCACCGCCGCCTACGAGGCGCCATTCCCCGAGCCCGCGGCCAAGGCCGGCGCCAAGGCGTTCCCGGCGCTGATCCCGCGGCGCCCGGACGCTCCCGGTGCCGCGGCCGGTGGCCGCACCTTCGCGGGCCTGGTGGGCGACCGGCGGCCGCTGCTGTTGCTCTGGGGCGAGGAGGACCGCCCGCTGCCGGTGGCGGCCGGCGAGGCGCTCGCGGAGGCGCTGGGGCGGCCGCCGCCCCGCCGGATCAGCGGGGCCGGCCACTACCTCCAGGAGGACGCCGGCCCAGAGATCGGCGCGATCATCGCGGAGTGGCTCGGCGTGTGAACGCCGGCCACGTATCCGCGGTGCGCGCGATTGCGGATCGCCGTGCTCTCCGACACCCACGCGCCGCGATACTGGAAGCGGTGCCCGCCGGCCGTGGCCAGGCGCCTGGAGGGCGCTGACCTGATCCTGCACGCCGGCGACCTCTGCCGCGCGTTCGTGCTCGACGAGCTGGCGGCGTTCGCGCCGGTCCGGGCGGTGCTCGGCAACAACGACACGATCGACGTCGCCGAGTGGGGCGCCCCGGAGACGCTCGACCTCGACCTGGAGGGACTGCGGGTCGGCGTGGTCCACGACGCCGGGCCGGCCAACGGCCGCCTGCGCCGGATGCGCCGCCGCTTCCCAGCCGCCGGCCTGGTCGTCTTCGGCCACTCGCACATCCCGCTCGACCTTGCCGGCGACGGCCTGCGGATCTTCAACCCCGGCTCGCCGACCGACCGGCGGCGCCAGCCGAACCGGACCGTCGGCCTGCTCCGCGTCGAGGCGGGGCGGCTGGTCGAGGCACGCATCGAGCCGGTCGACTGACGGTGGCGCCGGGCCTAGTCCCTCGGCATGCCCTCGACCCAGGCGACGTAGCGGCGCGCGGACGCACGGACCGCCTCGGCCGCGTCCCGGAGCACGTCCCGGTCCCACCAGCCGCCATAGATGCGGTCGAAGGCCAGCGGCTCCAGGGTCTGCGCGATCCGATCGACCTCCGAGGCGGGCAGCGGGACGAAGTTCGGGTAGCTGCGCATGAAGGAGACGTAGCGGCGATCGCTCACCACCGTGATCGTGTCCCCGACCAGGAGCGCGCCACGCCCGGCGGCGCCGCCGGCCCAGTGGAGCACCGCCGACCCCGCGAAGTGCCCGCCGCACTGTACCAGCGTGACGCCGGGCACGACCTCCAGGCGGTCCTCCCAGAGCCGCACCGCCGGGTCGGGGCGCATGATCCAGGGCTCGTCCGCGCGCGGCAGGTACACGGGGGCGTCGAAGGCGTGGCTCCACTCCACCAGGCAGCCGTAGAAGTGCGGGTGGGACGCGGAGATGCCGGCCAGCCCGCCGAGCTGGCGCACCCGCTCCACGGCGGCGTCGTCGAGGTAGCCAGGGCAGTCCCAGAGCACGTTGCCGGCCTCGGTCTGGACCAGGAGGGCGCGCTGGCCGATCGCCAGCGCCGGGGTCACGCCGATGCCGGCGAGACCGGGCTCCAGCTCGCGAAGCTCCGAGCGGAAGCCCTCGGCGGACAGTTCCTCCAAGGTGGTCCATTGCTGGCCCTGCCAGCCGACGTACTGGCGCTCGTCCTCGCAGATCGGGCAGCGTGAGGGCGGTTGGGGGCTGTCGGCGTGCTGGACGGCGCAGGTCCGGCAGGTGAAGCAGGTCATGGGGTGGCGGCCCTCCTCTTCGGCCCACAGACGCATTCGGGGAGCAGGCCGCAGAGTACCGCCTGGAGAAACCAGAGCCCGGGAAAAGGCGACGCCGGCCCCGCACGCACCCGTCATGCACGAGGAGCAGGGCGGCTGCGAGGTCCCCCCGGGAGCACGGCGTCGCCTCTGCATGCCAAGGCGTGGACGGGACGGGATCGATACGGCCCTTCCAAAAACTTCGTTCCACTCCGCGAGAACGAACCCGATCGGACGGCGCCGTCCGGCCGAACTTCCTCTCTCAGCAGAATTTCGTAATGCATCCGGATCGGTTCGGTTCCGGCTGCTCGATTCGGGATCTCTTGCCCTGGCCTGCGGAAACCGATGAATCGTGAGCACTGGGGCATACGGCAGGTTCGAGGTTTCCTAGGTAGAACAACTCATTCAGCATTATTGCTGGAAGCGGATAGTGTCCCTATTGGGACAACAGCAGTCCCGTGCCGGGACGGTAACCGCCGAAGGGGTGTCGACCAATGAGCCGCACGAGTCGACCGACCTACCTGAGAACCTCAGAGGTAGCCGGTCTGCTTCACGTGTCCCCCAAGACAGTCTCTCGTTGGGCCCAGGAAGGCAAGCTACCCTTCCTGCGGACGCTTGGAGGCCACCGCCGCTACCCGGACAACGAGATCCGGGCGCTCGCGGAGGAGCTGCGGATGTGGCCCGCGATGCAGGACGCGCAACCGGGCGAAGCCCAGTAGCGATCGCTCCAGCAGGCCGGTCCGCTGGGAAGCGGTCGCCGCCGAACGGGAGGCGGCGGCGGCCGCAGCCAGCCCGCGGCCGACCGCCCTATCCGGCGGCCGGTGCGTCCAGCGTCTTCTCCAGCAGGATCCGCGTGCCGTTGAGGCTCGAATCGACGACCACGCGGTCCATGACGGCCTGCATGACGTAGAGCCCGCGGCCCCGGCTCTGTGACGGGTGGGCGCGCCGCGACAGCGCCAATCGTGAGTTGTCCAGCCCGGGCCCGCGATCCTGCACCGAGAAGGTGAACAGCCCGTCCACCAGGGACCATCGCACCATCAGCACCGGCTCGCGCTGCCCCCACGACCCGTTCACCACCGCGTTGGTGACTGCCTCGGCGATCGCGAGCTGAACCGAATCGGCGATCTCCTCGGCCACGTGCCAGCGTTCGAGGTCGCGATGCAGCAGGGCCCGTACGGTGTGCACCGACTCGCTCCGACACGGTAGGAGCAGGTGCGCCGCGGGGCCCTTCATCCGGGCCAGCGTCGGTTCCTCCAAATGGACTCTCCCCCCGAATCCGACTTCGGCTGCCTATCCCGAGGGTCGGCGCCACCTCATCTGAATACACGAGCGGGGCCGATGAGTCCAACTCGGCTCATGCGTGACTCATCCGGCGCTGATCTCCCGCTGCCCATCCGGGCACGCCCCGAGCAGGTCGCACGACGAGCACCAGGGGCCCGTGCGAGGCGTGAACTCGCGGTCCGCCCGCAGGCGGGAAGCCGTCTCGAGCACCTGGTCGAGGCGCTCGTCCAGCACCTCGGGCGGCCGCTCGGTCCGGACCTGGGTGCCGGCAACCACGTAGTCGAGCACCAGCCCGTGCACCGGACGGTGCAGGCGGCGCTGCGCGAGCGCCGCGTAGATCGTGAGCGCCGAATCCGCGTCAGCCGCCTCCTGGCTGACTGGCCGCCGCCCGGTCTTGTAGTCGACCACCACCAGGCCCCCGTCCCGATCCGTGTCGACCCGGTCCAGGCGTCCCTTGAGCACCACGTCGCCCCAGCTCGCCTGCAGGTCCACCTCGGTGGCGTAGGGGACCGCCCGCACGTCGGCGCGCTGGTACCAGTCGCGCAGCGCCTCGGCCGCGCGCTCCTTCTCGGTCTGGAGCTCCTCGCGGCTGCGGTAGCCCTCCTTGACCCAGCAGTCGCGGAGCAGCCCCAGCAGGCGCTCGGCGCTCCGGCGGGCGACGGGCAGGCGGAAGAACTCGCGCATGACCGCGTGGATGGTGGTGCCGAACGACTGCGTCGCGGTGACACGCGAGCGGTTCCACATGCCGTCCACGTACAGGAACCGGTACAGGCGCGGGCAGTGGAGATACTTGTCGAGCGCGGACGGGCTGAGGAAGGTGACCGGGCTCGAATCGATCCCAGGAAGGCTCTGCTGTGCGGGGTCGTGCGTGCGCATGCTCCGAGGCTACGCTCCCCCTGCGACCTTTGGACCAGACCGCCCGACTAGCGAACGTCCGGGGCGGCGCGGGCCAGCAGGCGCTCCAGCACCGGCTCGGGCGTGCGGCAGACGCCCATGCGGTACCCGTACAAGGCGCCGTGGCAGTCCGAGGCGCCGGTCGCCTCGAGGCCCAGCTCGCCGGCGAGCGCGCGCCAGTGCTCCCGGTCCTCGGGCGGCTGGTCGGGGTGGTCGACCTCCAGCCCGGCCATGCCGGCCTCGGCCATGGCACGGATGACCGGCTCGGGGACCGGGGCGGCGCCGGCGTGGATCGAGGGATGGGCCAGCACGGCCACCCCGGTGGCCTCGCGGATCAGCCGCACGGCCTCGACCGGTTTCACCGCGGCCTTGGCCACGTAGGCGCGCCCGCCGGTGCCGATCCACTCCGGCGAGAAGGCGGCGGCAAGGTCCGGCACCACGCCGGCCTCGACCATGGCGCGGGCGACGTGGGGCCGCCCGACGGAGGCGCCCCCCGCCAGCTCCAGCACCCGCTCGAAGCGCACGTCGGCTCCCAGCTCGCGCAGCCGCTCCACCATCCGCTCGGCGCGACCGACGCGGCCGGCGCGGATCCACTCGCGCGTGGCACGGAAGCGCGGCTCCGCCGGATCGAAGGCGTAGCCGAGCACGTGGACCGGCTGGCCGTCGTGCTCGGCCGACAGCTCGCACCCGGTCAGCACCACCAGCTCGCTGTCCCGCGCCGCCGCGCGGGCCTCGGAGAGCCCGGCGGTGGTGTCGTGGTCGGTGAGCGCGATGCCCGCCAGGTCGCGCCGCAGCGCCAGCTCGACCACCTCGCTCGGGCTCAAGGTGCCATCGGAGCAGGTCGAGTGGGTGTGGAGGTCGAAGCCGGGCATGGGCCGACGATAGCAAAACGGTCGAGCTGCGGCGCTGGAGCTAACCCGTTGGCATGCCGGCATCTGGCACGCCTCGGCACCACCTTGGACACAATCGGATAACGGCGCTGAGGCGGACCGACAACCGCGCCGATACTCGCTAAGGATTAGGCGCAATCCGCGTGCACTCACTTCCCTAGCGTTACAGGCGCACGCCGTTCTGGTGCGCGGCGAGGAGGTTCCACTGTGTCGTTGCTCATGCTCGCCGTCGTCGCCCTGTTCCCGATCACGCTGCTCGCGATCCTGCTCCTGACGTCGGGCCTGGAGGGGAAGTTCGTCAGCCCGCACCCGGTCAAGGCACCTCGGGGCAATCGCTCACCGGAGCGGGACGACTGACCACGGCAGCGGGTCCGGCCCGGTTTCCGCGACCGGGCCAGTGGTAGGCATCCAGCGACCCGATCACCGAGATCGATCCGAGGTGGCACGCGATGCCGGCCGACCCGTCGTCCCCTGTCGAGGAGCTGATCCCCGAGCATCCCACGCTGGAGCGCCTGCGTGAGAGCGCCGCCAACTGCCGCGGATGCGGCCTGTGGCGCAACGCCACCCAGACGGTCTTCGGGGAGGGCCACTCCCACGCCGACGTGGTCATGGTCGGTGAGCAGCCCGGCGACGTGGAGGACCGGACCGGCAGGCCATTCGCGGGCCCGGCCGGCAAGCTGCTGGACCGGGCGCTCGAGGAAGCCGGCATCGACCGCCGCGAGGTCTACGTGACCAACGCGGTCAAGCACTTCAAATGGACCCGGCGCGGCAAGCTGCGCCTGCACAAGAAGCCCAGCTCCGAGGAGATCCGCGCCTGCCGGCCGTGGCTGGACGCGGAGCTGGAGGTGCTCGAGCCGCGCGTGCTGGTCTGCCTTGGCGCGACCGCGGCCCAGGCGCTGCTCGGGGGCACGTTCCGGGTCACCCGCCAGCGCGGCCAGTTCGTCGAGTCCGAGCTCGCTCCGCTGGTGCTGGCCACCGTGCACCCGTCATCGGTGCTGCGCGCCCCCGACGACGAGGCCCGTGCGGTCGCCTATCGTGGCCTGGTCGACGACCTCTCCAAGGTCGCCAGGGCGCTGTCGGGCTAGAGGGAGGCCGCCGTGATCGCGGCGGAGGACATCAGGCGGCCGCCGCTGGGGCACTTCACCCGCCCGTCCCGAGGACGCGGTCGGGAACGCGTCGCCGTCACGGCCTGGCGGTACGCTCTTGCCATGCCCGAGCTTCCCGAGGTCGAGTCGGTCCGGCGCCAGCTCGACCCGGCGCTCCGCGGACGCCAGATCGTCAAGGTCTGGTCCGACGTGCAGCGCCGCTTCCTCCAGCCGGAGCGGCTGGCCGGCCACACCGTGCTCGCCGTCGGCCGCCGCGGCAAATTCCTGATCTGCCCGCTCGACGGCCAGCTCGAGCTGATCATGCACCTGGGCATGACCGGTGTGCTGCACTTCGGGCTCGCCGATGCCTACACGCGCGCCCGGCTCACCCTGGACGACGGCCGCGAGCTCGTCTTCAGGGACGTGCGCCGCTTCGGCGGCCTGGCGGTGGTGACCGCCGGCGTCTACGACGCCCTGCCCACCCTGGCCAGGCTCGGCCCGGAACCGCTGTCGGACGAATTCGATCCCGAGCGCTTCGCTCGCCAGCTCGCCGCCACCCACGCCCCGGTCAAGCCCTACCTGTTGACGCAGCGCCCGGTCGCGGGCGTCGGCAACATCTACGCCGATGAGGCGCTGTGGCTGGCGCGCATCCACCCGGCCTCCCGCCGGGTGGGGCGGCGGCGGGCACTGGACCTGCACGCCGCCATCCGCGAGGTCCTCGAACAGGCCATCGCCCGCGAGGGCACCACCTTCCGCGACTACCGGATGGTCAACGGGGACAGCGGGCGCAACGCGAGCTTCCTGATCGCCTACGGCCAGGCGGGGCTCCCTTGCCCCCGCTGCGGCACGCCTCTGAAGAAGATCGTCCTCGGCGGCCGCGGCACCACCTTCTGCCCCGCCTGCCAACGGCACTGACCCGAGGCGGCCGCCCGCGACGGGACTGGTTTGCAGGGCCGCCCGTCTTCGACAGAATGGGGCGGGCCAGCAACCGCGAGGAGCCGTCCAGATGCCGCCAGAGGCCAACGACCACACCGAGCAGCCGCCCCAGCCGGGCACGCCCGATGCAAGCTCGGCCGAGGCGAAGCCGGGATCGGCTCGGCCTCCGGCCGAGCCGGAGCGGACCCCGCCGGCCGTCCCTCCGGCCGAGGCCGCGCGAACGCCGCCGGCCGGCCCTCTCGCCGAACGGGCGCCGGCGCAGCGGCCGGCACCGGTGCCGGACACGACCCCGCGCGCCTCCGACGCCGAGCGCAACCAGGCGATCGACCGCCTGCGAACCGCCTATGTCGAGGGACGGCTGGACCAGGAGGAGTTCGACGAGCGCTCGGACGCGGCGCTGAAGGCCAAGACCATCGGCCAGCTCGAGCGGCTGTTCGACGACCTGCCCGCCAGCTACACGCAGGGTGGTCTGGCGCGCCACCCCGGCGCCCCTGGCCCGGTGGTACGACCCGGCCATGGCGGCAGTCGGGTCGCGGTGGCGGTCATGAGCGGCGTCGAGCGCAGGGGAGCCTGGCGGGTGCCGGTGGACTCCACGGCGTTCGCGTTCATGGGCGGCGTCGAGCTCGATCTCCGGACCGCGGTCCTGAGCGGTCCGGAGACCACCATCACCGCCGTCGCGATCATGGGCGGGATCAACATCGTCGTCCCGCCCGGCATGCGCGTGGAGTCCAGCGGCTTCGGGTTCTTGGGCGGCTGGGACAACCGCGCTGCGGACGACCGGCTGGCGCCGGACGCGCCGGTGCTCCGGGTGCGCGGCCTGGCCTTCATGGGCGGGGTCGAGATCAGGACCAAGGAGCCGCGCGATCCGCGGGGCCAGCTGCCCAGAACAGGATCCGCTTGAACGGGTAGAAGTACGGCCGGCGCTGGTCGAGCCGTGGCAGCAGGCGCTCCCGGTAGTCCGCCAGGAACTCCTCGAACAGCGCGGGCGGCATGCGACGCTGGTAGTCGGTGAGCAGCGTGCCCCGCGCCCACTCGATCACGTGCTCCGGCCCGGCGAGATGGTGCGGGTAGATCTGCATCCGGACGTGCTGCTCGACGAACCCGAGCCGCTCCAGCAGCTCGGCGTAGCGCTCGGGCGCCTCCACCGGGTTGACGCGCCGGTAGCCGCTCATCGCGCCGCGGAACGGCTCCTCGGCGGCGATCTCCGCCGCCACCTCGTGCGAGACGTGATCATGGTTGGCGGGCACCTGGATGGCGAGTTGACCGCCCGGCGCCAGCGTGGCGGCGAGGCGCTCCAGCAGCCGCGGGTGGTCCGGCACCCATTGCATCGCGGCGTTCGAGAAGATGAGGTCCCAGCGTCCCTGGCCGCCAAGCTCCCCCGGCGCACCGAAGCCGGCGGCGTCGCCCAGCCGGAAGCCGAGACCGCCGCCGGCCACCGCCCGCGCGCGCTCGAGCATGGCGGCCGAGCTGTCGAGCCCGAGCGTCTCGGCCGCCTGGACCCGCCGGTGCAGCTCGGCGGTGAGCGCGCCGGTCCCGCAGCCGAGGTCGGCGGCGCGCCCGCCCGGGACCGGGCGGACGAGGGCGAGCAGGTCGAAGAACGGCGCCTTGCGCTCGGCGGCGAACCGCTCGTATCGGGCGGGGTCCCAGGGGTCCGCCACCCGCTGGTCGCCAGGGTCGGGTCCGTGGACTGTCATTCGCCTGACGATTGTCCACAACTTGGCTCCTGAGGAACAACTGGTCGCACGGATGGTTCATGATGTGGCTGCGCGCGCGAAGCATCCGAAGGACGCGGGGGGAGACGAGGACCGGTTGGCCGCACACCAGATGGTCGGGAGGGTGGGGCGGGTGACCGGCACCATCGCACCGGGCCGGATTGGTGAGGTCATGATCGCGATCCGCGGAGGCAGCGAGGCGTTCAACGCCTACTCCGCCGAGAGCGACGACACCATCGAGACCGGCAGGCGGGTGGTCGTCATCGAGTACTTCCCTCCCAGGACTGTCGTGGTCAGCCCTCTGTAGCGGCTGGCTAGGAGGCTGCATTGTCATGGACCCCATCATCATCGGCGGTAGCGTGCTCGTCGCTCTCATCGTGCTGTTCATCCTGTTCCGCCTCATGTGGCGGGTGGCCGAGCCGAACGAGGCGCTGGTCATCTCCGGGCTGCGGGAGCACGCCGAGGTCGAGGGAGTCGGCGAGAGCCTCGGCTTCAAGATCGTGACCGGCAAGGGCACCCTCGTCCTGCCGGGCATCCAGACGGTGCGACGCCTCTCGCTGGACCTGCGCGAGGCGCAACTCGGCATCGACTGCGTGAGCACCCAGGGCATCCCGCTGGCGATCCAGGGCGTGGTGATCTTCAAGGTCGGCGACGACTACGTGTCGATCGCCAACGCCGCCCGCCGCTTCCTCGACCAGCAGGACCAGATGGACGCCCGTGTCCACAACGTGTTCGCCGGTCACCTTCGGGCGATCGTCGGCAACATGACCGTCGAGGAGATGATCCGCGACCGGGAGAAGCTCACCTCGCTGACACGCGAGTCCTCGGGCATGGAGATGGAGAAGCTCGGCCTGATCGTGGACTCCCTGCAGATCCAGGAGATCCACGACCCGACGGGCTACATCAAGAACCTGGCGCTGCCCCACGCGGCCGCCGTCTCGCGCGAGGCACGGATCGCGCAGGCGCACGCCGACCGCGAGGCCACCCAGGCCGAGCAGCAGGCTGAGGCGCTGAAGGCCGAGGCCCGCCGCGACAGCCAGATCAAGCAGGCCGGCTACCAGGCGCAGGTCGACCGCGCGTCCGCTGAGGCGCGGCAGAGCGGCCCGCTGGCCGAGGCGACCTCCCGCCAGCAGGTCGTCGTCCAGGAGACGAAGGTCGCCGAACTGGAGGCGCACCGCGAGGAGCAGCGGCTCCAGGCGTCCGTCCGCAAGCCCGCGGACGCCAGGGCCTACGAGCGGACCACGCTGGCCAAGGCCGAGCGCGACGCCCGCATCGCCGGCGCCGAGGCCGAGCGCCAGGAGGTGGAGCTCCAGGCCGCGGCCAACGCGCAACGGGTGCGGCTCGCGGCGCAGGCCGAGTCCGAGCGGGTGCGCCTGGAGGCGGCCGCCAACGCCGAGGCCGCCAAGCAGGTCGGTGAGGGCGAGGCCGCCGCGACGACTGCGAGAGGCCGCGCCGAGGGCGACGCGGCGCGGGCGCGCGGCCTGGCCGAGGCGGACGCCATCAAGGCGCGAGCCGACGCCCTCGCGCAGAACCAGGACGCCGTGATCGGCCAGCAGCTCGCCGAGAACTGGCCGGCGATCGTCGAGGCGGCGGCCAAGCCGTTCGGCGCGGTCGACCAGATGATCGTGCTGAACGGGGCGCAGGGGCTGTCCGAGGCGCTCGCCCAGGCGCTCAGCCAGGGTGTCGCCGGGCTCCAGCTCGCGCGCAGCATCCTGAGCGGCCCCGGCAACGGCAGCGCCGATTCCAAGGGGGCCAGGGGGTCCAAGGACACAGGAAGCCGGACGCCCGCCCGCAAGGAGGGAGCATGACGAGATTGCCTCGAGCATGCTCGTAGCCGTCACCGGCTCCACTGGGCTGATCGGGTCGGCACTGGTCCCCAGCCTGGTCGCCGAGGGCCACGAGGTGCTCCGCTTCACCCGCTCGCCGAGTCCCGGACCGGGTGCCGCCCGCTGGGACCCGGCGGGCGGCACCATCGACTCGGAAGCGCTGTCCAAGGCCGACGCGGTCGCGCACCTCGCCGGCAGGAGCATCGCCGCGCTGCGCTGGACGCCGAAGGTCCGCCGCGAGATCCTCGAGAGCCGCACTCGGGGCACCCGGCTGCTGGCCGAGACCATGGCCAGCCTGCCCGACGGTCCGCGGGTGCTCGTGAGCGCCTCGGGGATCAACTTCTACGGCGATCGCGGCGACGAGGTGCTCACCGAGACCAGTCCGAGCGGTCAAGGGTTCCTGGCCGAGGTGTGCCGTCAGTGGGAGGGCGCGGCCGGTCCGGCGCGGGCCGCCGGCATCCGCACGGTGCACGTGCGGACCGGTTTCGTGCAGACACCGCGCGGTGGGGTGCTGCCCAGGCTGCTGCCGCTGTTCCGGGTCGGGCTGGGCGGCCGTTTCGGCTCGGGACGCCAGTGGTGGAGCTGGGTAACGCTGGACGACCTCATCGGCATCTACCGTCATGCCCTGACCGCGAGTACGGCGGACGGCCCGCTCAACGCCACCGCGCCCAACCCGGCCACCAACGCCGAGTTCACCGCCACGCTCGCCAAGGTCCTCGGGCGGCCCGCCCTCGTCCCCGTGCCGAGCTTCGGTCCCAGGCTCCTGGTCGGCCAGATGGCCGACGAGCTGCTGTTCGACAGCGCTCGCGTGCACCCGGCCGCCACCGAGGCGAGCGGCTACTCCTTCCAGCACCCCAACCTCGAAGCGGCCCTGCGCCACGTGCTCACACGCCCATGACGTCGGCCAGGTAGCCCTCAGCCGCCGCTGGGTGCCCCATCCTCCCGTGCCTCAGCGGAAGTCGCGTGAGCGGGTGGCGACGCCCGTCTGGAGCGGGTGGATCTGCTCGGCGATCACGTTGGTGACGCCCTCGGCCCGTTCGAGGCGGCCGCGGACCAGCAGGGCGGTCGCGGCCCGGGCGACGCGGCGGTAGCGGGTCCAGACACCGATCGAGCAGATCACGTTGACGATGCCGGTCTCGTCCTCGAGGCTCAGAAAGGTGGTGCCGCTGGCCGTGGCCGGACGCTGGCGATGCGTCACGATCCCGCCAACCAGCACGCGGGCGCCCGGTTCGATCGCGGCCAGGCCGTCGGAGGACACAACCCCGAGCGCGTCGAGCCGCTCGCGCAGGAACTCGACAGGGTGGCTGAAGGTCGACAGCCCGGTCGCCCACAGATCGGCGGCGCTGAGCTCGACCGGGCTCATGCCGGGAAGCTGCGGCGCCTCCGCGCCGACCACCGCTCCGGGCAGCCGATCCGCGCGCGCCTGCGCCACCGCCCCGGCCGCCCAGAGCGCCTCCCGGCGCTCCAATCCGAAGCAGCCGAACGCTCCCGCCGTCGCCAGCGCCTCGACCTGCGCCTCGCTGAGCCCGATCCGGTGAACCAGGTCGGCCATGAAGGCATACGGGCGTCCAGCGGCGATCCGCTCCGCCAACTCATCCCCGATGGTCCGCACAGACGACAACCCCAGCCGAACCGCAACCCCCGCCCCCGCGGCGCCGCCCGACCCTTCCTCGCCAGCGGCGCCCTGCGTGCCCGAGCCTGACCCGGCGGCGCCTTCCGCGGTCGCCACGCCCTCCCTCAGCGGCTCGAGGGTGGCGGTCGCCGCGCTCGCGTGGAGGTCGGGGCCGCGCACGACCACGCCGTGGCGGCGGGCGTCCGCGACCAGCGTCCGCGGCGAGTAGAACCCCATGGGCTGCGCATTCAGCAGCGCGGCGAGGAATGCCGCCGGGTAGTGGAGCTTCAGCCACGCGCTCGAGTAGACCAGGTAGGCGAACGACACCGCGTGGCTCTCGGGGAAGCCGAAATTGGCGAAGGCGGCGAGCTGCTCGAAGAGCTGGTCGGCGACCTCCCCGGTGATCCCGCGCTCCGCCATCCCCTGGTAGAGACGATCCCGGAGCCGCTCCATCCGCTCGACGGAGCGCTTGGCGCCCATGGCCTGGCGAAGCTGATCGGCCTCGGCGGCCGTGAAACCGGCCACGTCGACCGCCATCTGCATGAGCTGCTCCTGGAACAGCGGAACGCCCATCGTCTTCTTGAGCGAGCGCTCGAGCAGCGGGTGCAGGTAGGTGACGGTCTCGCTGCCGTTGCGGCGACGGATGTAGGGATGCACCGAGCCGCCCTGGATCGGGCCGGGCCGGATCAGCGCCACCTCGACGACCAGGTCATAGAACTTCCGAGGCCGCAGGCGCGGCAGGGTCGCCATCTGCGCGCGGCTCTCGACCTGGAAGACGCCGATCGAGTCGGCCGCCTGGAGCATCTCGTAGACGGCCGGCTCCTGCGGCAGCTCGGCCAGGTCGATCTCGACGCCGTGATGGGAGCGGATCAGGTCGACCGTGCCGTGCAGCGCCGAGAGCATGCCGAGCCCGAGCAGGTCGAACTTCACCAGCCCGATCGCGGCGCAGTCGTCCTTGTCCCACTGGAGCACGCTGCGGTCCTTCATGGTCGCCCATTCGACCGGGCAAACCTCCAGCACCGGCCGGTCACAGATGACCATCCCGCCAGAGTGGATCCCGAGATGCCTCGGGAACCCCTGGATCTGAGCGGCCAGCTCCATGACGGTGGACGGCACGTCGTGATCGGCGGCCTCGCCGAGCGGTCCCCACAGATCGAGCTGCTTGGCCCAGGCGTCGAGCTGGCCAGGGGCGTAGCCGAGCGCGCGCCCCATGTCGCGCACGGCCGAACGGGGCCGGTAGGTGATCACGTTGGCCACCTGCGCGGCGCGGTCCCTGCCATAGCGCTGGTAGACGTACTGGATCGCCTCCTCGCGCCGGCCCGCCTCGATGTCGAGGTCGATGTCGGGCGGCCCATCACGCTCCGGCGAGAGGAAGCGCTCGAACAGCAGGCCGAGGGAGACGGCGTCTGCCTTGGTGATGCCGATCGCGTAGCAGACGGCCGAGTTCGCCGCCGAGCCGCGACCTTGACAGTAGATGCCGGCGCGCTCGCAGAACTGCACGATGTCCCAGACGATCAGGAAGTACCCGGGAAAGCCGAGGCTGGAGATCATGTCGAGCTCGTAGTCGATCTGGCGCCATGCGCCCTCTACCCGCTCCGCGCCGCGAGGACCGTAGCGGCGGGTCGCCCCCTGCTCGGCGAGGTGGCGCAACCAGCTCATCTCGGTGTGGCCCCTTGGGACGGGAAAGTCCGGCAGCCGCGGGGCGATCAGCTCGAGGTCGAAGGCGAGTTCGCGACCGAGCCCGGCCGCCCGCTCGACCGCGCCCGGGTAGCGGAAGAGGCGCCTGTCCTGCTCAAATCCAGAACGCAGGTGCGCGCCGGCCGACGTGGGCAGCCAGCCGTCCAGCTCGTCGAGCGAGCGGCGCGCGCGCACCGCGGCGAGCGCGGCCGCCAGCCGGTGCCGGCGCGGGGTGGCGTAGTGGACGTTGTTGGTGGCCACCGCCTCGATCCCGCGAGCGAAGCCGAGACGGACCAGGGCGTCGTTGCGGGCCGAGTCGAGCGGGTCGCCGTGGTCCCAGATCTCGACCAGCACGTTGTCGCGTCCGAACGTCTCGATCAGACGGTCGAGCTGGTAGCCGGCGGCCGCCGGCCCGTGCTCCACCAGCGCGCTGGGCACCGCTCCCTTGCGGCAGCCGGTGAGGACCAGCCAGTGGCCGCCGTGCAGGCCCGCCAGCAGCTCCAGGCCCGCGCGCGGCGCTCCCTTGGAACCGGCGAGTTGCGCCGTCGAGATGGCTCTGCACAGGCGCGCGTACCCCTCCGGGTCGCGGGCCAGCACCAGCAGGTGCTCCCCCGGGGGGTCGGGATCGGGCAAGGTCGGGCGGGCGCTCGCCAGGCCCAGGGTGAGCTCGGCACCGAACACCGTGCGCATGCCGAACGCCTTGGCGGCCTCCGCGAAGCGCACCACCCCGTACATGCCGTCGCGATCGGTGAGCGCGATCGCCTCCAGCCCGAGATTGGCCGCCTCCTCCACCAGTTCCTCCGGAGGCGAGGCGCCGTCCAGGAAGCTCGCGTTGGAATGGCAGTGCAGCTCAGCATAGGGAGTCGCCAGCGCCCGCGACCCCGCACGAGCGGAAGGTCGCCGTTCGGGCTTCGGGTCAGGGCGCCGTTCGGGCTTCGGCTCGTATCGCCGCACCGCCCCGACCCCGGCGCCGACCGCTCTGGTCCGGGTCCGCGACCGGCCGTCTACCAGCCGGGCGAATTCCGCCCAAGGAATTGGTGGGTTCTGAAAGCCCATGGCGCGCATGATCGAACACTTGTTCGTATCAGGCAACAGCGCATGACGCCTATCTCGGGCCGAATTCGCAACCAGCCCTAAATTCAACGCAAATCTGAATCGCAATGGTAGCGAATGGCCTAATTGACTGCTGCGTAGAAGGCGTTATAAATTGGAGAAACTGGTGGCAACGCAACCTCTGTCGCCATCGGGCCTCACCCACCAAGCAGGCGCCGTCCCTGGTGATGACCATGGACAAGTGCTCACGGCCGACGATGAGCTGTCGATGACGGCGAATTGCTCTTCCTTCGCGGACTGCTTCTTCGGGTCGCACCTTGGACGACATTCCGCACCCCCATTGCGGCCCGAAGACGCCCGGCCGACTGGTCATCGGGCGGAACGCGTCCATAAAATTGGGTAGACCGATTCTTTCGCGAGCATCGCGGCGAATTCTTCAGCCAATGAGGAATGCCGTCACAGCGCCGACCCCCGGTTCCGGCTCGGGTCGGACCCCTCGCTCGTCGGTCGGGCGATCGCCGGATCCCGCGGTCGACCCGCTCCAGGCTGGCCTCGCCGATCCTGGTCAGGTGCCGGCGGCCACGGTCAAGCGGCCTCCATCCACGACTCCCAGCTCGGCGCCGACTTGCCGGGCCGTGTCCAGGAACGCCTCGGCCGCGGGCGACAGGTAGCGGTCCGGATGGTTGGCGACCACGATCGTCCGAGCCGGTACCGGCGGGTCGAGCTGGCGGACGACTACCTTCGGATCGTTCTCGTCCACGGTGAGCAGGGGCACGATCGCGACGCCAAGCCCGGCCGCGACCAAGCCCTGGACCGTCCCGTTGTCGCTCGACCGGAGGACAACGTGCGGCTCGAACCCATACCGCCGCAGGGAGGACTCGAGGAACTGCTGGCAGGCCACCATGTGTTGCGCGACGAAGCGGCAGTCGACGAGGTCGTCGAGCGGAACTGGCTGCTTGTCGGCCAGCGGAGAGCCGGCCGGCACCAGCAGGACATAGGGGTCCTTGAGCAGCTCCGTCGTCTTGAACCCGTCGCTCAGGACCTCACTGTCCATCACGAAGGCGAGATCGAGCTCGCCGGCCTCGACCAGGGTGAGCAGGTCCTTGTCCGAGGAGTCCCGGAGATCGATCTCGACGTTCGGCCACTTCGCCGCGAACACACCGAGGATGGCCGGCAGGATCCGTGCGCTGACGCTCTCGTACGCGCCGATGCGCAACGTGCCCTTCGCGCCCTCAGAGAAGGCCGCGAGATCGGCCTTCGCCGACTGGAAGCGGTCGATGATCGGGCCAGCGTGGCGCAGGAGCAGCTCCCCCGACTCGCTCAGGGTGACCTGCCGACGACCGCCTCGCCGCTCGAAGAGGGGTAGTCCGACGACCTTCTCCAGCGTGGCGATCTGCTGGCTGATCGCCGACTGCGTGTACCCCAGTTCCTCCGCCGCGCGGCTGAACGAGCCGCTGCGGGCGACCGCCCGCAGCGCCAGCAGGTGGCGAAGTTCGACCGATGCCCAATCATTAGCAGTCATAATCGAAAATGATCATAACTGGATTTGTTCTTATAGACCAGTGCTGGAACCCTGGTCTTGTGCACTTGACCGCCTACGACAGCCCGCATGATCCGGCCAGCATCGCCGTCCACCCGCGTGGGAGCGAGGCTCGAACTCGGAGACAGACAATGTTCTCGGCGTACTGCAAGCAATGCGGCTCAGTCCTCCTTCTCGGTCCAGCCAATATCGTTGCGATCCAGAACAGCTCGGAAGGCATCGTCGTCCACTTCCAGTGCCACGCCGGGCACCGCGGCGTCTGGCTGGCAAGCGCGCGCTCGGACCGCCCGGCTCTCCACCCCAGGAGCGAAGAGCACGCTCCGCATCGCGTGACCATCTCCGCGACGAGTGGTCGGCCTGCCGGACGATCCCGGCGCCCATCGGACCGTCGCCCCTCGCCGAGCGCTCGACCGGCACGGGCGCACTAGCTCGGCAGCGGACGGTCGGCCCTCGCCGAGCGCTCCGCCCCTGCGGCTCCATGTCGCGGCCACGGACGGGATTCGGCGACGGGATCGACGCCGGCGCGCAGGGCGAGCACCTCGGCCGGGAGCCGCGTTGCTCCGAGCGCGATGGGCCCATGCGCGATGGGCCCCTGCGACGTGGGCCGGACCGCCAGGGCCCGAACGCCAGGGGCCAGCGCTGTGGCCCGTGCGCTGTGGCCCGTGCGCCGTGGCCGGAGCGCCGTGGGCCCGAACAACGCTCAGGGCCAGCGCCGTGGCGGCTGGCAGCCAGTCCTGTGGCGGGTCGGTGCAACGCTGGAGCATGCAGCGAGGAGCTTGCCCGGGGATCCACGTGACCCAGGAGCTTCGGCCTGACCGGGGCTTCGGCTACTGGTGGCTGAAGCTGGTCGCGATGCCGTGCTCTGTGGACTCGTAGCGTGTGGCGGCCTGTGACGTGAGCTGCGCGATGCCGGTCAGGGCCTGATGTAGTGCCGCGGCGCCGCGCTGCCAGTCGCCCCACAGCTCGAGGAAGTGTGCCTGCGCGACCCCGGCCCAATCGGTCCCGAGCGGCTCGACGCTGGCGGCGAGCTGACGCAGGGTCCCGTCGATGTCACCAGCGGCGCCGTTGAGCTGGACCGCCACCTGTCGCAACTGCTCCGGGGTGACCCGGATGCCGATTCCGTTCATCTCCCACCTCCGACGATGCTTACAAGCAAAGTTAGACATCGTTGTACATTCGAAGGCAATCGAAGGCAAACGACTATCCACAGGGGTTGCCAGCGCTCCGGCAATGGCCCACACGGGGAGCGGCGATCAGGAGGGTGGCTGGTGGCAGGATCGACCAGGCTCAGTCATAGGTCGCCTCGATCCACCACCGACCTTCAGCCAGCTTCAGCAGGTAGGCGACGTCTTCTTGGCTGGTTACCTGAAGGCGCGCAAGGCGTTGATGCGCGTTCGGATCCCACCAGCGCTCGTCGACCGGCCATGGACCGGCCCACGCCACGATCCGCGCCAAAACGCCGGACATTCGCAGCCAACTGGGATCCGCGCTCAGCACCCCGCGGCCGCTGACCGTCACGGGGGCACCCCTGGCGTCCTGGACCTCCGCCAGTACCGGCTCGTGGTGGACGATCGCCGGTGAGGGCTCGGGGATCCGTCCTGGCCAAGGGGCCACCTTGGAACCCCGCGAAGCGCCAGAGCGCTTCGGAGCCGTCCCGGCAGCCCGTTCCGCCTTCGGGAGGCGGTCCGGCGCTGGCACAAGGTCCGGCACGGCAGGCCTGGCCGGTGCGGCCGGCGAGACTGTTACCGGGAGCGGGGTCGGCGAGTCTGGCCGGGGAGGCAGGGCCGGGGTGGGGGTGGGGAGCGGGTCCGGCGCGGTGGGCGCGGTGGGCAATCCTGGCAGAGGGAGCGTGGCCGGCGCGTCGGCTGCGGCCGGTTCGGCTGGGCTGATCGGGACCGGCGCGGCAAGAAGGTCAGGCACGCCGGGCGCTGCTGGCGCGGCCGGCGAGTCTGGCGCGGCGGGCACGGCCGACGCGGCAAGGAGGCCCGGCTTGGGGGGACGGGTGGCGGCGCGGGGATGCTCTGGGCCGGTCTCTGAGCCGAAGCTGGCCTCGATGACGCGCGAACTTGCCGAGCCGACGGGATCGAGCGGACCAGGAGAACTTCCGTTCGGGGCAACGGGCCCGCGGAAATTCGGGAAGTCGTGGGAGTCGAGCGGCGTGTGGGAGCTCGGAGCGTCGTAGGACTGTGGGGCGCTACGGGATCCCGAGGCTCCATGCGTCCCGGGGCTCTCTTGGACTCCAGAGCCTCCGCGGGTGCGGGCGCCCCCACGGGCACCGGGGGCTCGGGTTCCGGGACCTTCGCGGGCCTTCGGGCGGCTGCTCTTGGAGGAGTCATCGGGTGTGCTAGGAAGCTCGCCTTCGGCCACGCTGACCACTCGATCGGCAGGAGCGCGACCTCCCCGCAGGCTGACGAGGCGAACCGCCTCGGGCCCGAGCAATCCCTGGACCCTCGCCAGGGCACGAGCGGCTCGCCGGCTGGCCTCGGTTTCCTCGCCCCAGAAGCCGAGTTGGCGTCCGCGGGCCGCGACCGCCTCGTCCGGCATTAGGGCCAGATGGGTGATCGCCCCGGTAGGACGGGATGCCGCTGAGCCGGTCAGCCAGCCATCGAGCTGCCAACGGACACGCTCGGCGATGGAGGCGACCTGCACGGCGCGTGGATCGGCGGCTGCTCCTCGACGCGACGACCGTGCGGGCGGCTCGTGCCGCCATACTCGAGCCAGCATCTCTCCGTGCTCGGTCTCGACCTCGATACGCAGGCGCGTACAGGCGAGGCCCAGCCCCTCAAGACGGTCGACGAGCTCATCGGCCAGCGACTTGGCCGCGAAAGCGGCGACGTCGACTCTCGTGACGGGAGGATCGAGCTCAGCCGCGACCCCGAGCTCGGGTGGTGGACGACGGCTCGCGCGGGGATGCTCGTCCAGGCCAGTGGCCAGCCGGTGTGCCCGTATGCCTTCGGGCCCGAAACGGGCGGCCATGGGGGCCCGCGGCAGGGCCGCCAGGTCGCCGAGGGTGCGCAGGCCCAGGCGGATAAGTAGATCGGTGAGCTCTGGGCGCTCCAGGACCTCGACGGGAAAGGGCGCCAGGAAACCAAGCGTCTCCCCAGAGGGGACGATCCAGTGGCGTCCAGCGGCCAACCCGTCTGCAGCGGTGTCGCGCGAAGCGGGGTCGACAGTAGGACCGCGCGAGGCGAGATCGGCGGCGAAACCGCGCGAGGCGAGACCGGCGGGCGAGGCGCGGGAGGCGAGATCGCGGGTGGAGGGGCCACCGCGGGCGGTGGGGTCGGGGTGGGGGGCGTGGCGGGCGGCGAGGCTGGCAGCGAAGCGGCCGTCGGCGATGCCGACCTGGCAGCGCCCCAGGACGCCGAGGACCTGGTCGACGGTGGCCAACACCTTGGCGGTCAGCGTCGCCTCACCACCGTGGTATCTGGCGGCGCCACGGGCGGGGAAGGCGCATTCGCCGGGCCGCAGCACCTCGATCCGTGGAGTGAGCGATTCGACCGCCACCAGCACCGGCTCGAAGGCGCGGGCGTCACGGTCGGGGTCGTGCGCGATCAGCTCCAGCTCTGGGCAGCACTCCTGCGCCTGGCGCCGGCGTTGGCCAGGGCGGACCCCCTCGGCACGGGCGGCCAGCGAGCACGCCAGCACCCGACCGGCGTCCAGCACGGCCACCGGCTCGGTGGCAGGCACGCCCGCCGCGGCCACCGGCCAGTCAGGGCACCAGATCGCCAGCACACGGGCCATCGACGCCGATCACACCTCCACCCATCACACCGACTGGAGAAGGCGGCTCTTGGATGCGGCGCTCGTGGTATCCACCTCCCTTCCCTTCCAGGGTCGTACGACCCGACTGTCCATCCCTTCCTCAACGGCACGGACGTAGCGATCGTGTCGCGGCCCGGCGCCTTGCTGAGCGTCGGGACTGGGAAGCCAGAGCTTGGCCCGCCGCTCGAGCACGGCGGCGCCCCGACCGGCGGCCGCGACCTCAACCTTGCGGGCCTCGAGTCGCCCATCGCCTTGGCCGAGGCCCTCCCACTGGCTCGCCGTGACGGCCAGGCGCAGGTCAGGTGGGATGGGCCACCCAGCGCCGACCAGAAGCAGCACGGATCGACGCTCCCGCGCCCTGGCGGCGAGGCGCCGGGCCACGGCGGCGGACAGCCGGGCCGGGGGTCGCACGAGCACGACGTCGATCGCGTCGAGCAGGGCCGCCACCACGGCCCCCCATGCCGCGGCGCCGGCCCTCGGAACGAGCGCGAGGCGCTCCAGGACGATGCCGGCCTCGGCCGCGGCCACCACACCGAGGTCGGGCAGGCCGACGGCGACGACCCAGGACCCCGCCGCCGATGCGCCGGCCACCAGCGCCAACGCCAGAGCGAGCGAACCGTCGACCGCCACCGTGCCGCCCCGGCGCAGGCCCCGGTCGGGTAACAGCGGCTCGAGCGCGCGTGGCACCGGCAAGAGCTGTTCGCCGGCCAGGGTCACCGGCCGGACCCGCTGAGCGAGATCCTCGAGCCATGCTTGCGGCCGACCATTATCAGTGGTCGGATAAGCACCTTTCGTGAGCACCATACCCGTAGAATCGAACACCAGTTCGAGCATGTCAAGCGAGCTTGCGAACCTGTGGACAGGCGGATGTTGTGACTGACGCCGATAGTTGGCCCT
>WNFZ01001132.1_pt1 | contig 53413 bp, 56 predicted proteins | sample 5400081 | NCBI WGS metagenome assembly WNFZ01 (sample SAMN13153365, study PRJNA577476) | soil metagenome | isolation source: 80 cm soil or saprolite under grassland replicate 1 | place: USA:California | collected 2016-06-15
CTTTTTCACTAGATTCTGAATATAGTGGAAGAATCTTATATGTTCCGGTGCTTTTGGTATTCTTTACAGGTAATACATTCGAAGTTTCATTATTGGTATTTGTATCTTCACTGGATTGTTGAGCGCTAGAGTCTGTACTGCTGTTTTTGGTATTCTTTACAGGTAATACATTGGTAGCTTCATTATTTGTATTTTTATTTGTATCTTTACTGGATTGTTGAACGCTATTTTTTGTGATTTCACTCCCGCCTGTTGTTCCGGTAACATTAATAGAATAGAACTTTGATGTCGCATTTTGTCCTTGGTCAAAGCATGCTATTTTTGATGTAAGTTCATTCGAACCTTCAACTATATTATGATAACTACCAGTATATGTATAACTCCATTTTGAATAATCTGCATTTCCTTTAGGACCATTGGGGATAACATTTTGCATTGGTTTCAGGTCATTCCAATCAGCATAAACCTGACAATTCTTGGTGTCATCATCTGAAGATGTACCGTAAATAGTCAAATCGCCAGAAGGCACACTAGCTGAATCAGCAGGAGTGTTTATATTTATAGATAATCCTGTCTCTGGAGGGATTTGTGCCACGACTGGATTCCATACTATACTTGATATTAAAAATGTCCCAAGTAGTAAAAGAATTTTAAAATTGACATTAATTTTCATATTGCAGTAATTTAAGAAAGATAATTAATATGAATTTTTTAAAATTATTCAATACGTTAATTAAATAAGAAAGTTACTTAGAATGGCACTTATGCATTTAATAATAGAATTTCTAGTTTTAGATGCACAGCCTATATTGTAACGTAAGAACTTGAGAAAATATAGTTAACTAGTCTTTAACTCAATTAAGAGTCGTGAGTCTGAAGAAAATATGAATTATTTCAACTTGTATTAATAAGCTTGTCTTTACACATCATCGAAATGAGATTCATTTGGCTTTATCTTGTTCCATTTATAACATGACTATGATTATTCATTTCCTTTCAGTTGAGAAAATATGGACGAAAAGCAACTTTTTTACAATTAGGCAATAAATTTACCATCTCTTATTTGTATGTTATAATTTAATCTAAATCTCATCGGTTAATTAATCAAGTGTAGTTTATCTCTATACTAAAAGTTAATAAATAATTTAAATCAGTAATTTCCTGTAATCCTCAGTTGCATATTTCATCTCTACAGTACAATTTTTTAATTTCCATTATAATGTTGATTGGCTTTATATCATTATTTCTAATTGGTCAAAGTGTTAACGTGTTTGGTCAAATCAGTAAAAATTCGCAGGTGCCTCAGCTAAATGATACGGCTTTGCAGATTCAGGTATCTGCTCCTCCTGGATTAAAGTTTCCAACTGGAATGGGTTTTCTAGGACCTGATGACATCCTAGTTATAGAAAAAAATACTGGAAAAGTAAAGGAAATCAAAAATGGTACTGTTAGTGGAACTGTTTTGGATGTCAACGTGGCAAATGTAAGTGAAAGAGGATTGTTGGGTATTGCAATTTCAGATAAGCCCAAATATGTATTCTTGTTCTATACTGAAACTGAGAATGTTGACGGGGGTAAAGTTTTGGGAAATCGCCTCTATAGATATGAATATGATAACGGTAGGTTGATAAATCCAAAATTACTCTTGGACCTTCCTACAATACCCGGACCTTCTCACAATGGAGGAGTGTTAAAGATAGGGCCTGATAAAAAAAGTGTGTACCTCGTTATTGGTAACTTAAACTATGTGCAAAATCAATCCTATATTACTAAAGCTCAGAATAATAAAAATGGTCCTCCTCCTGATGGTAGAGGTGGCATACTTAGAATTACTTTTGATGGGGGAGTTGTTGATAATAAGGGATTACTTGGAGACGAGGATCCATTGAACAAGTATTATGCGTACGGTATACGAAACAGTTTTGGCATAGGATTTGACGCGCTAACAGGTAATCTCTGGGAAACAGAAAATGGTCGCAGCACTGATGATGAAATTAACATTGCATTACCAGGATTTAATAGTGGATGGAAGGAAGTAATCGGTTTCTCTAATGAGACGCCAGGGTTTAATAAAGAAAACTTGGAGGATTTTGGAGGAAAGGGTACATACAGGGATCCAGAATTTGTATGGACAGATACCGTAGCTCCTACCTCAGTTCTATTTTTACATACAGACAATCTTGGACCAAAATATAAAGACACTCTATTAGTGGGCAGCGTAAAAAACGGCACTATTTTCAATTTTGCGTTAGACAAGACAAGGACACATCTAGTACTCTCTGGTCCGTTGTCGGATAAGCAAGCCGATACCAATACCAATAATGAAACGAACAGCGTAATTTTCGGCAGAAATTTTGGAGTAATTACGGATCTTCAAGTCGGTCCTGATGGCAATTTGTATGTTCTATCTAACTATAAACGTGACGGTACAATATTCAAGATTAGTGCAAAGAATAATATTAATTAAAATGAGAATCTATTTTTAAATTTGCCCGATAAAGTTGTTTCGCATTTTACCGAATATAAGAGGGCTCTATAGCTTTCAAAAACAATGATGACCATCACCAACTTGGTCGTAGCAGTAACCACTATCTGCGTTTACTAACGATACGTAATTTAAACTAATTATTGAGAAAGACAATAATAGAATTGTTATAGCCAGAATATTTTTTTAATCACTATAGATCCCATTGTGACAGATGACTTACCTGGCGTATAAGTTGTTTTCCCGGCCGATTATTTTTGTTATCTTATGCTCGCACTCCGTTCCTTCTGGAGGATTTAACTCGTTTGCAGAAACACAGGCAAAGTACATATCACCATTTTGTATTTGTCCGATACCGCTTTCCCTGTCAAAATCAAAAGCAAACTTTATCGTATTGCCTGTTGAATTTCTTAGTAATTCTCCTGCATTTACAGATTTGGACTTGAATTCACTCTTATCCATGGCTACTACTTTAATATTTTCAACATTTTTTCTATCGGACAGCGGTACCAAGATGTTAATCTTTACATTCTTTGTGTCAGGCTTCCCTCCAAATTCTACTGTTTGGAACGACCCAGTGGACAAGGTTTTCTTAGGCCCCGAACCTATGTTTGCTATGTTTTTTCCATCTGGTTGTTCAATATTACCCTCGATGCAAGAATAAGATTTCATTTCATTTGTCGCATTAAGGGCATAAGCACATACAAAATACTCATGATTTACTCCCACCGTAACAAAATCATTTGTTTTTTCAAAAGTAAATGGAATTGAAATTGACTTTGATTTTACGTCATTTAGATTTTCAATGTATTTAACAGCAGATTCTCCGTTTGCAAACGCTAAAACTTTCAACTTTTCAGGATTCGGTATCGTAGTTAGATCTATATTTGCAATAATTGTGAAATTCTCTGCAGCGATCGCATAATTGCTGGATAAAATGACCAGGATATTTAGGGCAACGAATAGAAATGACGAGAGCAGGATTTTCTTATCTAAATCCATATTCATTTTCTAAATATTTTGTTTTTTTCTTACTTATCTGTTGTCATAGTAACGTATAGTTGAATTCTAGGTAGGTTTCTTATGAAACGGGAACTTCCAATACTTGACTAGTATAAACACAAAGAAAACAATCATAAACTTATTTACTAAGTTAAGGAAATTTATGTATATTTAATTAACGAAACCTGACAGAGTTGTCTGCTGTCCTTATTACTTTGTTTTCTATCGCTGACGTTAAATCTACTCTCTAATTCTAATTGTCGATTTATTTTTGCAATATCCACATTATTAAAAGATAGTTTTTGCATGTCCATATTCTCTCTAAAGATATCCACAGTTCCAGGTCCATACCCTCCATAGTGGTTATTGGCTGCTACTATTGCTATTTTGGCGTCTTTTTCATTCTGTTTTACTTCATTCATCTTATTAGCCCAATTTCTAATTTCTTCAGTCCAGTCTATTTGAATTCTACCAAATTGAGTTCACCGATCTTCAATTGGGTCCTGATGGCAACTTGTACGTTCTATCTAACTATAAACGTGATGGTACAATATTCAAGATAAGTCCAAAGAATAATATTAATTAAAATGAGAATCCATTTTTGAATTTGCCCGATAAAGTTCCTTTTGTATTTCAACGAATATAAGCAGGTTCTCTATACCTTTCAAAACAATATAAAATACCGTCTCTGGAACCAACAAATAACATTCCGTCTGACAAACATGGAGAAGAATCAATGCTTCCCATTGTAGGAAACTTCCACTCCTGCTTTCCCGTGTAGAAATTTATGCCATAGATATATGAATCTAAACTTCCAAAAAATAGTAGCCTATCATATTCGCTAGCTGAAGGGGATGACCAAATTTTTCCAGCCGTTTCAAACTGCCATGTTTTAGAACCTGCTAGGTTGAAACAATAAAGTCGACAATCTGAAGTCCCAAATATGATTCTATCTCTTACCAAGAGTGGGGATGATAAAACTGGCTTTAAGACAGTTTTGTTCCATTTTATAGTACCGTCAATACTGCTTAAGCAATATATTCCACCCTCATGTGTACCAATAAAAATTAAATCATCTGATAGACATGGTGACGATGAACGTACTTTACCATTCAACTTTGATTTCCATCTTAGAGAACCGTCTGAATCGACCGAGTAAATGAAACCATCATCTGATCCAAAGTATAATACATTATCAAAGCATGATGGAGAAGACCAAATTTGACCGCTGGTTTCATATTTCCAATTTATATCTCCGTTTTGGCCGAGAGAGTACAAACTATGATCCATTGATCCCAAAACTAAATTTTTTCCTATAGGACATGGTGATGAAAAAATATCTGAGGTAGTATGAAGCTTCCAGATAATACTGCCATCATTTTTATCAAGTGAAAAAATTGAGTTATTTTCAGAATTGTCATTATTTATCCAAGAATCAAACGTAGCACATATTACCATCTCATCCAAAATTAACGGAGATGAAACAATAGGACTGCCAATATTGTAATGCCATTTTATCTCTCGTTTTGGTATATCCAAACAGAATATACGTCCAGTTAATGTAGCAACGTACAGAAAACCTCCTTCAAAAACCGGAGAAGATATCACCGGACCTAGCTCTATGGTCCAGTAAAGTAACGGTTTAATTAAGGGTTTTGTTTTTGTTGAACCCGTTCTCTTTATATTTCCTCTAAACATAGTCCAAGATTCGTTATATTCAGTTGACATACACTAATCTCTCCCTCTCAAAAATAATAAGAAATTGTCCACAATCTTCAAAATTGGAAATTTATACTAATTCATAAATTTATACTTTGCAGCAGTTCCCCAAAGGAATATCATAACCATGTGGGCATGACCTAGGGTGCTTTAATAAGGTACATAACGCGTCAGTAAATATCTCTTTCATGTGATGTTCTATGCCACATACCATCTCTTCATCAACTTCAATTTTTAAGGCCTCTTTCATCATTACTTCTAAAAGTCTTGTATTCCTTATCATTTGTTCTCCTATTTTTTCACCTTCAGTTGTTAATTTCATTACAGCGTTACCTTTCATGTATTTAACAAGATTTGCATCATTTAGTTTGTGAAGCATTTGAACAACTGAGGGTTGTCTCACATTTAGAATTTTAGCAATAGAACTAACTTTTACTTTTTCCTTTCGTTCATGTATGTGCCAAATAGCCTTAAGATACATTTCAACATGTTCAGATTCAGCCGTTCCTACGTAAAGTTCTTCATCAGATCTCATTGCTAATGCCCCCAAGCCTTAGATATAATTTTAATCTCAATATAATTATTAATTTTCCGTTCGACAGATTTCATTATTTATGTCGCTTCCTTACCAAATTTTGAATACTGGCAATTTCGTTCCCAAAATTAGATATTAACCAGATCAATGTTTTTCCCCATCCTTCAGATGTGCCATAGATTTTCTGGATGATTCAGCCAACTTCTTTCTGCGTGGTTGTACTATTAATATATAAAGAGCCCCTACAGAATATATTGATAATAATATTATTTGGGCAACTGTTGTTTCAAGTGTGGGATGAATACCAGTCATTGTTGCCAAATTTATCTCTAAACGTGGGATGATTCCAAATAGGTGTGTTGTTGAGATATAACCTATTTCTTGGAACTCTCTGACTGCGTTACCTATGAATGCTATAGACATGTAAGCTCCAATTCCCATTGTTAGACCAAATAATACACGGAGTGGCAGCTTCTTGCCCAATTTTCTAATCACAAATACAATACTAATTATTACTGCCAATCCTATGACTAGCCCTAGGAGTACAAAACTTTCCATATTTTCTGCAAATGAAAACATAGCCTGGTAAAACAAAACAGTTTCAAATCCCTCTCTATAAACTGTAAAAAATGACAGCATTGCAAAGACCATTACGCTTCCGGTCGTTGTCGCCTGCCATACTTTTGCCTTTACAAATTCAATCCATTTTTTTGTCTCAACCTTATTTAATATCCAGAAACTTATCCAGAATAATACTACAACAGCAGATATTCCCGCAATTGCTTCAATCAGTTCTTTACTTGCGCCAGTTATATCTATAACAAACTGGGCAACAAACCATGTAATAATTGAAGCAATAATAGCTATCAAAATTCCTAGGTAAACATGTTTCTTATATTGACCGTTACGTGATGCTTCCAGATAAGTAAGGATGGCACCAATTATAAGTGCAGATTCAAGTCCTTCTCTGAATATAATTGAAAATGAAGTCGAAAATGCTAGCGTAGGAGCTATTATACCGGTACCGGTAACTAATCTTTCAGATTCATCTAATCCACTTCTAATTTCTACGACCTTTGCTTCAATTTTTGCATATTGTTGATGTTGCTGTATCATATTGCGGAGCTCTGCAAATTTTATTTCCATATCAAGAGTAAAGTCCGGATTTATGGGTCTAAGCGGAATTTCTATTCCTTCATAACTGTCCAGGTAAGCTGATCTGGATGTGGCAAATGCCTTATCATATTTTCCGTCCTTATACTGTTGAAGAAGATCAACTAACTTGATTCTTATATTATCGATGTCGGTTCTTACACCCATCTTTACTGGGTCTGTGCTCTCGCCAAAGCCTTTTTTAATTCCAGAATATGTACCAAAGCCTTTACTCAATTCTTTAATATCACTTAAATTGTTTAGTTGAGTATTCTCTATTATAGGAACTGAAGACTGTGAGTTTTCATTTACAATAAGGTTTTCATAATTTACATTCAAGAGGTTCGCAGCCTTTGAAAGATTGTTAGTGATACTGGTTAAAAGAACAATTGTTTCTGATTGCTGTTTGTTTTTTATTAATTCCCGAAGTTCTTCTCTCATCATTAATTCTAAACTATTCTTAAGATTCGGATCAACTTTTTCAAGTGGTGGTTCGAGATATTCGAAATTGTCCAAATATGCAGCAGTTGCGTACTTCTCGGCAGAAGAATAATCAGGATTGCTCCTTATCGCACCACTGATTTTTGACAATAAATTTTTTATATTTCCAAAATAAATAGTTAAAGAATCATTGGATTGAAAATTTGATTCATTTTCATTTAATTTCGTTTGGATAGCTGTTATCAACTTTAAGATGCTTTGCGGATCAGATTTTTGAGATAAGGAATCCTTCAGGTCCCCAAAAAAGGACTCAATTTCTAGATTTTTGGAATCACCAAAGGAATTAGAAATATTTTTGTATAATTTATTTGAGATATCTACCATCCCTATTGCATTTTCATAATCAATTTTATTATTGGGATCCTTAGTATTACCAAAATTAGATGTGTGATAGAATTTAGAACTATCATTTAACAGTACCATAATAGTTGATGCTATGATTGAATTGTAATCTAAATTATTTGGTGATAAAATATTTGAGGTAGTAGTATTCAATAAATCTACAATTTGAACTATCTTACTTTCTGTTTCCGATGATGGAGTAGATTTTACCATTATTGGTAAGTCAATTAATAATGATTCTAATCTTTCAGATGAATTCTTATCAATTTCTCTTAGTTTGTCCTTAAATGAAGGAAAAATAATTGAGTGTGAGATATATGCATGTTCAAAAGCACTTGTGCTTTCTCCTTTCGAAAGACTTGCCTGAACCAAATTTATTTGTTCTAAGATTCTTTGTAGGTTAACTGTCACTAAAATTAGGTCGTTAGAAGTAATTCCAATATTCTGCGCGCCGTATGTGGAATTAAACAAGAGACTGGGAATAAGGAAAACAATCCACATGTATAATGGAATTTTTTTCTTATTTACTATCCCATAGAAAATTTTCATTCATTTTTTCTACCTCATATCAGGCTTTGAAGGAATAACTTTTTTCAGGGACATAAAACAATTAGGCTTACCTAAGTCTATTAATGCAATATAAATCTTGATAATCTCAAATCAACTCCTAATTAATCGCCGTATCAATATCATACTATTCCATATTTATCTTTCATAATACAGAGTAAGCTATTATCTCTGCAAGGAGAGCAGCATGAATGGAAATCGCTTCAAATTTGTAAAGTTTTTTTCAAGTCATTTATCTTTTCAAGTATGAGAGTTCTTAATTTATGGATTAAAGTTTTAATCTTGTGAACTCCAGGGATAGCAAAATGTCTGGCTACTATAATTGGACATTTCAGTTCATACAACATATTTAGAAAATGAGGATCACTAAATAAGCTAAATTTTGAAATGCTTGCACCAGTTATAACAACATCTGGTTGAAAATTACTCAGTGAAGACAAAATTGTATCTACGGCTTCGTTACTATATCGCATATCAGTATCTGACAGATTAATCTCGTTGAATTCGATTCCAACTTGCTCAAGATATTCCTTTTGTTTTAGTATATCAGTTTTGCTTACAATTTTTTCCTGTTCATCATCTTTTTTGGTATTTACATATAAAACATTAATTTTGAATTGTCCTGAACGTTCTAACCAACTCGTAGCCTTCAAAACTACATCTGAATGATCTCCGCCATCGTATAGTACGACCAAATTTTTTTGACCAAAGCGCCGTCTCGAAGCTCGGGTAGGTTCAAATGTGAACTCTTCATTTCCTTCTGATAAAATGGCCAGTACATCACACGTCAAAATTGTTTGAATTTTTTTGCTGTTCCTGAATGTTTCAAAGTCTGTTATGAGTAAATCAATTTTTTGTTCATCCACAGTAGCTAATATTGCTTCGCTTGCATCATGGGATATTCTCACAAGATAGTGATTTAGTATGTTCTCCTTGTCCATTATCTTGTCTAATGGTTCAAATGATTTCCTTGCTGTTTCAGCATATCCAGTCCCCGCAGATAACGGGGTCTGTTTTGGAACGGTAATCACTCTCAAAATATTAATCTCTCCGAAATTTTCTTTCGCAACTCTTATTGCATATTTTAATAATCTATCCGGATCTTCGGGTGTAAATGGAATTAGAATCCTATAGTCCTTTCTCTCTAAGTCACCTTCACTAGTAACAATTGGAGCATAATGATCTATTTCCTTCCTAAATGTATACATTCGATATATGAGGAATCCAATTACCACCCATACCACGGTTATAGCCCAGCTCAAAGGTTGAGTAAACAGCAGAAAAATAGCTAGCCCAAGTTTGAGGAAGATACCTATTATTGGTATTACTGGAAAGAATGGAGTTTTGAAACCATACTCTAACTTGTCACCATAAATCCTACGAATAGTGATAACAGCCATATTTACTTGAGTAAATAGTAATAGAAAAATAACGCCAGCTGCAACGGCGATCTGTCCTAGAGGCAGTCCATAAGCCATAACTGCCATTATGATACCAGAAATTAGTATTGCTACATAAGGTGTCTTGTTCTTTTTGTGGATAGCACTAAGCTGATATGGCAAGTTATAATTCCTGCCCATGGCAAAAGCTACCCTGGCCGAAGAAAATGTTGTTGCGTTTAAGGCAGCTAGAGTGGAAATCAAACCTCCAGCTAAAACTATAAATGCACCATAAGGAGCTATCAATTCTGCAGCCTTCATTATTCCAAGTTCACCACTCTGACCTATGTATTTCCATGGCTCAATGCCAGCTGGAAATATTGCCCCTATAGATACAAAGGCAATCAAACAATACAAAATAACTACAGCACCTAGCGAGATGAATATCGCCCGTGGAATATTCCTTCGTGGGTTTTTTACTTCCTCTCCTGTTTGAACGATTACTTCATATCCTTCGAATGCTATGAAAGTCAGACCCATTGCTGCAACTACTCCACTGATCCCCATTGGCGCAAAATTCGAAAAATTCATCTTCCAGTTAGGATTGCCACTCATGACCCACAAGCCGGCTGCAATTAAAATAAATATTAATCCTAGCTGAATTATAGTAACGACATCACCCGTCTTACCGGTTTCAGATGTTCCCTTAATATTGATATAAGTAAAAACGGCAATAGATACTACTGCTATAAACTTATCTAACGGTATAATGTTTAAAAGCACAAGATCGTGCGAAAGATTCACCATCTCCAATAACCCTGTAAGGAATGAAGCAAAACTTACAGCATATAACGATCCAGCGATTATGTGTGCAAGCCAGGCCATCCATCCACTTATGAAAGCGTTCGGTCGAGGTAAGCCTTCTCTCACCCATAGGTATCCACCTCCCGCTTCTGGCATAGCGGATCCAAGCTCGGCATATGCCATAGCGGTAAATAGCGTTATTATCGCGTTAATAATAAACGCAACAATAACCGCACTGCCTGCAAGACCTATTGCCGGTCCAGTCAGAACAAAAATCGAACCACCTATCATTGCAGCAACTCCAACCATCAGAATATCTAGAAGCCCAAGAGACCTGACAAGTTGGTTATGAGATGTGATCCCTGCCCTTCCAGGCGGTTGTTCATCAGCGTCGGACAATTGATATCGTTTCGATAGCAATAATAAATTAATGTTTTTAATAGGTTACGCTTTGTCATCCAATTGATATAATTGCTTTCTTATCAAAGTGCGATGAATTGATAGATATTATCTGAATTTTGGTATCTAAATTTATATAAAAAATAAACTGGTATTACCATAATGCATCAAGTTGCACTGATTACAGGTTGTTCCAGTGGAATAGGTTACGAAACTGCACTAATGCTCGCTAGAAATGGCTATCATACCTTTGCTACTATGCGAAATACAAAGAAATCGGATTCTCTTGAAGAAATAATTAGAAAAGAAAGGCTTGATCTAAATATCCGGGAACTTGATATAAATGATAATACGTCTATAGAAAATACAATTAATTGCATCAAGAGGGAGGCAAACCAAATTGATGTATTGATAAACAATGCAGGTTATGGTTTGGTAGGTTTTTTTGAAGACCTGACTCTGGATGAAATAAGGAATCAATTTGAAACTAATTTTTTTGGTGTTCTGAATATTACCAAAAAGATAATTCCCATAATGCGATTACAGAAAAGCGGTACAATTATTAATGTAAGCTCAGGTGCCGGACAAGTAGGTTTTCCAGGTATTTCTGCTTACGTAAGTACAAAGTTTGCTATCGAAGGATTTAGTGAATCCTTGATGTATGAGCTATTTCCATATGGGATAAAAGTGGTTATAATTGAGCCTGGAGTATTAAAAACAAATTTTTTCCGCAACTGCATTGTATCAGAACATTCGATGAAAAAGAGTTCACCATATTCTCGGTCCTTAGATAAATTTCAGAGAAATGTTGAATTAATGCAAGAACATGCTACGTCTCCTATCGATGTTGCAAAAGTGATAATACAGGTTTTAGGCAATAATGAGCCCAAGCAAAGATATATCGTTGGTAATGATGTCGCAATGATATTAGAAGCAAAAAAGAATCTATCGGATATCGAATTTAAGAAGATGATGATTCAAAATATTATTTGAAATGAAAGAATTTTGTTTCTACATGACGTAACGTTTTCACTTATAGGAGAATCTCGAACAGACCTACAAGATCGAAATTATACCAAACTTGCTATTTAAACGCGATTGAATAGGTTTCATACTTTTATAGTATTGTTAATAAAGTAATGGAAGGGCGCAAAGTATCTGTCCAATTCGATTGAGTTAATTGTAAGGAGAATCAAAAATGGATCTGTAATAGATCATATTGAATCTGGCAAGGCATTTTTAGTTCTAAGAGCCCTTAATATCACGGGAAGAGAAGGAAATGTAATAACCGTTGCTTTGAATGTTCCAAGCAACAAATACGAAAAAAAGGATATTATTAAAGTCGAAAACAGATATCTGGAACCTGATGAAACAAATAAGCTATCATTAATAGCACCGCATGCGACTATAAACATTATCAAAGATTACAGATTAGCAGAAAAGAGGAAGATACAATTGCCAGATTATATTACTGGAATTTTCAAATGTCCTAATTTAAGATGTGTAACTATTGGCGAGAACATAAAATCTGTCATTGAAGTTATAGATAAAGAGAAAATCATTTTAAAATGCAAATATTGTGGAAGGATTTTGAGTATTGACGAATTAATATTCTAAATTAGATTTTGTTATTAGATAATAACTAATACGAAGGAAAAACTAATACGTCAATTTTATTTTCGACAATCAACGCAATGCTCATCTTTACTTGTTCTTGATATTGCAGAATGAAATCCGATTAGAGGTGAAAAGACGAAAATACTGATCAGAGCAAGATAATATTCTGAATTATAGAGAAGGTTAAGTGATATACTAGGATAGTTATGGAAAATGATTCTCAAATACCAATACAATTTGGCAATCTATTATGAATGATATTTATATGATAGCAAAATAACATTTTTGAAGTTGAATTCAAATTCTGAAAATGGCGATGTGAAGATTTCTGCGCTAAAAATTTTTCTAAATGGTACGTTATTGGCTCTAGTTATAGCAGTCCCAGCCATCATCAGTACTGTCGTATTTCATTATGTTATCAAAACAAATTTGATTATAACAATTTCTGCAGGAATCATAACCCTTTTTGTTGCTATGGGTTTTGCATATAAAATCTCAAAAAGATTATCAAAGTAATATCTATTTGGAATAGATTAAGAAATAGCCGAGTAAATTGCAATCAGGATTCCTGCGAGTTTCTATTTTCATAGGCTAACAAATACTACCAATGTATACAATTTCTATCTGAAACTTATTAATTTGACATCCTAGACAGCTCAATACTTAACAACAGGCTACATTAAATTCTCTAACTAAATAGAATGATGACCCTATAACTAAATAGAATGATGATGCTTTAATCATTTGGATTGATGGTTTTTAACAATGTTTTTTATGATCTTTTGTTTATTCTGTTGTTACAAAATTCATAATGTCTTTGTTATCCAATTAAATTATACAAGCAATGAGAAAATTTTTCATAATTTTTGAGATATCAATACATATATCAGGTCTCAAAAAAACATTTTTTGTCAATTGTCAAGAACAAGTATAAAATTTCAGTTTCCCTGTCAAAAATCAGAGAATATTACGCCAGACATTATGATTAAGATGATAAGTACAAGTGCAATTCTTGCACTGCTATTTACCGTTCCCGCATTGGGATTATTTTTAGGAATTTATTGGTATACAGATAACTTACTTATGGGTGCAATAATTGGATTTGCAATTCATTTTCTTACTCTCGGATTATCGCATCCAATATCCCAATTTATCTCATCTTATTTTGACAGTTAAACCGTATGAGTATTAATTATTATTTGGTTTAAACACTATAAACTGGTTAAGAATTTCTAAATTGAAGATTTATAACACAGCGTTTAGGGTCCGTTGCTGAAGATTCTGTAAGGAAAAAAAAGTTGAACTCGTAGGGAATAGTGCCCTTCATGTAGTATTGTTCTACTAGCTGGTATTTGGCCTTTTGTTCGGATAAATTAGCAATGATTTTTTAAAATATGAATGGGACAATGATCGACTTTCGCATGTGACCTGTGGGATTTGAACCTTGCTGGTAGTTGGGGTCAGTTAACCTTGAAATAGGACAAACTAGGCACAAGGCGATATGACTGAATATTCAATCGGAACAAGTTCGGATTCGTCGGAAACCATATTGTTAGCAATTGCCCGTGGCCACACTATAACACTAATATACCCATTAGAATCACTCAGGAAAATATCTTTAAATATTAACATACCACATGGTCGATTTAATGATTAATCATGAAGCTAAAATATGTGATAACTGTGGAGATTCGGTCGATCAGTTGGTTCCTCTAAATGACCCAACTAGAATTGGCAGGTGGTGGTGTTTGAAATGCATATACAAAGAAGGTAAGGCTAAATTTGATGCTGACTCCAAGAATGGCTAACCGCGAAGAAAGCGAATTCGAAAAGTATAAAAATTAAAATATAAAGATCCAAGAAATATGACTGAATATTCAATCGGAACTTTATGAGAAATCTTTAATTAGAAATAGGTCAAAAGAGATGAAAGCCTTAAACAAATCAAACCATATAACGACTATTATTCTTTGTGAATTTAAATCTCATAGCTCAAGTATTGACAAACCTGTGGGAAACGGATAACATGAATAATGCTATTTTTTTTAATTATACTTGCTTATGTTTGTCCTAGTGTGGCACGATTTTACAGTCGCAATTTTCCTGGGGGGCTGTCACAACTTTTACAATTTTTTGTTTCCGAATCTACAGGACCCCAACAGTGAGAACACCCCGTACTTAGATCATCGTCTGCCATTAACTGCTTAAATCCAGTGATTCTATATAACATTTTACTCAATTGATATTAGTATGCAACAATCAGGACAATTCAAAAGTTCACGTAGCCGTGTGGCGACAAATCATGTAGTGACGAATAAATTATTGTAACTAATATTAGGACAGGTTTCTTACTTGGTCTCATTCATTCATTTAATCATATTTTACTTTAAGTTGCTTGTTATGTGATATATGATAATTGTCCTTTAATTTCTTCTTTGCTGTTAATTTCTGCTGTACTTTCATCGAGTGCTTTAACCATGTCATCTAAAAATGCTTTTAGTGCCGCTCTATGTTCTTTATTATTACAATATTTATTGATCATTACGGCCTTGGTTTCTTTGTCTTCTATCCATCCAAATATTTTATTTAATGCATCCAACTTCAATTGTTCTCGTTTGTCGTTGCTATTATTATCTGGAGACATTTTCTATTTAATATTATATCCTTTCATACTTAATCTTAGGGCAATGGATAATAAGATCCCTCTAGCACCTGTGGAAAATAAGTAAATGAAAGAATGTCCAATATGTGGAAGAGAAGTATATGAAAATCCAAACGAGCCATATAAAATATGTATTGTCTGTCGAACGGTAGGTCCTGATCGACTTTATTATATACCCGAGAAAGGGAAACTTGTTACAATCTTCCATAAAGAAAGAATCCCAAAAATACCGGTAGAGGAAATGAGGAAATTATATGAACAATATTATCAACAGGTGGAAGAGCATGGTAAACAGATGAAAGAGAAATTAAGAAAAAGTGGAGTTAAGCCGAGATTCAAAAGATCATATAATGAATCAAAATAAGATTAATTTCTCTTTTTTATTTAATATTATATCCTTTCAAACTTAGCCTTAGAGCGTCAAGTGAATCAGAATAACTCGTTTGTTCTTTGTCCAGACTTAATTAGGAGGACTTGCACATTTCCACAGTTATCACAAACTATTGTTTTGTATCTTGGATATTTTTTCACTAATTCGGGTACTGGTACCTTAAAGAAAAAGTAATCTCTAGGCGTCTCACATATTTCGTAAGTTCTACTTCCCCCGCAGAAACATGGATAAGGATCTTTTCCTACATTTATAGATGCCATCAGGGAACTTATGCGTAATGTGCTACTAATCTTTATGGTTTTGATTACCTAATGTACTGTTTTGATATTTACATTATTTTCTATTATTCTATTTGATAACCTTTTAGGCTTGACCTTAATGCATCTAACAAATCTTCATAACTTGTTTGTTCTTTATCTAATGTATATTCATTTGCTTGAGCAGTCCTTAATGATGAAATTAGTTTATCATGTTTTTCCAATACTGCTAGATATTCTTTGTTTACCATCAATACAAGTGTGAAAGAAGTTGCTTATGTTTGTCTTAGTGTGGCACGATTTTACAGTCGCAATTTTCCTGGGGGCCGTCACAACTTTTACAATTTTTTGTTTCCGAGTCTACAGGACCCCAACAGTGAGAACACCCCGTACCTAGATCATCGTCTGCCATTAACTGCTTAAATCCAGTGATTCTATATAACATTTTACTCAATTGATATTAGTATGCAACAATCAGGACAATTCAAAAGTTCACGTAGCCATGTGGCGACAAATCATGTAGTGACGAATAAATTATTGTAACTAATATTAGGACAGAGTTTCAGAGAAAGACTTGAAAATTATTGTCCCAATGGGATTTGAACCTTGCACGTATATGGGTTCTAGGAACTTGTATAATACTTTTCGGGCTATAGATCTATCGATATTAGTCATCACAGAATGACGTGGAGACCCGATGTGGATTCAGTGGGATTTGAACCTTGCACTTTATTCGGCTCCCCCGATGAGTTGAATACTCAGAGTAAATCTATGATCTTGAGAATTTAAATAAATTAAAACCTAAATTAAATAAATGGAATTTTCAAATAAACGGCTGTCAAAGATAACTTATAATTTTTCTTTCATTCTTTGGAAACTAAATAATATGTAAGATACTACAGTTTGTATTGTCAAATTAGAATCCTTTAAGAGTAAATTGATTGCCAATTTTTATCAAAGCATGATTTAATTAATCTGATGAGTCTTTCATTGATAAAATCCTCCGTTATTTGTTCCTTATCATAGTATTCTAGCATCATATCTTGTCTGACTTCACCTTTAGTTATCAACCGATCTTCTTGAATTGATATTTTTTCGCCGGATGATGAGAATTTAATATTCGGATATCTGGATTCATGTGTCAATTTGAAATGTAAAATGAATTCAATACTAGGATTTTTTCCGGATACAATTTCCGATCGAACATTCACACTTGAGTTCACGTCTTTACTCTTCAGATAACTCTCGAATTTTCTCATCACAGGTTCAATAACATCCTTCGACAATTTATTGAATTCCTTTTTTAAATCTTCATCCTCTCTTAATGAATCAATCTTCTTTGCTTTGGCATCCTTGAGTAGGTTTTGAAAATTTTCGATCATAGGCCCCAACTCTTTTTCCAGGTCTTCCACATATCTAATTGAATTTGATTCAAATTAAACTTAGCTTTGACACTAATATTTACCTATATATTTTAACTTTCAAGTAGTTTCAAAGCATCTAGATTATTGTCATAACCGGTTTGTTCTTTGTCGAATGAGTATTATTTTGCTACCCCTGTTCTGAGAGATGTAATTATTTTTCAATATGTTATCAAAGATCTACGGAAGGCGAGTATCGGTAAATACACAAATTCAAAGAAAGGATAGACGATAAATTTATTCAATGAAATACCATTTATGTTTTCTAATACTAATCAGCTAATGAGCTTCAAAACAAACAACTCGGTAGAGAGATAGCTAAGTAATCCACCGAGCGTCATTAGGCGTACTGGTACTTTACTAAATGGATAGCTAACAAGCCAAAAAATCACTATATCATTTCGACTTTATATTCAAATGTATACTAGTAATTAGTAAACGATGTTCGATATTCTTTTTTAAACGAAAATGATAATGGTAATGATAATTAATAAGTATAAATGCACTAATCATTCAATGACTACTGAACAAATTGGAAGGTGACCTGTATACCTAAAATGTTTATGGGGTATGGATAAACATATTGTCTAGAATTCTGAATAAATTTTGTGTAGAAATCAGATTTAGAACGATTGTATTGGTTAAACCTCAATTGTTGCCTTAGCAAACCTGTCTGCTACTTCAGTAACCTTTATCCGCGTCTTTTTCCCGACTTTTGCATTTTGTACAAATACTATAAAACCTTGAACCCTAGCAATACCATCGCCTTTTCTACTAATTTCCGTAATGTCTACCTCATATTCCTTACCCACCTCGACGGGTTTTGTAGTTGGACTACCTCTATTGAAACTCTTACTAGCATCGCCGCCATAACTCCTTCCCCTACCACGGCCATAACTGCTGTCTCTACTGTAACTCATTTGTAATATTGGATGGTGATTTTCCTAATATATAGGTAGAATGTGCGTATCATTTTTGAAGGTTCGTGTTATATTAGAAAATTATGAATAAACTGAAGTGGAAAATAAATTAAATCTGCCAAATGTATTACATTTATGCTATTTCAGTCTTTTATTCTGAGTTTGCCCTAGAGATTCTTGGTGAGATAGTTTTTGCAGCAAACATCTGAGCAGAAGAATAAAAGTCCAATAGTCGTGCTTAGATATCGAACTCCTTGGAGCAGTTCATCAAATTCTTTTGAGCAAGAATTGCAAGGTCTGTACATATTGGTAAGAGATAGACATACGTCCGTATAAAGCTATGCTGATGCTCCATCTTATATTACCACCTACAATCCCACAAAGGAACTATTTTTACATCGGGTTAGGCGTGACCAGTGAATCCAGCTTGACAGAATTAATTTGACTCACAGGCTTGATGAAGATTTTATGATTGCAATCATGATTGTGATTAATGGAGATATATTTTAAAATTAACCGGCTGATAGTTACAATTTATGCAGTTCCACGGGCAAACATTATTGTAATTTGATTATCTCATCCCATGTTCCAGTTGCTGAAAGCATATAATATTTACTATGATTTCCAGATTCTAAGTTTATGATATCTCCAGTTGTAATTTGAATTTGAAATAATCTGTTCAAATATTGCAGAAAGCTAGGTCCTGCTACTATGCTCTTGGCTTCCTTTTCAAGTGGTTTATTGTAATACTTTTGCAGAGTATCAGTTAGCCCCAAACTACTAAGTTCTTCAACTATGTCGTACAAGTCTATAAACTTCGAATTCCTTTTGTAGACCTGAAGTGTTGCCATTAAAATCCCTTCCTTGTTTGATACAATACACTGTACAATATATGATTTCCCTATTTGCATATACCACTCTATATATAGTTGAAGAGTTACACTTAGGACTAAGTATATCGTCCTAAATTACGATAAGTTGTTGAGTAATTGCATAATACTTATTAAAGAACGAAAGATGGAAAATGAACATTTGTATATTTCATGTTCTACATGTGGAAAGGAATTTAACAACGTGCTCAGCGGCGTACGATACACAAGTATTGTAAAGGGAGTTCTAGAATTCTGTTCGGATGAATGTCGCAGAGACTACCTTAAGAAAAATGTGTAGTTCTGATCCAATATTATGAATTTGTTCGATACATGCACGTTATTTCATAGTATGATCACTCTAAAATTCTGGTAGATTCCCGATCTTATCACAAGGAATTGGGTTTGAGTCTGTTTTGATATAATCAGTACCATGAATTGTAACTACTTTAATATCTGCTCCATAGTCCCAGATGTTGTTTGGACCAGGTATTATCACCTTGCATATAATTCCGCTGTATAAGTTTGACACTATATCCTTTCGAGTAACAAGTTTGCCCTCTTGAACGCCATCGTCGTCAATGAGGTGCTGAATTGCGCTATCTATGGAGGTATGATGCTTGTCATATCTTACTTTTGATATTCCAAGGTAAGGAGTTATGTGAAAAAACCTCCACAACATGTACAGCAGTAATAATGGTTGGCAAGATGTACTATGTATCTATGACATTCATATCGCTTTGACATAACAGCATCAAAAATCGTTACTACTCTTATAGTACCTTCTACAATGTCTAACCCGTTTTTCAATTCTCTAAGCTTTATCCTTAACCGTAGTATTTAAGGTCACATTCTAAAATTATAAACGAAAACTCAATTTTATATCGAATAGGTAAATCGAGAACGATAAACAAACAATAAAGGAATAAACAAATCTGCTGATCCAGTAAGTGAGAATTGGAGTAAATTATAACATTAAGAACTAATATGATCATACCACGTCACTTCAAATTTTCACAATCTGGGGATGCATACCTGAAATAACCAAAGCATTGCGTGGATATGACAAATGTCTCAAGCACGTACCTAAGCATTGCCGTGGGAGCGGTTATCGGTGCAGTAATAAGTTGGTGGATCTATAACACGCAGAAGAAAACCTCCAATAAATAGGATGAGACGCTCAGGCTCATCAATGCATTGGAGAAAAGTCATGACAAAGTTTTGAAATCAATACAACAAGTCCAAAAACACCAAGAGAAACTTCTCAATGAAATACTTAATTTGGATAAAAAGATGAATTCCATAATTGGAAACAATGATGGCTGATAAATTATACTATAAAACTTTACCAGCTAACTGGCGAAAAGCACGATAAAAAACAAACATCTAAAGTCAATGCTGCTATCCTAAACACTAATATCTAGTTTGGGATTAAAACTAGCACACAAGAATGCAGTTACGAGTATCAAGAGTGATACACTAATAGATAAAATCAGGTCGGCAACTAATAGATAAAATCAGGTCGGCAGGATATTTGACAACATTTGTTAATGGATGTTTCTGAAACGATAAATATTTTGTGTACATATAATATAATGCGGCTCATAATACAGTGAGTCAAGAAGATTGAGATTGTGATGAAGGCATCAGACCTGTTTATAAGATGTTTGGAAGCTGAAGGTGTTGAATACATTTTCGGCATACCAGGGGAAGAAACTAGTGACTTGATCATGTCTTTGTTAGATTCAAAAATCAAATTTGTTTTAGTAAGACATGAACAAGCGGCTGCTTTTATGGCTGATATGTACGGCAGGCTAACACAAAAGGTTGGAGTGTGTCTTTCTACATTGGGACCGGGTGCAACAAATCTTACAACGGGAGTGGCCAATGCGAATATGGACAGATCTCCAATATTAGTAATAACGGGACAGACGGACACCGATTTCTTGCATAAAGAGTCTCATCAGAATATGGATGCTGTAGCTATGTTCAAACCGATGACAAAATGGAGGTGGTCTATACGTAACGCTGATAGTATTCCCGAGATTGTTAGGAGAGCATTTAAGATCGCATTGGAAGAAAAAGCTGGCGCTGTTCATCTTGAACTTCCTCAAGATATAGCAAAGATGGGATCGGACATAAAACCAATAAAGACTCAACAAGTACTTAGATCAAGACCAAACGAAGAGCTTATAGAAAAAGCAGCTAATCTAATACTAGAGTCAAAAACGCCCATACTCTTGGTTGGAAATGGATGTATAAGAGGTAGACCAAGTTTGTATGTCAGAAAATTTGTAGAGAAAACAGGAATATGTTCTATGAATACATTTATGGCCAAAGGAGTTATATCAGACAAGTCGGATCGACATCTTCATACAATAGGAATAAGAGAAGCAGATCACGCCTCAATTGCCATGAGAGAAGCTGATTTGGTAATCGCAATAGGATATGATCTTGTTGAGTACAGTCCTAAACATTGGAATGGCAGTTTGGATAAAAAAATTATTCATATTGATTTTACACCCGCTGAGTCTGACACATACTATCCTCCAACAATAGAGATCGCCGCAGATATTGAATATACTATGTATGCTATCTTAGAGGAAATAGAGAGGATAAGGAAACAAGACGAGACAGAAGAAGAAGAAGAAAAACAAAGACAATATAGAATTCCACATTCTGATTCCCCAGAATTATTTAAAACAATCAAAAGAGAGATAGTTTGGAGATTAGAAAGGTACAAGAATGACTTTTCGTATCCAATAAAACCTGAAAAATTAGTGCTCGACGTAAGAGATGCACTTGATGAAAGTGATATCGTTATTTCCGATGTTGGGGTACATAAACTTTGGATAGCAAAAATATACAATACCTACACTCCAAACACATGCATAGTTCCCAATGGTTTTTGTTCAATGGGATTTGCACTACCGGCAGCAATAGCTGCACAACTTGTAGATCCCAGTCACAAAATTGTTGCAATGTGTGGTGACGGTGGATTTCTGATGAATGTTCAGGAAATAGAAACTGCAGTAAGATTACGTTTACCTATAATAGTGATTGTTTGGTGTGATTATGATTATGGGATGATATCTCTGAAACAAATATATGAATTTGGCAGGAGTGCATTTACCAAATTCAATAATCCTAATTTTGTTAAACTTGCGGAAAGTTTTGGAGCAATAGGATACAATGTTAGATCCACTGAAGAATTCTCCAAGGTACTAGTAAAGGCAAAAATGTCGAAATCGAGTCCGGTCATAATATCTATTGATGTAGACTATTCTAGAAATCGTCTATTGCTTGATGACAGCTTTGTGGTATAGCTACTCAAGTTCTTATTAAATAGATAATATCAGTATTAGACGATTTCTACGCATCTAGAGAGAATTACTCAAAAGCTGACCCTACACTGAAGTATGATAGAGATGCGCGAATAACAATTTATTCAAGGTGCATAAGTGTATTCCATGCCGCATTACTTTACCTAATGTTTTAAACTTTTCAAATACCCTCAGATTGTTGGTGGACTAATTTAGAAAAAGAATTCAAAAGAATGGACATTTCACCTAGCTTCATTTCAATTCCCGATCATATTATTCTGGCAAAATAATTAAATACTTTCTTTCCCATATTTTTGATAATGAGTATTTGGGGAATTGAACCATCTGATTGGTTTACTAGGTTCATGAGAAATCGTTGGAAAGCACCATTTCCTGAAAAAGACTTCGGGGAATTTGATGATATGAGAAAAGAAATGGAGAGAATATTTGAAGAACAATTCCAAGAAATTCAATCGTCAGCTCCAAAGGAACTGGTCAGAGAATACGAAACGCCAGAAGGTGGCAAAGTAAAGGAGATTGGACCACTTGTCTACGGTTACTCTGTAACGATAGGACCTGATGGTAGACCAAATATCAAGGAGTTTGGAAATGTTAGACCTCCTGGTAGAATGGGGATAGGTACCGGCGGTAGAACCAGAAAAGCGGAATTAATAGCTGAAAGAGAACCTCTAGCCGATATAATTACTACTGATAAGGAAACTAAAGTCGTAGTCGAATTACCAGGCATAACCAAGGAGGATATCAAAATAAATGCATATGATGGTTCTGCTGAAATTATTGCTGGAAAGGGTGATAGAAAATACAAACGGTTGGTTGAGCTGCCTCCTGATGTAGATATAGACACAGCAAGATCTACATTTAACAGTGGTCTTCTAGAAATAACTTTTGACAAGAAGAAAAAGCCTGAGAGAAAAGGTAAGGAGATCAAGATAGAGTAGAATTGTAATTTAGCAGTCGAAATAATATGACAAAAGCCCTTCTCTCCTCACGATATTGCAGATAGTATAGGCAACTTGCAGGACTGAAAATTTAATTAAAGTCCTATGCAGCACCTTATTCCAAACATATTATAGCATGAGTAATATTGATTTATTGTATAAACAATTTTTTTGGTCAAGGGATTGATAACTTCGTTTTCTCAGATAAAAACGATGATGTTGTCTTTTAAATTCTGGAGCTTTCAATGCTTATGCGAATAATTGCATACGATGTTACGTTTGGTCTTGTTCTAGGATTGCTAAGTTTACCCACAAATATTATGAAAGTTCGCTTAAATAAAGGGACAAGATTAATTCGGACCCGTCGGGAACCATATTCTTAACAGCACGAATCCATTATTCGTTCTGGGAAATTTTGAGTCCGAAAATTGTTCCCAATTTGATTGCCATTTAATGTGTATAAGCGTGGCAAAATACAGGATTAGATGGTCAAAAACAGCCTATAATAACAAATCCCCTCCAATAATCGTCAAATCCCACATTTAGTAAACTACCATCCGTAGCTCTAATCGGATTAGGCGCTGTACCATCAAGACTTAAACAAAGTTACAATCAGGATCATAATGACACAGAGAGTTCAATAAATCATTGGTTACTATAGTCAGAAACCTATTGTTAAGATCCCAGTTGACAGTCACCGTTGCGTTTGGATTTGTCTCCATCGCTAAGATAAGACTAGTGCCTGGAATGAATGTCGATGTGTCTACAGGTTTAGAGAAAAGAACTTCGATTTGCAACTTGCCGTCTGCCTTTATTGAATAGTTTATCATAAACAAAGGCGCTATTTATGGGTCGAACTATACCTTCATTCAGAATTGCATCGGAAATGGAAGTAAGTTTGTAGTTCTGCTATTTTTTCCAAAATGAGGACTTGTTTGAAAGTATCTTTTTCTTTTCCATATAGGGCCCACATTTCTTGATTAATTAAATCTAGTTGATCTATCCTCTCTAAGTGTTGATCCACAAATTGAGACTTTGGTATTAAAGTAAGTCTTTCAACCCTAGATTCTTGTATCTGTCTTTTTAATATCTTAAAACCTTATCTTTCAAGTAATCTATAGATTCTTTTTCTGTTAGGCGCATTATCATACATTGAATGATGAGAGGGCGAATACTATCTTTTTTATACATTTTTGAGCACGAATCGTATAGTTTTTCTATACTTTATTATTAAGTATTCATCCAATTCTTATTACCTTTTTGATTCTCTGACGTCCGTACATATATAGTCGTACAGCACCATATCGTAATCAAACTTTATGCCCCTAGTCTTTTGTGCTGTTGCCATAAATTCATCATCCTTAGTATATTTCTTTATTATGACTTCATGCACCTTAGATAAGCCATACTGTAACATCGCTTTTTCGTCCGAAAAATCCCTTATGCCCGTGTATTTGTCGTCATAATCGCTAGTTCTATGTATCTTTGCCTTTACCTTTTGTTTAGCATATGTCATTTTCATTTTTTATCCGAATTAATTATTATTACATGTTCTTTCCTTAAGACCCTTTTCGTTATTGCCTTTGCTTTATCTGGGTTCCAGTCATCTTCCAAAATCCGATCACAACTATAAGCAAATATCTTCAAAAGTAGCAGGGACTTCAATCCCAATGAACTTGCTAATTTTGCGTTAAATCAATTTGTAAAGCAGGTGAGTGGTTAGAAGGCCTTGATGTTTGTTCTGAGTGTGGAGAAAATAATAAATGAGTTCAGAAATTCCTACACAATTTACACATTCTTAAAAACTTGAGGAGACAGCAAAAGCGATTAGAATATCAGTGCATGTTTATACTAACGAAAATATTGGGTTTTATTATGATAAAAAAATTAAGAGTGGATAGATTAATTTTTATTAATCTATCACAATATTGCGCTTATTGTCGTCCTGAATGTGTTTGTACTTCTCTCGTTGAAAAATCTCTTAAATTGTCTCTTGCAACGTTTTCGAATGTATTTGCGACATTAGCATTCAGCCGTGAAAACTCTTTTGCATTATCTCTTGCATGTTGTACTGATGTTTTTACCGCTTCCATAGTTGCAAATATGTTATTGTTTGCTAATCTGGTTGCGACTATTGTACTGTCTGTAATATTGCTTACTGCTCTTGCATAATTTTCTGTGACTCTTTTTGGAGAACCCCAATATGACAAATATGAATTTTGTACATTTTCAATGTACGGAACCCATAAGGATTGCAGTGAATGGATAACCTCTTTTTGTGAATCTAGAAAACTATCTGCTCGAGAGCGATATTGATTGTTTCTATATTTTTTACTTCTTTATTTGATGCCATGTTATTATATTAGCCACAATGGCATATATATGTTGGTATTAATTGGTATTAATTGGTATTAATTGGTATTAATTGGTATTATAATCCCCCAGGCTTTAAATTATTCCTTAAGTCCGCGGCACTCACACTCATCACAGTACTTATCACCATCCTTGTCAGTAAACTGGTGCGCCTTAAGATGATGACATAGAAGACAAATGTCGGATTTACTACTCAATAATAAATTAATTTTATTCTATTTGATATTATAACCTTTCAGACTTAGCCTTAATGCGTCTAGTAAATCATGATAAGAAGTATTTTCTTTATCTAATGAGTATTCTTTTGCTTGTATTCTCGTAAAGACATGATAGTGTTTCATATTTCTGAAAGATTGCCAAATTGAACCAACCAGCATCAATTTTAACTCATCGGATATATTCTAGAGTAAACGTCCTGCATGGATACTATATAAGGTAAAACTGATTCAGTAATTAACTCATTTAGATCATTTGACATAATTATTACTATGATTTCGTAACATATAAACATGTCTCCAACAACCAAGATTATTTGGTCAATGTCTTTTTCCAACGCCTAGTAAAAGGTGCAATGTTCCCCTTACTAGGCAACTTTACCTTATTAACAAAATAATTGGAAAATCAGGCTCATTGGACTAGCTATTAGTTATGTATGTTTCCTTTGAGAAAAATATTCGTTATATTGGTAAAGTTATACATATTTCTCACCATCTCTACACCCTACTATTACGAATAAGGCTTATTATGACTAAAATGTTATTAGATCTAAGTATCCGTGACTGAATCGATCATCCTCAATATGAGGAAAAAGATAGATTCAAAACTATTATCTAGCACTGGTATAAACATTCAGAATTAATTTTTTGTTTCCAAATATTAGAAAAACTACATTAGGACCAAATAAATGTCTGTGACACTAAATACATAGATAGATATACGATTAGCGTGTATCATAAACATGCATAAGTTTTTTTACGGAAATAACCATCGTAGTAATAAACCTAGACCAACCCCAACATTGCAATCAGTAAATATATCTAAAGAGCAACTCAGAGATTTTCGAACCCTACTTTCAGACCCTAGAACTACTAGGGATATAAAAAAAAGATTTATGGTTGAAAAAGCAAGCGGTTACTGTTCTGTGTGTGGTGATATAGCAACTCAAATAGCAAGTTATAACATGGATGGTGCCACGCTTGTGGAAAAGTATTGTGATACTTGTCTTGCAAGGGGAATTAACTAAAAATGGACTATTTTAAGCAAGGATTGACATCCATTAATAACAAAATTCTTGGAAATAAGTCATCTTATGTAAGTACTCATAAATGATTGTTTGCCGTATAACTATTAAATGGAAGGAAAACCTGGTAATAAAATAACAAATTACCTTACAAAATTTTATATGAAGTATACTAGCACCATATCTCTCAACAAGAATCTACTACTTTCAGGTTCGGTCGGTTTTATTGTTAGTCTTATCGTTGCATATGTATGTACGAAGTATACCATTGATGAGTTTGCAACTTCTGCATTAACTGTAATAGCCGGATTCATCTCCTCTAAAGCAATTTTTGTTATTCTTTTTCATCTTGATAATAAGAAGAAATATACAATAAAACTTACTGGCAAATTGAATATTGGTATTCTAAAACAAATAGTAACAAAGATGATATTTGCTGATTCTGTATTTGATGTTATCAATAATGTATCAAGGTTCTTCATTCTACTTGAATTATTGAGAATAGAATATAAGCCGGTACAAGCTGCAATAATAGCATCTATTATAGCCTCATGTTTCTCTTATTTAGCGATTAATTTAATTGTAAGACGTATACATGTATTTAGATTTAGGAAAAAAATATTATAAGTAATATAGCAAAATACCCGTACTAATTATCGTTCCTGTCTTCGTATCCCTGAACACGGAATAAAATAGAACACTATCTTACACAATAACTTAATGTAAGTTCTAAGCATAAGTATAAGAGGCAATGCGGTTTGTCTTCATAACCTTTATTAATTTCTCTTAATTCCTAACGAATGAGTCTAGTAATCCAATCAGATGGTTCAATTCCCAAATACTCATTACCAAAAATATGAGGAAGAAAGAATTTAATTAATTTGCCAGATTAGTATTTAATGTGAAAAAAATCTTCGAAATCAGGCTCAAAACATAAACTCTAGACTATAAGGTTATTAAATTGCGTAACAGTATGCTGTTTGATGATCGAAGCTGATAAGTTCAAAGCAGTTAAGGATGCAACAGTGGCGATAGGTCTTGCCAACAAGGATACAAAAGATGTCATAAGTAGTTTTGGTACAGGTTTTTTCATAGGCGGAGAATACATTGTCAGCTCGGCACATATTTTTAGTCAATGTATTAAGTATAATGCTCAGTATAAGGAAAAGAATAAGGGTATGGAAGGAATATATTCCGCATTCAACATTACCACAAGAGGAGATCGGTTAGAGCTTAACACATATCACATAATAAAGGCGATCAGATTGCCCCCTGTTAAAGAAGTTAAGGGATTTACAGGGTCAGTAGACCTAGATATAGGGATAGGAAAGCTAGATTGTCATTCAGATAATTTCTTACGTATCAAGGAACCTACCCAATTGAAACTTTACGATGAGATTGTAATATGTGGTTATCCGAGTGGAAGAATATCGTTGGTTCTGTATAGAAATAAACATGAAGGTGGAATGGGAATCCATTTGCGCCCCATAATTCAATATGGACGTATTGCGGGATTAATGCCCGATGATGACAGTAACAACCCATGGGGAATACAAACGGATATCGTTGCCATGGGAGGTTCCAGCGGTTCGCCTATTATAGATCCCAGCACCGGAGAAGTAATAGGTATGGCACAGCAAGTTATTGCAACAATGACTGTCGTAGACAAGGAGGGGATGCCATCAAACCTATATGAGTTGACTAAAGGTCCATTGTATGGAATAGCTCCGATAGGATTAGCTTACGGCGTCACAAATCAGATATTATCGCCGCTTCCGAATATCTCCAAAAATTATTTTGAAAAAGGTCTTCCCCCCGACTTTTTATTTGAAAATACTGGAGTTATAGGACTTTTCTGATTTCATTTAATTTAAACTCGTCCTAGATCTTAATTTGGCAATCTGCCACAAGAGCAGTTTAATCAACTAATTGCTAAGTTAGCTTTATCTTTTGTTAATGCTTACTCTTTAGTATCAAATGGCAAAATCGATATTTACCCAAAAGGAAATAGAATATCTGAAGTCTCAACGTCTTGCAAGAATAGCTACAGCTGCCTCTACACAACAAGAAGGATCCGCACAACCTGATGTTGTACCTGTTGGGTTTGATTTTGATGCTGAATATCTATATGTAGGTGGAATGAATCTTCTTAAATCCACAAAATTCAGAAATGTTTTGAAAAATAACAAGATTGCAATTGTGGTTGATGACTTGAAAAGTATCGATCCATGGGATCCAAGAGGAGTAAGGATCTATGGCACTGCTGATATAGTTACTCGTCAAGGAGGTTATATGGAAAACACTGACCAGCCCAATCCCCAATATATCAGGGTTAACCCCAAGAAGAAGTAGAGTTGGGGAGTTGAACACTTGTAATTGTACAAGGAAAATTTAATGTTAAAAAAGCAAAGGCAGGATAGTTATTAAAGATAAGTAAAGCATCCATATTTCGACTCGTATTATACACTGGTAAAGCAATTAATGATAATGAGTTCCTTACTGCCATAACGTTTTCTAATCGTCAAAGTGGAAATACATATCCACTGTTGTAGATGATGTCATTAGGAATATGAGCTGTCCAAGACCTAAAAAAAGGTGTTTACTACTTTTGCATAACAATCCTAATAACTAACCTGATCCTGGGCCGAAGGGATATGATTGATTATCATTCGGAACACTATTATAGATTCTAAATAGTACGTGGATTTACTCTTGAATCCCCTTTACTTAGTTCTGTAAACTCCGTCGAATTAAGAAATTTTATGAAGTTGTAACAAATTGTCGGATGACGGAATGCTCTACTATTAATGGGCCTACAAACTCAATTCATCAATATGGATGCAGATGTTAAGGGACTTGATGATATCCAAAAATATTTGAGGGATTTAGCAAGTAGCGCAGATCCTAATACCTTCAATGAATGGGCAAATCGTGTCGGAAGAACTGCAAAAGAAATATGTAATGACCCAGACTGCAAACGTATCAAGTTAATTAAAAATGAATATGGTAAAGTAAAATTCCAATTTGCAGATAAGGAAGCAGTAGATTGTGTTATTCAGGCTATCAAAACACACCTAAACTCAATGCCTAGGGCGCAACAAGTAATATTCAAAGGATTTACTACAGAACTTGAAAAAATAAAGATACAATTTTAGGTTTAGAATTTGATTTTAGTCCTAATGAAACCTATTCCTTTTTTGAACCTTATTTCAATGTGTCTAAATTAGCTATAAGAGGTGCAACGGACTCTAAGATCACTCAGTACGTTACCCCTAGTAAAATTAAGATTACTCCACAGAAAAAAAAATCTCCGATTCCTGGAGGATATAGAAGGAGTCATATCTGCTTGGTCCCAAATACCAAAAGGGTTCACTACTTGGTAAAAATAGTCATGTGTTTCCATAAACTAGAATAATCGCTGATATACAAATTCCTACAGTTACTTCTATAATATTACTATCGAGGTTAAGATTCTGTAATGGAATATGTGCAATAGGTTATTGAGTTCTTAATAAGGATTGGTGAGCCCCAGACTGATTTGTCCGCCTATCCGAATAGCCTTTTTCTCGCTTACATCAACGAAGTTTCCACTAGTCTATTATTACGTGCTCAATTGATCTAGGGCTATTTTCAAAAAATAGGTCATTATCCCCTGCAGAAGCCAGCTATTTTTTCAAATAAACTGTCTAAGATTTCCTTGTTTCGTTTGACTCTCGAGTTTGAAAATAGACTAAATTGTTCTAACTCTTGTAATTGCACACTCTATTTATTAACTGTGAGTAAATAAACATAGCATATACTTCGTAAATATTAAAATTGATGCGGAATCATAAATTTATTGACAAGGGATGTGCTATTGTAACCATTGAGCAAAGTAAGTATGCCGGGTAAAATTTTTGGAACTGTCGTGTCTCATGGATTAAAAGGAAGAATGTTAACAAAGAATGAACTCCAAATGCTGACAGAATCAAGGGATATGGATGAACTAGTAACAAGGATGAAGAATACGGTTTATCTTGATGCATTAGCAAAGCTTACCAAACCCTATACTGCAAATAAGATCGAAAATGCATTAAAAGAATATTTAGTAAATACACATGCAAAAATGGTCAATATTTCTGGGGGAGCTAAAATTCTCAGTGCATATTTTGTAAAGCATATCATATGGAATCTAAAGATGATTTTAAAGGGCAAGGCACTTGGTAAATCTTATGATGAACTGTTCCCAAAGATAAATCTGAGAGCAGAGGAGCTGGTCGGTAGACGTGATCTTGTAGTTAAAGCACTCGTTTCAAAGAATTTGGATGAGGCAGTTTCTACAATCGCTGGAAGTGAGTTTGCTGATGATGTTACTAAAGCAGCTACTATATACAAAGATAAAGGAGATGTCAGGATTTTTGATGTATATCTTGATCATGTTTTCTATCATGATTTAGGAAGGGCAATGAATTCTGAATCACAATCAATGGAGGCGAAGAATATAGTTTCCGTTGATATTGATTCTTATAATGTGCTTGCTATTCTTCGAGGAAAATTTTGGAATCTGTCTCCTGATGAGATAAATAATCTTATGGTAACCAGTACCTCCAAGGTAACAAAGGAAACCATACAAAAAATGATAAACGCTGAAAAAATATCAGAGGCATTTGCGGAATTGTCTAACACGGTATACAAAGACATAGTTCCGCAAAATCCAACAAGCGATATAGACTCGATATTACAAATAGAGAAGGGATTTGAACAAATTGGGCTGAAGCGAGCACAGTCAGCTTTTAGAACCATGTTTAGTGTGGGCATTGTACTTGCCGCCCTAAAACTGATCATGATAGAAGTTAGAAATTTGTCAGCAATAGCATCCGGAATTGAACAGAAAATTCCAGGAGAAACTATACTAGCAAAGTTAATTAATCTCAATTAGGATTATTCTATTCCACTATTCCACATCACAAATTAAGTCCATCTGCTTCAATTGCTAATAAATCTATATATTTAGTGATAAAAAATATTTTTGTTTAAGTAACTAAATATCTTTTAACTAGATTGTTTTTCCGGCCAGACAAGATTTGAATACACCTTTTTTGGAATTAATTTCTTAAATTCGACTCCTTCGCCCATATACCATTTTGGGAACCATTCATAAAGGTGCAATCTAATTGTCTGAATGTATACAATTAATCCTTCAATAAGCATTATTCCTATATTACCTCCAATCAAAACTGCTAATCCGCCTCCAGTCTCATATGATTGATTGACCGTTACCAACAGGGCAGAATGTACCAGTAGCATGATTCCAATCCTAGTATAACTAATCACATTAGAAAGAATTTCAATTATCCTTACCAGTATGACCTCTATAACAATTCCCATTAATCCGGCTCCTTCATCATGACCATGTTTAGCAGCAAGTTCTTGCTCTTTTTTACCCCCATAAATCATAATTCCTGCAGTTGCAATGATTATTGGAGGTGTGGCTTTTGCAACCAAATCCACCGTTACCCAATCTCCGAACATATATGTCAACCACGGTACCGGCTCATCATGAGTAACTCCGGTTATTCCAAACATACCTATTATATCGTATCCAGAACCTATCGCAGCAAGTATCAATGCTACTACGGCAAGAAACTGGATTATATAAGGGATATCGTGTGTCAGAACGGCAAGTTTATTCCTTTTCAATATATCAGCTCTAAGTTTCAGTAACATTGCCATCAATAAGTGCACAATACCGATAGCCACCGATACCTTGAGTATGTTTACTACCTGGTCGAATGTTAATTCTGACACATTTAGGATGCCCACTAGACCATCTAATGGCTCAAATATGGTTGCCAAAATTGGTATCTCCAAAATGTGAAAACCAAACATCTCCCCTACCCCTAAACCGGCTATAGTGGCAGCTGCACCGCTTGCAGCTAAAAGGGTTGCCCATGTCTTTAAATTCCCATTCGCTCTATATCTAAGGAACATTCCCAAGCCGAAAAGTAACAGGCCATGTCCGAAATCTGCAAACATAAGTCCATAAAAAACAGGCCATACAAAAGCAATAATGGGAGTCGGGTCTACTTCACCGGGTGAGGGAATGCCTTGAGTCTCAGTTATTACTTCAAAAGTCTTTGTATATCTGTTATTAAAAAGCAGGGTTGGAAGCTGATTGTTAGGTTCGCTATCAAGATAGGCCGGTTCTGTGACAGACACATAACTTTTTGTGAGAGTCTCGAACCTTCTTTCCATGCTGACTGGGATATATCCCTGAATAACTGCAAAATTCTTAGTACCTCCTGGTTTTCTTGTCATCTCTAAAACGTCTTTTGCTATCTTAGATGACTCGTACAATGAAAGCAATTTGGCCAAAAGTCTTACCTTCAACTTTTCAATTTTTTTAGTAATATCTGCAGATTTCTTTTCGAGCTCCTTGCATATTTTCTGGCATTTATCATAGGCCGTACTTGGATTTTGTGGCAAATCTGATGGAATTTGAATGGGATGTACATTGAAGCTTCTAAGCACCTTCATGACTTTTTCGGAATCTTCTTGTGAGCCGATGACAGTGATAGAAGATTTGTCATCATTAAGCTTGAAGGGATATACAATCAGATCACTCAAACTATTTTGAATCTCCTTAATGTCCTTGGAATTAACAATAAAAATTTCTGCAAAAAATGTTTTCAGGCTACGCAGTCCAGATAGTTCCATTTTGAGCTTTGAAGCACTACCAATTGCGTCCCGTGCATTTCGGTATTCTTCAAGTTCCTTTCCAGTTTGTTGTTGCGTTTTCAGTAAAGATATCGGTTCTTCCAGTAGTACCTTACTTTTTTTTTCCAATTCAACGATGAAACTCTGAATATCATTTATCTTGTAATCAGTTCTTTTCTGAGGAGCACCCTTAAAAAGGGTGGACATTATGCCAATTTCAGTTGGTATGCCCAAGGATCTTATGACTTCGTCAATATCCTGAAACAATTTTTGAGCATTTAACAAAAGATCATCAAAATACGGATTACTATGTTCAGAAGGACTCTGCAATGGATGAAACCATTCGAATTCTGCCAACTTACTTACGGCTTCGTGAGTTTCAATTCTTGGCAGAATTACAGTTGTCTTTAAAAGTTTAGCCTGCCCCATAGTATTGAATTGTTTGATTATTAATTCTCCTTAAAACCTTTCCCTTTTATTCGCTTCAAGAATCTAGAAAAATATTCTTATTCACTTGTCAATTATCTAACCCTTGATATTCCAGAAATTCTTACTACCGTATGGAAATTGTAGTTTTTCTAGGAGCCACTTGACAAAAAATTGAGCAACAATCTGGTCAAATACTACGATCTTCTAGTCTATAGTAAAAAAGTAATCCGTCGAGGATGTATTATCTCTGTCACTGACCCAAGATAATGAACATCATTACAATACCATAGATTGCAATTGATTCGACCATACCAACAAATATGAAGACCCTAGATTGCATCTTTGGATTATCGCTTATAGCTGCCAAACCAGCAGCACCCACAAATCCTAAGCCTATTCCTGATCCAGCAGCTGCAAGACCAAAGGCCATGCCTGCACCAATAAACTTGGATGAATTGGCATCTGAGGTACTGGCTTGTGCATATGCCCAATTGTTATACAAGAATAGTATGCTAGAAGCTATAGCAATGGCCAGAAGAATAACGCTAATTTTTTCTCTGTTAACACCCTTCATACATTGGTTGCAAATTAAATGCCATATTTAATTATAACTAAGGAAGTATGAAAAGACATGATTTCGCAGTATCATTAGTAAATTAAACGATGTTAGAAATTCGCAATTTCCAATTTGTTCTATATTTCAAAGGATCTTTTATTAAGAAATTTCTTATAGATAGAGATTGGTATCTGATTTATGTGATTGTCAAGTGATATTTTGGTATAAAACTAGTTGAAACAAATTACTTGTAATACTCAAGCATTTGATAATGCTTTTTTCTTGTAAGAGGAAATATCCTTTTTTACATCTTCAACCATTGAATCGTGTTCTGCTTGTAAATTTTGTTTTGATTTCTTAAAGTATTCTGATGTTATATCGCTATCCATTTTACTTGCTACCATCAATATGCTTTGTTTTGCCTATTCTATATTCTTTTTCTTATCCAATACAACTTTTACTTTTTTAAGTCTTACGAATTCTTCTCTTTCACGTTCTTCCAATGTTCCTTTAATAAAGGATATAGCATTTTGATACTGTGGAATAATAACAAATTCAAGTGCATTGATTAATTTCTGGGTTTTTTCGAGTTCCTTTGCTAGACTAAAAATTGCATTTTCATATTCTGCTGCTTTACAGATCTGTGGAAGCATATTCTTTATCTGTTTAGATGCCTTGTCAACATAGACATTTGTTTCTGAAAAGCCATAAGATAGATCCTGACCGCCTTCCTTGGTTTTTATCTGTAGAGTAGGAATCTTAACATCAACAATTCTCCTCACGTTTACATTCACTTCCATTATACCTGGAGTAGAATCTGAAATTGATTCAAGCATTGAAGTTCCAAGTGACATATATGAATCATAAACTGCAGAGTAAATATCAGATAGTGGAGACCAGATATCACCTCTTGTCTTGTTAGCTTCTTCTATCATTTCATCAATTTTTTTCAGTAACACTTCTCTTTTATCATCTAGTATTTTGTGAACCATGGAACTAACTTGCAAAGATCTTCTTATCTTTATCAGTTCAATTTTTGTTGCAGTAACATTTTTACCGAATGACATTTTCGATGAATATGTAATTACTTGTTTCCTTTATAATATTGTTGAATATGTTTGTCCTTAATTTTGGTTAGTTCCCCTTCTGGTAAAGTTGCTAATATATCCCATGCTCTACTTAGAGTTTCATCCAAATTTCTATTTTCGTCAGGACTTTGCTTTAAAAAGTGAGTCTCAAAACTATCACCAGCATCAAGATATTTCAAATCAACTCCGGTTAAACCTGCCTTTCCTACAATTTCTGCCAGTGCTCTTACCTCTTGGGCCCGAGAATATGCGTCGTATAACTGGTTACCAACTTCCATGTGATCAGATCTGGTTTTTCCTTCTCCAACACCATCCTTCATTAATCTAGAAAGGGACATCATTACATTAACTGGTGGATATATTCCCTTTCTGAATAGATCTCTTCCCAGAACAACCTGCCCTTCCGTGATGTAGCCGGTCAGATCAGGTATAGGATGTGTAATATCATCTGCTGGCATTGATAGAATCGGCATTTGAGTAACACTGCCATTCTTTCCCTTAATTCTACCCGCTCTCTCATAATTATTTGCCAGATCAGTATACAGATATCCGGGGTAACCCTTTCTACCTGGAACTTCTTCTCTTGCTGCACTTATCTCTCTAAGTGCTTCCGCATAATTGGTCATATCAGTTAGTATAGCCAATACATGCATGCCAAGATCAAATGCAAGGTATTCAGCTACGGTCAGCGCTACCCTAGGAGTTATAATTCTTTCAATAGCAGGGTCATCTGCAAGATTAACAAACAATACACTCCTTCTCAATGCGCCAGATTCTTCCAAGCTCCTCTTGAAATACTGAGCTTCAGAGTACTGGACACCAATTGCAGCAAACACTACAGCAAAGTCTTCGTTTGTTCCTACAACAGTCGCTTGACGTGCAATTTGTGCCGCTAAAATATTGTGTGGCATCCCGGAACCAGAAAAAATTGGTAGCTTCTGACCTCTTACCAAAGTCAACATCCCGTCGATAACAGATACACCCGTTTGGATGAATGAAGTAGGATATTCTCTACTTTGAGGATTCATGGGCTCTCCGTTAACATCAAGAAATTTATCAGCAACGGGATCAGGTAAGCCATCGTTTGGTCTTCCAAGGCCGTCAAATACACGTCCAAGTAATTCTTGGGATACTGGCATGGCCATAGTTTTTCCAAGAAACTTGACTCTTGTTCCAGTAATTGCTAATCCCGTCGTTCCTTCAAAAACCTGAACTACAGCCTTGCCGTTCCCTACTTCTAGAACTTTTCCTAATCGTCGTTCACCATCATTTGTTTCTATTTCTACAAGTTCATCAAATGAAGCTGTTGTTACTCCATCTATTATCATAAGTGGTCCTTTTATTTCTGCTATTTTGGTATACTCAATTCCAGTTGTTTTAGACAGATACCTTTACCTCCTCAATGTTCTCTTTGAATGAATCTGATAGTTGTTTATCTATTTCATCTAACTTTGAAATCTGTTCATCCGTAACTTCAAATTTTGCTTTTAATAGAGTGGTTATTATTGGCAAAGCTCTAATATCTGCTAATGACTTTCCTTCTTTAAGTGCCTTCTGTGATTCTTTATAGAACTTTACCATGAGTCTTACCAATTTTAATTGTTTAACTGGACCGCAATAAGTATCAACCTTATCAAAAGAGTTCTGCTGCAAAATACCAATCTTTAACATTCTAGCTACTTCCATGACAAGCTTCTCTTCATCTGGAAGTGCTTCAGGTCCTAATAATCTAACAATTTCTTTTAGTGTATCTTCTCGTTGCAGTATATGGTAAGATTCAGCTCTCAGGTCATACCAATCAGGGCTTACGTTTTCTTTCCACCATTTAGATATATCTTCAAGATACCCAGAATAAGACTGCATCCAATTAATTGATGGATAGTGTCTTGAATATGCTAATCTAGTATCCAGTGCCCAAAAAGTCTTGATAAATCGAATTGTATGAGTCGTTACTGGTTCCGTAAAGTCCGCGCCTGATGGAGATACTGCACCCACTATTGTCACAGACCCAGAACGATCTGGTGAACCTAGTGCTCTTATTCGTCCTGCTCTTTCATAAAATTCAGCGAGTCTTGATGCCAAGTATGACGGATAACCCTCTTCTGCAGGCATTTCTTCCAATCGACCTGACATCTCCCTAAGTGCTTCTGCCCATCTACTTGTAGAATCAGCTACTAGGACCACATCATACCCCATATCGCGATAATACTCGGCAATAGTAACACCTGTATAAATCGATGCTTCTCTAGCGGCGACCGGCATGTTACTAGTATTAGCAACAAGTACCGTTCTTTCCATTAACGGCCTTTGAGATCTAGGGTCAATTAAATGTGGAAATTCTACAAGAACTTCTGTCATTTCATTGCCTCGTTCTCCACATCCAATATAGACAACAACTTTAGAGTCTGCCCATTTAGCAATTTGATGCAACGTTACAGTCTTTCCAGTACCAAATCCACCTGGAATAGCACCAGTTCCTCCTTTTGCAATAGGAAAATAAGTATCAATAATTCTTTGGCCGGTAACTAGTGGTACTGTCGGATCATATCTTTCAGCATAAGGTCGAGGTTTTCTAACGGGCCACTTGTGATACATCTTTAATTCAATTTTATTTCCGTTCTTACTATTAGCATGTCCGATGACATGTTCTAAATCATAATCGCCTTCCTTCGCAATTTCAGTAACAGTTGCTTCAGGATAATTTGGTGGGACCAAAATATTGTGAGTTAACAAAGGAGTTTCTTCAACTGACCCGAGAATAGATCCTCCAAAAATAGTATCATCTTTTTTCACCGATGGAGTAAACTTGAATTTTTTCTTCATGTCGACAGGGCTTGTAGTAATACCTCTACCAATGAATGCTCCATATTTTGCTGCAATCTCATCCAAGGGTCTTTGTATACCATCATAAATTCTTCCAATAATTCCTGGACCAAGTAGAACTGAAAGTGGTTGGCCGGTACCGATTACTTCTTCTCCTGGCTTTAGACCAGATGTAGACTCATAAACTTGAATAAATGCTACGTCTCCAGTTAATCTGATAACCTCTCCAATTAGTTTTGATTCACCAACCTCTACTGTCTCATACATTTTTACTGTTGACATTCCATCAGCCCTAACTGCTGGACCGCTAACCCATACTATACTTCCTTTTGCTACCATCTACTTATTTTCGCCCCTAAGCAGGTGGACTATATCTTTCCTTATTAAAGGTTTGAGACTTTCAATGCTAGAATCAAGTGTGTTATCTAATGTCATTGTTCCATCTACCGAAGTTGCTTTAATTCCACCAATTATATCTATTACCTCGTCTGACACAGTTATTTTCATTTTCTTTTCGGTTGATATTTCCGATGATAACTTCTTTACCACTTTCAAATCAGTTTTATTACATTGTATGATTAATTCAGAACCTAGCATTGCAGCGGTATCTTCTATCATTCTGGTTAATAATTTTTCATAATTTTTTTGGCTATTGCTCTCTGCAAGTTTTTGCCTTGCTTTGTTAAAAATTTCATCAATAGCTGATTCGATAATAACTAGTTCCTTGTTCCTAGCGTTTAATGTGCTTGATCCTATTATCTGACGCTTTAGATTTTCAGCCTGTTTTTTTGATGATTCAATAATACTGTTATATTCAGTTTGAAGACTACTCTTAGAAGATTCTAAATTTTTTAACGACTTTTGAAGTGCTGAGTCAATCTCAGAGATTAATGCTGATTCTTTTTGCGAAAGAACTTTATCAATGGTTCTTTCTAAAGAATTTAAACTCATTCATTGATTTTTCAGAACTACGTGATTTTAATCTTTTGATAGGAAGATATCTTGAAGAAAAACAAACTTGGGTGGCTGGTCTATATTGCTAATCTAAGTAAAGTTGTGTCTAAACTATTATACTTTATTTTACAACCTTGTATGATCATGAGCCTCTACATACTTCACATGTAAATGTACCTTCAGAATACATTAACGCATCTGACCACTCATCACATTCATCACAGTATCCCGAAATAGCAGATGCCGGCCTACCAATTTCTCCCCTAATCATTGCAGCCTTCTCAGACACGACATCGACTAATTCTGGAGTAACAGCAATAACGTCAGAACTCGAAATAATCCCAGATAATCTGTCTTTATAAACTACGCCCAATCTCTTGATATTATTTTTTCGTAGTAGACGTGCAGCCTCAGTTATACCTTCTCCTGCTTCGACAGTATGTATTTGTTGCATTACTTTTACAGCGTCAACTGATGACGGCTCTAAATTACTTGCGACTACCTTTGATACAACATCCCAGTCAGTGACAATTCCAACAGGTTTTTCATTTTCGATAATAATTACACTACCAATATTGTGCTCTTTCATTTTACTTGCAATGTCCACAACGTTGTCACTGGGACCAGCTGTGATTACAGGGCTGTTCATAATATCTCTTACAAGAACTCTCGTCGTCATATTTGCATCGGTATTTTCTACAAGTTTTTTTGCCACAATATCATTTAGGTAATTTAGTTTAATTGTCTTTCTAATCTCTTTTTTTATAATACGTCATACTTGGACAAGAATAAGGATCCCATTGATACTCTAAATGAACCAATCCTTTATATCATTTACAGATTGACCTCTTTCAATACGTTCGATTTTGGATTGCCCTGATGGCAACATTCTAATAAATTCATCTAAGACAACTTTTTTTAAATAATCTGCTAAATCTGAATCAAATTCAGAGATTACTCTTACAAATTCACTTTTAACCTTCTTTGCCAGATTCATTGGATCCGAACCGCCGGGCAACAATGAAGCAAATACCAAACTTCTTCTTCTGATAGCATTTGACGGTCCACAGACAATTGTATATCTGTTATTTTCAATTTGAATTAATCCAATAGATAATTTTAATTCAACGCCTTTGTAAAAATTTCTCTTACCCTCAATGACAAAAGAACCCTTTGGAAGATATTGACCGGTTGGAGCGCCCTTCTTTACCTGATTAGGGAACACCCAATACGCATCTCCACTAGACAATCCGTCTTTCCATGCTCTGCTGAATGATACCGTTGCTTGAGCCGTCTCATCTATAAAATTACCGCTATCTAGATTTCTCGCATTTTTTACAAGAAAAAAAGGTGAGCCATGAATTTCTGCGTGAAACACTATATCATTTTCAGTCATGTGCTTCCGAATTACTGCAGAATTCGAAGACGCATCTCTACCACCAATTACTAGATGGCCGTCAGTAGTCACGAACCAACGATACCTCTCATACCAGTGTTTTGATTCTAACATATTGAATTGAATTTTTTCACGAATTTTTTGTGTTTGATTCTGTACTCTTTCAATTCTTGATTTGAGTTCTTCACTTGCTTTATCTATATTGATAGAGCCACGTTCTAATTCTTTTGCCCTACAAAATAATAGTGATGAAAATGTTGGGATGTTTGATTCTAACTTTAATCGTTCATTGAATAGATCCAAATAAGTTAAACCGTTTTCGTGAACAATTTTAGAATCATTACTTTGCAAAAGAGTGTTGACTTTATTATCGTTCATATCTTGGATACCGATAAATGAAAGTTTCATTAGTTCATGAGCTAGATTTCTGAGACTTTTTGATTTAGAAATTACTTGCATTTTTGCTTTGTTCTGTTCTTCTAAATCATGCTCCAGTTCCAAAATTTTTCTGTCTGCTTCTTCTGTTTTCAGATTCCTTCCGATTGTTAGTATCTCATTGCTCAGTACTTGGTCTATCCCGTCCATGTATGTCTCCACTTTCTTCACGTTAACCTCTTTTGACATGGGAATAGGCGATGTATCTACTGCTAAGCCCAGCTTGTCTAGAATAACTGATGGTGCATGATTTTTTTCATCAATGATTTTATTGGTTATTTCTCTAGTTTTTTCATAAATAATTTCAATATCATTATCGCTAAGAAGGTTGACATACTTTGTATTAATTGCCGATTGCAATAATATTTCTTCAAGATATTTCCTTGGTAAAGATGTGCAATTACCCAACCATTTTACCACTTCAGTATTGTTAGGTTGTAGACTTGCGATTTTCTTCATACTTTCTAAAGAAATTTGCAGAACATCTTCTCCTCGCTTAGGGGGAAGAACATATTCGGACCCGGTCCTAAGTGTTCTATGCCTTACCTCAATAGGATTCAGGATCCAAAGGATCTCCATTGATTCATCGCATAAAATGATATTGCCCTTTCCAAAAATTTCAACTATCAATTTCCTTACTTTATTAGCTCTATTTACAAAATAAAGGAAAAAAATTCTCTCGCTTCCAGGTTGCGATACAGAGCTTATTTTTGCCCTTTCTATTTCCCGACTTAATACTTTGACAAATTGGTTTTCTTCTATTTGTCTGTATTTTTTATTTGTAAACCATATCCCTTTGGTCGACACCATAAGCATGATATTGGACTCTGCTGGATGATGTAGTTTCAAAAGAATTGAATTTTTTGTAATTGAGGAAATATTACTCACGTAATAACCTGATGATACTTTTGGGCTTATCTTGTTTACAAGATAATGCAGCTCGATTCCTGACAGTTCCATATAAATGAGTTTAGATTAGGATGAATATTAATTAAAAATTCAAATAGTCAATCGAAATGAATTAAACCTGCAGTCAATGTGGAAAAAGCAATTGGATGTACTTGATAAGATATACTACATGAGAGCCTTTTTAGGAGTAATCTGTGGTATAATTCTGGGTTTTATTCTTAATTCAATGAGTTTGAATTCAAACTCATCTGTCGTTCCTTACTCTCCCTCAATAATCTTCATAGTAGCTCTATTTTTCTATATTATATCGTATGTCATCGCAAAAAGAATTGGTTTGGGATTAAAAATTGAAGATAGGAAAAAAATTGCTACCAATGGAATCTTTCCATTTATCTTCTTGGTAATGATGTTCTTAATTGTTACGTATACCGGTCTATATACTGGAAGGCAATAATCTAAAAGAATTTAATTTCAAAACATTTTACCTATGCATATGATATGGGACTATATTACACCGGGAATACCAGATGAGTTGTTTGAACGCTCAGAAAATGTTCCAATAACTAAAGAGGATATACGTTCAATCGTCTTAAGTAAACTACGCCTCAGAAAAAACTATTCGGTAATTGACGTAGGATGTGGTAGTGGAAGCATTACTGTAGAGGTTTGTCTAATGGTAAATTCTAAAAATGTATATGCAATTGATTCGGATCAAAATGCTCTCGATTTAACAAAAAAAAATCTGGATAAATTTGGTGTTTCTGCAAATCTAATCTATTCCAAGGCCGAACAGATCTTACCAACACTACCTACAGTTGATGCAATTATTGTCGGAGGAACAAAGGGTAAAACTGAAAAAATTATTGAGCTTTGCATATCTAAATTAAAGAAGGATGGAAGACTAGTTATAGACACAATCCTTATCGAAACAATGTATAAGGCCTTAAGGACCATCAAGAGGGAAAAAATGCGCGAAATTGAAGTTACCCAAGTCACAATATCAAAAGGCAAAGACGTGTCAAGTGGAACAATGCTTATTTCTAGAAATCCCATATTGATTTTGTCTGCTACTAAACAGTGATTTTGTTTTTAACAATAACTCTAATTCACTCAGTATATGAGCCTAGAATTCGATTGCTATACAGATTCTTTTTACTTTAAATAACACATTTTTTACAACTCAATTCATGAAACTTTCATGTATAGGTTGTGGGCCTGGAGATCCGGACTTACTGACAGTCAAGGCTGTGGATAGAATCAAAAGAGCAGATGCCATCTTTACCCCAACCTCAAAGGAGGGCAAGCCCAGTATAGCCCTAGCAATAGCCAAAAAATACATAGACGAGTCAAGAACTGTGATCACAGACCTAATATTTCCAATGATAAAGGACAAAGAATCCCTCAGATTACAATGGAAAACTAATTCCCGGATAATAGCAGATACAGTACATTCTGGTAAGAATTGTGTGTATCTGACTGTAGGGGATCCATCTCTATACAGTACTTGGAATTATATTCACAAAGAATTGAAGGAAAACTACAATGATATAAATATCGAGATCATACCAGGAGTTCCTTCCTTCTTTGCATTCGCTGCTCAAGCAAAAATGAGCTTAGTGGAAGGTGATCAAACTCTTGGTATCGTTCCTGCGTGCTACGATCTGGACAAAATAAAGCATACAGTCGCATCCTGTGATTCAATAATTTTTCTGAAAGACGGGCGTTATTTTGATAGTGTGATTGAAATACTCTCTGAAACTGGTTTTAGTGATAATTCCAACATTACCATAGCTCAAGATGTATCTATAGACAAAGAAATTTTAGAAACAAAGAAATTAAAAGATTTACGAAACACAAAAAATCCAGCTGGAAAATACTTTTCAATAATGGTGGCCAGAAAAAATGATTGAAGCCAACACTATTTACTTTGTTGGTTCGGGACCAGGTGATCCCGAGCTCATAACCCTAAAAGCAAAAAAATTATTGGAAAAAGCAGACGTTATTGTTTATTCAGGATCGTTACTCAATCCAAAATTACTTGAATATGCTAAAAAAGACGCAATCCTTCATGATGCAGCTCTTTTGGACAGGAATAAGATTTATGAAATCTTAAGGGATTCCACCAAACAAGGAAAACTTGCAATACGTTTTCATGATGGAGATCCTGCGTTATTTAGCACTATAAGAGAACAAATTGATAAATTAAGTTTAGATGGCATAAATTGCAAGGTTGTTCCAGGAATCACTGCAATTTTAGGTGCAGCCTCATCATTAAATTTAGAGTTAACTCTTCCGGGAATTACTCAGACGCTTATTATTACAAGGGCCGAACTTAGAACTCCGGTACCGGCAAGAGAAAACATTTCCAACTTGGCTAGACACGGTGCCACAATGGCATTCTATCTAAGTGTTCATCTGATAAAAAACATAGTAGATGAGTTACTTAAAGGAGGAACCTATCAAACTTCGACTCCTGTTGCTGTTGTATACAAAGCCACATGGGAAGATGAAAAAATAATAGTTGGAAGCCTTGGCAATATTGCGGACAAAGTGAAGGAAGCCAAGATAACCAAAACTGCAATAATTATTGTTGGAAATGTCATTAATCCAAGTAGCTATGAATTCTCAAAAGTTTATGATCCACAGTTTACACATGGGTATAGGAAAGCAGATAAACCTAAATAGTACTTTAGAAGGTAACGAGATTGTATAATTTGGTTTCAGGGCTTTAAACCCTTTTATCTATCTAGAAAATTTCTTCATCCTTCCTCATGCCGCCAAGTCCAGATTTGACCTTTGATGCGCATTCAATACAAATATCTTCTGAGAATGGGAAGCTTTTCATGCAATCTTTACATACAGGTTTTCTACAACTGGGACAATCTCTGGTAGTAGTCTGTGAATTGCACAAGGAACAAATTTTACTTTTCATCATTATAATTAGGAGTCTTGAGGGCTAAAAGTATATCGCACTCTTTTTCTCTCGTAATCAAGTGTTAACACAACAAATCAAAATTTTTATGAATACAAATAAGAAATTTCTATAAATATTTGATACAGCAACTTTTATTTATTCATGACAATGGAATTCTTGAGATTTCTTTTTGATTGATACTCGACCAGACTCCCATCACATCATCGTTTGTTTGTGCCTGGTTTATTCCCGTAATTTCATTAATAATTATTTCTGTCGCACGCATTGGGGGCCAAACCAGTGCAACATAATCACCAATATTGCCAGATTTTTTCGAAGAAGCTGGAACTAAATTATTCTCTGTAAAACCCAATGAGGTAAGTTTATGCTTTACGGTACCTATCAAATCATGTTGCCCGTGTACGATCAAATGAACGATTTTAGTATAATCAATTGTCGACATTTTCCTAACAGTTTTCCAATCTATCACTCCTATAAAGATAATTATCCGTATAATACTGTTGATGCATATCTTGATGTCCAATTTTGATCTCCATATGACGATGATCCTCCCTGAGGACATTTCAGAAAGGATTTCTTCCTTTATAGCAGGAGGTTTGGGCTTTCCTTTTATTAAAAAGGACGAACTAATATCACTTTTATACGTATACGGAAGAAATAACAGAATAGTCAGTCATCCTGAGAAAGTTCATGCAATTGCAAAGAAAACTGTTGAAACACTAGAACATAGCGTGGTAAAGTATAGGAATGGTCCTAAATCTTTTTTTGATTCAGAATTTTCGCGCAATAATTACATACGTAGACAATTACAGATAATTGTCGATAAAGATGATAATAAAAATGATAAAAATAGGCCAAGTATCAACAGGAGAATCATAAACGATCCTGTGATATTATCTGAATGTTTTTCACAGCATGTAGCGTACTATGATCAGAAGTATTCATTTTTTATTTATGGCCCGTTAAAGGAGAACGAATTAACACGTGACATTCACAATTTGTTGTCTGGTAAAATAGTCATGTTGGGATATAATAAAGAACAAGATAAACTTCCATTCGCTCACCCCATAATTCCGCTGTATGTCTGGGCGAAGGAGAACCTTGTTCATAATAACTAAGCTTGCGTTATATCTAACTATTTCTATTCAATTATTGTTCCAATCCACCGGATCAAGTTTCAGTTAGCGAAGTATTATAATTAATTCTGATTTTTTTTGACTCTTAAGTCCATGAGTTTACATATTATGGGAATGGCAACTGAAATGGTATTATAGAGGATACGGTATTTCTAGGACTAATGTTGTTGTTATTATCATTGTTTTGTGTATGAGTAGCTAGTGGCAAGAATGGAAAAATCCTGATGTCATTACTCAAACAAGAATCAAAAATTCCACAAGATTCAAAGTATGGCGATTTAAGATCTTTTTCATAGTTCATCCAATATGGAGAATAAATAGTAATCCCAGATGCAAATATCTTTTGGGAGGGTAAGACAAAGGTAAAGACAGTGATAGAAAAAATAGTGAGCATGGATAAAAAGACTAATGAATGACATTTTTTGTCTTTGTTCAAGTCAATATGACATTTAATACTAAGTATATTTAGAATGCTTTAACAAAATTAATAAGAAAATTGGATAAATGAATGCAAGAATCTAATTCCTAAACAGGTAATATACTATGCTACGCTTAATATTTGCTAGAAAAAATCGCAGAATTTTTTTCTTAAAAATTGATTGAATTTATTGATTATTCCATGCAATTATTGTTTCCACAAGGCTCTTCCGAAGGATTTTAGATATAATTATCATAGAAAAATTAAGTAGACTCAAGATCTGGTGATTACGCAAGAAAATAAGTTTTCATCTATTTGGTTAAGGAATATTATATTATATTATATTCTAGAGTAATGATAGAAATGTAGATGAATGAAAAGATATTTGATTTACGAGAACTTTTTTCTGAAATGGATTTGGACAATTCAGAATTTCTTAATTTTTTTGAACTGCTCTACTAAATTTTCTATTTTGGTCAAACATCAGCTGACGGTTTCTCAATGTTTTCACTTAACATCCAGTATTTACCATTATGATAAATTAGTGGTTTTATGTTCTCATCTGCAGTTATTTCAAGCACTTCTCCAACAAACATGATGTGGTCTCCAATTTCTTCATATCTTTGAAGTTTACATTCAGCATTCATTGCACAGCCACTTACCATTGGTGTCTTTATTTTGTTACCATTGTAAAACTTGACATCCATTCCTTTCAAGACAGCCACTTTATCTACATGTCGACCAGAATAACGGCCACATATACTAGACACTACGTTTTGTTCTTCACCCGCCAAATTGATTCCAAATTCCTTTGACTCGATAATATTATGTGCAGTTGCATCTTGCCCTCGAATGTTAACTGCAATGAGACTCGGAGAATAAGAAATATGGTGAGTCCATTCTGCTGTCATCACATCTGGACCGTAAGGACCATCGCTTGTGATCAATCCTACATTTGTAATAAATTGTCTCGTACGTCTGTCATTCCATTGTAAATGCAATGCATACTTTGCGTTCAATTAGTATTTATCAATAAGGTACACTACATTATTTTAAAACCATAAAATCAAAATAGTCATGCCCAAATATCTTGGACCGTCGGGATTAGTTCCCTTCATCTAGTAGGGTTCTACTAACCTATATTTGGGGCCTTTGTATATGGACATAAAATAATACTTGTGTGTTTAAACTACTGCTATAGTTGGATGTCAATCTTGCTTAAAGTAGTCAATTTTTAATTAATTCCCCTTGCTAGACAAGTGTCACAATACTTTTCCACTAGCATCGCATCAATCATATCATAACTTGCCATTTGAGTTGCTATATCACCACACATAGAACAATAACCGCCTGCTTTCTCAACCATAAACCTTTTTTTTGCATCTTGAGATGTTCTAGGGTTTGAAATAATGTCTCGAAATTCTTTGAGTTGCTCCTTAGATCTATTCACTGGTCGCACTATTGGGATTGGTCTAGGTTTATTATTACGAGGATTATTTCCATAAAAAAACTTATGCATGCTTATAATACACGCTAATCGTATATCTATCTATGTGTTTAGTGTCACAGACATTTATTTGGCCCTAATGCAGTTTTCTAATATTTGGAAACAAAAAATTAATTCTGTATGTATCAATATAACGAGTATTTTTCTTAGGAAACATACAATACTAATAGCTAATCCATTTTGCTTAATAGGCGGTCCAGTGAACCTAAATTTTTTCTATTTATTTTTGTTAATAAGGTTAAGTTTCCTAGTAAAGGGGAATGTTGCACCTTTTACTATGTGTTAGAAAAAGACATTGACCCAAATAATCATGGTGGTTGGAGACATGTTTATATGTTACGAAATCATAGTAATTATATGTCAAATGATCTAAATGAGTTAATTGCAAGGAAAGATAAGCTAGAGGGAGAACTCCATCATGAATTATCAGCTGATTATAATGAGTTGATGAAAAAGGTGAGTGAAAGTTTTCGCGATATGCATGAGAATTCAGTGCAATATTATAAGCAAAAGGTAAATGAAGAGCTGGATAAAATGGAAAAACACATACAATCAGGTAATAAATTGAGTGCTATTAACGAAAAGCTATTGGCAGACACATACTTATCCTTCGCTATAACCATTTAATTTTTTTATCGATCATACAATTATCTCCTTTAAGGCCTTATAATCAAAATTCTTATTATCGAATGTTTGTTAACTTTGATTTACATAGAACCGTCGGTACCCACGACGCTATCGGTTCTAAAAAGAGATTGCATTAAAGCTCAGAATAATCCTCCCTTTAGATTCATTTTAGCCATTATTTCCGATCTAATTGAGGTTAAGGATTGGAGGCTAAGGATTGGTCGATTTGATATATCGCTAGTTTGTCTCTCCCGACTATCTCGAATTTTTGAAGGATGGTCTCAAACAATGTTTCTTCTTCTATTTGTTCACTTACAAACCATTGTAAGAAAGAGTATGCAGCACGATCTTTTTCTCTTTCGGCGATCTCTACTAGATTATTAATGAGTTTTGTAACAGTCTGTTCACTTTTTAAACCCGCCTGGAAAGTAGATTCTAGTGAATCGAAATTGCCTTGAGGCTTATCTGTTGCCGGAATTATCGCCTCTGCTCCCGCAGTATTGAGATAATGAACGAACTTAAGCATATGTGTATTCTCTTCAGTAGCTTGTTCAAAAAAGAATGTTGCACTTCCATCATATCCGGTTCTTTCACACCACGATCCGATTGCAACATATGCATGGGTTGCTGCTGCCTCATAAGCAATTTGATCATTAATTGCCTTTGCGATTTCCGATGAGATTCTCATAGTAACACTCTAAATATTCTCATATATCTATATTTTTGAAATTGAATTTCTTAATATAAGTAAGCCGTTTTTTTCCCTAGAAATTGTTCCCCGTTCTAGTATGAATTAGATTTTATTAGTAGGTCTGAAGCCGTCGGGATTAGTGCCCTTCATGTAGTATGGTTCTGTTAACTTGTATTTTAGAATTGACTTTAGTAATTTTTCTAAAATTAGGTAAGACACTAAGTTTCTATAGCATGTGCCAGTAGGGATTGAACTTTGATGGTAAGTGGGGTCAGTATATTGGATAATTTCGTTATTCTTTTCTTATGTACTGAGAAGTTTTCAGTCCCTTAAACGCCCGTCAATTAGGAATAGCATTCATCGTATAGGATTTCTTCTCTGAGCCCAGTCTATTATAGAACCATCGTAGCAGCGAACATTTTTGAAACCAGCATGTTTGAATTGAAAGTACTTATGGGACGCTCTTGTCCCTGAATGGCAGTAACATATGATCTCCTTATCTTTTGCTATCCCGAATGCGTTAAACTCATTTAGTAGATCTTCACCACTCTTTATCATTTTACCGTCATCGCCTATTCCATTCTCCCAGTTATGCAGTAAAGAGCCTGGAATCCTTGCTTGAGTATGTTCCAAGGGCGTTCTGGAGTCTATAATGACAGTAGCATCATCATTTAACTTTTCTTTTATCATCCTTTCGTCCGCCCTCAGAGAATCATTGGGTCTAGATATGAAATTAGTAACGACGGGCTTGGGAAGATCACGGACAATGGGCAATGTTCCCCCACGCCTAATAAAACTGAACGCGGTGTCTAGAAGACTAGTGTTGTTGTGACCATTGTAAAGTAATGTCCATGCTATTCGTGCTGCAGATGGATCGAAATTTTCTCCATAAACCACTACCTTCTTTGATTCATCTATTCCAAGTTTACCAAAAGGATTTTCGGCAGCTGCTCCTTCTAAAACAAGATTTGCACCATTTTCTGATATACTTATTACATCATCTAAACTGAGTGGAAGTGCATTTTTTATATGTCCAGAGCTGTACGCTACTGCTCCTCTACCATCTATGACAACCAAATCATGATCATCAAGATGAGATTTAAGCCAAATATTGTCAACGATCAATTCCTCGGATCTTTCCACCATTTGTATGATATACAATCTAAACGAATTCCTATTTAACTACCATGTGAATTAGAGCCGCGTAAAATGGAAGAACAAGACGAGGAGCCATTTAGAGTACCGAAAGTCATCACTTAACGCCTATGTTTGATTTTATGTATTGTAATACTTTCATATGACTATATCGCATCGCCACTATTACTATGATTGTCCGCACTGAAGCTGAGAACTTATAATAGATTTTGATTTTTATACATCACGATATGTAAATTGGTATTTCTAATGTGCATCATGGTCAATCTGATACTAAACACCAGCACCTACGATTACAGTTTCATAATCAAATCATCCAGTATCCACATCTGATACACTGATGCGTGCGAGGTCATCCCGTTGTTCACAAATCAATTCCGCATGGAAACCAAAGACAATAACAAAGGCGTGTTAGTTTCTAAAATGTGGTATAACATATCTTGCAAAGAGCCGCAAGGATCCAAGATCTGGTAGATCTGAAAAGTATACAGTAAAGTAGTTCACACCTTTGTCCGTATATCTTCCTAATTCTTTGACTATTTCATCAGCTGTTACAGCATTAATAAACTCTAACATCCTTCTATTCGATATCTTTGTTTTCTGCACAATTGCTCTTTTTTTATCCCTAAGTTCATTCCTGTCTTTACCAATAATGATCATTCCTTGCCATCCCTTCATCAGCTTGTCATAGTTTCTGCCAATTGTCCTACAGCATTTACTAAGAAACAATAACTTATCTAAATATTCGTTATAGCTGCAAAGCCCATAATTCCAACCATCTGCATATGTTGCAGCTAGCTTAAGAGTCTGTTTACCTCCACCTCCAATCCATATGGGTGGATATGGTTTCTGAATGGGTTTTGGATTGCATACTGCATTTGATATAACATAGTATTTTCCTTTGAATGAAGGATTACAAGAACCTTCAGAAGATTCACATAACATTTTCTTAATTATCTTAATACTTTCCTCTAACATTCCGATTCTAACCGAACCCTTTGGAAAACTTATGCCGTATGCTTGACATTCCTTTTCATACCAACCAGCACTTAATCCCATCTCAGTTCTGCCATTGCTTATTACGTCCAAAGTAGAGAACATTTTTGCCACAATGGCTGGATTTCTGTATAGGTTGACCAGTATTGCTCCAAGCCTAATCTGTTTAGTTATGGTAGCTAGGGCAGAGAGCGTTGTCCAACATTCAAGCATTGATGCACTTTTTCTTTCTTTATTTCTTGTCCTTCTTTCTCATTTGAAAGATAAGCTTGTATCCAAGGAATAAAATTATCCTTTAGCCATACGGAATCAAATCCCAGTCTTTCACATACAAGGACAGTGTGTTGAATGTCTTTATATTCTAAACCATCTTGGTAAATGTAGCATCCAAAACTTATTTTTCCTTTTTTCACCAATTTTGCAGAACAGTTATTAGAAATAATGCGTATATTTAATTGTGACACAAGAGACCAATGGTAAGCTAAATGATCCTAGTATTCGAAAACTTTTTGAAAATAAGAATTTTGTTTTTGTAGCTTCATTAATGAAAGATGGCTCTCCTCAGGTTACGCCAACATGGGTAGACATTGAAAATGGCTATATTCTTGTCAATACTGCAATAGGTAGGATAAAACAAAAAAACATTTCCCGGGATCCTAGAGTCGCATTAGCAATAGCCGACCAAAATAATCCATATGACATGGTTACTATTAGGGGAAAAGTAACAGAGCAAATTACAGGAGATCTAGCTGAACAACACATTGACAAGTTGGCAAAAAAGTATATTGACAAAGATAAATTTCCTAGTGGGTCTCCAAGAGAAGAAAGAATCATATTAAAGATAAAACCCGAAAGGATATTTCATATGAAGTAGTAACGAAATTAAGATTAATTTATTTCAAGTGGGCGGACTGAGAGAATTTTGTCATCTTTAGAAAGAATGTAATCATGTCCTCGGTAACTTTGAATCGATCCTTCTTCTTTTTCTTTAAAATCCAGCCCTTCTCCACATGAGGAACAGAATTGATTAATGTGTTATTTTTCGGGATTAAGATCCGTAATTACGTAAGGGCAAACATTCCAGCAAATAGTAACCGATATTATACGTCCTTTAATGCTTGTGTGTAGGGATTTCATCAATAAAAAAGGAGAAGTGTCAATAATAGATAGTACTGGCTGTGCACTAGTGAAACTAAAGTTAAGGCGTTTTTAGACCAACTAAGGCGTCTTTACTTCTTCTTTCTACCCTTCTTTTGTTTTGGTTGATTCTGTTGTCTTCTATGAATGTAATTATCGTTTTCATCTAGGCCTGTTGCTGGAACTTCTTTGGATTCTCCGCCTACTGCATATTTACTGTAACTTATACCTGTGTTAAGGCCTTCTTTTTCGGGATCAGTTTTATTTTTCCTCTTTTCCCTCTTTCTATACTCTTGGTAGCCTTCATTCCCGTATGTAGAGGGAGATTTAACATTCTCCTCAGAAGCTTCAGTATTACTCATAAAATCTTGATGAACAACATTCTATTTATTAAATCAATTAACACTCAAGCGAGACTTTCATAGCCTCTCCGGTTCCCAGTCCTAGGCCTATTCTTTCCGGATAAAGTACGTCCAGCGCAGCAAAAGGCTGTGCTAGATTTTAGGGTTTGCCATCTTCAAAAGCTAGGGTCATCACTGTTAAATTTCACATTACGCTGCTAGCTATATATTTAAGATTTGAAGAGGCCCATGAAAGGAATTGCGGCA
>WNFZ01000356.1_pt1 | contig 53366 bp, 45 predicted proteins | sample 5400081 | NCBI WGS metagenome assembly WNFZ01 (sample SAMN13153365, study PRJNA577476) | soil metagenome | isolation source: 80 cm soil or saprolite under grassland replicate 1 | place: USA:California | collected 2016-06-15
TGGGCACGAAGACCAAGCAGGACACCGTCAACGCCGCGCTCAACTTTGTCGCCGACCGGCGCCGCCGAAACGAGCAGCTTCTCGATGACCCGTTCGCGCTCGGCGTCGGGCCAGACATCACCGACCCGGAGGTCATGCGCTGGGCCCGTCGGTGACCGAATGTGGAGCTGACCAAGCTTCGACGAGCCTGTCGGCACCGACACTTGACATGCGTAGGGGCGTCGGCGACAACTCAGGCTGACAGGACGCTTACAAAACCTCATCGCGCGCAGACCCGCCGGCGCAAGGGAGCAGCCGATGGCGCGGCCGCCCAAGCCGCTCGACCCCGACCGGTCCGCGCTGCACTGGCTGGGCTACGAGCTGCGCCGCTGGCGGACGCTGCGCGGCAGCAGCCAGAAGGCCCTCGGCGGGCAGATCGCCTTCAGCCGGGTGTACGTCAGCTTGGTGGAGACCGCGCAGGAGCGGCCCGCCCGGCAGTTCGTCGAGCGCTGCGACCGGGCGTTGGAGGCGGGTGGTCGGCTGCTGGCCGTCTACCGGCACGTCACCGCCGAGCAGGCAGGGGCACACCTCGACGTGCCCGCCCTCCGCGCACGAGCACAGGAGCAGCAGGGCGCGGTGGAGGGGACGGGGGACCCTCCTGTCGGGGTGGTTGCCGCGGATGTGCCATGGGCGAGTGGACCAGGCGAAGCGCCGCTGCTCGATCCTTTCGAGGACACGACCGCAGCAGGACCGTCGAGGGCGGCAGAGTTGATTCCCCCGACGGTCGCGGCAGGCGATGTTGCCGTGATCCGCGACATGTTGCGAGCGATGACCGCGTCCGACCGCCAGTTCGGCGGGACGCACGCTCGCCGCTACGCGAGCTACTACCTTGGCAGCCTCGTCCAGCCGCGCCTGCACGCCCACGGGGACGCGCGGATCCTGCGCGATCTGTTCGCGGTCTCGACCGAGTTCGCGCTGCGGGTCGCGTCGATGCACTTGGACGCCGGCGACGCACGGATGTCCCGCAGGCTGCTTGGGACCGCGGGGAGTCTGGCGGAGGAGAGCGAGGACCTGACGCTGGCCGCCTGGGTCTTGGCCCGTCGTGGGGAGCAGGAGATCCACGAGCGCAACGTCGACCGGGCACTGGCCTACACCGGCAGCGCTACCGCGATGGCAAGGCAAGCGCCACCGGGCGCGCGGGCGTTCCTGCTCACCAAGCATGCGCTGGCGCTGTCGATGACCGGCGCGCGAACGGAGACCCAGCGCGTCCTGGGTGAGGTATGGGACGCCTACGACAAGCTGGGTAGCGCGACCGAGCCCGAGTGGATGGGCGTGTACGGCTGGAGCCACCTTCGCCACGAGGAAGGCCGCTGCTACTACAACCTCGGGATGGGCGAGGAGGCCGCGCAGGCGGCGGCAGAGTCGATGCAGGTTCGCAGCCGTGAGCGGTTCGCCCGGCCCCGGGCGTTCTCGCTGGGAGTCCAGGCAATCGGCCACGCCCAGGCCGAGGAGGTCGACCAGGCGTGCGCGGTCGGCCGCGAGCTGGTGGCGGTGGCCTCCCAGCTTGCATCCGACCGCGTCAGGCTCCGGCTCGCCGAGGTGCTTGGCGCCCTGCGCCCGTATCGGAGCTTGGCCGCCGTCCAAGACCTGTACGAGGCAGCCCGGCCGGTCCTGCGCGGTGCCACGGCGTGACGAGCCGGTAGGCTTTGCTGGTGGGCGACGACCCGCTTGACGAGACGATGCACTCCATCTTGGTCGCAGTCGGCCGACGCATCGGGGTGCCGGTGCGGGACGCGAGGCTGCTGCGCCTGCACAGCAACGCGATCTTGGCGCTGCCCTCGGCCGGGCTGCTGGTCCGCATCGCCACCAATCCCGACGCGCTCGCGTCCGTGCGAGCCGCCGTCGCGGTCACGCGCTGGCTTGCCGCCCGCGGGTTTCCCTGCGTGGTCCCGGCCGACATCGACGGGCAGCCATTGGTCGAGCGCGACCGGGTTGTGTCCATCTGGCACTACGTGCCGACCGTGCCCGGCCCTCCCGCGACCGGCAGCGACCTGGGACGGCTCCTGCGGGTCCTGCACGCCCAGCCGTTGCCGTCGCACCCCCCGGGCGGGCTCACCGACCCGTTCGCCAGCGTGGCCAACGCGATCGAGGAACGCCCGGACGCCATGTCCGACGCCCAGCGCAGGTGGCTGCGCGGCAGGATCGCGGAGCTGCGCGAGCAGTGGCCGGCGCTGGCGTTGCCGCGTCCTCCGGGGCTGATCCATGGTGACGCGCACCCCAACAACCTCATGCGGAGCGCGTCCGGCGGGATCCTGCTGGGCGACTGGGACCATGTCGCTGTGGGGCCACGCGAGTGGGATCTCGCACAGGTCCACTACACCCGCCGCCGGTTCGGCCGGCCCTCGAAGGAAGACATCGAGGGATTCACCAGCGCCTACGGATGGGACATCCGTACCTGGACCGGCTTGGAAACGATGATTGCCGTCCGCGAGGTCACCGGGCTGAGCGCCTACATCCGCACGGCTGCAACCAAGGCTTCCGCCCATCAGGAACTCGCCCAACGGCTGGAAACCCTCCAATGCCACGACACTGCGGCCCGCTGGGCATCCCCTCCGCCAGAGTGACCCCGATCTCGGCGCGGCGAGCGGCCCGGGCTGGCTGATCGGACGCAAACCAGAAGGACATAGTCAGCGCTGTTGCCAATGCGGCAGGCTGGCCTCGTAGCCGCTACTCGTTGAGCCCCACTTGGACGCTCGGCCAGACGGCCCGGCGGGAGGTCTGCGGCGGCGGTGTTCGGCTCGATCCACGAACGCAGGGACTCAGCCAGGCGCTCGGAATGGCCGACCTGGCTCTTCTGCGCGCGGACCGCGGAGACCTTGCGGTCGAAGGTGTCGGTGACGTCCACGTAATGGTTGGCGTGGGGGCTGTGCAGGAGCCAGATCTCGGCGACGATCCGGGCTTCCAGCCCTTCGTCGTCCTTGAGCGGCAGATGGGCGAAGGGGTTGCCCGCGTCGGGGTAGATGGCGTGCAGGGCGAGCTCACCGGTTGCGCGGTGGTTGGGATGGCTGCTCTGGAAGCGCTGCCAGTTCCACTCCGGGCTCCAGGTGATCACGCGCTGCGGCCGGACTGCCGGATGACGCGCACCAACTGGCGCCGCAGGGCAAGGTCCGGACGCACGTCGTCCTCGGCGAGGGACGTTCATGCTGACAGGCGGCTCCCGCGTTCGGCTCGTGGCGCTCCAGCCTATGTGCTGAGGACCGCTGGGCAGGGACGACCAGGACCCTGGCATGCCGGTGCGGTGTGAGAAGCCCGGCGGGAAGATGCCCAGGCAGGCACCTTGTTGGTCGCGAATTGCATTGCCTGACTTTCGGTGAGCATGGTCGTTTCCCTGAGGTCGGATGCGTACCGACAGCAAAGTATTTCCGGGGCCCGTGGCCACCGTTAGCGCGCTTTCACGACCTGGTGCGCTGCGGCCGGTTAGATCGCGTTTGCGCAGCGTGTTCTCCCGGATCGCTGGCGTCGCTGAGGGAGTGTCCGTCCCGCGCCGCCTCGGTTTGTTTGTAAGCAGGTTTGTCAGCGCCGATCGCTCTGGACATGTCCCGGGCCGTCAACTTGGATGCATTTGTCCCCGGCTGGTAATGGCCGGATCGGCATGAACTTCCAAGCACGTGCACGAAGGATTGTTAGACCGAACATTGGGATGCGCTCCATCACGTTCGACCGGGTCTTCAGGTTCGGCGCAGCGTCCGGACAGGAGCCGGGAGCTGCTCGCCCCCGGCCCTGTACAGCTACGAGTATCCAGCCCCAGTCCCAACCGACCAGACGAGCAAGGAGCCCTGGTGATGCGACGACCGCGCCGACCCCTGACCCCTGCTCACCGAGGGCATCGTCGGCGACGGCCGCGACCGCACCGTGAGCACTTCGACCTGGCTCGGGTGCAGCGGATGGTCGAGATCGTCAACCCGATCCTGGCCGCCCAGCGCAAGCCGACCAAGGCCGACCTCATGCCGTCGGAGCTGGTGACCAACGAGTTCATCGACCCCGCCATCAGCCTTTCCCCGTAGCCCCTGGTCGCCTCAGATTCGGCATCAGCATCCCAGGGGGGTCCACGTGGCCCGCTTCGACGCCTTCCCAGAGCTGTTCGACCGCTACGCCGCCATCATCGACCACCGCTACCGCCCCTGGCTTGCCTCCAGGCTCCCCGAGCACGCCGGGCGGGGCTGGACGCCGGCTGTGGCGCTGGCCGCTACGCCACCCTGCTCGCCGACTGATGCCCCCACGTCCCGGCCGTCGACACCGCCGAGCGGCTGCCTGCTCTCGCCCGCCAGCGCCGCGCCCGGCGGCGCTCGCTCGTCGACGCGGCCACGGTGCTGCGGCTGCGCCTGCACCCCGCCTGGATCGCCCACGTCACCAGCAGCAACGCCGCGCCACTCGACCAGGTCCGCCGCCGCTACGCCCGCACTCTGCCCGGGGCCGAGCTCACCGAGCTGCACGGCAGCGTCGGCGTGTGCTGGCAGGCCCCCAGCCAGCCACGCCACCCAGGCCGGCCGCCTGCCGCACCCCCGCCCGGCCGGCGCCGAGCAGGCCGCCGGCCCCGCGGCCCGCCTGTCGGCGACCAAGCACTGGAACCGGAAGCGATGAACCTCGCCGACCTACTTGCCGCGGTGGCCGTGGGCGTCCTGGCTGCGGTGGTGCTGGGCGGGCTGGTGTGGTCGGCCTGGTGCGACGAGCAAGACCAGGCCGCCCGCCGCGCCCACCAGCACCGTCTCGCTCGCCAGCAGCCCGAGCCGTCCGAGCCGCCAGTACCACGCCGGGGCGGTGGCCGGTGAGCACCGGGCCGGCCCCGGACTCCCCGCCCCCACTTGGAGTCAGCAAGCGCTTCGCCGAGCTGCAAGCCGGCCGGCTGGCCACCGCGCCGCTGGACCCGGTGGAGCTGGCCGTGGCCGCCGAGACGATCGCGCTGGCGACCCTGTGGCTGGCCGTCGAGGCGGCCAGCACCCGCCACGCCCTGCCCGCCGACGCGCTGGCAGGCGCCCAGGCGCTGCGCCAGTGGGCCAAGACGACCGCCGCCGAGCAGCCCACCCAGCCCGCCCCCACCCCACCACCACCACCTCCACGACCAGGAGCCAGCCGACCATGAGCAGCCAACCCCGCCACCGCGGCAGCGACGCCACGGGGCCGGTGTTCGACGCCAGCACCGCCCACCCGGCGCGCGTCTACGACTGCTGGCTCGGCGGCAAGGACAACTACCCCGCCGACCGCCACGCCGCCGAGCAGGCCATCGACGCCCTGCCCCAGATCGCGGCCTACGCGCGAGCCAACCGGGCCTTCCTCGCCCGCGTGGTGCGGTACCTCGCCGCCGAGGCGGGCGTCCGGCAGTTCCTCGACCTGGGCACCGGGATCCCGACCAGCCCCAACGTCCACCAGGTCGCCCAAGCCGTCGACCCGGCTGCGCGGATCGTCTACGTGGACAACGACCCGGTCGTGCTGGTCCACGCCCGCGCCCTGCTGGCCAGCCACCCCAAGGGCGCGACCGCCTACCTCGACTGCGACCTGCGCGACCCCGACACCATCCTCAAGACGGCCGCCGGCACCTTGGACTTCACCCGCCCGGTCGCGGTCCTGCTGCTGGCCACCCTGCAACTGATCCCCGACGCCGACGACCCGCACCGGATCGTCGCCCGGCTCCTCGACGGCATGCCCTCCGGCAGCTACCTGGCCGTCTCCCACCCCGCCAAGGACATCCAGCCCGAGGCGACCGCCGCAGCCGCCAAGCGCCTCACCCAACTCCACGTCGACGTCACCTTGCGGGCCCGGGGCGAAGTGGCCCAGTTCTTGGACGGGCTGGACCTGGTCGAGCCGGGCCTGGTCCAGGTCCACCGCTGGCGGCCCGACCCTGGCCAGGCCAGTCCTGCTGGCGAGGTGACCATCCACGCTGGCGTCGGGCGTAAACCATGATGGTGAGGTAGGTAATCACCACCATGGCCACTGATGCCGACACCCATGCCGATGTGACCGCTCGCCGCTGCCTTGCCGCTGCTCGCAGCGTGGTCACCGCCTCGGCGCCTGGCCGGATCTGCCTCGCAGGTGAGAGCCTGGACTGGATGGTCGGCGGCTCCTCGATCGTCGCGGCGATCCCGTCGCGGACCCGCGTCACCGCCTGGCGGGCCGCTGGATCGGCCGCGCTCGCGTTCAGCTCCGGTGCCCCGCTGGGCCGTACCCGGCTCGTGCCCGCCGCCGAGCTGGGCGCCTACCTCGGCGACCCGCTGGAGTACCTTCAAGCGGCCACACGGGTCGCCGTCGCCCACCCCGACGAGCTGGCCGGTCTCGTGCTGACCGCCTCCACCGACCTGCCGGTCGGTGCGGGCATGAGCAGCAGCGCGGCGCTGACCCTGGCCGCCGTTGCTGCCTTGCTCGCGCTGACCCGCGGCGCCGAGCCCGACCTCGCCACCGTGTGCGCGCTCGCCCGTCAGGCCGAGGTCGGGGAGTTGCGGACTGGTGCGGGCTGGATGGACTTCCTCGCCTGCGGCTACGGCGGGGTCAACCGCGTGCTCGCCGCCGCCACCCCACAGGTACGACCGATCGCCGCCTCACTCGGGGTGCCGGTGGTGCTGGTCGACACTCTGGCACGCCGGACCACCAGGGCGGTGCTGGCCTCCAAGCGGGAGCGGTTCCGGGCCGGCGAGCCAGGCATGCTCGCCTACGTCGACGCGACTGAACGGATCGTTGAGGAGCTGGCCGCCGTGCTGGGGGCCCCGGCCGTCGACTACGCCCAGGTGGGCCGGCTCCTGACGCAAGCGCACGTCCAGCTTCGTGACCGGGTGCGCTGCTCGACCGAGCTGATCGACGCCTGCATCGACAAGATCCTCCGAGCCGGCGGCTATGGCGCCAAGCTGTCAGGCAGCGGCCATGGCGGCTGCCTGTTCGCGCTGGTGCCAGACGGCGCGGTCGACGCCGTACTGGCCGCGTTGGCGACGCTGCCCGTCTACGCCGTGGCCCTTCCGGCGACTGAGCCAAGCGGCGTGACCTACTCGTGGGCGGTACGGCGAGACGACGCTGCCCTGCGGCAACCATCGGCACCGAGACCAGCCCCGGCCCGCGCATGACCGAGCTGGCAGACGGCCTCGGAGGCGCCGCCGACCGTCGTACCCTACGAACCGCTCAGGCGCATCCCAATATCCGACATCCGGCAGCCGCCATCCCGAAGGGAACCCAATGGCCGACCGTGACCTCTCCCAGCTCGTCAAGGCCTACGACATCCGCGGCACTGTCCCCGAGCAGCTCGACGCCGACCTCGCCCGCCAGGTCGGCGCCGCGTTCGTCGAGCTGACCGGCAGCCACGCGATCGTGGTCGCCCGCGACATGCGCACCTCCTCGCCCGCCCTGGCCGCCGCGTTCGCCGAGGGCGCCACCGGCCGCGGCGCCAACGTGATCGACGCGGGCATGGGCTCCACCGACTACCTGTACTTCGCCTCCGGCACCCTGGCGTTGCCTGGTGCGATGTTCACCGCCAGCCACAACCCCGCCGCCTACAACGGCATCAAGCTCTGCCGCGCCGGCGCCGCCCCGGTCGGCCAGGACACCGGGCTCGGCCAGATCCGCGCCTGGCTGGAGCACGGCCTGCCAGCACCCCGCCCCACCACCCGCCGGGCTGGCGGGGTCATCCAGCGCGACCTGCTGCCTGACTACGCCGCCTACCTCCGCCGGCTCGTCGACCTGTCCGGCATCCGCCCCTTGAAGGTCGCCGTCGACGCCGGCAACGGCATGGCGGGCCACACTGTCCCGGTGGTGCTTGCCGGGCTGCCGGTGGAGCTGGTGGCCATGTACTTCGAGCTGGACGGGTCGTTCCCTAACCACGAGGCCAATCCGATCGAGCCCGACAACCTCCTCGACCTCCAGGCCAAGGTCCGCCAGACCGGCGCCGACCTCGGCCTAGCCTTCGACGGCGATGCCGACCGCTGCTTCTTCATCGACGAGCGCGGCGAGGCGGTGTCGCCCTCGGCGATCATCGGCCTGGTCGCCGTCCGCGAGCTGGCCAAGCAGCCTGGCGCGGCGATCGTCCACAACGTGATCACCTCCCAGGCGGTGGCAGAGATCGTCGCCGAGCACGGCGGGAGACCCGTGCGGACCCGGGTGGGCCACTCGTTCATCAAGCAGGTGATGGCCGAGACCGCCGCGGTCTTCGGGGGCGAGCACTCCGGCCACTTCTACTTCCGTGACTTCTGGCGCGCCGACACCGGCATGCTCGCCGCCCTGCACGTGTTGGCAGCCCTCGGCCGCCAGGACCGGCCGCTGTCCGAGCTGGTCGCCGCGTACTCCCGCTACACGGCATCGGGTGAGATCAACTCCAAGGTCGCCGACGTGCCAGCCATGCTCGACCAGGTGCAGGCACGCTTCGCGGGCCGTGACGGTGCCGAGGTCGACCGGCTCGACGGGCTCACGGTGCGTCTGCCGGGCAAGCGCTGGTTCAACCTGCGTCCCTCCAACACCGAGCCGTTGCTGCGCCTCAACGTCGAGGCCCCCGACCGCCCGGCTATGGAGGCGCTCCGCGACGAGATCCTCGCGATCGTTCGCGTGTGGGACCACGGCTCGGGAGGCCAGTAGCGGCGCAAGGGCATGGTCAACGGCTCGTTTCCTGCGTGCCGTGGTCCGACGACACGCAGGACACGGCGCGGCTACCCGCCGGGGATGGCGGTCGGGTCCCAGGTGCCCTTGGCGACCTGGGGGACGAAGTCGTCCAGGTCCTCGGCGGGGAGCTGGACGGTGCGGCCGGTCTCGGCGGAGCGGTAGGCGGCCATCAGCAGCTCGGTCACCAGGCCGTCGTGCAGGGTCTCGTCCGGCTGGCGGCGGGCGGCGAACGCCTCGGCGACGTGGCGGTCCTCGTGGGTGTAGCCGTAGCTGAAGGCCTCGTCGGCGAGCACCGGCATCAGGCCGGTCTCGGCGTTCTGCTTCTCCAAAAGGTCCTCGCCGGCCTGCTGCGCCCCCTCGAGGTTGCGGCCGATGAACAGGTTGGTCTCCGCGCTCTGGGTGTTCCACTCCAGCGAGTACTCCGGGCCCAGGACCTCGCAGGCGATCCGCAGGCCGGGGCCGACGTAGCTCCACGAGGTGGTCGCCTCGGCGATGGCCTGGCGGCCGTCGGCGGTCTGGTAGGTGATCTGGGCGCGGGCGTAGTCCTCCGCCGGGGTCCTGCGGTAGTCGACCTCGCCGCCGTAGGTGGCGAGCAGCTCCTCGGCGTAGCGCGGCTGGGTCCACTTGAGCGCGGCGATCTGCGCCGAGACCGACCTGGGCGTGAGGTAGCCGGGCTCGCCCGGCTTGGTGAGCAGCTTCCGCGTCACCTCGACCGTGTGGCACATCATGTCGCTGAGCACGCCGCCGCCCTGCTGCGTCGGGTCCCAGAACCAGGCGCGGTGCGGGCCGCTGTGCTCCTCGGCCGCGCGTGCCAGGTAGGGCGCGCCGGCCTGCCGGGCGGCGCGCTCCCAGAGGATCTCCTTGCCGCGCGCCAGCGCCGGCGCGAAGACCTGGTTCTCCAGGTAGCCGTGGAGCAGCCCCGCCTGCTCGACCAGCCGCACCACCTCGCGGGCCTCGCGCAGGTTGCGGGCGAGCGGCTTCTCGCAGGCGAGCCCGACCAGCTCGGCGCGGCCGGCCGTGACCTCGCCGGTGATCGCGCCGACCTGCTCGACGCGCAGGAAGTTGGGGGAGCAGAGCCAGACCGCGTCGACCGCGGGATCGCGGACCATCTCGGCCGGGTCGGCATAGACGCGAGGCTCGCCGACGCCGAGGCGGCGCGCCAGGCCGGCCAGCTCCTCGGCGGTCTCGGCGTTGCGGCTGCAGATCGCGGTGATGTCGGCGTTGCGCACCGACTGCCAGGCCAGGACGTGGAAGCGGGCGACGAAGCCGCTGCCGACGATGCCGACGCCGAGTGCCATGCGTACCTCCTCGTCGAGCCGAGCGGGCCGTTCCCAAGGCTCACCTGTCTAGACTATTGTCTTTCTCCACCAGGACGGCAGCCGCACTTCGGCGCGAGCCTGCCCGCGACCAGCGAACCTGGCATTGCGAAGCGTCAGGTCGCGGGCTGCGCCACCACGCTGCGCCGGCAACTGACGCCGAAGGGCTGGGAAGTGCGGCTGCCGTCCTGAGGACCATAGCGAGAATTTGGGAGGACAAGTGGCCCGCGCCCATCGTGTCGCCATGCTCGGGACCGGCCTGATCGGCGAGTTCTACACGATGACCCTGCACGGGCGCCGCGGCCTCGACCGCGTCGAGGTCGCCTACTCCCGCACAGGTTCGCGGGCGGCGGCGTTCGCGGAGCGCTGGGAGATCCCGCACCACACCACCGACCTGCGCCAGGCGGTGGAGCACCCCGACGCCGACGTGGTGGTCGTCGGCCTGCCGAACGACCGTCACGAGGAGGCCGTCGCGCTGGCCGCCGCGGCCGGCAAGCCGGTGCTGTGCACCAAGCCGTTGGCGCGCACCGCCGAGGAGGCCAGGCGCATCCTCGACACCGTGGAGCGCGCCGGCGTGTTCGCCGGCTACCTCGAGGACCTCTGCTACACGCCGAAGACGCGCAAGGCGGTGGACGCGGTGCGCGGCGGGGCGGTCGGCGACGTGCTCTGGGTGCGCTCCCGCGAGACCCACCCGGGCCCGCACAGCGCCTGGTTCTGGGACGCGCGCCAAGCGGGCGGCGGCGCCATCGTCGACCTCGGCTGCCACTGCATCGAGATCATCCGTGGCTTCGTCGGCAAGGGGAACCGCCCGGTCGAGGTGATGTGCTGGTCCGACACGCTGGTCCACCCGATCGACGCGGAGGACAACGCGATCGCGCTGCTGCGCTTCGACAGCGGCGCGGTCGGCCAGTTCGAGGTGTCGTGGACCTTCCGCGGCGGCATGGACCTGCGCGACGAGGTGGCGGGCAGCGACGGCACCATCTGGCTCAACCACTTCCTGCGCACCGGCTTCGAGATGTTCTCCTCGGGCGGCAGCGGCGGCTACGTGGCGGAGAAGGCGGAGACCGAGGCCGGCTGGCTGTTCCCGGTCGGCGACGAGGTGACCGAGCTCGGCTACGTCGACATGTTCGCCGACATGTTCGCCGCGCTCGACGCGGGGCAGCAGCCGGCCGAGACCTTCTACGACGGCTACGTGGTCAACGCGGTGATGGACGCCTGCTACCGCTCGGCGGCGTCGCGCCGCTGGGAGCCGGTGGAGCTCGACTGGCGCGGCGGCGCCACCCCGCGGGTCGCCCGTGCCGCCTCCACCTACGACGGCCGCACCGTGATCAAGCGCGAGACCCTCCCGGACGGCCGCGTCAAGCTGATCCTCAAGGACGAGGCCAGCGGAGATTTCACGGATCGGATCGTAGCGAGGTGATCCGGGCCACCGAGCGTTTCTGAAAACTCTCAGGCTGAGGCGGTGCCGCGGGCGTAGACCCAGGCGAGCACCAGGATGATGCAGCCGTAGAGGACCTGCTTGAGGGCCTCGTCGACGGTGAGCAGGTTGAGCATGGTGTCGAGCACGGCGAGGATCAGCGCGCCGAGGATGGTGCCGGTGTAGCCGCCGATGCCGCCGAGGATCGAGGTGCCGCCGATCACCGCCGCGGCGACCGACGGCAGCAGGTAGGAGCCGGCGAGCTGCAGGTCGACCGAGCCGCTGCGCCCGCCGATCAGGATCCCGGCGACGGCGGCGAGCAGGGCGCAGAGGGTGTAGACGGCGGTCTCGACCTGCCAGACGCGCACCCCCGCCAGGCGGCAGGCCACCCGGTTGTCGCCGACGGCGTAGATCATGCGGCCGAGCCCGGTGCGGCGCAGCCCCACCACCAGCGCGCCGCCGAGCAGCAGCCAGACGACCAGGTTCCAGGGGATCGGCCCGGCGATGGTGCCGCCGCCGAGCTCCAGCACCAGGTTGGACATGCGGGTCGCGCCGCCGAGGAAGGTCTGGCTGCCGACGGTCAGCAGCCCGGTGAGGATCCCCGACATGCCCAGCGTCATGATCAGCGGGTTGACCCGGAAGACCCCGACCGCCAGGCCGTTGACCAGCCCGACGGCGACGCCGACCAGCAGGCCGGCGACGATCGCCAGCACCGCCCCGTCCGACGACTGCACCCCGGTGACGTAGGCGGCGGCGGTGGCGGTCATCGCCACCGACAGGTCGATGCCGCCGCTGAGCATGCACAGCGTCTGGCCGCCGGCCATCAGCGCCAGTGGCGCGGTGACCAGCAGGGTGTTGCGGAGCTGGCTGAGGCTGAGGAAGCTGCGGTCGATCAGGCCGTCGGCGACCACCAGCGCGGCCAGCACCCCGATCAGCGCCAGCGTCGAGCGGTCGCCCGCCGCGATCCGGGCGAGCAGCCCCGGCTCCGGCGTGGCGGCATCTTCCCTGATCACCGCCTGCTTCACGGCGTCCTCGACCTCCTGGCGCGCAGCAGCCCGCCGACCAGCACCACCAGCACCACCACGACGCCCTTGACGACCTCGCCGTAGGACGGGTCGACGCCCAGGCCGAGCATGATGTTGGGGATCAGGTACAGGCACCAGACCGCGAACACCGGCCCGACCAGGCCACCGATCCCGCCGCTGAGGGCGACGCCGCCGAGCACGATCGCGGCCACCGAGTTGAGGGTGGCGGTCATGGCGATGGTCGACTGCGGGCTGCCGCCGCCGGTGAACGCGGTGGTGGCGGCCCCGGCAAGGCCGCAGAGCAGCCCGCTGACCGCGTAGGCCACCACCTTGGTGCGCAGGCGGTCGACGCCGGAGAGGAAGGCCGCGTCGGGGCTGCTGCCGAGCGCGTAGACGGCCAGCCCCGTGCGGGAGCGGCGCAGCGGCGCCCACACCAGCAGCAGCGGCGCGAGCAGGCACAGCAGCGCCGGCCACCAGGCGTTGCCCGAGCCGAGCACCAGCGCCTGGAAGCTGGGTGCGGTCCCGCCGCCCGGGGTGCGCAGCACGAACAGGGCAGCGCCGCCCCAGACGAAGCTGGTCGCCAGCGTGACGATGATGTCCGGGATCCGCGAGACGCTGATGACCAGGCCGGTGAGCCCCCCGAGCGCCGCGGTCACGGCCAGGCAGCCGGCCGCGACGGCCAGCGAGCCGCCCGTGCCGGTGCCCTCCATGAAGCGCGCGGTGAGGCAGTTGGCGAGCACCAGCAGGGCGCCGACCGAAAGGTCGATGCCGCCGCCGATCACCACCACCGCCTGCGCCATCGCCAGGTAGGCGAGCGCCAGGGTCGAGGCCAGCATGGTCTGGATCTCGAAGGCGCCGAAGCTCTGCGTCTGCGAGGCGTTCCAGGCCAGCAGCACGACGAAGAACGCGGCCACCGCGCCGGTCCAGGCGTGGCGGCGGGTCAAGCGGCCGACGGTGGGCCCGAGCGGCCGGGCGGCGGCGCCGAGGGCGCTCACCGCGACTCCGTCAGGGTGTCGGCCAGGCCGTGCGCCGCGCTCAGCAGGGTGGCCTCGTCGGCCTCGGCGGCCTGCAGCCCGGCGACGATGCGGCCGTCGTAGAGCACCAGCACGCGGTCGCAGGCGAGCGGGACCTCGCGCAGCTCGCTGGTGAACATCAGCACCGACCTGCCGGCGGCGGCCAGCTCCCTGAACAGGTCGTAGATCTGGTGCTTGGTGCCGACGTCGATGCCGCGGGTCGGGTCGAAGCAGAGCAGGATGGTGAAGCCGCCGACCAGCCAGCGTCCGATGGCGACCTTCTGCTGGTTGCCGCCTGACAGGCGCTTGGCCTGCGCCTGGGCGCGGGTGTCGATCGAGAGCCGGGCGATCGCCTCGGCGACCTGGCGGCGCTCGCGCTCGGCGGGGATCCAGCCCCAGCGGCCTGGCGCGTTGTACTGCGCCACCGACAGGTTCTCGCGCACCGAGCGCTGCGGCAGCAGCGCCTGCCAGCGGTCGGACGGCACCAGCACGAGGCCGTTGCGGATCGCCTCGCGAGGGTGCCTCGCCGCCAGCCGGCGGCCGCCGACCAGGATCTCGCCGCCGCTGGCGCGCCGGTCCCCGGCGAGGATCGCGAACAGCTCGTCCTGGCCCTGGCCCTCGAGCCCGGTGATGCCGAGCACCTCGCCGCGCGCCAGGGTCAAGGAGACGTCCCGCACGCGCCCGCCGTCGCGCAGGCCGCGCAGCTCGAGCGCCGGCTCGCCCTGCTGCGCCCGCGGCGCCGGCGCCACCCGCCGTGGCTCGCTGACCGCCAGCGCCGCCCGCTCGCCCAGCATCGCCGCGACGATGCGCTGCTCGGTCCGTTGGACCAGGGTGCCGCCCGTGCCATCCTGGCCGCCGGCGATCGTCAGGGTGTCGACGCTGCGGCCGTCGCGCAGCACGGTCACGCGGTCGCAGACCTCCTGCACCTCCAGCAGCCGGTGGGAGATGAACAGCACCGAGCGCCCCTCCTCGCGGGCGCGGCGGATCGCCTCGAAGACGCGCTCGGCGTAGTCGGAGGGCAGGGCGGCGGTGATCTCGTCGAGCAGCAGCAGCGCCGGGTCGTGCGCCAGCACGCGCGCCAGGTCGAGCATGCGCAGCAGCGGCAGCGGCAGCGTCCCCGCCGGCTCGCGCAGCTCGATCCCGTCGAGCCCGAGGCCGGCGAGGCGGCGCCGGAACGCGGCCGGGTCGGTGGCGGTCAGCCGCAGGTTCTCGGCCACGGTCAGGTCGGGGGCGAAGGCGGGGTCCTGGAAGACGGGGGCGAGCCCGCTGGCGCGGGCGTGGGCGGGGGAGCGGAACCTGACCGGCCTGCCGGCGACCTCGACCTCGCCGGCGTCGGGACGGACGACGCCGGCGAGGATCCTGACCAGCGTGCTCTTGCCGGCGCCGTTCGCGCCGACCAGGGCGTGGACCTCCCCGCGCGCGACCGCGAGGTCGACCGAGCGGAGGGCCTCGACCGGCCCGTACCGCTTGGCGACCCCGCGGACGCGGAGGATCGGCTCGGCTTCGGTCATGCGTGCCGTGGGAAGGCGATCACTCCCCCGGGCCCTTGCAGGCGAACAGCTGCTCGGGCGTGTAGTGGGTGTAGGGCTTGACCTCGACCTGCGAGCTGTAGGTCGGGTCCCGCTGGGAGAAGTAGTTCTGCTGCAGCTGGTCCTTGCCGGACGCGTAGTCCCACACCTGCGGCGTGAGCAGGGTCTCGCGCGGCACCTGCTTGCCGCCGAGCACGTCGAGCGCGAGCGAGGTGCCGACCCCGCCGATGGTCGCCGGGTTGGTCACCGCGGTGCCCTTGAGCTTGTCGCTCATGGTCAGCAGCTGGTGGATGAACTCGTTGTTGTCGGCGCCGACGATCGGCACGAACGGCTTGTCGAGCGTCTGGAACGCCTTGACCACCGTGTAGTCGATGCCGGAGGTCCAGATGCCGTCGACCTTGGTGGAGGAGTTCAGCAGGTCGAGTGCCTGCTGGCCGCCCTTGGAGTAGTCCCAGCCGGTGTAGACCTGCTTGACCACCTTGATGCCGGGGAACTTGGAGACCGCCTCGGTGAACCCCTTGTGGCGGTCGTCGTCGGCGGGGACGCCGGCGATGCCGCGCATCTCCACCACGTTGCCCTTGCCGTCCAGCGCCTTGGCGAGCCACTCGCCGCCGAGCCGGCCGTAGGCCACCTGGTCGTTGGTGGCGACGTAGGCCTCGGGCGCGCTGACCGCCTGGTCGACCGCGACCACCGTGATGCCCTTGTCCTTGGCCTGCTTGATGACCGGGTTGAGCTTCTCGCGGTCCGACGGGTTGACGATGATCGCGTTGACCCCCTGCGAGATGAGGCTGCGCAGGTCGGCGATCTGCTCGGTGGGGCCGCCGTTGCGGTTGGCGACGACCACCTTGCTGACCTTGCCGCTGGCGAGCGCCTCGGCCTTGACCGAGCAGATCATCTCCTCACGCCAGCCGTTGCCCACCAGGGTGTTGCTGACGCCGACGACCCACTTCTTCTCCCCGCCGCCGCCTCCACCGGCGCTGCTCTTGTTGCTCCCGCCACACGCGGCCAGCGCCACCGCCAACAGCCCGCAGGTCGCCAGCGCGACGACCCTGCGGATGCCCGATCCGGCCATCTGTCCCTCCCCCTCCTGTTTGGGGCTCCCACCTTGGGGCTGGGCCGGCCCAGGTGCCAGCTCGCCGCAGCGAGCCAGCCCGGCGGGCCGGCCGACGGCTACGCTCGTCGGCGGCCCTCCGCGCCGGCGAGCGTGGAGGCGGCCCGGCGGGCGTGCTCGCCGTAGGCCGCCTCGAAGAGCGCCGCGGAGCGCTCCGCTCCCGCGACCGCCGCGGCGGTGATCACCGGTGGCATCACCCCACGTTCCACCAGCAGCGCCGCGGTCTGCACCTTGATCTCGTTGACCACCGCCACGCTGGCGAGCGACGAGGACGGTCCCACCGGCTCCTCCAGCCCGTCGAGCGTGACCAGGGCGTCGCCCACCGGCGTGCCCAGGTCGATCACCAGGTCGGCGGTGTCGAGCAGCCGCCTGCCGCCGGGACGGCCGCTCTGGGACGCGCGCGAGTGCGCCACCGAGGTGACGCAGACCACCCGCAGGCCGCGTCGCCTGGCGCCCTCGGCCATCTCGATCGGCACCGCGGTGACGCCACCGACGCTGAAGACGAGCATCACGTCGCTGGGCCGGAAGGAGAAGTTCGTTAGGATCGCCTCGGCCAGGCCCTCGACCCGCTCGATGAACATCGCCTGGCGCTGACCGTTCGCGCCCACGATCTGGGTGTGGAAGGTCATCGACAGCTCGACGATCGGGTGGAACCCAGGGAATGAGCCGTAGCGCGGGAACATCTCCTCCACGGCGATGCGCGAGTGGCCGGTGCCGAACAGGTGCACCAGGCCGCCGGCGGCGATGGCGTCCGCGCACCATGCAGCCGCCTGCGCGATCGGCTCCGCTTCACGGTCGGCGAGGCGTTCCAGCAACCCGATGGCCGCCGTCGTCCACTGGCCCGCGACCTTGGACGCGGCCATTCAGCACTCCATACTTGTCCGAAGTAGTTGTCTAGTCATTTCGCGAAACACTAGACTTGGCCGTCGAGGAGGTCAAGGACTCCGTTGGGACAGCGCTCGCCGGAAGCCCGGTACCAGGAGATCGAACGGTGGCTGCGCCGCCGCGTCCTCTCCTCGGCGCCTGGCGACGCGCTGCCGTCCGAGTCGGAGCTGGCTGCGCAGTTCGGGGTGAGCCGCATGACCGCCAGGCAGGCGGTGCAGAACCTGGCGGCGGAAGGGCTGGTGCAGCGGCGCCGCGGCGCTGGCACCTTCGTCACGCCGCGGCCGATCCACCGCCACGAGGGCTCGCTGATGAGCTTCACCGAGGACATGCGGCGGCGCGGCATGAAGGCCTCCTCCCGGCTGCTCGAGGCCGGGCTGCGCGCGGCCTCCACCGCCGACCTGGAGGCGCTGCGCCTGGCCGACGGCGCCAGGGTGGTGGCGATCTCGCGGTTGCGGCTGGCCGACGGCGTGCCGCTGGCGATCGAGCACGCGGCGCTGCCGTCGGAGTGCGCCGGCGTGCTCGCCGACGACCTGGAGACGGGCTCGCTCCACGACAGCATGGTCGCGCGCGGCTACGTGCCATCCGTCTCGCGCGCCTGGATCCGCGCCCGGGTCGCCAGCGGCTCAATAGCCAAGCTGCTGCAGATCCCGCCCCGCTCGGCGCTGCTGGTGGAGCGCCGCATCATCTACGACCCGGACGGGCTGCCACTGGAGCACACCGAGTCGGCCTACAACGGCGACAACTACGCCATCGACGCGGTGTTCAGCGTCTCGCGCACCGCCTCCCTGCCGCGCAACGCCGCCCCGGCGGCGCCCGCGTAGGGGCCCAGCGCGGCGGGCAGCACCCGGATCCGCTCGGGCGGCGCCAGGAAGACGTGCCGCCGCACCTCCTCCTCGAGCGGGCCGAGCAGCAGGTCCCCGGCCGCCGCGATGCCGCCGCCGACCACGAAGGCGTCCGGCGCGAGCAGCACGTACGCGTTGGCCAAGGCCACCCCCAGCCAGCGCACCACGTGCTCGACGGCGGCGCGCGCCCTGGCGTCGCCGCCGCGCGCCGCCGCGTACACCTCCTGCGCCGTGGCCCGCCCGCCGAGGCGGGCGAAGACGTCCGCGCGGGTGAGCGCCTCGGCGCAGCCGGCGTTGCCGCAGCCGCAGCGCGGCCCGTCGAGCTGCACGGTCTGGTGGCCGATCTCACCGCCGACGCCGCTTCCAAGGAGCAGGCGCCCGGCGACCACCACCCCGCCGCCGACGCCGGTGCCGAGCACCATGCACACCACCGTGCCGAGCCCGCGGGCCGCGCCCAGCAGCGACTCGGCGAGGCTGAACGCGCGGGCGTCGTTGACCAGCGCGACCGGCTGGCCGAGCGCCTTGGCCAGCGGCGCCCGCAGCGGCACCCCCTTCCAGGCGCCGGGCAGGTTGGGCAGCAGCAGCGCGCGGCCGTCCGCGTCGACGATCCCGGCGATGCCGACGCCGACGGCGGTCACCGGCCCGTGCCGCCCGAGCGCGTCGCGGCCGACCTCGGCAAGCCGCTCGACCACGGCGTCCGGGCCGCGCGACGCCTCGGTGGGGTGGCTCTCCCGCACCACGATCTCGGGCAGGCTGGGGCTGGCTCGCTGCGGCGAGCCAGCCCCAGCCCGCTCCTGGACGACCGCGACCTTGATGTTGGTGCCGCCGAGGTCGAGGCCCAGGTAGCGGTGGCGCGGCTCAGGCGCCGGCTCGGCTGCGGAAGTCATCGAGGATCGTGGCCGTCGCGGTGGCGCCGCAGCGCTCGGCGCCTGCCTCCATCACGTCCAGCAGGGCGTCGAGGGTGCGCACGCCGTGGGCGGCCTTGACCTTGACCCGCGGCGAGACGCTGGCGCGCATCAGCCGGATGTCCTCCACGGTCGCGCCGCTGGGCGCGAAGCCGGTCGAGGTCTTGACGTAGTCGGCGCCGGCGGCCTCGGCCGCCTTGCAGGCGGCGACCTTCTGCTCGTCGCTGAGGTAGGCGTTCTCCAGGATCACCTTCACCACCGCGCCGCCCGCCGCGGCCACCACCTGGCGGACCTCCTCCTCGACGCGGCCCAGCTCGCCAGAGCGCAGCCAGCCGATGTCGGCCACCATGTCGATCTCGGCGGCGCCCTGGGAGCGCACCAGCCGCGCCTCGTGCGCCTTCACCTCGGTGGGGGAGGCGCCGTGGGGGAAGCCGACGACCGTCCCCACCGCCACCGGGCCGCCGGCCAGCAGGGGGACCACCAGCGGCACGTCGACCGAGCGGCAGCACACCGAGGCGACCCGGTAGCGCTCGGCCAGCGCGCAGCCCGCCTCCACCTCCGCCGCGGTCAGCTCCGGGCGCAGCAGGGAGTGGTCGATGGTCCCCGCCACCTGCTCGTAGGTGAAGCCTCTGACGGTCCCTTCGCCCATGAACGAGCCTCCCCGCGGTCCGGAGCCGATCGCTCTGTCTGCCGCCAACCAGTGTGGACCATCCGCCGGAGGGCTGGACAACCCGACGCGATCGACGCCGCGGGCGCCGGGGCTTATCGTCTTGACGCCTTGGTGCCTCCCGATTTCTTGCCGGGGAGGTACCAGCGGCACGCCGGCGAGCGTGGGAGGGGGACGCATCGTGGACGCGTACGTGCTCGTCCATCAGGCTGAGGACGACGTCATCGACCGGCTCGAGGCGGTGGAGGAGGTGCGCTTCGCGGCGCGCACCGTCGGCGCCCACGTGGCCGTCGCCGTGGTCAGCGCGCCGGCCATCACCGACGTCGTCGCCCTGGTCGAGTACGCCCACAGGTGGGGGGTGGTGGCGCACGAGACGGTCGTCCCGCTGCGGCCCAACCCGCCCTCGATCAAGGGCCTGCGCCCCGAGAAGCACGAGGCGTTCGTCGGCCTGACCGTCAGCCCCCCGTACGACCGCATCCAGGGCGCGGTGGAGGCGCTGCGCCGCCTCGACACCGTCGTGGCCGTGCACGCGGTGGCCGGCCGCTACCAGGTGATGGCGGAGCTGGCCAGCCAGGACTACCACGAGCTGCGCGACGCGCTCCTGCTCGACGTGCCCAGCGTCGCCGGGGTCACCTCGATCACCACCTCGCTCGCCGTCTTCTACAACGCCCCGCCGTCGCTGCAGGCCTCGCCGGGCGGGATGGACTGGTTCTGGCGGGAGCCGGGGCAGCCGCGGCCGCACTGGGGGACCAGCCGCGAGCCCGGAGCCTAGGCCGCGCCGGACCGGCCGCCGGACGTCGAGGCGAACGCCATGGCCGCGGTGCGCAAGACGGTCACGATCGTGTTCAGCGACGTGGTCGGCTCGACGCCGCTCGGCGAGCGGCTCGACCCCGAGTCCCTGCGAGAGCTGACCACCCGCTACTACCGGCAGATGGCCGGGGTGCTCGAGCGCCACGGCGGCAGGGTGTCGAAGTTCATCGGCGACGCCGCCATGGCCGTGTTCGGCGTGCCACGGACGCACGAGGACGACGCCCTGCGGGCGGTCAGGGCGGCCAGCGAGCTGGCGCCGGCCCTGGCCGAGCTCAACCATGAGCTCGAAGCGGCCTGGGGCATGCGCCTCCTGCTGCGGACCGGGGTCAACACCGGCGAGGTGGTGGTCGGCGACGACCTCTACGGCCAGGACGTGACCGTCGGCGACGCGGTGAACCTGGCGGCCCGGCTGGAGCAGGCGGCGGCGCCCGGCCAGGTCGTCCTGGGAGAGTCCACCTACCGGCTGGTGCGCGACGCGGTCGAGGTGGAGCCGCTGCCGCCCCTCGCCGTCAAGGGCAAGGCGGAGCCGGTCTCCGCCTGGACGCTGCTGGCGGTCCACCCGGGTGCTCCCGGCCACGCCCGCAGGGCGGACGCGCCGATGGTCGGCCGCGAGGCCGAGCTGGCGCGGCTCACCCGGGCGTTCGAGCGCAGCGTGGCCGGCCGCACCTGCTGCCTGTTCACGCTGCTCGGCACGGCGGGGGTGGGCAAGTCGAGGCTCGCGGCCGAGTTCCTCGCCTCGGTCGAGGGGCGCGCGACCGTGCTGCGCGGCTGCTGCCTGTCCTACGGCGACGGCATCACCTTCTGGCCACTCGCCGAGGTGCTGCGCCAGGCGGCCCGGATCGCCCCTGGCGACTCCCCGGCGGCGGCCCAGGCCAAGCTGGCCGCGCTGGTCGGCGGCGAGGAGCGGGCCGAGCGGATCGCCGGCCTGCTCGGCCGTGTGCTCGGCCTGGCCGGCGAGGCCGGCCAGCTGGAGGAGACCTTCTGGGCGGTGCGCCGCCTGCTGGAGGTCGGCGCCGCCCGGCGGCCGCTGGTGGTGCTGCTCGACGACCTCCACTGGGCCGAGCCGACCATGCTCGACCTGGTCGAGCACGTCGCCGGCCTCTCCCGCGACCGCCCGGTGGTGCTGCTGTGCCTCGGCCGGCCGGAGCTGGTCGAGCAACGGCCGGGCTGGGGCGGCGCGGCGGCCGACGCCGAGCTGCTCTCGCTCGAGCCCCTGCGCGAGGAGGACGGCCTGCTCCTGCTGGAAGGGCTGCTCGGCCCCTCCGAGCTGGACGAGGCGGCCAGGCGGCGGGTGGTGCGCAGCGCCGACGGCAACCCGTTGTTCGTCGAGGAGCTGGTGCTGATGCTGGTGGACGAGGGCCACCTGCGCCGCGAGCACGACCGCTGGGTGCCCGCGGGCGACCTGTCGGTCCTCAAGGTCCCCCTCGCGGTCAGCGGGGTGATACTTGCCCGCCTCGACCGCCTGGAGCGGATGGAGCGCGCCGTGGTCGACCGGGCCGCCGTGGTCGGCAGGGAGTTCACCGCCACCCAGGTCACCGAGCTGGCACCGCCGCCGCCGCGCGAGGAGGTGGGCGCGCGCCTCGAGGCGCTGGCGCGCAAGGCGCTGGTCCGGCCGGAGCCGGCCGCCGCCGCGGCCACGTTCGGCTTCCGCCACCAGCTCCTGCGCGACGTCGCCTACGAGGCGACCTCCAAGCGCCTGCGGGCCGAGCTGCACGAGCGGCTTGCCGTCTGGCTCGAGGCCGCGGCCTCGGACCGCCTCCCGGAGATCCAGGAGGTGCTCGGCTACCACCTGGAGCAGGCGTACCGCTGCCTCGCCGCCCTCGGCGCGCCCGGCGAGCGCGGGCGGCTGCTCGCCGGGCGCGCCGGCGCGCACCTCGGCGCGGCCGGGCGCAGGGCGGTCGCCCGCGAGGACATGCCCGCGGCGGTTCGCCTGCTCGAACGGGCCGCCGCGCTGCTGCCCGCCGAGGACCCCGAGCGCCTCGCCCTGCTGCCGGACCTGGCGGAGGCCCTCGGCGCCACCGGCGAGCTGGCGAGGGCGGAGGCCCTCCTCGCCGAGGGGCTGGAGCTGGCCAGGGCCGCCCAGGACGAGCGGCTGGTCGCGCACCTCGGCCTGCAACGCTGGCGCTGGCGGCTGTTCACCGGCCCCGACGCCCCGGCCGAGACCGTCAGGCGCGAGGCGGAGCGCCGTGCCGCCGTGCTCGAGCGGCTCGGAGACCAGCGCGGCCTCGCCCAGGCGTGGCAGCTGGTCGCGTTCGTCGACGCCTTCCAGAACCGCTTCGAGGACGAGCTGGCCGCCCTGGTCCGCGGCCTGCGCCACGCCAAGCGGGCCGGCGACCCGCGCCTGCAGGCCAGCCTGGCCGGCATGGTCAGCGTCGCGTTGCTCTACGGGCCGACCCCGCTCGACCGCGCCGCCGCCCGCGCCGAGCGGGTGCTGCGCGACGCCCGCGAGGGCGGCGACCTGCTGGGGGAGGCGGACGCCCTGTTCGACCTCGGCCAGCTCGCGGCGCGGCGCGGCGACGCCGTCGCCGCGCGTGCCCGCCTCGCCGAGAGCGCCGCCACCTACCAGCAGTTGGGGCTGGCGCGCGCCCAGGCCCGCATCGTGATGGAGGCGGGGGCCAACGAGCTGCTCGCCGACGACCCGGCGGCCGCCGAGGTGCAGCTGCGCCGCGCCTACCGCGCCTTCGAGCGGATGGGGGACAGCGGCAGCTGCTCGACCGTTGCCGCCTGGCTCGCCGAGGCCGCCTGGCGCGGCGGCCGCGACGACGAGGCCGAGGAAGGCAGCGCGCTGAGCGAGCGGCTCGCCGCCCTCTCGGACGTCTTCACCCAGGTCGTCTGGCGCGGCGTCCGCGCCAAGGCGCTGGCGCGCGGCGGCCACCAGGCCGACGGCGAGCGGCTCGCCGCTGAGGCCGTGCGGCTCGCCGACGCCACCGACAACCTCGAGCTCAGGGCCGGCGCCCTGCTCGACCTGGCCACGGTGCTCGGCCCCGTGCGGCCGGCCGAGGCGGCCGGCGCGGCCGCCGAGGCGCTGCGGCTGTGCGAGCGCAAGGGCATCGTGCCGCTGGCCACCAGGGCGCGGCGCCAGCTGGAAGGGCTGCCAGCCCCCGCTCCACCCGCCGGCTGACGGCCGGCTCAGGGGGCGAGCGCGGCGACCAGGGTGTCGGTCAGCTCGTGCGCGAGCCGCCCGTCCGGGTCGAGGTCCGGGTCGAACACGGTCACCTCCGCGCCCACGCAGCCGGGCGCCGCGGCCAGCGGCGCGAGCAGCGCGACCAGCTCCTCGTGGCCGATGCCGCCGGGGTCGGGGCTGTCGACCGCCGGCATCACGCCAGGGTCGAGGACGTCGGCGTCCAGGTGCACCCAGAAGCCGTCGAGCCCGTCCCGTTCCAGGTGGGCGAGGGCCGCGCCGGCCGCCCGCGCCGGGCCGTCGCCGCGGAGCCGGGCCACCTCCCACAGCGGCAGCGCCAGCCCGCGCAGCTCGGCCAGGGCCTCGTCGCCGTCCCGGACGCCGAGCACGGCCACGTCGCCGTCGCGCAGGTAGGGCCGCCGGCCCTCGATGTCGGTCAGGTCCGCCTGGCCGCGTCCGGTCGCCAGGGCGAGGTCCTCGCCCGCGGCGGCGCCGACGTGGGGGGCGTTGCCCGGGTGCCTGAAGTCGGAGTGCCCGTCGACGAAGGCCAGGCCGTAGCGGCCGCGGCGGTTGAGCGCCAGCGCGGCGCCGAGCAGGATGCTGCAGTCGCCGCCGAGCACCAGCGGGAAGCGGCCGGCGTCGAGCAGGCCGCCGAGGCGGTCGGCGAGCCGCCGGCTGTAGGCGGCGATGGCGGCGGCGTTGAAGACGCCGCCGCCGGGCCGCCAGCCGGCGCGGTCGTAGCGGGGCGGGGTCACGCAGCCGGCGTCCTCGGCACCGAGCCGCCGCACGAAGCCGCAGTCCCGCAGCGCCCCTGCGAGCTTGTAGCAGCCCGGGACGGTCCCCTCGGCCGGTGGGCGCAGCCCCAGGTTGGAGGGGGCGTCGAGCACCGCCGCACGGCGGGTCGGGCGATGGACCTCGCTGCTCGTCATCGGCTGCCTCCGGGAACTCGGTTCGCGGTCGGTGTCATGCTTGGCACATGCTGATCAGAGACGCGACCCCCGACGACTGGCCCGCGATCTGGCCCTTCCTGCACCGCATCGTCGCCGCGGGCGACACCTTCTCCTGGGACCCCGACACCGGTGAAGCCGAGGCCCGGGCGATGTGGATGCACCAGCCGCCTGGCCGGACGGTGGTGGCGGTCGACCCCGACGGCACCGTCGTGGGCAGCGCCGAGACCCATCCCAACTATGGCGGCGGCGGCGCGCACGTCGCCAACGCGGGCTTCATGGTCGACCCCGACCACGCCGGCCGCGGCGCCGGCCGAGCCCTCTGCGAGCACGTCCTGGAGCAGGCCCGCGCCGACGGCTACCGCGCGATGGTGTTCAACGCCGTGGTGGCGACCAACGCCCGGGCGGTGGCGCTGTGGCGCTCGTTCGGCTTCGAGGTGCTGGCGACCGTCCCGGAGGGCTTCCGCCACCCGGTCGAGGGCTACGTCGGGCTGCACGTGATGTACCGCCGCCTGTAGACCCGCCGGGTCTCGACCGGGCGGCCGTCCAGAACGTAGAGCGGTGCACGTAGAGGGGTGCGTAGAGCGGCGCGCGGCTGATTACCGATGCGTTAGCGCCGGCCCGGAGAGTCCGCGCATGCAGCCGTTTCCCCCAAGGCACCTCGCCACGCGCAAGAGCAGGCTGGACCTGACCAGGAACCGCGATTTCATGGCCCAGTCGCTCATCCTGCTGTCCGTCGTCCTCATCGTCGGGATGGTCCTGGCCAACCTGCCCGACCACACCGGCTCGGGCAGCGCCCACCAGGGGGCGTCCGACCCCGGCGGCGGCTCGCCCGGGCCCACCACCTTCGGCAACCCCATCAGCAACTGGAGCTTCGAGCAGAACCTGGCCGGCTGGCAGGTGCTCGGGCCGGCCGACGGCAGCAGCGAGCCGCAGGGCAGGACCTCGGGGTCGTGCGCCTCGGTCCGCGCCCGCGGGCCGCAGCCGGCGCGGGTCGGGCTGGCCCAGTACGGCGTGGTGCGGGGCGCGGCGAAGGGCTCCCGCTACGTCGCCAAGGCCTGGGTGCGCTCGACCGGGCCCGGCCTCAAGGTCACCCTGCGGCTGGTCGGCACCGGCGCCAGGCCGGACAGCTCGCAGGCGGTCACGACCACCCTGCCGGGCATGGTCTGGCGGGCGGTGATCGTCGACCACACCGTCACCGCCCCGACCGACCTGGGCGTCGAGATCACCGCCGACGGCGTGGCCGCGGGCGACGCGCTGCTGGTCGACGAGGTGATCGTGCGACAGGGATAGACGAGCGAGGTGGCCCACCGCCACGCGCCGGCCGCGCCGGCTGCGCCGGCTGGCCGTTAGCGAGGTGGCCCGTAGCCGCGCGCTGGCTGGACTGAGGAGCGACGGAGGAGCCGCAGGCGACGAAGGAGCGACGAGGGAAGCCAGCGCATCGAGCGGCGGAGGGCCACCGAGCGTTTGAGCAGAGGAGAGCGAGCATGGTTGTGGACAGGGAAGACGAGCGTGAGCTGAACCTGCTCATGCAGACGCCCGACCGGCGGCTGGGGCGGCGTGGCTTCCTGCGCAACGCCGCCCTGCTCGGGGTGGCCGGGATGGCCGGCTACGCCGGCGGCACCGTGGCCGGGATCGGCCGCGGCGGCCGCGGCGGCGGTGCCCTGTCGCTGCCGGGCAACCGGCGCGACGAGCGCCTGCTGAACATCTACAACTGGCCCGACTACATCGACGACCAGACCATCCCCGCGTACCAGGCGCACACCAACGTCCGCGTCAACTACGACGTCTTCTCCTCCAACGAGGACCTGCTGGCCAAGATGCGCGCCGCGCCCACCCAGTACGACATCATCGTGCCGACCAACAACTTCATCCCCACCTACCGGAGCCTCGGCCTGATCGAGCCGCTGCACCAGGACCTCATCCCCAACCTCACCAACCTCGACAAGGAATTCGTGCAGACCGACTACGACCCGGGCAACCGCTACACCATCCCGTGGCAGTGGGGCACCACCGGCATCGGCTACAACAAGCGGCGCGTCCCCGGCGGCAAGGTGGATTCCTGGGCGGCGGTGTTCGCGCCGGCCGTCGCCATGCGCGGCCGCATCTCCCTGCTGCGCGAGGTCACCGACCTGATCGGCTGCGCGCTCGTCTACCTCCACAAGAACCCCAACTCGACCCAGGACGCCGACCTCGCCGAGGTGGTCAAGCTGGTGCGCTCGATCAAGCCGAGGCTCAAGAAGTTCACCGACGACACCTACATCGACGAGCTGGCCGCTGGCGAGACCTGGCTGGCCCAGGGGTGGAGCGGCGACGCGTTCCAGGCCCAGGAGCAGAACCCCGACATCGCCTACGACATCCCCAGGGAGGGCTCGCTGCGGTTCGTCGACGTGATGTGCGTGCCCAAGGGCGCGCCGCACCCGGGCAACGCCGCCCGCTTCATGAACTACGTGCTCAGCCCGACGGTGCAGGCCCGCATCTCCAAGTACGTCAGCTACGGCACCCCGGTGTCGCTGGCCAAGCCGCTGCTGCCGGCCTCGCAGCTGAGCGACCCCGAGATCTACCCGCCGTCCTCGACCAAGCTGACCATCGTCACCGTCAGCGGCGACCGGCAGCAGAAGTGGCAGGCCGCCGCGGACGCGATCATCAGGGGCTGAGCGGCAGCGCGCTCAGCGCACCACCAGCGTGCCCGACATGCCGAGCTTGCGGTAGCGGCAGTAGAACTGGTAGGTGCCTGGCGTCGTCGGCGCCCTGAAGGTCGCCGACGACGTCGTGCCCTCCCAGGCGTCCAGGTTCACCTTCGCCTTCGCGAACGTGAAGCTGTGGATGAAACGGTCCTGGTTGTCCACGCGCATGCGGATCAGCTCACCGCGCCGCACCACGAACTGGGGATGCCTGCCCTGGCGGGCCTGCGTGACGTCCACCGCCCCTTGCTGCAGGTAGACCCGGTCCGGGTTCTGCTCGGTGCCGATGTTCCTGGTGATCAGGCTGAGCACGCGCGGCAGGGGCGCCGCGGTCGTGGCCGTCGCCTTCGGCGGCGCGCTCGTCGGCGTGGCCGCGGTGATCACCGCGTAGGTCGGCGCCGGCTGCGCCGAGGCCGACCTTGCCGGGTCGAGCGCCTGCCCGACCTGGAACATCACTCCGCCGACGGCGGCGAGCAGCAGCACGCTGAGCGCCCACCTGGCGACCGGCCGGCGCCTGCCACGGAGCTGCCAGGGCCAGTCGTCGGCCGGGGGAAGGTGTCTGCCGTGGCTGTTCATACGAGTCCACCTCCGATCGGGGACTTGGCGGGGAGCGTGCGAAACTGCCGTTGTGACGCCCGTGGCCGCGGGCATGCCGCTCGGCGTGCCGGCCATGCTGAACGCCAGCGCGGGCACCCGTGCCGGCTGGCCGCGCCGGCCAGCTACGGCGCCTCGGCCGCGGGCGGGCCGCGGCCGCGGCGACGGCGCCGACCGGGTCCACCAGCGGGCGGTCACGGCCACGACCGTGGCCGTCAGCAGCACCGCGCTGGCGAGGCCACTGAAGCCGGCGATCGAGCGCGTGCCGACCAGCCCGGGAAGGGCGGCGACGGCGGCGGCGCTGCCGAGCGCGCGCACCGCCTCGCTGGCCGCCAGGCTTCCGGTCAGCTGCGCCCGGGCCTGCCTGGAGGCGACGTAGGCGTCCATGCTGCCTTCGAAGGCGGCGATGCAAAGGCCCGCGAGGACCTGGGCGAGGATCAGCCCGGCGAGGAACCTCGGGGCGAGGACCCAGCCGAGCAGCATGCCGCTGCCCCAGGCGGGCCAGGTGATGCTTGCCGGTAGCCGCCAGCGTTCCAGCAGGGCGACCGCCCACGGCGCCAGCAGCGCTCCGGCGGTGAACGCCAGCGCCGAGCCGGCGACCCAGCGCGACCCGTACAGCTCGGCGGCAAGGCCGACGGCGAGCAGGGCAGGGCCGGAGCCCAGCAGCATGACCAGCGCCCCTGCCAGCAACGGCAGCCAGGCTCGTCCACGGCGACGCCTGGCGGCGCGCCGCGGCGCCCTGCCCACCAGGGCGCCGCGCGCGACCAGCCAGACGGGCAGCGGGGAGAGGCCGTAGACCGCCACCACCACGACCAGCAGGCCCCCGGCCGTGCCCGGCGGGTCGCCGGGGAGCAGCGCGGCGCTGGCGACGCCGACGGCCTCGATGGCCAGGATGGCGGTCACGAACAGGGTCATGGTGGCGGCGCTCCGGCCGGCCGGGCTGGCCGCGCTGACCTCCGCCCGCATGCCGGCGTAGCACGCCAGGCCGGACGCGTACATCGCCACGATCACTCCGGCAAGCACCGGCACCGGCGCCCCGGCCAGCAGCAGGACGAAGCTCAGGATGCGCAGGACCGCCTCGACCGCCGAGGTGCAGCGCAGCAGCGCCCCGGCGCCGAGGCGGGGGGAGAGCCAGGCCGTGGCCGGCGCCGAGAGCGCCACGCCGACCAGCATGGCGGCGCTGTAGACGCCGACCCCGGCCAGCCCGTTCGCCTGCAGGGCGAGCAGGCTGAACACCGTCCACCCCAGGGTCATGCCGAAGGAGTCGGTCAGTCCGGTGGCCAGCAGCTGGTCGAGCCGTGCCGGCCTGGTCCCCTCCCAGGTCAGGGTCGCGCGGTCGACCCCTCGCCGGATCCACTGGTCGTCCCAGGTGGCGGGCGCGTAGTGGACGCCGACCTGCTGACCCTGTCCAGGGTCGGTGCCAGCGAGCACGGCAGGCCCCCGCTCACCTGGTCAGGAAGCTGGCGAACTGCCAGACGTCGTCGTCGCGGGGGCGGCCGCCGTTGACCTGCTCGAACGGGTAGCCGCGCTGCTTCAGCGGCGTCCAGTCGGTCGGGATCGACGGGCAGGGGCCGAGGTAGGGGTTCGCCACCTCGAGCACCTCGTCGTGGTCGAGGTCGTCGGGCACGCACAGCCCCTTGTTCGGGTTGCGCAGCATCCAGGCGACCGCCCCGAGCACCGACGCCGCCACCTGCAGGGTGGTGGCGTTCTGGTGCGGCACCAGCTCGCGGGCCTCCTTGATGTCCAGCTGCGAGCCGGTCCACCAGCCGTTGAGGTCGTGGCCGAGCAGCAGGACGCCGAGCTCGTCGGCGCCGCTGACGATGTCGTCGTCCATGATCCTCTGGCGGTCCTGCAGCTCGTAGCCGTTCATGCGGCACTCGTGCAGCGAGGCCATGGCCGCGTCGGTCGGCAGGTAGGCGTAGTGGACGGTGGGTCGGTAGACGGGCCGGTCGCCGTCCCAGACGGTGAGGTGGTCGCTGATGGTGAACGCCTCGCCGTGGCGGATGACCATGCCCTCGATCTGCCCACCGAGCGGCACCCAGGAGCGGACGAAGGTGTCCATGCCCGGGTGGGCGACGCAGATCTGGTTGCGCGGCCCGGTCGCGTGGGTGTGGGCGCCAGGCGGCAGCCGGCGCTCGTGCGTGCCCCAGCCGAGCTCGGCGGTGGCGGTCCCCTCCTCGTAGAACCCGGCGATCGACCAGGTGTTGACGAACTCGCCGACCTCCTTGGGCAGGTCGCTGATCTGGGTGTCACGCTCGGAGATGTGGATCACCTTGGTGCCGGTCTCCATCGCCAGGCGCGCCCACTCCCCGGCGCCCAGCGCGTCCGCGAGGCGTTCTCTACGTGCCTCGTCGAGCGGGGCGGGCAGGCGCTCGGGCTCGGACAGCATGGTGATGGCGATGTCGCGGAGCGCGACCTTGGTCCAGTGGCTCACCAGCCCGGGGTTGGCGCCGTGCTCCACCACGGCGCTGGGGCCGCGCCCTCGCCAGGCGGCCGCCAGGCGCCGCAGGGCCATGTGCCGCACGTACAGCGTGCGGTCGACCGGCCGGGTCGCCGCGTGGTCGGCGAAGGTGTTGTCCCACAGCTCCACCGAGGTGTCGACGTAGAGGACGCCGTGGTCGTGGCACCACCGCACCAGGTCGCTGGTGTCGATGTCCCAGGTGAGGTTGACCAGCAGGTCGCCGGGGCCGACCTGGCCGCGCAGGGTGGAGGCCAGGTTGTCGGGCTTGATCCGGTGCCTGACCAGGCGCGCGCCGGCCTGCAGCAGGTCGGTGTCCGGCAGGGCGCGGTCGTCGAAGTCCAGCACGGTCAGCTTGGTCAGGTCCATGTCGAGGTGGCGGACGAGCAGCGGCTGCAGGCAGCGCGAGACCGAGCCGCAGCCGAGCAGCAGGAGCCGCCCGCTGAAGGGGATTCGCGTTTGGCTGGAGGTCGCCTGGTCGTGGCTGGGCGCCGGCGCCCGGCCGTCGCTGGCGGCGCGGAGCTTGGCGAAGCGGGCCGCCGCGCGCTGGTCGGTGCTCAGGAGGTCCATGTCGACTCCGATCTGTCGCCTGCGACCACACGGATGGTCGCCAGGGATGGGTCGGCGGGCCCGCACACGTACATGCCGTGGGCGGCGCCGTTGGCCAGGTAGGCGAGCTTGTCGGCGGTGATCACCTCGCCGGGGGCGAGCACCGGGATGCCTGGCGGGTAGGGGGTGACCAGCTCGGCGGCCACCTCGCCGACGGCCCCTGCCAGCGGCACCGTGCGGGCGGGGGCGAAGAAGGCGTCCCTCGGCGTCATCGCCTGCACGCCGGGGGAGATCGCCGCCCCGGACGAGCGCGGGGGAGCGTGAACCGTCACCGCGGGTCGGGGGGGCTCGTGTAGCGAAGCGGTAGGCCCCCGGTGAATTCCTCCGCGCTCGGCGCACAGCGCCGCGAACGCACCGACGAGCTGCTCCACGCTGAACCTGGTGTCGCCGATGGTCAGGAACAAGATGACCGAGGAGAGGTCGCTGCCCTCCGGCGCGAGCGCGAAGCGGTCGCGCAGCGCCCGCTCCGCCTCGAGCCCGGTGATGCCGAGGCCGGCGACGTCGACCACCAGCTTGGTCGGGTCGAGCTGGTACGGCGGCAGGCCGAGCGCGGCCGCGTCGAGCACCTCGAGCCCTGGCAGCATCCCGAGGCGGCGCCGCGCCTGGGCCGCCAGCTCGAGCGTGCGGTCGAGCAGGGCCTCGCCGTCGAGCACCATCTGCCGCCGGCAGGCGTCGATCGAGGCGAGCAGCGGCACCAGCGGGCTGGTGGTCTGGGTCAGCTTGACCGCCGAGGCGACCCGGTCGGGCGCCACGCGCCCGCCGCGGACGTTGAGGATCGAGCTCTGGCTGAGGCTGCTCAGCATCTTGTGGGTGCTGGTGACCGCGCCGTCGGCGCCGGCGGCCATGGCCGCGAGCGGCAGCTCGGGGTGGAAGGAGAAGTGCGGCCCCCAGGCCTCGTCGACGTAGACCGTGACGTCCCGGTCGTGGGCGACGCGCGTGATCGCGGCCAGGTCGGCGGCGACGCCGAAGTAGGACGGGCTGACCAGGGCGACCAGCTTGGCGGCGGGGTGGGCGTCGAGCGCGGCCGCCACGTCGTCGGGGTGGACGCCGACGCCGATGCCCAGCTCGGGATGCAGCCGGGGAGCGACGTACAGCGGGCGCGCCCCGGTGAGGATCAGCGCGGCCAGCATGGACTTGTGCAGGTCGCGGGCGACGAGGACCTCGTCGCCCGGGCTCAGGGTGGCGAGCAGGAAGGCGTGGTTGCCGCTGGAGGAGCCGTTGCCGAGGAAGAACGTCCGGTCCGCCCCCCAGGCGGCGGCGGCCAGCGCCTCGGCCTCGCGCAGCGTCCGGTCGTAGGTGGTGGTGTCGAGCCAGACGTCGGCCGCGAACAGCTCGGCGCCGAGCATGGCGACGAGCTCGCGGTCCGCGCCGCTGCCGAGCTTGTGCCCGGCGCAGGAGAACGGCACCGTCCCCGTGCGCTGGTAGCGCTCGAGCACCTCGACGAACGGAACGCGCTGGCGCGCCGCCGCCGGGGCAGTGGGAGACTGGGCCACGTCGGCCTGGGTCGCGAGCCGGATCCCGTTGGCGGTCATGGGACGACGACCCTCCTCCCGGGTTGGCACCGATGACGCCGGTGAGAGAGATCACTATCTCTCAGGAAGGTCGCAGAATTGGGTGAAGCTCTCTTTACACAGCGCCCGCCGCAACGCCTGGGCCGCGCCCTTCCTCAGGTCACGGGCACCGTACGGGCGAGCGTGAAAGACGCTTCATCGGGCCGGGGCGTCCGCCGGGACCGTCTGCGGGTACTTCAGGCCCGCGCCGGTGTTCAGCACCACGACCTGGTCGTCGGCGTCGAGCCAGCCGGACGCGCGCAGCTTGCGGGCGGCGGTGAAGGCCGCCGCGCCCTCGGGGCAGACGAAGGCGCCTTCGAGCGAGGCGACCTCCCGCAGGTCGGCCAGCAACTCGTCGTCGCTGACGCTGACGGCGGTTCCCGCGGTCTCGGCCAGGGCCTGCAGGATGAGGAAGTCGCCAAGGGGCTTGGGCACGTTGATGCCGAACGCGACCGTGTGGGCGTGCCCCCATGGGGCGCTCTCTGGTTCCCCGCGCTCGAAGGCGCGCACGATCGGCGCGCAGCCGTCGGCCTGGACGGCGACCAGCCGGGGCGTTTCAGCGGCGATCCAGCCGAGCTCGCGGAGCTCCTGTACTGCCTTGTGGATCCCGATCAGCCCGACGCCGCCGCCGGTCGGGTAGATGATCACGTCGGGCAGCCGCCAGCCGAGCTGCTCGACGATCTCGAAGCCCATGGTCTTCTTGCCCTCGACGCGGTACGGCTCCTTCAGCGTCGAGGCGTCGAACACCTGCCCGTCCGCCCCTGCGACCAGCTCCCCGACGATCCGTCCGGCGTCGCCGATCAGGCCGTCGACCAGGCGCAGGTCCGCGGCGGCGGCGACGCACTCGCGGCGGGTGATCTCCGGCGCGTCGAGCGGCATCACGACCGTTGCGGCCAGCCCGGCGCGGGCGGCGTAGAGCGCCCAGGCGGCGCCGGCGTTGCCGTTGCTCGGCAGCGCCAGCCGCTTGACCCCCAGCTCGGCCGCGCGGGAGACGCCGACGGCGGCGCCACGGGCCTTGAACGAGCCGGTGGGGATCAGCCCCTCGTCCTTCATCCGCAGCCGGGGCAGGCCGATCCGCTCGCCGTAGCGGGCCATCGGCAGCAGCGGTGTCATCCCCTCGCCCAGCGTGGTCACCGCCTGCTCGCGGCCGACCGGCAGCAGCTCGTGGTAGCGCCACAGGTCGGGCGCGCGCGGGGAGAGGTCCGCCGGACGCAGCGAGGAGCGGACCGCCGCCAGGTCGTAGCGGGCGAGCAGGGGCGACCCGCACGCCCTGCAGAGGTTCTGCGGCACGCCGGCGTCGTGGCCGGTATGGCAGCGTCCGCACTCGAGCCGGGACAGGTAGCTGAAGCTCACCGGGCTCCCTTTCGGTCGTACCGACCGCTGAGCCTCCCCTCCTGGGCGGCACTTGGTGGACTGGCGGGATCGGTGTGTCCTGCCGCGCTGTTAGTCTCCTACGGCGCTGGAGGTCGTCGGGCCGCACGCGGCGCCGACAGAGCGGAAGGACAGCCATGCTCGGAGAGCATCCCATCCACCCGGTGCTGCTGGCGACGGACCTTGCCGCGGCGCGGGACTTCTACCACAGCAAGCTCGGCCTCGAGATCGTGAACGAGAGCGAGGCCGCCGTCGTGTTCCGCTGTGGCGGCGGGACGCAACTGTCCGTGACCAAGAGCACCACGGGGACCGCGGACACGCAGACGCAGGCGACCTGGCTGGTCGAGGACGTGCGTGCCGAGGTCGCGGAGCTCCAGTCACGCGGCGTCGAGGTGGAGGAGTACGACCTGCCTGGGTTGAAGACCCAGGACGGCATCGCCGACATCGGGTTCGCCTGGGCGGCGTGGATCGTCGACCCGGGCAAGAACGCGCTGGGCATCCTCCAGATCAAGGGGTGAGGCGGCCACCGCGGGACGAGGCTGCAGGGCGTCGACCGGGCCGGCCTCGTCGGCGGCCCTACCGGTAGGCGGCGGCCTGTATGCCGTACAGCTCCGCGTAGCGGCCACCCTTGGCCAGCAGCTCGCTGTGGCTGCCGACCTCCAGGACGCGGGCGCCGTCGAGCACGACGATGAGGTCGGCCATGCGCACGGTGGAGAAGCGGTGCGACACCAGGATGGTGATGCGCCCGTCCGGGGTGGCCGAGCCGCCGTCCGCGGTAGCCGAGCCGCCGGCTCGCCGGGACCTGCGGCCGCGGGCCGCGGCGGCGAAACGCTCGAACAGGGCGTGCTCGGTCTCGGCGTCGAGCGCGGCGGTGGGCTCGTCGAGCACCAGCAGCAGCGGGCGGTCGCGCATGAAGCCGCGCGCCAGGGCGAGCTTCTGCCACTGGCCGAAGGAGACCTCGACCCCGCCCGGCCAGGTCGGGCCGAGCTGCGTCTCGAGGCCGGCGGCCAGCCGGGCGATCACGTCGTCGGCGCCGGCGCGCCCGACGGCGGTGACCACGGCCGGCTCGTCGTCCAGGCGCGGCACGTCGCCGACCCCGACGCTGTGGCGCGCCCGCAGCTCGAAGCGGAAGAAGTCCTGGAACGCGCCTGCCAGCCGCGCCCGCCACTGGTCGGCGGGGACGCGGGCCAGCGGCACGCCGTCGACCAGGATCCGGCCAGAGGTCGGCTCGTAGAGCTTGCACAGCAGCTTCACCAGGGTGGTCTTGCCCGCGCCGTTCTCGCCGACGACCGCGACCACCGCGCCGGCGGGTAGGTCGAGGCTGACGTCCTCGAGCACCAGCCGGTCGGTACCTGGATAGGCGAACGACAGGTGCTCCAGGCGGATGCCATCGGCCAGCGCCGCCGGTGCCGCCAGGTCGGCGGAGGCGACCAGCGCGGCGGCGTAGTCCTCGAGCCAGGCAAGGCGGCGGGACCCGTCCATCCAGATGCCGCGCAGGAAGCCGATCTCGCCGACGGTCGCGCCGATGTAGGCCGACAGCCGCGAGCCGGCCGCCAGCACCAGCAGCACGTCGCCGGGGCTGGCGCGGAGACCGGACGAGACGAACACCACGGCGCCGACGTAGGCGCCGCCGAACACCGCCCACGCCAGCGCGTGCCAGACGGCCGAGCCCCAGCGGGCCGCGGAGACCGGCCCGTACCAGCGCTCCCAGGCCTCGCGGCGCTCGGCGACCAGGCGGGGGCCGATGCCGGTGACCCGCACCTCCTTGCCGGGCGGTGCGGAGGTGGCGGTGACGAACAGGTGGCGCGCCAGCCGCCTGGACGGCGCGCCGCGTTCCTCGGCGGCGCGCTCGACCGCGGGCCGCCAGGTCGAGGTCAGCACCGTCGGCAGGGCGAACAGCGCCAGCAGGGCGAGCGCGGGGTGGATCGAGACGAGCAGCCCGACCGTCACCGCCAGCCGCAGGATCCAGCCGGCGGTGGTGAACAGCGACATGTACATGTGGTCGAGCACGAACACCTGGTCGCGCAGGACCGCCAGGCGGTCGAGGTAGTCGGGGCGTTCCTGGTGGGCGATGGTCGCCACCGACGCCTGCAGGCGGGCGACGTGGGACTCGAGCGCGATCGTCACCTTGTCGCGGAAGCGGCGCTGGACGCGGGTGCTGACCGTGCGCAGGATCCAGGTGGCGGCCGCCGAGATCCCCAGCCCGATCGCGGCCACCAGCAGCAGGCGCCGGTCGTGCCCCAGCACGCCCTCGCCGAGGAGCTTGAGCCACAGGGCCAGCAGCGCGTCCGGGAGCGCGGCGACCAGTGACAGCACGAACGCGGCGACCAGCAGCCCCGGCTCGTGGCGGTAGCCGAGGCGGCACAGCCGCCACATCGACGACAGCGCCGGCGGTAGGTCGTCGGGGACGCGCGCGGCGGCGCCCCGGTCAGGAGAGGACGTCGTACGCCACCCCCTCCTCGTCCTCGCCTGCGCCGAAGCGCTGCGCCTGCAGGCCGAACATGGTGTGGTAGCGGCCCCCGAGCGCCATCAGCTCGGCGTGGTCGCCGAGCTCCACGACGCGGCCGTGCTCGAGCACGCAGATGCGGTCGGCGTGGCGCACCGTGGAGAACCGGTGCGAGATGAGGATCGTCGTGCAGTGCCGCGTGGCGGCGAGGATCCGGTCGAAGATCTCCGCCTCGCCCCGCACGTCGAGCTGGGCGGTCGGCTCGTCGAGCAGGACCACGCCGGCGCCGAGGCGCACCGCGCACAGCGCCCGCGCGAGCGCCACCCGCTGCCACTGGCCTCCCGAGAGATCGGTGCCGCCCTCGTAGCCGCGCGCGAGGACCGTGTCGAGCGCCGCCAGGCCCTCGGCACCCGCCTCCTGCAGAGCACTGAGCACGGCGTGGTCGTCCGCGCCCGCGGGCGCGACGTTGTCGCGCAGCGGCAGCTCGAAGCGGACGAAGTCCTGGAACACGGCGGTGACCCGCGAGCGCCAGCCGTCCAGGTCGAGGTCGCGGAGGTCGACGCCGTCGACCTCGATGGCGCCACGCTGGGGGTCGTAGAGCCGGCACAGCAGCTTGGCGAGGGTGGTCTTGCCGGCGCCGTTCTGGCCGACGATCGCCAGCGACGAGCCGGCCGGGAGGGTCAGGTCGAAGCCTTCGAGCACCGCGGCGCCGCCGCCGGGATAGGCGAAGTGGACGTCCCGGAAGCGGATCCCGGTCGCCGGCGTGCCGTCCGCCGTCCGGCTGCCCGACGGCAGCGCGCCGGCGCTGCGCATCGCCGGCGCGACGCGCAGCGACGCCGCCACCGGGGCGGCCGCGCCGTCGAGCGCCCAGTTGAGGCCGCCGAAGGCGATCATGCTGGTGCCGACGGCGACCTGGGCGAAGACCACCACCCGGTCGAGCCCGATGCGGCCGCCCGCGGCGGCGTCGGCGAGCGACCAGAACACCACCACGTTGGCGGCGACCACCAGCAGCAGGCTCCAGAGCACCGGCCGCTCCCGCAGGCGCGTGGCCCGGTACTGCAGCTCGTGCAGGCGGGTGCGCCGCGCCACGAAGCGCTCGATCGTCCAGCCGACCAGCCCGAACAGGCGCAGCTCCTTGGCCGCGGGCGGGTCGACGGCCAGCCGGTAGGTGTACTCGGAGTCGCGCTGGGCGGAGCGCACCTCCTCGGTGTGGCGGTCCTTCCACACCGAGCTCTCGCGCAGCAGCCAGTGGGTGGCCAGCCAGGCGCCGCCCAGCAGCAGCGGTGCCCACCACGCGTAGGCGGCCAGCACCACCGCCGAGGCGAGGCCGCCGACCAGCTCGACCAGGCCGCCCGAGATGAAGTCCATGGACATCGACAGCGGCGGGCCGGTCATGCCCAGGTCGAAGTCGCGGGCGACGGTGAGGTCGGTGGTGAGTGCCGGGTCCTCGAGGTGGCCCATGCCCGGCGGTGCGACGCACGCCTCGGTCAGGCGGTCGTACAACCAGGCGGCGGTGCGGTCGCCGAGGTTGAGGCTGACCGCCAGGTGGACCGGGACGAGCACCTGCAGCAGCACGAACACGACGCCGACCGCGACCAACGGTGCGGCCAGGCTGTCGCCGTGCTGCACGGCGCCGACCAGCGCACCCATGGCGATGGCGAACAGCGCCGGCAGCGTGCCGCGCAGCAGCAACAGTGCCCACCAGACCGTCGCCAGCGGGCGGCTGGCCCTCGGGAGGGCGGCGCACAGCTTCCACTCCTGGCGCTCGCGCAGGCGCGCGATCATGCGCTGCCCCGCGCGGCCTGGCAGCCGGTCGCCGGGACGTCCCCGATCCCAGGTCCCACCATGCTCGACCCCGTTTCGACCCGTTCCGTGCCCAGCGACGGTAGCAGGCCGGGCGGTCACCACCGCCGAGGTCACCCACGGGCGGCGATCCTCCCTCGGTCGACTGCGGCACCGCTCAGGCTGGGCTGCGGCCGTGGCGCCGCGTCGAGGCCGCCGTGCGCCGGCGCCGCAGGCGCGCCAGCAGCGGTGTGGCCAGCGCCAGCACTACCAGCCCGGCGAGCCAGGGGAGTGGCTCCTTGCCGGGGTTGCCGTAGTGCTGGCGCCAGGAGTTGAACGAGACGCCGGCGGTGAACGCCTCGGCGACCGTGTCGCAGCCGAGGACGGCGACGCCGTGCCTGGTCGCGCGGCACTGGGCGTGCAGGTCGCGGTCGAACATGCCGTCGAGCTGCCTACGCGCCTCTCCGGTCAGGACCTGGCCGCTGGCGTTCGCGTAGCGCAGCAGGTCGTAGCCGTAGTCGTGGACCTTGCAGACGCGCTCGAAGCCGAAGGGCCTGCCGCCCCCAGGCGCCGAGCAGGCGCCGTCCGGCTTGGCCAGCCGGACGACCCCGTCGGCCATCCGCACCGGCACCGGGGCGTAGCGCATCACGGCGGAGAAGTCGGCGGGCACGGCGCGCAGCGGGCTCTGGCCCGTGGGGGCGGCGACCAGCCGGCCCACCGCGGCCGCGGAGGCCCCCCGGCCCAGCGACGGGGCCGCGCCGGCCAGGTCGGCCGCTGGCGTGCGCGGCAGCCCGTCGACACGGAGCAGGACCAGCCCGAGCGCGAGCACCGCGACCATGACGGCGGCGACGAGCCGTACGGGCGGGCGCCGCGCGCCGGCCGGCGCCGAGCGGGTCGGCCGGCCCGGCGCCTGGCGCGGCAGCCCGAGCGTCCAGGGGGCGTTGGTGGCCATCGAGGATGCCTTCCGTTCCAGCAGGCCAGCGGGTCTGGCCGTCGAGCGGAAGGTCCCAGCGCGACCAGGGAGGCCGCGTCACGCCACGGAGCCGTTCTGCCGCTACCGCTCGGGTAGCGGGTGGGCTCGCGGCTGGCGCCCTGGTGGGGGGTGAGCCGGCTGCAGCGCGCGCCGAACCGGGAAGGAGCGCGACGAACTGGTCGAACGAGCACGGTCGCGTGCCGGTCCCACGGTCGGGGCGTTCCCCTAGCTCCGCGGTAGCACGCCGCCACTACGAGATCACTCCACAGGGTCACGACCGGGCGGATGCCCGGATGTAGCCTGCCAGCGATGAGACCAGGGAACGCCCCAAGACCAGAACGGCCGCGCCGCGCCGCCCTGCTCGGCGTGGTGCGGCGGCTGCTGGCCGCACGGACGGCGCGCCAGGCACCGTCCTGGCGGCGCGCCGCGCGCGAGGCCTCCGACGTGCGCTCGCTGCGGGACGCGCTGACGCGGTTCGCCGACGCCCCGACCGAGCTGCTGGTCGGACCGGAGCCGCCGGACCTGCCGCCCGGTGGCTGGCGCTTCGACTGGCTGCGCCGTTACCGCGTGCCGGCGCTGTGGCTGGCCGCCGCCGCGACGTTCCTGGTGACCGTCCAGTCCGTGCTCGACAACAACCGCTTCCCGGACGTCCTGGTCCCGGCCCTCGCCGTCCTCGTCGTGCTGCCGCTCGGCCTGGCCGGCAGGACGCCGCTGCGCGCCTGGCGGCTGCAGATCCTGGTGGCCGCGGCGGTGCCACTGCTCGCGCCGCCGCTGTCCAAGGAAGGCCCTCCGTGGCCACCGCCCCTGATCCTGGTCGCCCTCTACGTCCTCTACGCCGTCGCGGTCCGCGTCGACCTGCACCTGCTGGTCGGGATCTGGCTGGTCACCGATGCCACCATCGTGTGGAGCTACCTCGCCCCCGGGCCGCGTGCGACCACCTCCGGCGAGCTCTACGCCACCATCGCCCTGGTGACGGTCGGGTTCGCCTACTGCTACCTGATCGGCACGCGGCGGCGGCTGCAGCACGAGCTGGTCGAGGGCAGGCAGCAGCAGGAGGAGGAGCAGGCCCGCAGCGCGCGGCTCGAGGAGCGCGCGCGGATCGCACGGGAGCTCCACGACATCGTCGCCCACCACATGTCGGTGATCGCCGTGCGCACCGAGACGGCCCCGTTCCGCATCCCCGAGCTGCCCGAGGCCGCCAAGGACGACCTGGCCGAGACCAGCGCCATCGCCCGCGAGGCGCTGACCGAGATGCGCCGGCTGCTCGGCGTGCTGCGGGGCGCGGACGCGAGCGCCGAGCACGCCCCCCAGCCGGGCATGGAGCGGCTCGACGCGCTGCTCGCCGCGGTCCGCGGCGCCGGCCTGGCCGTGGACCTGCAGGTCGTCGGCGCCGAGCGGCCGCTGCCCTCCGGCGTGGAGCTGTCCGCCTACCGGATCATCCAGGAGGCCCTCAGCAACACGCTGCGCCACGCACCAGGCGCCAGCGCCACCGTCGAGGTCGGCTACGAGCCCGACCGCCTCTGGCTCCGCGTGCGCAACGAGGCGCCGCCGGGTCGCCGCGACCGCGCCAGGCCGCCGCAGCCCGGACAGGGCATCATCGGCATGCGGGAGCGCGCCGCGATGCTCGGCGGCAGGCTGGCCACCGGAGCGACCCCCCAGGGTGGCTACCTGGTCGAGGCGATGCTGCCGTTGGACGGCCGCGACCACGAGGCGGAGCCGAGATGACCATCCGGGTGCTGCTCGCCGACGACCAGGCGATGGTGCGGCAGGGGTTCGGCGCCCTGCTCGACGCGCAGGACGGCATGGTGGTCGTTGGCGAGGCCGTCAACGGCGAGGACGCGGTGCGCGTCTGCAGGGAGCTACGGCCCGACGTGGTCCTGATGGACGTGCGCATGCCCGTGATGGACGGGCTCGAGGCCACGCGGCGGCTGATGAACCCGGCGGACGGGGTCGGCCACCTGCCGCGCGTGCTCATGCTGACCACCTTCGACCTCGACGACTACGTGTACGAGTCGCTGCGGGCCGGCGCCAGCGGCTTCCTGCTCAAGGACGCCAGCGCCGGCGACCTGGTCGCGGCCGTGCGCATCGTCGCCTCGGGGGAGGCGCTGCTCGCCCCGACCGTCACCCGCCGCCTGATCGAGGAGTTCGCCCGCCAGCCGCGCCGCGACCGCCCCCGTCCCGACCAGCTCGACAGCCTCACCCCGCGCGAGGTCGAGGTGGTGAAGCTGATCGCCCGCGGCCTCTCCAACCGGGAGATCGCCGACACCCTGGTGCTGGCGGAGCAGACGGTGAAGACCCACGTCGGGCGGATCCTCACCAAGCTGGACCTGCGCGACCGTGCCCAGGTGGTGGTGGTCGCCTACGAGAGCGGCCTGATCACCCCGGGTGAGACACACTGACGCTGGTCCACCGTCAGCGCCCCTCGGCCCTGCTCGGGAGCGACTGCTGGAAGCGGAAGAAGTCGTCCGGGTCGTAGCGACGCTTGACGCGCAGCAGGCGCTCGAGGTTGCCGGCGTGGTAGGCCCGCGCCCAGTCGGCGAGGTCGGGGTCGGGGAAGTTCGGGTAGACGCGCCCGGAGCCCCACCGGTGCAGCGACGCCCACGAACGCTGCAACCAGGCCCGTGCGGCCTCGGTCTCGGACGCCGAGGCGCCGGGGTCGACCACCACCGCGTGCTTGACCAGGAAGCGCTCGCCGCGGTGGGCGAAGGCGGTGGCGTCCTCGGGCACGCGGTTGTAGGCGCCCCCCCACGGGCTGAAGTCCAGCTCGCGCACCTGGCCCGGAGCCCTGCCGGCCTGGAAGTCGTGCAGCAGCGCCGCGATCGCCTCGGCGGGCAGCGTCTGGCGGAAGAACTCCGACTTGCTGTACGGGTGCCCCGGCGGAGCCGGCCCGTCCGGCTGAGGCTCGGCGAGCTGGTCGCCCAGCTCGGCCAGGTGCCGCTTGGTCTCGCGGTAGGAGGCGTGCGTGCAGCTTGCCGCCAGCGGGTCCGCGCCCGCACGGGCGACCAGCTCGTCGAGCAGCCCGGTGGTGTCGGACTCGCTGCCGAGCATGGCGCCGATCAGGTGGACCACGGGGTCGGCCAGGCCGCCGGCGGTCAGCAGCAGGCTGGCCGCCAGCTCGTCGGGCGCGTCGGGCGACCAGGCCTGCCAGGCGTCGACCACCGCGGCCGCCCTGGTATGCGGCCAGCGCAGGTGGAAGCTGGTCGCCGCCCGCGCCGGCAGGGTGCGGAACAGCAGCGAGGTGACCACGCCGAAGTTGCCGCCGCCGGCGCCGCGCAGCGCCCAGAACAGCTCGGGATCGTGGTGCTGGTCGCAGTCCACCACGCGGCCGTCGGCCAGGACGACCCGCGCGGCGAGCAGCTGGTCACAGGTCAGCCCATGCCTGCGGCCGAGGATGCCGAGCCCGCCGCCGAGCACGAGGCCGGCGATCCCGACGGTGGGGCCGCAGCCCGCCGCGATGGTCAGGCCGTGCGCCGCCAGCGCGTCGTACACCTCGCCGAGCCGGGCGCCGGCGCCGATCGTCGCCTGGCCATGGGCCAGCATGACCGAGTGCATCGGGGTGACGTCGACCACGACCCCTCGGGTGGAGGAGCGGCCGGCGAAGCAGTGCCCGCCGCTGCGCGCCACCGTGTGCAGCCCCGACCGGCCGGCCAGCGAGATGGTCGCGGCGACGTCCGCCGGGCTGGCGCAGCGCACCACGGCCTGCGGCCGGACCTCGTCGAAGCGGGCGATGGCCGGCTTGCGCACCACCTCGTAGGCGGGCGAGCCGGGCAGGACGACCTCGCCGGCGATCGCTCCCTGCAGCGCACCCCAGTCGGGAGCCGAACCTGTCATGGTTCGATCGTAGCGGAGCGACGTCGAGGCGCCACCTCCGCGACCATCCAGCCGGATCCTGACACCGAAAGCGAGCCGCGCATGCCGACCACGCCAGAGCAGCCGGGCGTCGACCTCGAGGCGCTGAGCGACCTGTGCACGCCCTGGTGCATCCGGGTGGTGGCGACGCTGCGGATCGCCGAGCTCGTCGCCGGCGGCGTCACCGAGGTCGAGCGGCTCGCCGCGGCGGCCGGCTGCGACGCCGACGCCCTCCACAACGTGCTCGGGCACCTGGTGGGAAAGGGTGTCTTCGAGGAGACCGCGCCCGGCCGGTTCGCGCTGAACGAGGCCGCACGGGGACTGCTCGACTCGTCGCACTTCCTGGGCCTCGAGGGCATCGGCGGTCGCATGGCCTACGCCTGGGGCACCCTGCCGACCTACGTCCTGACCGGCGCCCCGGGCTACGCCGAGCTCTTCGGCCTGCCGTTCTGGGAGGACCTGGCCGCCCACCCCGAGGTCGCGGCGAGCTTCGACGCGCTCATGGGCCCGGCCGGGCACGGCACCCCCGACGCGGACATCCCGATCAGCGGCGGCTGGGATTCGGTCAGGACGGTCGTCGACGTCGGCGGCGGCACGGGAGCCATGCTGGCCGAGATCCTCCGCGCCCGTCCCCACGTCCACGGCACCCTGGTCGACCACCCGGGCACGGTGGCGCGCTCCGCGGAGACCTTCCAGGCCGCCGGCGTCGCCGACCGGGTGACGACGGTTGGCCAGAGCTTCTTCGACCCGCTGCCAGCGGGCGCCGACCTGTACCTGCTGAAGAAGGTGCTCAACGACTGGCCCGACCGGGAGACGACCGCGATCCTGCGCCGCTGCGCCGAGGCGGCCCGCCCCGACGGGCGCGTGCTGGTCATGGGCGGGGTGTCAGAGGACGACCAGCCGAGGCGCCTGGTGATCGAGATGGTGCTGGTAGGAGGCAGGAGCAGCACCTTGGCGGGGTTCCGGGCGCTGGCCGGCGCCGCCGGCCTGGAGGTGTCCGCGGTCGAGCGGCAGCCGTCAGGCGGGCTGGTGGTCGAGTGCCGCCCCGGTGATAGGTTGGGGTAGCGTGCGTGCCCATCCGTCGACCCGGTGCAAACTCGGTTCTTTCGCTGGAGGCCTTGCGATGAGCGCTGACAACCCGCCCCTCCGAGACGACGACATCACCACCTCGCAGGGCGGCACCACCGGCCAGCGGCCAGGCGACAGCGACGACGTCGACTCCGGCGGCGGCGACGCGGACGGCACGGACGCGGACGGCACCGACCGTGCCGACGGCACCGACGGCACCGACGGGTCGGACAGCGGCGACGGCGACGACGCCGACGGGGCCGATGGCGTCGACGACTCGGACAGCGGCCTCGGGGCCGATGCCGACGGCACCGACCGGTAGCGCGCTGCGCCGCTGCGTCGGCGATCCGGAGTGGTTCGTCCGCGAGCACTGGGCCCGTGCCCCGCTGTACCGGCCGGGCGCAGGTCGGGACGGCTTCGCCGACCTGTTCGGCGTGGCCGACGTCGACCACGTGGTGGCCGCCACCTCGTTGCGCCTGCCGGCCTTCCGCATGGTCAAGGACGGGGCGACGCTGCCGCCGGCGCGCTACACCAGGTCCGGCCGGGTCGGCTCGAAGCCGCTCGACGACCTCGCCGACCCGGGCAAGGTCTACCGGCTGTTCGCCGACGGCGCCACCATCGTGCTGCAGAGCCTGCACCGCTCCTGGCTGCCGCTGACCCGCTTCTGCCGGGACCTCGAACTGAGCCTCACCCATCCGGTTCAGGTCAACGCGTACATCACCCCGCGGTCGTCGCGCGGGCTCGGGTTGCACGCCGACGGCCACGACGTCTTCGTGCTGCAGGTCCACGGCCGCAAACGCTGGGAGGTGTACCGGCCCGGTGCCGGCGGCGACCCGGAGAAGCCCGGCGAGCGCCTGCTCGACGTCACCCTGGAGGCCGGCGACTGCCTCTACGTGCCAGTCGGGTTCCCGCACGCGGTCTGGACCGAGCAGTCCGCCTCCGCGCACCTCACCGTCGGCGTGCTCGCCTCCAGCTGGCGCGAGCTGCTGCGCCAGGCGGTGCAGCGGGTGCTCGACGCCCCGGCGTTCGACGGCGCGCTGCCGCCAGGGTTCGCCGACGATCCCGGCGTGATCGGCCCCGCCGTGGCCGAGCGGCTCGCCGAGGTGCGGCGCCGCCTCGCCGAGCTCGAGCCCGCTGAGCTGGGCGAGGCGGCGGCGCGGCGCTTCTGGTCGTCGCGCCCGCCGATCCTCACGGGGCAGCTGCAGCAGCTCCTCGCGATCGACGCGGTCTCGGACGCGACCGTGGTGTGGCGCCGCCCCGGGTCGGTCTGCCACCTCCGTCACGACGACGGTCGGCCGGTGCTGGAGCTGGGCGACCGGCGACTGACCTTCCCGGCGTGGGTCGAGCCGGCGCTCTGCGCGCTGCTGCGGTGGCAGCGCTTCGCCGTCGCCGACCTCGCCGCCGAGCTCGACCCGGAGAGCCGGCTCGTGCTGGTCCGCCGGTTGATCCGGGAGGGCCTCCTGGAGTCCGACGTCGTTGCCTGAGGGGAGCGAGGCCGAGGCCCAAGCGGCGGGCGGCCACGTAGAGCCGAGCGGTAGCCCCCTGGTCAACAGGGGGACCTGCAGCGCGGTCTCCCGCGCGCTGGCTGAGCCGCTCCTCGCCACCGCCTCGCGCGTGCGTGCCTGGGTGCTGGTCGAGCAGCCCGGCCCCTGGGGCTCCGAGCCGCTGCTCGAGAGCCGCCTCGACCCCGCCGTCGGCAGGGCGCTGCGGCAGCGGGCGCACGCGACCGGCGTGCGCGTGCTGCTGGTGCGCCGCCACGGCCGCGCCGCGCCCGGCCCGCGGCGCGCCTTTCTCGCCCATACCGGCAGGCAGGCACGCTGGCTCGAGGAGCTGCGCCTGGACGACGCCGGTGAGCTGCTCGGCCTCGACTGGACCCGGCTCGGCGAGGGGACGGCGCCCGGCTACGGCGGCCAGCTCGCGCGGCCGCTCTACCTCGCCTGCACCAACGGTCGCCACGACCAGTGCTGCGCGACCTGGGGCCGGCCGCTGGCCCAGGCACTGGCCGCCGCTGCCGGCGAGCGCGTCTGGGAGTGCTCCCATATCGGCGGGGACCGCTTCGCCGGCAACCTCGTCTGCCTGCCGGACGGCGTCTACTACGGCAGGGTCGGCCCTGACGACGCCCAGCGGGTCGTCGAGCTGCACGAGCGCGGCCGCCTCGACCTCGAGCACTACCGCGGGCGCTGCTGCTACCCGCCGGCCGTCCAGGCGGCCGAGCACTTCCTGCGCCGGGAGCGGAATCTGACCGGGCTCGACGCGGTGGTGGCCGAGTCCCGCACGGCCGCTCCCGACGGCGTGGTCGCCGTGGGCTTTGCCACCCGGGCCGGCGACCGCTGGCTGGTGCGCCTGCGGGTCATCCCCGCAGAGCCCGACCGCCTGCTCACCTGCAACGCCACGCGGCCGCACCGCCCGCCCAGCTACCAGCTGCTCGACCTCGCCCGGCGCCGACCCGTGCCGTAGGCTGGCAGCCTGGACCTGCCGTTCCGGGCACAGGCGAGCGTGCGAGGCGGGATGAGGATCTCAGTCGCTGCCGACGAGGACACCGGCGTCGCCACCGAGGTGGTCGAGGAGCTGCGCCGCCGTGGTCACGAGGTGGTGACCCACGGGGTGCTGGCGCCCGGCGAGCGGGACGACTGGGCGTGGGCCAGCGAGGCGGCCGCGCGGGACGTCGCCACCGGCCGTGCCGACCAGGCGGTGGTGTGCTGCTGGACCGGGACCGGCGCCTCGATCGCGGCGAACAAGGTCGCCGGGGTGCGTGCCGCGCTGTGCGTCGACGCCGCCACGGCCGAGGGCGCGCGCAGGTGGAACGATGCCAACGTGCTCGCGCTCAGCCTGCGGCTGACCTCGCCGGCGCAGCTCGGCGAGATCCTGGACGCCTGGCTGGCCGGTACGCCCAGCGCCGACGAGGCCGACCGGGCGAACGTCGCCCACCTCGACGAGATCGGCTGAGCCGGCGCGGGCCGTCCCGCCGCACGAATCGAGGCGGGACATCGTCGCCGACAGATGTTACTGTGTGGTAACAACGGCCTTGCAGCGCTGCTGCCGGAGGCGAGGCTGTGACATCGGATCCTGCCCTGAGCGGCGTCGACGCCGTCCCGCCGGAGGCGTCGGGCCGCGCCGAGATCGAGGCGGTGCTGGCCGCTCGGCCAGGCCGCGTCTCCGGACCGCTCACCGACCAGGCGCCGGTGGCCATCGCGATCGACGCGGGACCCGCCGGTAGCTGGACGGTGCACGTCGAGCGGGACGGGCGCGTGCTGCGCACCGACGGCATCGGCAAGCGCGTCCAGGCGACCATCCACGCCGACGCCGCCACCGTGATCGCGACCCTGTCCGGGCAGGAGAGCGGCGTCGGCGCCTTCATGGAGGGCAGGCTCACGGTGCGCGGCAGCCTCGGGCTGGCGCTGCTGTTCGAGGGGGCGCTGTCGACGGGGGAGCGGGACGCCCGCTTCCCCCGCCCCGCGACGGTGGCGGTCGGCGGCATCCGCACGCCCTACCTCGACGCCGGCCCGCCCGACGCGCCGGCGGTGGTCGTCCTGCACGGCCTTGGCGCGACCAACGCGTCGATGCTCCCGACCGTGTGGGAGCTGGCGACCGACCACCGGGTGATCGCGCCCGACCTGCCCGGCTTCGGCGTGGCCGACAAGCCGAGCGCGCCCTACAGCGCCGAGTGGTTCGGGCGCTGGCTCGAGGACTTCTGCGACGAACTGGAGCTCGACAGCTTCTTCCTGCTCGGCAACTCCCTCGGCGGCCGGATCGCGATCGAGGGCGGGCTGCTGATGCCCTACCGAGTCCGCGGGCTGGTGCTGCTCACTCCCTCGCCGGCGTTCCGCAAGCTGCGCCAGTTCGTGCCCGTCGTGCGCCTGCTGCGTCCGGAGCTGGCGGTGGTCCCCTTGCCGGTCAGCCACGCGACCGCGGTCGCCGGGCTGCGCAAGCTGTTCGCCGTCCCCGACCGCATCCGCCAGAGCTGGTACGAGGCCGCCGCCGACGAGTTCCTGCGGGTGATGGGCGACCCGCGGGCGCGCATCGCGTTCTTCGCGGCGATGCGCCAGATCTACCTGGAGGAGGCGTTCGGCGACCGGGGCTTCTGGGAGCGGCTGCCCGGCCTGCGGCCTCCGGCCCTGTTCGTCTGGGGCGAGCGCGACCGGCTGGTGCCGCACGGGTTCGCGCGCCACGTGGTGCAGGCCCTGCCGAGCTGCCAGTCGGTGGTGCTGCGCGACTGCGGCCACGTCCCCCAGTTCGAGCTGCCCGCCCGGACCCACGCGCTGGTCCGCTCGTTCCTTGATTCATCCGGGGGGGAGCCCGAGACAGCTCCCCCCCGGACCCCCCCATCGGGTCCCTAGGCGGGATCCTTATCTGGGCCCCAGGTGGCTGTGGCGGGATCCTTATCTGGGCCCCAGGTGGCTGTGGCGGGATCCACGGTGCCAAGGTGCTGGATACCGGCCGATCGGCCCTGCGCGAGGGGGCCGTTGCGTTCTCCTCAAGCCGCGGCGTGCCCGCCATCGTTGACCTGTCCGCGGCGTGTCGAGGCGTTGGAGGTCGAGGATGGAGCGGATGAGCCCGCTGGACGCCGGCTTCCTCGAACTCGAGGACGAGGACCCGCACGCCTCGCTGGCGATCGCCTCGGTGGCGGTGTTCGAGGGGCCGGCGCCGTCGTACGACGAGTTCCTGGCGGCGATCGGCGGCAGGCTGCCGCTGGTGCCGCGCTACCGGCACAAGGTCAGGCAGGTGCCCTTCGACCTCGGCCTGCCGGTCTGGGTCGACGACCCGCACTTCGACCTCCGCTACCACCTGCGGCAGACGGCCCTGCCCGCCCCCGGTGGCGACGAGCAGCTGCGCCGGCTGGTGGAGCGGGTGATGGCCCAGCGGCTCGACCGCGAGCGGCCGCTGTGGGAGACGTGGCTGGTCGAGGGGCTCGAGGAGGGCCGCTGGGCGATCCTTTCCAAGGTGCACCACTGCATGGTCGACGGCGTCTCCGGCACGGACCTGTACCGGGTGAACTTCGACACCTCGCCGGTGCCGTCCCCGGGGGTCGAGGACCACTGGCGCCCGGCGGCGGAGCCGTCGACGCTGCGGCTGACCGCCGCGGCAGTCCTCGACCTGGCGCTCAGCCCCGTCGAGCAGGCCCGCGCCGTGCGCGGCGCCCTGCGGACGCCCGGGCAGCTCGCCAGGCGCGCGGCGGGCACCGCCCGCGGGCTGGCGGCGCTCGCCGGCGCGCTGGTGCCGGCGGAGCTCTCCTCGCTCAGCGGCACGGTCGGACGCTCGCGCCGCTACCGCATGGCCCGCGCCGCCCGCGCCGACGTCGACCTGGTCCGCAAGCAGCTCGGCGGCACCGTCAACGACGTGGTCCTTGCGGCGATCGCCGGCGCCTTCCGCGAGCTGCTGCTCGCCCGCGGCGAGCAGCCCGCCCCGCACGCGGTCCGCTCGCTGGTGCCGGTGTCGGTCCGGGCGCCGGGGGAGGAGGGCATCTACGAGAACCGCATCTCGCTGCTGCTCGCCTACCTGCCCGTGGAGGTCGCCGACCCGGTCGAGCGGCTGGCCGCCGTCCGCGCCCACCTCGCCGCCCTGAAGGCGAGCCACGAGGCGGAGGCCGGCGAGGTGATGACCGCGATCGCGCGCCACGAGCCGTTCCCGCTGATCTCGCTGGGCGTGCGGCTGGTGTTCCGGGTGCCGCAGCGCAACATCGTCACGGTGACCACCAACGTCCCCGGCCCGCGCCAGCCGCTGTACGCCATGGGCCGCCGCGTGCTGGCGATCTTCCCCTACGTCCCGATCGCCACCACCATGCGCCTTGGCGTCTCCATCTTCAGCTACTGCGACCAGGTGACCTTCGGCGTCACCGGCGACCGCGACTCGACGCCCGACATCGACGTGCTGGTGCACGGCATCGAGGCCGGGCTGGCGGAGCTGGTCGCGGCGGCACGGGAGGCCACCGCGCCACGGCCGAAGGCCGCGCTGGCCCGCGGACGGCGCTGAGCCGGCCGCTTCACGGGCGCGGCGGGGCGAGGACCGCGCGGACCAGCCCGGCGATGGTCTCCTCGAGCTGGCCGAGCTCGCCGACGCCGCCCCGCTCGACGGTGGACAGCACCAGCTCGTTGATGCCGCCGACCAGGGCGGTCGCCATCGCCGGGGTCAGTTCGCGGACCTCGGGGTGGTCGCGCCGGCCCGCCTCCACCAGGTCGCAGAGGAGCTTCGCGAAGCGCTGCAGGACGGTGCGGCGCAGCGCCAGCGCCCTTGGGCCGGCCCCGAGGACCTCGACCAGCAACGTCCGGGTGAGCGCGGGACGGGCCTGCAACGCGGCCAGGTAGGCGTGCGTGGCCGCCCGCACCCGCTGCGGCCACGAGTCGCCAGCTCGCGCGGCCTCGGCGACCGCCCGCAGGGCGAGCTCGCTGCCCTCCGCGTAGCAGGCGAGGAGGCACGCCTCCCGGTCGGCGAAGTGCTCGTAGAAGGTCCGCTTCGAGACCCGCGAGTGGCGCACGATGTCGGCGATGGTGGTGGCGGCGTAGCCCTTCTCGCTGACCGCCGCGGCCATGCCCTCCATCAGCCGCACGCGGTGGTCGGCGGCTTGGGCGCCGGAAGCTGGCGTCGTCAGCAGGTTCCCCATTCTGGTACCAGATGGTACCATCTCGCCACGACGTGGTACTACTTGGTACCGTTGTTTACTGGTACCGGACGCTCTGGTACCGGGGGAGGTGGCCGGTGAGCGACGACCCGACCCACCTGCGCGTCGCCATCGTCGGCAGCGGCTTCGGCGGCCTCGGCGCCGCCATCCGGCTCAGCCAGCAGGGGATCGACGACTTCCTGGTGTTCGAGCGGGCCGACGACCTCGGCGGCACCTGGAGGGACAACTCCTACCCTGGCTGCACCTGCGACGTCCCGTCGCACCTGTACTCGTTCTCGTTCGCGCCCAACCCCGGCTGGAGCCGGTCGTTCTCCGGCCAGCCTGAGATCTGGGAGTACCTGCGCGAGTGCGCGCACCGCTTCGGGATCGTGCCACGGATCCGCTTCGGCCACGAGGTGCGCGGCGCCAGCTGGGACGAGCGGCGGCGCCACTGGCGCGTCGAGACGTCCCACGGCACCTGGACCGCGGACGTGCTGGTCGCGGCCGCCGGCCCGCTGAGCGAGCCGGCGATCCCCGCCCTGCCCGGGCTGGACCGCTTCGCCGGCAAGGTGTTCCACTCGGCGCGCTGGGACCACGACCACGACCTGCACGGCCGCCAGGTCGCCGTGGTCGGCACCGGCGCCTCGGCGATCCAGTTCGTCCCCGAGATCCAGCCGGAGGTCGGCCGGCTGAGCGTCTTCCAGCGCACCGCCCCGTGGGTGCTGCCGCGCCGCGACCGCGCCCTGACCGAGGCCGAGCGGCGCCTGTACCGGGCGCTCCCCGCCGCCCAGCGGCTGGCCCGCTGGTCGATCTACTGGGCGCGCGAGGGCTTCACCGTCGGCTTCCTGCGCCCGCGCGTGATGCGCCTGCCCCAACGGCTGGCCCTGCGCCACCTGCGCGAGGCCGTCGGAGACCCGGAGCTGCGGGCGCGGCTCACCCCCGACTACACCCTCGGCTGCAAGCGCGTGCTGCTCTCCAACGACTACCTGCCGGCGCTGACCAGGCCGAACGTGGCGGTGGTCACGGCCGGCATCCGCGAGGTGCGGCCCGACGGGCTGGTCACCGACGACGGCGCCGTCCACCCGGCCGACACGATCATCTTCGGCACCGGGTTCCGCGCCACCGACATGCCGGTCGCGAGCCGGATCACCGGGCGCGACGGCCGCACCCTGTCCGAGGTCTGGGCCGGCAGCCCCAAGGCCTACCTCGGCGTGACCGTCGCCGGCTTCCCCAACCTGTTCCTGCTGCTCGGCCCGAACACCGGCCTCGGCAGCACCTCGGTGGTGCTGATGATCGAGGCACAGGTCGAGTACCTGCTGCGGGCGCTCGGGCACCTGCGCCGCGCCGGCGCGGCGACGGTCGAGCCACGGCCGGAGGCGCAGGAGGCATTCCTTGCCGAGGTGGACGCGCGCATGCGCCCGACCGTGTGGTCGAGCGGCTGCGCCAGCTGGTACATGGACCGGACCGGGCGCGTCTCCGCCATCTGGCCCGGCTTCAGCTCCGCGTACCGGCGCCGCCTGCGCCGCTTCGACCCCGGCCACCACCTGACCACGCCCCGCCTCCCCACGGAGCGCGGCACCCCGGCGCCCGCCGAGGGGATCCCGTGACCCGCCCAGCCCGCCAGCGCCTCGGCGAACGGCTGCAGTACCGCGCCGCCCGCCGGCTGGTCGCGCTGCCGCCCGGCTGGCGCCGCCGGCTGGCCGGCGGGGAGCCGGTCACGCTCGACGGGCTCACCCTCGAGCCGGAGCTGCAGCTCCTGCTGGCGCTGCGGCGCCGCCGCCACCTGCGGCCGCTGGAGACGCTCACCCCGCCGGCCGCCCGGCGCTGGATCCGCCGGGAGGCGGCCGCCGCGACCGGGCGCCCGCTGCCGGTCGGGTCGGTCACCGAGCTCACCCTGCCCGGCCCCGCCGGGCCGCTGCCCGCCCGCCACTACGTCCCCGACGAGCCAGGCGGCCCGCCCCCGCTGCTGCTGTTCCTGCACGGCGGCGGCTTCGTCATGTGCGACCTCGACACCCACGACCAGGCCTGCCGGCTGCTCTGCCGCCAGGCCGGCGTGCAGGTGCTCTCGGTGCACTACCGGCTGGCGCCCGAGCACCCGTTCCCGGCCGCGGTCTCCGACGCCTGGGCGGCGCTGTGCTGGGCGGCGGACAACGCGGCAGCGCTCGGCGCCGACCCGGCGCGGCTCGCGGTCGGCGGCGACAGCGCGGGCGGCAACCTCTCGGCGGTGGTCGCCCAGCGGGCCGCGCGCGAGGGCCGCCCAGCCCTGGCGCTGCAGGTGCTGGTCTACCCGGCGGTCGACCGCACCACCTCCTACCGGTCGCTGGACCTGTTCGCGGACCACTTCTTCCTCACCAGGGCCGAGATCGACTGGTTCAACCGCAACTACTTCTCCCCCGAGGGCCGGGGCGACCCGCGGCTCTCGCCGCTGCGCGGCGAGCTGTCCGGGCTGGCGCCCGCCCTGGTGGTCACGGCCGGCTTCGACCCGCTGCGCGACGAGGGCGAGGCGTACGCGGCGGCGCTGGCCGCCGCCGGGACCGAGGTCACGCTGCGCCGCCACCCCGGCATGATCCACGGCTTCGTCAACATGATCGACCTCTCCGGCGCCGCCCGCGCCGCGCTGGTCGAGGTCGCCGACGAGGTCAGGGCGATGCTGGCCGCCGCAAGGCCGGTCGAGGACGCGACGCCCGAGCGCAGGGACGCGGTCAGGTGAGGTGGCCCCTCGCCGGCAAGGTGGTGCTGGTGACCGCCGCCGCCCGGGGCGCCCGCGTCGCGCTGGTGGGGCTGGAACCGGAGCAGCTGACCGCCGTGGCCGCCTCGCTCGGCCCGGAGCACGCCTGGCGGGAGTGCGACGTCACCGACCAGGCCGGCCTCGAGCGCGCGGTGGCGGCCGTGGCCGAGGCGCTCGGCGGCCTCGACGTGGTGGTCGCCAACGCCGGCATCGCCAACAACGGCACCGTCGCGGCCAACCCGGTCGCCGCGCTCACCCGCACCATCGAGGTCAACCTGATCGGCGTGGTCCGCACCGTGAGCGCGACGCTGCCGCAGGTCACCCAGGCCCGCGGGTACTACCTGCTGGTGTCGTCGGCGGCCGCGTTCACCGCGCTGCCAGGCATGGCCGCCTACTGCGCCGCCAAGGCGGGGGTCGAGCAGTTCGGCAACGCCCTGCGCCTCGAGCTCGCCCACAAGGGCGTG